>Ga0307507_10000721_pt1 | contig 72583 bp, 35 predicted proteins | sample 7_EM_MG_FD_207223 | JGI IMG/M metagenome (GOLD analysis project Ga0307507, IMG submission 207223) | Populus trichocarpa ectomycorrhiza microbial communities from riparian zone in the Pacific Northwest, United States - 7_EM | ecosystem: Host-associated > Plants > Roots > Unclassified | place... | reverse complement strand
CCTATATAGGTAAAGAAGCCGGTATCCTAGGCGGGCCTAACTATAAGTTATCCTTTATAGGCAACTGTAAGGCGTTATAAAAGCCCTTATTCTACTTCCTATTTAGGTTTAGGTTAGAGGGGTATCTAGTATAGATAGATAAAAAGAGTAAGCATAGCGGGCCTCTGCTCTAGTATAGATGGACAGAGAGAGTAAGTATGGCGGGCCTCTGCTCTGGTATAGATGGATAGAGAGAGTAAGCATAACGGGCCTCTACTCTAGTATAGATGGATAGAGAGAGCAAGTATAGCGGGCCTCTGCTCTAGAGTAGTAGTATTAAAATAGAGGTTGTCTTTATTCTGCCGCTTAAATGTGCTATAACTATTCCCACCCCCTTAAAGTGCATAAGCTTATAGCCTGGCGCGTGCTCTAATTAGTCTAGGGGTTTATAGCAGTTTGCTAGGAGACCTTAGGGAACAATAATAGTAGGGAACTTAGCGCGCGTTCTAATTGGCCTAGGAGTTTGTAGCAGTTTGCTAGGAGACCTTAGGGAATAACAATAGTAAGAAACTTAGCACGGGTTCTAATTAGCTTAGGAGTTTATAGCAGTTTGTTAGGAGACCTTAGGGAATAATAATAATAGTAGGGAACTTAGCGCGCGTTCTAATTGGCCTAGGAGTTTACAGTAGTTTACTAGGAGACCTTAGGGAACGATAATAATAGTAGGGAACTTAGCGCGCGTTTTAATTAGTTTAGGAGTTTATAAAAGTTTACTAGAAGACCCTAGGGAATAATAGTAGTAAGGGGCTTAGCGCGCGCTCTAATTGGCCTAGGAGTTTATAGTAGTTTAGGTAATGTCTGGGCAAGGAGCTTAAGAGATATCTAGCTCCTAGCCTATATTTTAGTTAAAGGTAAGATCCACCTTATCTAACCCATTGCTAATAATGTTGGTAAACTCTTATATATCCGTAAAGCTAGTTAGGTTATTAGTATCTAGAAGAGGATAGGAAGTAGTGGCTAAATATAGGTCCTATATATAGAGCTAGTTAAACTGCTTAATCCTCTCCACTAAAACGTCTACACTAGTATAGAGAATATTATGAGAGTTAAATAGCTATAAGCCTACCAACTACCTGGGGCCTTGCGGCATAGCTAGATTACTTAAATAGATTATATAAGTAAGTAGAAATATATTAAGTTCTATAGAAGCCCGCGTATAAGCACCCAGCATCTCCTTGCCAAATATATGCTCTATCTTGCCACGCACCGTCCTAACCGTCGCATTTAATAGACATACTCAATTAAATATAATATTAGTATTATGGGTAGAGTTCTTATAACACTTTATCTTAATTTTATAGCTGCTGTTTAGGTGCTTTAGTCCAAGATTAACAGCCTTATGCGTGTTAGGAGACCTAAGCCAGTTTATAACCCCCAAAGCTAGTATTATATGCTAGAGTTTAGGCGAATTTACTAAAGTAAGATTTTACCAATAGAACAGCATCTCGCGGCTATAATTATACTGTAACGCGCTAAAGAAGTAGATAATAAGGGGGTTAATAAGCCGTCGTAGCATACCTATATTGGCATATTTAACGGCATACTAAATAGTAAGAAGTAGTTCGGCTTTTTAAAGTAGGCGATATATTGTCTAAAACTTAATATCGCTGTACGCGCGCCCACTTGAGTCTACACCGCTCTATGCTTTAATAGTAAAAGTAGTAAACTAAATATCCTTAACTATTTCTAGGAACCGCTCTAGTATAAGGCAACTAATTGCCTAAGTAATATTCTCTATACGTTCCAATGATAACGGATTAGATAGGTTGGATAGTTTGGGTATTATAGTAAGGAAACCTTGGCGTTACATAGCCGTATAGAAGAGGGCTATTACACGCGCCATAAAGCCTTACTCGACGATTGGTACTACTTAATAGTACTTGGCGTTCTCCTGTGTAAATAATACACAATTCTATAGAGTAATATTAAATCTTAGATAGTGGTGCGCCTTCTCTTAATAGTCCTTAGGCGCTAAATGCGTGCGTATAATGGTGTTGTATAGATTTATCTTAATATGGAACCATATAGGTATACCAAGGAGCCAGTCCTAACAGTTAAAAGGATAACCCGTGTAGGCCTATTCCTGTTTTACCAACCTAATATAATGCGCAGTAAGCTGGTTACTATGGGCAAGCTAGAGCCGATTAGTAAAGTTGTTATATATAGAGCTATAAGGGTTATCTAGAGCCTAAAGTCTAAGCTGGTTAAGGAAGATATTTTTATAGACACCGTATATACCCTAGATAGTACCCTTATCTTCCATTATAGCACCAAACTGCCAGAACTTGGTCTTTCTGGTATTAATACAGTGTATACTTAGCATTTAAGGGAAAATATTACTTTTAGTAAAGACACGCTCTACTCTATATAGATAAACTCCCTTTATTGCCCTAGTAATAAGATAATGGCTAATTTTTGGTGTTAACTCGTCTCTAATAAAGCCAGGTAACCGGAAGATATCATTAAGTTATAGCGGTTTTATTGGATTATGTATTAATTAGCGTAGCCCAGTGTAAGGGCGCGAAGAGGCTTCGGGGAAGATTTAAAGGAACAATATAAATTCTATCTAAATCTAAGGGTATATAGCTTTTCAAGAGAACAAGACGTTGCGTAAAGAAGAGAAAGGAATAACGAGAGAATCTTGCAATTAAACAGTTTAGGGGTCTTGGTTAATGCGTGCGCACATATATACGCGGACGGACTTTGGTAGTATTCGATTAATCTAGTAGAACTTGGCAGAAGTTAATTAAGCTGGCAGAATTTAGCAGAATTCGGTTAAAGCTTTAAGTTCTATCTATTAAGTGTTTTACTGAAATATTCCTACTGTAACTAGGCTAGTCCCGTTATAGTACCCCCCCTTTGGCCAAAGGTCTAAAATAATATAATTTTATTATATTGTATTTTACGTTAGGTGGCGGTGTAGAGTTTTACTGGTTCTAATTGTTAAATAGACTAATTAGGATTTTCTATCCCCGGGATAGAAAATCGCTATTGGTTTGGTAAAGGCGGTAAGCCAAACTAATATCTTTATAGTAGGTCTTAGTAAGGCAAATCTGACTAATTAGATAACTTTAACCGCTGGTTAAAGTTCCTTGATATCTTGCGCGTTATATAACCATATTATAAGCGTTGTGGTATTTTTTAAGCTCTTTTTAATTTTAAGTTTCCTGCTATTGTGTTTCGTGTATTTGTGTTAGGTGGTAATTGTTTGCCTTTATATTATGTCTACCCAGCTAGAGTAGGCCGCGAAGGATGGTCCTTATGGAATTCTTTTACTAGGGAAGGCGCATTAGTCTTAACTTACTTATAGAGCTCCTAGGTTTATGTTTTATATCCTTTTTACTTAATAAGAAGTTTAAATTGTTTAGATTATGTTTTTTATTGTATATTGTTAATCGAGTTAATAAAGTAAGAACCGTTACCGTTATTAATAATTATGGGAGGTGGCGGCGGCACTTTACAAGTTATAGGTTTGTCCTTTAAGGGTTGTAGCAAGCTTACGTAAAACGTTAGATATATTTTTATCTTAGTTAGCAGTTCGAGCTTATAAGCATATGGGCTTAATTTCTTCTTAATTTACTATAGGCCCGTAAACTTCTAATTAAGTTTCTTTAAGGGCCGTTAAGTCTTTAGGTTTTATATATTTAGGTAAACTATGTTACCTTCCTTAAAGTCCCATGTAGGGGCTTGTCCTTTATTCGCATGCTATTTCTATACCGTTTAAGCGTATATTAATTCACTTTGTAATAGTTCCGTTAACTGCTTTATTTAATTAGCGAAGTTATGCGCGTTAATTAACTAAATCTGTTTAATTGTGGGTCCTATTATGTTGATTTTGGGTTGTGGTTCGAATCTAAGTTAGGGGTCTTATCCGTAGGTCGCGTAGAACGGCGTTATGCCTGTTAATACGTTTATTATATTATTCGCAGTAAACTTAGCTAAAAGCAGCCATTTTTCCCAGTTATCTTGCAGGTAGGAGTAGTATATTTATAGGTATTGTTCTATAATCGCGTTTACAATTTTGGTTTAACCATCTGTCTCTAAATAAAATGCAATTAAGAGTTGTGTTTAAATGCTTAATTATTTACATAGAGCTTGCCAGAAGTCTGAAACGAACTAGCTTCTATAATTGGATATTATTAAATTAGGAAGTCCGTGTAGCTTAAAGACATGCTTAACAAAATATTCGGCTACTAATATCGCATTAATTGAGTCTATAGGAATTATATGTCGCATTTTTATAAGATAGTTAACAACTACTATAACATTCGTAAACCCGTTACTGTTAGGCAAGTTAACTATGAAGTTAATTAAGATATCTCGCCATCTTTGTATTAGAATTGGCAACGGTTAAAGTACTCCTTACTTCTTTACGTAAGAGGTCTTCTCACGCATGCACGTTCTGTAGGCTCGAACGTATTTTCGTATATAGTCGTGTATTATAGGCCAGTAGTATGCTCGTTAAATAATCTTATAAGTCTTCGCACAGCCAGGATGTCCTACTATAGGGGAATTGTGTACGAATTTAAGTATCTTAAATCATAAGGGTTTGGAATTTGGAACTACTATCTTCTATTAATAGTATAGTCGATTGTTACGAATTTCGCATTTGGCGAGTATAATATCTTTATGCTATTGTTTTCCTGTTTGAATTGCTTTTATTATATCTACTATCTATACGTTGTTCTTGTATTTGTATTCTATTAGCTTATTAATTTCTATTTCCTATTTATTAATTTCTAATTCGTTTCTATTAAGTTCCGTATCTAGGAATATAGGACGTAGTTTCTTAAAGTGTTTAGGGGGCAATAAAATCTATAATTGATTTATAATCCGTTTATCTAAGGCGTTTATAGGTAAATCTTATAATTGTTATGTTAATGCATTAGGCTTCTAATTAAGTTTGCCCAGTTAATATATAATCTTAAAGTTAAATTATAAGAGGTATTCGGCCTAACAAATTTGGCGCTGTGTTAACTGCTTTATAGTTATAAAGTACTGCAAGTTTTTGTGGTCAGTTTGTAACGGAACCTTATAGCTTAGACTACGGTGGGTTCTATTATTGGGCTAGGTATATAGGTAAGAACAAAATAACAACGTAATAATAACTAGTGGAGTAGTTGCCCAATAGATTAACTCTAATTATATTCTAAGATTCACTACAAGGAGAGAACTATCTACGGTAGGGACTAAGGTCCTTTAAATACACAACTATACTCCTAAGAAATCCTCTCTTATACGTAAGGTACGTGTTATACGTATTATATATAGACGTATACTACGTATACTCCATATACCGCGTATAATATTATATGACTTACTTACCATTTCTTATTATATAGTTCCACCAGATCCATCCTAGACTATACCTATATTAACCAACTAGCTTCCTACAACTCCTCTCCAAGTAGTTATAACATTATACTTAAAGTGTCCGTAATACTATCTCCCTTCTCTTTATCTTCGTCCTTAAAGATTCCTAACATCTCTAAGTCGTTTACTAGAGGTATAATGTCCGTTTAATTAGTCTGGTTAATATCCTTACTTATTATACCTAAAGCTTCTTCTTCTTTATAAGCGTAACGTTATGCTCGCACTATAGCTGCTATACTGTTACTTAGTAAGATAATGTCGTCTCCGTATTCTTGTTGTGCGAAAGCGGGGTTAGTGTATATTATAATAGCAAGTCCCTCGTCTTAACAACCCTTATCTTACTCAGAGTGTACTAAAGCAAACATTTAATCGTCCTGCGACGTTCGCTCTATCTCTAACGCTAAGTATGCGCGTCCTATAACTCTTAATAGTCTTCAAGTTCCCTAAGTAACTTATTATAGGGTCTCGTGTTTAATCTACCACTATAAAACTTAGGTCTAAGTTAGCCGCCACACGCACTAAACTCCACCATTCTGCTAAAGAAACCGCTTAGGCCCTTAAGGCTTAATATCACTCCTTTAAGTCTTAGCAGGTTGTGTTCGCTTGGTTAACCCATCTTAAGAAGGTTTATAAGAAGGTTTATTTTAAGGAGTAGAAACTGGTTTAATAGGGTCTTAACAAACTAGATAATAAAAGGGCTGGCTCTCCTCCTATAAGGGAAACAACTCTAAGTAGCTTAACAATTGCTCCTCTTAGGTTCCCCTTAGGCGATTCGTTTTTTAGTAATTTCTCTTTATTAATATTGCCTAACCTACTCTCTTTTAATACTCCTGTACCTTTCCTATAGCTTTCTCTAGGTTGCTTAGTGGTTTCTAAGTAGTCTTACTATAGCCTATCTACTTTACTTTATACTATATTTCGTCATCTACATTCTTATAACTGATAATCTTTAAAACTTGCTATTTATCCTCCTTTTATCCTCTATACGTGTCTGCCTTATAGACTGGTAGCTTAATATTCCCATATACTGGCTCTAGCATTGCGATATGTTGTATAGGGTAGATTTTTATTTTAGCTAGTAGGTTTAACTTATATATGACTAATAAAATTCTTTGCTTAACTTTAAAAGGTTCTAGTCTAATATAGTCTAACTTCTTGCTTAGTCGTTAACTCTTGAAATTTTTATATAGTAGCTATACTTTATCCCCCTTCTTAAGATCTGGTCCCTTAGATCTCTTAGTATTATAGTACCTTTTTATTCGTTCTTATACTAGTTTAGCTATTTCTTTAAGGTCTATATAAAGATTTATTAATATCTCTATTCTTTATTTAGCTGTGCTACTTGTCTTTTTTACTTAATATAGTAATAATGATATTCTTAGCTCGTATCCGTAATTCGCCTTAAATGGTAATATCCCTATTCCTTTTTATAGTATTGCATTGTATGCAAACTATATAACTAGTAATAACGATACCTAATTATTCTGTGTGTAATTAATATAGTGCCTTAGATACTGCTCTAGTGTCTAGTTTAGTCTTTCCGTTTATCCGTCCGTCTACGGATAATATACTGTAGATATTACTGCGCAAACTCCTTATTCTGCTAGAAATACTTCCTAAAATACTACTATAAATCTTAGATCTCTATCCGATATGATTTTATCTAGTGCTCTATGTCTTGTAAATACTTCCTTTATATAGATTCTAGCGACATCCTCTACTAATATCTCTTTAGTACATGCTATAAAGTATCTCTACTTTATTAGCTTATCTACTATTACTAAAATCGCGTTATAATTTTGTCCTATAATAGAATCTCTTAACTTTAGTAACTTAACAATAAAGTCCTATAATATAACCTTTTATAGTCTTCCTGGTATTTTAACAGGTTATAGCCCTCTATACGGCTTATGCCTCGTTAGTTTATTCCTTTGGCAATCTAGATATTTTTTTATAACTTATCTTACTAGTCCCTAGATTCCTTAAATAATATACTCCTTTTAAAGTCTTAACACTAAGCCTATAGCTTTGTTGTGTCCTTATATTATTCCCTTGTAGAATTCCTTAATAAATTCTTCTGCAATAGACTTAGGCACATACGTTACTTCTCTATTTTTATATTGCTCTAAGTTTGGATTCTCTACCTATGCTTTTTAGATTTTCTATATCCAATTACTCTCTAGTAAATCATAGATCTAACTTTCCTTAGTTGCTGCGATCTTTAGATAATTATACCTAATTAATCCGTCTTAATCCTTTTGTAATAAAGCTCCTAATAGCTTTTTATTACTTTATAGTTTAGCCTTTCTGCTTAGAGCGTCTGCTTATGCATTGTCTGTACCTTTAATATACTAAATTTCGAAATAGTATTTTATAAGCATTTCCGCCTATCTAACCTGTCTTTGGTTAAGTTTCTTTATTATTAGGAATCCTGTAAGGTTCTTATAGTCCGTTTTAACCATAAATAGTTTCTTTATGCCTTATAAGAATGCTCTCTATTTCTTAAGTGCTGTAACTATACCTAACAACTCCTTGTTGTAGATATTATAGTTTAACTCTAGTAGTGTCATCTTCTAACTATAATATACTACTGGGTGCCATCTATCTTAATATTTCTATATAAAGTATACCCCTAGTGTAAAGTCTAATATATCTGTTTCTATAACCGTCTCTAGACCTGGTTAATAGATCTTAAGAACTAGCTCCTAGGTAAATAACTCTTTAATTCTTTTAAATAGTTCTTATTATTCCTTTCCCTATACCTATGGTTCTTCTTTCTTTGTTAATTACGTAAATGGCTTAATATCCTATAACCATTACGCTATAAACCTTCTATAGTAATTGTAAAACCCTAGGAATAATTTTAACTGCGTAACGTTCTCTAGTTCTTACCAATTTACTATAGCCTTAATCTTCTTTAGATCTATACTAAGTTGGCCTAGTTTAATAATAAATCTAACAAAATTAGTCTTCTTGGTAAAGAACTCGTATTTCTTAATTGCTACTGGCATTTGTTTTTCTTATAGTCTCTTTAAGACCTATTTAATGTGTTCTCTATACTCTTCCTTACTCTCTAAGTAGATAATAATGTTATTAAGGTATACTATAACAAATTCATCTAGGTGTTCTCCTAATATACTATTAATTTGCTTCTAGAACGTTACTAGTGCGTTTATAAGCCTAAATTGTATAACTAATAGTTTATATAGTCCTTCCTTTAACCTAAAGGCTGCCTTTTATTTATCGCCTTCCTTGATTCTAATCTAATGGTACGCCCATCTTAGATCTATCTTTATAAAGATCTTTGCATTACCTATCCTGTCTTGGATTTTACTAATTAAGGGTAAAGGATACCTACCCTTCCTAGTAATGCTGTTTAACTGTCTGTAGTCTATACACATCCTAAGTTTTCCATTTTTCTTTGGGATGAATAATACTGGATATCCTGCTAATAACTATAACGGTCTAATATATCCCTTTTATAAGTTCTCCTAAATAAACTCCTTAAGCGCTACTAACTTGATTTTAGTAAGCTTATAGATTAGAAAGAACTTTGGACTTATTCCCTCTTTTAATTCTATTTTATAGTTCTATGCTGTATGCTCTAACAGCTTTTCACTTTCTAGTAACTATAACTTTTTACTATACTTGTGGTATCTCTTTGGTATATAACTTAAGCCTCGCTTAGTCTCTTTATATATCGCTCTAACTTGGTACTATACCAACTTGGTTTACTGTCGCACTTTGCGCTATTATATATCCTTAATATTAACCTAACCTATAACCTAATTAATCTTTAGATTGTACTTCTATAACTAAGGCATTCCTAGTATCGCCTTATCCTGTCCTAATAGTAGGATATTAAAAGACATTCTAACTGGTCTCCCTTTAATAGTTATCTAAATAGGTCCTGTTTTAAGATTAATAATACTTTCTCTATAGGCTATCTAATCTCCTAAAATTGTTATAAGTGGATACAGGTATTCCTTTTATCTATATAGTAACCCTATCCTTTCCACTACCTTTAGTGATATATGGTTCCTAGTTGCTCTACTATTTACTAACACTTTAAACTGCTAATCTTACCACTTAGCTTTTAAATTTAGGTATTATTTTTAAATTTCTTTAAGGGTTTAAGGCTCTAATACTAGTTTCCTCTAGTTCTATACGCCTCCCCTTTTCCTAATTATTGGCTGCTAGATCCTGCCTATACTTAGTCTAACTTTAGTTAATACTTAGTTCGTTTCTTTTCCTCTATATGCTATAGACAAGTATTCTCTAGGTACTCCCACTACTATTATCTATCTAGGCATTTTTCTATAAGGAATCTTCCTAGTTAAAGTATTAAGTCTCCTTAACCTTGTACTTCTATTGGGTGCCAACTATATATATACTTAGCATTTCTAAACCGCTTTTCCTCTAATACCTAATATATCCTTACTAGGTACTTCCGGTTCTTGTCTTTAGGTGCTCTATATATATTGCATATATTATCTATATAAGCTATCCATAATAGTATATAATGCGCTATATGTTTTAGGTTAACTCTTAGTTTATCTTTATCCTTAAGTTTAAACCTATACCTAGTTAACCTAACTACTAGTATTTCTGCTATAGGTACTAAGATTTATTACTTACTTCTCTAGTCCCTAGATCCCTCTTCTAGGTTCCTTAACGTTATAATTAATGCTCCTTTAATATGACTTATGCGTTTCTCTATAATAGGTTAGTCTTAAATAACTTTTTTATCTAGCTATATATAAAAGTCTTCCTATTCATTACTATGTTGTTGCCTATACCACTTTCCGTATAACTAGTTTAGTATATATAGTCTATCCATTAGAAAGTACCTTATCATTACTACATTATAATATCCTTTAGTATATCTTTCTTTAAACCTAGTTAGAATATCTAGATCCTTTTCTTATTCCAGTTTATCTAACTACTTTGCCCTAGGTGTCCCTGCACTCGGCCTATTAGTAACTCTTTATATAGGTGCTCTGTTTCTTATATAACCTAGTATAGCTAACCTCTTATCTAGCTTCTACTCTTACCATATAATAATTCTTATTCTAAACTTATCTATAGTTTCTTGTTTTCTGTGTCTTGTAGCTAGATCTTTATAGTCGTCTTACTTTTTAATTCTAGTATTAACTGTTTAATCTTTAGGCTAAATACTGCGTTTACCTAGGATTACTAATATTCTTATTTATTCTCCAAACTTGTAGTTCTTAAACTTGTGTCCTATACTTATTTATTTATTACTAAACTAAGTTACTGCCCTTTCCCATCGGTTTTCGTCTATTATAGGTCCTTGGGTGTGTCTTATCTCACTTTAAAAATCTTAAGCTTCTTTTATCTCTTCTTAAGAATTTTAAGCCTATGGCCTTTTGCCTTTATTAAGTAATAAGCTAGTACTAGTAGTTATCTACTTACTTAGTTTCTTCTAAACGTTACTCCTATTATCTTATAAAGCGATGGAAATTGTATCTAATGGTGTTGTAATACCCATTACTAAACCCTATTTTATAATGGTCTTAGTCTCTACTTCTATTTTAACTTTTTTAAGGTCTGTATACTCCTAGTAAGCTGCCTTTATTGCCTTATTATTAGTAAATGCTTCGCCTTTATTAAATTTATTATCTTTAATATCTAATCTATAAGCTAGTTTGCTAGTTCCTTTAAACTTAAATAACAATAGCTCCTATAGCTAATAGCTTGCGCCGTACTTAGCGTCCTCATAAACTTGGCATGCGTTGTTGTAATAATACGCAAAACTGTTAATTAAACACTCTTTTATTCCTTATAGTGCACCGTCGTTTTTTTATATATATATGCCATCTGCTGGTCTAGTTCCCTTTACCGTATAGTTACTCTAACTACCTCTATAGTCTCTAGTAAAATGACCTTGTTTTCCACAATTTATATAAGCTCTATCTTTAAACCATTTTTCTTGCTGTGGAGTCCGCCTAAACGTCTTCTACTACTAAGATCCCTGGTTTAGCCTCTACTCTTAGGTGCTTTAATTACTTAATTCTTAACCTCTAGGTTTCTATAGTTTCTTTTTCTATCCTTAGATTTCTTTAGTACCACTTAGGTCTATTAGCTCTACGCTATTCTATAGTTTTTAACTCTGTGTCTGCTATTGCGTACTCTGCGCCTTATACAACTATGGAACTCTATCTTGCCCTCTCTTAGCTTGTTCCCTTTAGTAGATTCTGTTATTAATCTTTATTAACTAATCTATTAACTCTCTTAGAGTATCCGCATTTTCTATTAGGATAATTATATCCTGGACTTTAGCCTTAAGTCTCTGTTTATACTATACTATAAGCGCCTTATTATTCCACTTAACCTATATAGCTAGTGTTTAAAACTGTATTATATACTTAATTACTAAAGTGCGTTATACTAAGTTCTGAAGCTTTTGTTCTACTATAGTTATAGCCTCCAGGTCTCTAAATATCTATATTAGTTACTCTGTAAACCCATTCCAACTAGTAAATATATACCGTACATCCTAGTTAATAGTTGTTATGCCATTAGCCTATATTTCCGTAAGATATAGCTTAAACTACTTAAGTGCCCTCCCTATTAGGAATAATCCTACATAGGCTACTTAATCTAATAATATTACTAACTTTACTCCTTTCTATACTACCTTAAAGTGCATTTGCGTAAAAAATCCTTTAAGCTTCAACTTCTCTCCTAAGAATTGTTTAATTAAAGGTAACTTAATCTTTACTACTCTAATTCCATTAATACATTCTTTAAGTATCCTATTGTTGTCTTATAAGTAATCAACCATTTCCTATAACTAACCTTACGTAACCACTTAAGAATCCCCATTATCCATACTGGTATCTCCTAGCCCTAAGGTTGTAGCTATTGCCGACGCCGTTATAACTAGTGCTGCTCTTAGTGGCATATTATTTAATCTTGTTTAAATACTATAACCTTGGTAGTAAATGTGTAACGGAACCTTATAGCTTAGACTACAGTGGGTTCTATTATTAGGCTAGGTATATAGGTAAGAACAAAACAACAACATAATAATAACTGGTGGAGTGGTTGCCTAACAGATTAACTTTAATTGTATTCTAAGATTTACTACAAGGAGAGAACTATCTATAGTAGGGACTAAGGTCCTTTAAATACACAACCATACTTCTAAGAAATCCTCTCTTATACGTAAGGTACGTGTTATACGTGTTATATATAGACGTACACTATATATACTCTGTACACCGCGTATAACATTATATGACTCGCTTACTATTCCTTGTCATATGGTTCTACCGGATCTATCCTAGACTATGCCTATATTAACTAACTAGCTTCCTATGACTCCTCTCCAAGTAGTCATAATATTGTACTTAAAGCGTCCGTAACACAGTTAACACGCGTATTGGAAACAATGATCCTTTAAGTTCTAAATGCTATTGTTTAAAGTATCTAATAATTACAAGTAGTTCCTTATCGTATATCTTGTAGTTCGATTCGGCAGGGGCGAGCTTTTAAGAGAGAAAGGCTACTAGACGTAGCTCACCGTCCTTATTGTATTGCGATAACACTCCTCTTAGGACATGATTAGACGAGTCTATTTTAACAATATATTTAAGGTTAGGGTTAAAGTGGGCAAGAATTGGAGTGGTTATAAAGTGTTATTTTAAGTTGTTAAAAGCTTGTTTACATCTGGCAGTCTATTTAAATTTCATGTTCTTTCTTGTTAGGTTTACTAATGGTTAGGTAATTTTTAAGAACTAGTTAATAAATTGGCGGTAGAAATTTGCGAATTCTAGAAATCCTTAAATGTTTTATATGTTACTAGGGCTTCCCTAGTTTATAATTGCAGCGACCTTTTTAGGGTCCATTTTAATTCTGTTATAGGATATAATCAGGCCTAGGTATGTAACTTTGGACGCGTGGAACTTGCATTTCTTAATATCACATTATAAACCCGTATCTCGCAAACGTTTAAGAACTATTTAGACGTGTTTTTGATGCTTAAAAAGCGAAGACGAGTAGATTAGGATATTGTTGATATACGCGGTAATAAATATATTAAGGAATTTACGGAGCGTATTGTTAATGTATTGCTAAAACGTACTGGGACCGTTCTTTATACTAAACGGCATTACTAGGTATTTAAAGAGTCCCTATTATATATAAAAGGCTATGTACTTCTTATCTCCTTCTTAGATGCGAATTTGATTAAAGGCAGCGACTATATCAAGCTTTATAAAATATTGTGCCTTTGCTAGGCGGTTAAGCGTCTCTTAGATTAAGGGGATTGGATATTAGTTTTAAATTATAATTACATTTAGGGCTTGGTAATTAATATAGAATCTTAAGCCTCCTCCTGGCTTTTTAATGAATAATATGGGTGAGGTAAATAGAGATTAACTAGGGTGAATAAATCCTTTTTCTAGATACTTGTTAAGGTATTATTGTATTATAAGCAGTTCTTCTTATGATATACCATATAGCGGACTAAACTTTGGTGTTGTACTAGGTTCAAGTTTTATCTTAAAATTATATTTATCCTAATGCGGGGGCAGCTGGTCTGCGAATTGTTTTTTAAACTTATTAATTAGATCGTGGTACTTCTTGGGTATAAAAGGTTAAGGGTTAATATACTGCTTTAGTTTTAGCGCCTTCTTAATATCTTCTATTATTATAGCGAAGATTTTATGGTCTTGTTTTCTTGCTAACGAAATAAAAGGTGCGGCTTATATTATATAAATTTTAAGGGGTTTTAATATATCATCTTCGCATTCTTTACTACGATTAGTAGTTGTAGTTTTGTTATGTTAGTTTAAGGTTTATAGTAAAGGCAATTTGTATTGTATTAAATTCGAATAGTCTTATACATATTTATAGGGCAGGTGGTGTTTTAAACAATAACTTTGGTAATAGGTTGTGCGGAATTTTAGTGTTTCTTTAACCCAGCTAATTAAAGGGTTATGCCGTTTTAGCTATCTATGTCTAAGTATTATCTTATATTGCTTTAGGGGTGTTATAAATAGGGAAATATATTTAAAGTATTCGCCTATCCGCATTTTTATAAGAGCGTAGTATGTTAATTTGCTATATATTAAGGGTTTACTGTTAAAGCCTTATAGGCCTTAGGGCTTATTAAGTTTCTTTAAATTTAGGCGTTGGGTTTTCGCGTAGTTTGTATTAATAAAGCCTATACTAGTGGCTCCGCTGTCTATAAGGATTTATACCTCCTTTGTAACGGAACCTTGTAGCAGGAACTACGGTGGGTTCTATTATTAGGCTAGGTATATAGGTAAGAATAAAACAACAACATAATAATAACTGGTGGAGTGGTTGCCTAATAGATTAACTCCAATTGTATTCTAAGATTCACTATAAGGAGAGAACTATCTACGGTAGGGACTAAGGTCCTTTAAATACACAACCATACTCCTAAGAAATCCTCTCTTGTACGTAAGGTACGTGTTATCTATATTAAACGTAACGTCCTTCTTGTTTAATATAGTCAACGCGTTTAACACTACGTGACCTTAGTTACTATTCCTTATTATATAGTTCTACCAGATCTATCCTAAACTATGCCTATATTAACTAACTAGCTTCCGCCAACTCTTCTCTAAGTAGTTATAATATTGTACTTAAAGCGTCCGTAACACTATTTCCCTTCTCTTTATCTTTGTCTTTAAAGATTTCTAATATCTCCAAGTCTTCTACTAGAGGTGTAATGTCCGTTTAATTAGTCTGGTTAATATCCTTACTTATTATACCTAAAGCTTCTTCTTCTCTTTTCTAGGTTAAGTGTTGCCTTTATATAGTTTCCTCCATACTGTTGCTAGGCGAGGTGATGGCGATCCCCTACTCTCGTTGCGCTAAAGAGGGGTTAGTGTGTATTGCGCTAGCAAGTCCTACGTCTTAACAACCCTCTTCTTGCTCTAAGTGTATCAAAGCAAACGTTTAATTGTCTTATAACATTTGCTCTATCTCTAACGCTAAGTATACGCATCCTATAACTCTTAACAGTCTTTAAGTTCCCTAAGTAACTTGTTATAGGGTCTCGTATTTAATCTACCACTGTAAAGCTTAATAGTGAGCTGGCCTCTACACTACTTAAGGTTTAATATGCCTTAGAAGAATCTACACGCGTTCTTAAAGCTTAATATTTAGCTTATACTCGTCTTTAACGTCTTAAATATGTCCGTAAGAAGGTCTGTTCTAAGGAGTAGAAACTAGTTCAATAGGGTTTATCTAAGCTGGGTAATAAAAGAACTGGCTTTCCTCCTATAAGGGAAATAACTCCAAGTAGCTCAGCAATTGCTCCTCTTAGGTCCCCCTTAGGTAACTTATTTTTTAGTAATCCTTTTTTGTTAATATTGCCTGACCTGCTTTCTTTTAATACTTCTATACCTTTCCTATAGCGTTCCTTAAATTGCCTAGTAGTTCTTAGGTAGTCTTACTATAGCCTATCCACTTTACTTTATACTATGTTTTGTTATCTATATCCTTATAACTAATAACCTTTAAAACTTGCTATTTGTCTTCCTTCTGTCCTCTATATATATCTACCTTATAGACTAGTGGCTTAATATTCCTATATACTAGCTCTAGCATTGCAACGTGTTGTATAGGGTAGATTTTCATTTTAGCTAGTAGGTTTAACTTATACGTAACCAATAAAATTCTTTACTTAACTTTAAAAGGTCCTAGTCTAACGTGGTCTAATTTCTTACTTAACTGTTAACTCTTGAAATTTTTATATAGTAGCTACACTTTATCCCCCTCCTTAAGATCTGGTCCCTTAGATCTCCTAGCATTATAATACCTTTTTATTCGTTCTTGTACTAGTTTAGCTATTTCTTTAAGGTCTGCATGAAGATTCATTAATGTCTCCATTCTTTGTTTAGCTGTGCTATTTATCTTTTTTGCTTAACGTGGCGATAATGATGTCCTTAGCTTATATCCATAATTTGCCTTAAATAGTAATATCCCCATTTCTTCTTATAGTATTGCATTGTATACAAACTGTATAACTGGTAATAACGATACCTAATTATTCTGCGCGTAATTAACATAATGCCTTAAATACTGCTTTAGTGTCTAGTTTAGTCTTTCTATTTATCCGTCTATCTGCGAATAATATATTATAGATATTGCTACGCGAACTCCTTATTCTGCTAGAAATACTTTTTAAAATACTATTATAAATCTTAGATCTCTATCTGATATAATCTTATCTAGTGCTCTATATCTTGCGAATACTTCCTTTATATAGATTCTAGCGATATCTTCTGCTGATATCTCTTTAGTGCATGCTATAAAGTATCCCTACTTTGTTAGCTTGTCCACTATTACTAAAATCGCGTTATGATCTTGTCCTATAATAGGATTTCTTAACTTTAGTAACTTGATAATAAAGTCCTATAATATAACCTCCTATGGTCTTCCTGGTGTCTTAATAGGTTGTAGCCCTCCATACGGCTTATACCTCATTGGTTTGTTCCTTTAGCAATCTAGATATTTCTTTATAACTTATCTTGCTAGTCCCTAGATTCCTTAAATAATGTACTCCTCTTAAAGCCTTAATATTAAGCCTGTAGCTCTATTATGTCCTTATGTTATTCCCTTGTGGAATTCCTTAACAAATTCTTCTGCAATAGACTTAGGTATATACATTACTTCTCTATTTTTATATTACTCTAAGTCTAGATCCTCTACCTATACTTCTTAAATCTTCTATGTCTAATTACTTTCTAGTGATTTATAGACCTGATTTTCTTTAGTTGCTATAATCTTTAAATAATTATACCTAATTAATCCGTCTTAATCCTTTTGCAATAAAGCTTCTAATAGCTTTTTATTACTTTGTAGTTTAGCCTTTCTGCTTAAAGCGTCTGCTTGTGCATTGTCTATACCCTTAGTATACTAAATTTCGAAATAGTATTCTATAAGCATTTCCGCCTATCTAACTTATCTTCGGTTAAGTTCCTTTATTATTAGGAATCCTATAAGGTTCTTATAGTCCGTCTTAACCATAAATAGTTTCTCTGTGCCTTGTAAGAATGCTCTCTATTTTTTAAGTGCTGCAACTATACCTAATAACTCCTTGTTATAGATGTTATAGTTTAACTCTAGTGGTGTTATCTTCCGACTATAGTATACCACTAGGTGCTATTTATTTTAATATTTCTATAGGAAGCACGCCCCTAGTGTAAAGTCTAATATATCTATTTTTATAACTGTCTCTAGACCTAGTTAATAGATCTTAAGAACTGGCTCCTAGGTAAATAACTCTTTAACTTTTTTAAACAGTTCTTATTACTTCTTCCCCTATGCCCACGGTTTTTCTTTCTTGGTTAACTGCGTAAATAGCTTAATATCTTATAACTATTGCGCTATAAACCTTCTACAGTAATTGCAAAACCCTAGGAATAATCTTAACTATATAACGTTCTCCAGTTCTTGCTAATTTACTATGGCCTTAATCTTCTTTAGATCTATGCTAAGTTGGCCTAGTTTAATAATAAATCTAACAAAATTAGTCTTCCTAGTAAAGAACTCGTATTTCTTAATTGTTACTAGCATCTATTCTTCCTATAGTCTCTTTAAGACCCATTTAACGTGTTCTCTATGCTCTTCCTTACTCTCTAAGTAGATAATAATGTCGTTAAGGTATACTATAACAAATTCATCTAGGTGTTCTTCTAATACACTATTAATTCGCTTCTGGAACGTTGCTGGTATATTTATAAGCCTAAATTGCATAACTAATGGCTTATATAGTCCTTTCTTTGACCTAAAGGCTGCCTTTTATTTGTTGCCTTCCTTGATCCTAATCTGATGGTACGCCCATCTTAGATCTATCTTTGTAAAGATCTTTACGTTGCCTATCCTATCTTGGATTTCGCTAATTAAGGGTAAAGGATACCTATCCTTCCTAGTAATGCTGTTTAACTATCTATAGTCTATACACATCCTAAGTTTTCCGTTTTTCTTTAGGATAAACAGTACTAGATATCCTACTAATAACTATAATAGTCTAATGTATCCCTTTTGTAAGTTCTCCTAAATAAACTCCTTAAGCGCTACTAACTCTGTTTTAGTAAGCTTGTAGATTAAAAAGAACTTTAGACTTATTCCTTCTTCTAATTCTATCTTATAGTCCTATGCTATATGCTTTAATAGCTTTTTACTTTCTAGTAACCATAACTTTTTACCATACTTATAGTATCTCTTTGGTACATAACTTAAGCCTTACTTAGTCTCTTTATATATCGCTCCAACTTAGTACTATACTAACTTGGTTTACTATCGCACTTTACGCCGTTATATATTTTTAATATCAACTTAACCTGTAACTTAATTAATCTTTAGATTATACTCCTATAACCAAGGTATTTCTAGTATCGCCTCGTCCTGTCCTAATAGTAGGATATTAAAAGACATTCTAACTAGTCTCCCTTTAATAGTTATCTAAATAGGTCCTATTTTAAGGTTAATAATGCCTCCTTTATAGGCTATCTAATCTTCTAAAATTGTTATAAGTGGATATAGGTGTTCCTTTTGTCTGTATAGTAACCCTATCCTTTCTACTGCCTTTAGTAATATGTGGTTTCTAGTTACTCTACTATCTACTAACGCTTTAAACTGCTAATCTTGCTACTTAGCTCTTAAGTTTAGGTATTATTCTTAAATTCCTTTAAGGGTCTAAGGCTCTAATACTAGTTCCCTCTAGTCCCGTACGCCTCTTCTTTTCCTAACTATTGGCTACTAGATCCTGCCTATACTTAGTCTAACTTTAGCTAATACTTAGTTCGTTTCTTTTCCTCTATGTGCTATAGATAAGTGTTCTCTAGGCACTCCCACTACTATTATCCGTCTAGGTATTCTTCCGTAAGGAATCTTCCTAGTTAAAGTATTAAGTCTCCTTAACCTTGTACTTCTACTAAGTGCTAACTATATATATACTTAGTATTTTTAAACCGCTTTTCTTCTGGTGCCTAATATATTCTTACTAAGTACTTCCGGTTCTTATCTTTAGGTGCTCTATATATATTGTATATATCATCCATATAAGCTATCTATAATAGCGTATAATGCGCTGCATATTTTGGGTTAACTTTTAGTTTATCTTTATTCTTAAGTTTAAATCTATACCTAGTTAACCTAACTACTGGTATCTCTGCTATAGGTACTAAGATTTATTACTTACTTCTCTAGTCCCTAGATCCCTCTTCTAGGTTCCTTAATATTATAATTAATACTCCCTTAATATGACTTATACGTTTTTCCGTAATAGGTTGGTCTTAGATAACTTTTTTATTTAGCTATATATAAAAATCTGCCTATTTGTCGTTATGTTGTTGCCTATACCACTTTCCATACAACTGGTTTAGTGTGTATGGTTTATCTATTAGAAAGTACCTTATTATTACTACATTATAATATCCTTTAGTATGTCTTTCTTTAAACTTGGTTAGAATATCTAGATTCTCTTTTTATTCCAGTTTATCTAACCATTTTGCCCTAGGTATCCCTGCACTTAGCCTATTAGTAACTCTTTATATAGGTGCTCTATTTCTTATATAACCTAGTATAGCTAATCTCTTATCTAGCTTTTGCTCTTATTATATAATAATTCTTGTCCTAAACTTATTTATAGTTTCTTATTTTCTGCGTCTTGCAGCTAGATCTTTATAGTCGTCTTACTTTTTAATCCTAGTATTAACTGTTTAATCTTTAGGCTAAATATTACATTTATTTAGGATTGCTGACGTTCTTATTCGTTCTCTAAACTTATAGTTCTTAAACTTGCGTTCTGTACTTATTTATTTATTACTAAACTAAGTTACTGCCCTTTCCTATTGGTTTTCGTCCGTTGTGGGTCCTTAGGTATGTCTTATCTCACTTTAAAAATCTTAAGCTTCTCTTATCTCTTCTTAAGAATCTTAAGCCTATGGCCTTTTGCCTTTATTAAGTAATAAGCTAGCACTAGTAGTTGTCTACTTACTTAGTTTCTTCTAAACGTTGCTTCTATTATCTTATAAAGCGATAGAAATCGTATCCAATGGTGTTATAATACTTGTTACTGAATCTTATTCTATAATGGTCTTAGTCTTTACTTCTGTTTTAACTTTTTTAAGGTTTGCATGCTTTTAGTAAGCTGCCTTTATTGCCTTATTATTGGTGAATGCTTTGCCTTTATTAAATTTATTATCTTTAATATCTAATCTGCAAGCTGGTTCGCTAGTTCCTCTAAACTTAGATAATAATGGCTCCTATAGCCAATAGCTTGCGCCATACTTAGCATTCTTATAAATTTGGCATATGTTATTGTAACAATACGCAAAACTATTAATTAAACACTCTTTTATTCCTTATAGTGCACCGTCGTCCCTCTATATATATGTGCTGTCTGCTAGTCTGGTTTCCTTTACTGCGTAGTTACTCTAACTACCTCTATAGTCTCTAGCAAAATAACCCTATTTTCCACAATTTATATAAGCTCTATCTTTAAACTATTTTTCTTGCTATAGAGTCCGCCTAAACGTCTTCTACTGCTAAGATCCCTGGTTTGGCCTCTACTTCTAGGTTCTTTAATTACTTAATCCTTAACCTCTAGGTTTTTATAGTTTCTTTTCCTACTTTTAGGTTTCTTTAGTACTGCTTAGGTCTATTAGCTCTGCGCTATTCTATAGTTTTTAACTCTATATTTGTCGTTGTATACTCTGCGCCTTATATAACTATGGAACTCTATCTTACCCTTTCTTGGCTTGTTCCCTTTAATAGATTCTATTATTAATCTTTATTAACTAATCTATTAACTCTCTTAGAGTATCCGTATCTTCTATTAGGATAATTATGTCCTAGACTTTAGCCTTAAGTCCCTATTTATACTGTACTATAAGCGCCCTATTGTTCCACTTAACCTGCGTAGCTAGTGTTTAAAACTGTGTTATATACTTAATTACTAAAGTGTGTTGTACTAAGTTCTAAAGCTTTTATTTCGCTATAGTTGTGGCCTTTAGGTCTCTAAATATCTACATTAATTGCTCTGTGAACCCATTCTAACTGGCAAATATATACCATATATCCTAGTTAGTAGTTATTATACCATTAGCCTATATTTCCGTGAGATACGGCTTAAACCACTTAAGTGCCCTCCCTATTAGGAACAATCCTATATAGGCTACTTAATCTAACAATATTGCTAACTTTACTCCTTCCTATACTACCTTAAAGTGCATTTGCGTAAGAAATCCCTTAAGCTTCAACTTTTCTCCTAAGAATTGTTTAATTAAGGGTAGCTTAATCTTTGCTACTCTAATTCTATTAATGCGTTCTTTAAGTATCCTATTATTGTCTTATAAGTGATTAACTATTTCCTGTAACTAACCTTACGTAACCACTTAAGAATCCCTATTGTCCATACTAGTATTACCTAGCCCTAAGGTTGTGGCTGCCGTCGATGCTGTTATAACTAGTGCTGCTCTTAGTGGCATATTATTCAATCTTGTTTAATACCGTAACCTTGGTAGTAAATGTGTAACGGAACCTTATAGTAAAAACTACAGTAGGTTCTATTATTAGGCTGGGTATATAGGTAAGAATAAAACAACAATATAATAATAACTGGTGGAGTGGTTGCCTAATAGATTAACTCTAATTGTATTTTAAGATTTACTATAAGGAGAGAACTATCTATGGTAGGGACTAAGGTCCTTTAAATACACAACTATACTCCTAAGAAATCCTCTCTTGTACGTAAGGTACGTGTTGTCTATGTTAAACGTAACGTCCCTCTCGTTTAACGCAGTTAATGCGTTTAACACTACGTGACCTCAGTTACTATTCCTTGTCACATAGTTCTACCGGATCTATCCTGGACCGTGCCTATATCAACTAACTAGCTTCCGCCGACTCTTCTCTAAGTAGTCGTAACATTGTACTTAAAGCGTCCATAACATCCTTCTATTTTCTAAGTATTTAAATTTTGCTAAGTATATTAAGGGAGTTATGTTATATATCAGCGCTAGAAAAGCCTAGATACTTATACTCTTCTACTTCTTATTCTAAAGCGCGACTTGGCCCTAGGACAATTTATTTTCCAAGTTAGCCAAGCGTAGGATGCTTTATAACGACTAGGTATAATTTATGGAATAAGTACAAGTTAAGAAGCGAGTATAGCTTAAAGAATAAGTGCGATTTAAGGAGTAGGTGCAATTTAAAGACCAAAAGGAACTACAGCGGACTTTTTTAAAAGGGTAAGTTTGGCAATTCCTTTAGATATGTCCTTTTCTGCCATATTTGAAGTATTCTCTATTTGTAGCTTAAGTCCTTTGTTCGTTAGTTCCTAAGGGTATATAGAATTAAGTGGCGTCGAGGTCCATAGGGTCGTGCGTAGGTTTTGGAGAAGGGTCGTGCTTTAGGGTATATATCGGTTTCATAGAGCTTTAAATATGAGGTGTGGTTAGCTTTAGAGAATAAGTCTATTTATTATATTAAAGGTCCTTATTAATTTATTAACATATTATAGCAAATTTAGGTAGGTCCTTTAGCAGTTCCCTACCTATTAACTATACTCTAATTTTATCCGAAATAGCTTATTAAAGAGCAGCAACTCTAGCGGCTTTATTCCAATCTAGTTCGCTAACAAGGCCTAAAAATTCTAAAAAGAAGTTTATAAAGTCTTGGTTCCATTATTATAGGTTTTTAAATTTAGTAACAGCAGTGTGTTTATAGCTGGTATTATTATATATTCGTTCTAGCAGAGAGATAAAGGTTTTAAAATTAACAAAGGTGCCGTTACAGAAGAATAGGTTTATGGTTTGTACAGTATCTTTACTTAAATAAGACATTCTATAGCTAACCTTACTAGCTTTAGTAGGGTATCAGTTATAGTTTATTAAAAGTTTAAAACGGAGCTTAGTTATAAAGGGATATAGGTCATTTTAATTTCTATTAAATATTAGAGGGTTAGGAAGCTTTTTTAATTTCATAGTAGGTATTAGGTTTATTATAGGTATAGGTTAAGCTACCGTTACTAATTTAGGGTTTATATTTAACGGGCTAGGTTCGGATACAGTTATATTAATTTCATTTATAGGCGGTATCGGGGTCTCTAATATAAATACTTAGACATTACGGAGTTCTTTATAGAGTGCTTCTATTAATCGCTAATACTGGGCTTCCAGTGCAGCCTACTGCTAAGCTAAGGCATCTATAAAGGACTATTGCATTATAGTTAACTGTTCCCTAACTAGGGATATAATACTCATAGTTATTAAAGAGGATTTGGGTTCGTTTGCCATTTTAATAATAGTTATTTTTTAACGCAATATAATGTAAGGGCGCGAAGAGGCTTTAGGGAAGATTTAAAGGAATAATATAAATTCTATCTAAATCTAAGGGTATATAGCTTTTTAAGAGAACAAGACGTTGCGTAAAGAAGAGAAAGGAATAACGAGAGAATCTTGCAATTAAACAGTTTAGGGGTCTTGGTCGATGCGTGCGCACGTGCGCACGCGGACGGACTTCGGTAGTATTTAATTGATCTGGCAGAACTTGGCAGAAGTCGATCAAGCTGGCAGAATTCGGCAGAATTCGGTCAAAGCTTCAAGTTCTATCTGTCGAGTGTTTTACCGAGACATTCCTACTGTAACTAGGCTAGTCCCGTTACACCCAGAGAGAGGTAATTTAGGGTAGAATATAATGGCCGCGGTCGTTAATGAACGTATAATAGACATATGGCTAAGCAACTTATTGCGTTTTGTGTCCTTAAAGTTTACATTATTATATATAACCACTGTTTGTGGGTTATGCGCTAGAGTTTTAAGATACCTCTATAAATATTAGCCCCTAATTGGCCTAGGAGTTTATAGAAGTTTATAAAAGTTAATCTAATTAGCTTAGGAGTTTGCAGATATTTATAAAAGTTATTATTAAATAGAGATAAGATAGTTAATATACCTCTACCTCTTCCGTAATACTACCTATAATGCGATTTGCTAAATAATAATTATAATATAGTCTAAAGCCCGATAATGTTTTAAACACCCTCCTTTTTATACTAGAGCCTATAAGATAGATATCTACAAGTAAAATAAAGAAATTAGACCACTTCTTTACTCTAAAAGTATAAATTATGCTAGTAATAGTATATGCCCGCTTAATTAAAATGTTTTAAGCCCCCGCCTTCTAACCTCCTACTAGATAACTTGCTTTGTGTGCGCGCTAGTTACTAAGCAGCTGTAGTAAAGTTGTATACTATATTAGGGCAATATCCCATATAGTGCGGAAGGTGACTTTAAAGTCTAGCTCCTCTATATTTAACGTCTTGTTAAACGTATTAAAATATAGCTCTTAGATAAGGCGGTCTAACTCTACAGTAAAAGACCCTACTAGTATAACTGCCCCTTAAATATAGCTAAGTTATGGATTTTTTATAACTGCATCTAATAATGCTTGCCGTTGTTTCTTAATATAATTATACTAACGGTGCCTAATTCTAACCCCTTTATTATCCGCATTATCTGCTCTAACCTTGGTAGATAAGAATTAAGCGAAGCTCTAACCCTCTTGCTTTAAAGTATTAACTATAGCTTGTAACTTCTTTACGCGCTACCGCCGTCTCCTACTTTAGTTTAATAAGGGAGGTTTAGGCTTACTAGTACTAGGTTAAATATTATTATCTATTTAGTTGCTATTATTGGAGGAATCTTTAGATATATTAATAAGGTGTTTTAGCGGGCTAGAAAGGCCAAGAGGGCTAAATATAGGACTTTAGGTATCCTACTTGGATATACGCCTATTAGGGGGACAGTCGGGCTCTATTATGGATGGAATATATAGAGTAAGGGATAAGCTTTTAAATAAAGGTATTAGCGAGTTGGGCAGCGCTATATTAGGGGTTAAAGTATAATATTAAAGGTAATATAACTGTTGTCTACTAGTGAGGCTGTACAGCCCTTATAAAACGCGCCTATAATCTCTTAGACCCTCAGAGAGGAATTTACCTTGGCGCTCTGTAATTGGCTACTGAAGATAGCGCAAGCGCTAATGCCTGCGGCGTATGTTAGGCTACGGCGCCGGTCGCTAATTAGCTTAGGAGTTTGCAGGAGTTACAGGGGTTATAGAGGTGTGGCGGTGCCAGCTGCTGATTGGCTTAGGAGTTTGGAGGAGGTGAGGTGGATTTTCTCTCCGAGGGTCTGAGTTAACTGAGATAACCAGAGGGCGGGCTGGTAGCTCGGCGTGGTCACGGAAACACTTGGCGTGGTTAGAAGTGTACCGATCAAACTTAATTTATGTACCTTTTCGCCCAAAATCGCGTACTTGGGGGCGGTCGCTGTGCGACCTCGTGCGGGGTTCGGGTGCGTTATCAGCAGGGGTGGCCCTAACCTCGTATTAACCCAGGTCGTAACCGCGCCAAATGACCCGGACCAGGAACTTTTGACCGCCACCTCCGTATATTAAATTCCGTTCCGTGGAGAGGATCAGTGCTCGCCACCTCATATCAAGCAACTCAACTCTAAGGATTAAGCTATATAATCAATTTACTATATAATTTCGCAACTACCACGAGCTTCATATTCCTTTGCACGAACGATTTGATTCGGTTGATTTAATTGGCTAGTTCTTATCGATAACAGATGGACGCAAATCATGAGAATAACGGCAAAGAAGATGGTAAAGGTGGTTTGTTTTCGGAAAAGTACGCAAATTATCTTCGAAATCCACAAGTTCATTCAACAAGGCATGCATCTGATGCTCTATCTTCAAAGTGTAATGGAAGGCTGGAAAAAAGAGCTGGCGCCACAGCGCCAAGCGGCAGGTGGTAGAAGCTTGATGGTTTAAGGTTTAACTTATCTCCGATTCCTCGATGGGACATCCTGGCATATACTCTGCAGGGCTGTACTGCCGCAAATGAATGTAGGTCGATTGACTGAGTATCTTACTGGAAACAGTATGTCGGGGTATTTTCGTTGGGAGTGGAGCTGCATAGCTTAGAGCGTTGTTATTGACAACGATGACGAAAGCGTGCTTTCCAAAATTACCGCCCCACATGTTGTTCCAGCCGCAGGAAGCACAGGACCCTCATCTTCGCTTAGGGGTCTTCCTCACCTCTATCACCAACCTTCTCATCATCTTATACCTTAGGAATCGACTGCGACACCTGTTCGACCCTTTTCTCGACAGGAGGCCAGATCGGTTGCTATAGTATTTGCTATGAGTTTCGCAGTTGGCACATCCGCTTATCGCAATGGATTGAAATGCTCGGGACCCATGGTCCTAACCTCCTTCAACCTTGTCTTCTTCGCCATCGCATGCGCGCCGTTCGCTTATGGTGTTCCTTTTAATCGATCTCCATTCGTTACTTTGAAGGAAGGCGAAGGTACACCGGCTGAAGATCCGAGTCTATGGGCATACCTGGGCACTGCTGTCGCTCTCGTACTGCTTGGAGGGGCTTTCGCCGGCCTAACCATTGCGTATGCTCTACCGTCTAATTACCTCCCCATTAAATGTACCTATAGCTAAATTTTTGTAGCTTAATGGGCCAAGATGAGATATACCTCCAAGTCATCGCTACCTCGGGCGAAGGTTCAGAGCAGCAAAATGCGAAAAAGGTGCTCAAGCTCCTGAAGAAAGGCAAACATTGGGTTCTGGTCACTCTCTTGCTCGGCAATGTCATTACTAATGAAACTCTACCCATCGTGCTTGATAGATCCCTTGGTGGGGGCTGGCCCGCAGTCCTCAGCAGTACCGTCCTCATTGGTACGCCCTTTCGCGATTTCGCATTTAGTTTACTAACCGGTGTAGTTATCTTCGGTGAAATTGCTCCTCAGTCGATATGCGTTCGATACGGGTTACCCATCGGAGCTTGGATGTCTCCCTTCGTGCTCGCTCTCATGTGGATTATGTCGCCTGTTGCTTGGCCGACTGCAAAACTTCTGGACAAACTACTTGGGGAGGATCATGGAACAACGTACAAGAAGGCTGGACTGAAGACACTGGTGACACTTCATAAGACTCTAGGGACGAGTCCTAACGAACGTCTGAACCAAGACGAAGTCACCATTATTAGCGCTGTACTAGACTTGAAAGACAAGCCTGTTGGAAGTATCATGACGCCTATGAACGATGTGTTTACGATGTCTGCCGATACTGTGCTCAATGAAAAAATGATGGACACAATTCTCTCCGCTGGTTATTCCCGAATACCGATATACGCGCCGGACAATGCCCGCAACTTTGTAGGTATGCTCCTTGTGAAAATGCTTATCACCTACGACCCGGAAGATGCTCTACGAGTAAGAGACTTTGCGTTAGCCACGTTGCCAGAGACAAGGCCTGAAACTAGTTGCCTGGATATCGTAAATTTTTTCCAAGAGGGTAAATCACATATGGTACTAGTCTCTGACTTCCCCGGGGAACCATATGGCGCCCTTGGAGTCGTTACTTTGGAAGATGTAATAGAAGAGTTGATTGGAGAGTCAGTTTCTATAGTTTCCTTAATTCCTAGTGCACGCACTAAAACTCTCACAGGGAAATCATCGATGAATCAGACGTCTTCATTGATGTTCACAAAGCGATTCGGCGGTTAACACCCGCTCCTCGAACTCGCGTTCCCAAAGGTGAAATCGTCGCTGACGCCGCCCACTCCCCCGAAAATGTTTATGAAGTATTAAACATGTCAGATGGTCAACCAACTCTTGACATTACTGGTCCTGAACAACGGAAGTCGTCAATATCGGAGTTAGGCGTCAGCCCTAAGGTTGCAACATTTCTTATGCGGCGCCGCAGTAGTGGCAACGGCTCAATCGACAAACAGACCACACCACTTGCTCTCCGCAGTAATACTCCAGAAATAAGAGAGCACCTCAAGCACTTAGGTCCATCCAATGCAGCACACAGACCTAAGCAGACTCGAATCAATACCGTCAAGATCAAACCTGGTGTTGGCACCATACCCGAAAACGCCGCAAAACCTCAAGATGGCGCAATCGTTACTCCAACCGCTTCGCGTGGTGGTATAGGTGAAGGATTATTGGAATCTGCTGGTCGGGATGCAAGCGATGGCGTACGCACTCTCCAAGCGGGTTATGGGACCATAAATTCTAGCGCACGCTGGGCGACGTCCTGGTTCCAGGACTCGAATGCAAATGGTGATGGTACAAAATCACTTCCACAAGGAGGCGACGACGTCACATCTCCTAAATCGCAGCCTCATGATGAGAACGTTAAAATAGTAGTCGACAATCGGCCAGCTTCACAGTCCAGTGGACATTCGACGAGCACATTAGGATCGCTGCATTCAGTTCATTCTAGGTCACGCTCGCCTATGAAGAGGCACAAACACACCACTGCGCGTAGTGGTAGCATAACTGAGAACTTTGTCGATTTGGGCGGAGTGAAAAAGATGGTGCTCGAGACAGCGAGCTCATCCGACATAGAAGAAGCCAGAGGATCCGAGGGCAATGACAATAAAAGCCGAAGTCCAACCAAGACGAATACAGAGGGGGGAGGGAAGACAGATGAGGATGGCGGAAAGAAAAGCGGAGGGAAAAAGAAAAGAAAGAAGAGAGCTGGAAGGAAGAAGCACAAGGGTGCAGCAAGTGAGAGTGCGTCGCTCTTAGGCTGAAAGAGTTAAGGCCGAATAGAGATGAGAAACGGGAGGGGCGGAGTGTACGATTCCATTAAATTTTGATATTATTCCGAAGGGTTTTCTAAAGGCGTTGGAGTACTGGGAATGAGTCATACCGACTAGATTCAGGACTGGAGTGTATCTTTTATAAATGGAATGGCGTGGATGGCTAAACTCTATGCGCATTGCTACGCCCGTAAGGTATAAAAGCTAGAGTTATTGCTGTCAGGAAGTATGAGTAGTCGGAGCGTAACGTACTAGGATGGTTCACTATAATGGTTTACAGATCTTGTCTTTCTAACGTGAAAGAACTAATTTGACCATATTTTGAGAGCTCACAGCCACCTACTACTTTCAATCCCCTGAATAATAGCATTCCGTATTCTCATCTGCCATCTCCCCGGTTGCCTAGGAGCTCTGCTCATAATCAAGATACCTTTACGCATCCAGATCAGTCCCAGTCATCTTTTAGTGTAGATACGGCTCATCCATCGTATCTAGCACGCCCCGATTCACAAAGAGAACATCTTGCCGACGAACACAGTCCAGTCAAATGATCCTTGGTATCTCGCCCCGAAAGATTTATACCACTATTGTGATGTCTGCCCAGCCAAGTATAAACAACCAAAATCATTCGCACAGCACCTTCTCTAGCACCTCGACGACATGCTGGAGCAGCCATACTTCTGTTCATCATGTAATAAAAACAGCTTTGCTCCGTTCGAGCAGCTAGGCGCCCACCGCGTTGCTGTGCGGCCTTAGATTTGCTTGCTTGTGATCGTTGGGGATGCCACGAGGTATTCCCATCAAGGTCCAGTCTATCCCACACGAAGCCGGGCAAGACGGCTCTATCTGCTTACACCACTCCAAACAAAAGGAAATGGATACCTAGGGCAAAGTTGTAAGAAGGCTACTGATTCTGGGATCTGGGGACTTTTCTCTTCCTACCGGAATTGCAGAAGGCGCGGAGCCGGGGCGGAGGGTTGTAGTATTCCTCGAAAAGAAAATTGGAGAGTGGGATCCGTCGTTCTAGACCGGCTTGGGATGTTGATACCTTTCGAAGCTGTCGTCTAGCTGTGAAGACGTCGCAGTTGTATTACTGTATAAACTTGATTTATGAACGTATATCCCAGTGCTCGCAACCGCCACCGAGTTCATGGCCACGGGAACATCAGAGATAGAGCGTGCAATATATATCGAATTCTTTCGTATATCAGAAGATCCTGTCCAGGTCGTTATATGGTATTTCCGGCGCTCGATATTTCCGCTTGATCGCGTAGTTCAATTTAACTTGCGTGCCATTCGATTTCGGCACCGTCTGTGACACGGCCATTCCGCTAATGGCCATGTATATTTTGTACAGTTGTTGTAACATCTGAAGACAGTGTAAAAGCAGATGGAGGGGCAGTAGCCCTACGAAAGTGCCGGCGCGGTTGCTCTTAATGATGAGGCCATGCTTAAAGAACGTTGAGTACATTGCGGAATATAGAAACAACAATCTAGTCGGTAAAATAAACTCTTCGGAGAGGATAATGTATTGATATGAATGTTAAACGCATTCGATGCGACCGCACATCAGTGCAGAGAGATATAGAACAAGGAAAATACGAACAGAGAGTAGATGCTAACATATGCACGCAAGCCACGCAACGCCATTTGCAACCCGAGTGAATCCAGAAATGTTTCAAAAAAGCAATGACGCCGTACGGATATGCTCATGCTCGTCCAGGTGCCAAAACGCTACCAAAACAATGCCGCAACGCTAAAGATGGTGCAATGGGAAATGTCATGTTCTACTATTATCAATGGGGTTGAAAGAGCATCCTCAATGGTGACGGCTGCTTCTTCTTCTTCTTCTTCTCCTTATCGTCTTTGCCGCTCCGTGACGTCTTGGCGCTCTTTGTCGACTTGGCGGTTTTAGGCTTGCTTCTTGATTCTCGCCTGTGTGTCGATCGTCGGGACTTCAGATCGTCTTCTTCGAGAACGCCGGCGGCGATTAGGTGCTGTGATGCTCCAGGAGTAATGAATTCGCCGTCGACGGTGGTGCCGGCGCTGTCCGCTTCAACTTCAGCGATGCCGCGCCGCCACATCTCGATTCGGCTGAGCTCTTGGCCCTGTAGCTCATCTAGTACTAATGGTTCTTCCAGTTCGTTTTCCTTTTTGGCTTTAATCTTCTTAATGATCTTATATCCGCCAAGAGCGACGATGGTGACTCCCACGCCGACGCCGGCCGCAATCATGAATTGCGGGCTGGCCAATAGAGCGACGACAGCAGGGAAGCTTCCCTTCATTGCTGTCAAAACACCAGGACCCATCTTACCCACTATATTGCTGATCTCCGCCAGCGTGAGGGCAACGGCAGCTAGTGCTTCTGGGTTCTTCTGCAGGTTTTCAATCATAGCTGTAACAGAGTATTGTAGGCAGTTGGCCTCGTCCAGAAGTATGGTAAGCTTAGATGCCTTTTCCCTTAGCTCGCCATCGTCGTATTTCTGAGCCGGAAGTGGAGGAGGCAAGTCGCCATATGCCAGATCCATATCTATGTGTGGTTCGGAATTCGACCGTGAAGTCCTGTACGGCGGTTGTAGAATGGGCCCATCTGTGTGCCTCCGGGCGAGTTCCTGCCGATGTACATCTCCTGCAAGATCTTGCGCAAAATGGCGGTGTGTAGGACTGTGGTGTCTCGGAATGTCATCGTTGGCATAGAAGCTGTCCGTGTATCCCCGTTCCATAGGTGGCTTCGGGTGTCTATGTGATTTCGATCTGTGAGTCCGACCAGACGCTCTTGACCGGGTGTCGTCTTCGATGTGGAGGGTCTTCATGCTATGCATGAGCTTCTTCTGCTCTAGGGCGGCATTACGCTCTGCTCTGATTTCCGCTTTACGTTCACGATAGGCAGATTTGGCTTCCTTGAACACGCTTATAAGGTGCTTACTCTGCGGCTTTCATTAGCGCCGTTACGTGTATTGAAGTCAATTCTTCTCGTCTACTCACATTGCTCACAACCTTTCCCGACCTGTTAATAACTGTGATTGTTTCCCCGAGGGCCACCATGACGTAGATCAATAGCGGGTATCTGCAGCTGCAATGCTGGCGAGTGTTTTTGTTCGTGAAATGTGAATTCGTTTGGTTGTGTGGTACTTGGTCAACAAGTACGGTAGCCTGCCGAGCAGCTGGGTAGGTAGGCGTAGGTAGGTAAAGGATCCTTTGTCCTAGTGATTTGCATTAAAGAAAAGATTATTGGGAGATCAATGGGTCAATGGAGACAATAAAGAAACACGCTGGCAGAGTTGGGCTGAGGTGAGGCAAATATTAAAAAGTGAGCAGGCCAGCCATGATTGCTATGGCGCATAGGGTCGGGCGTCGGGGAGAAGGGGGGTTGGGGGTCGTGGGTCGGTGGCCGCCTATGATGGAGGCAGGCCCATTCAGGACGCTGCCCGCTTGTGCCTATCGTGACTTCGAGACGGATTTAGGCGTGGACTGCCCTGGATTCGTGGAGGTGCAACAGTTGATCGGGGAAAACGGCAAGCTTTCGGTTGCTGGTTTGTCGTGGCGCTCGTCAATTGACTCTCCGCGTCGCTTCAAGCCGAGACAAAGGTTCAATCATGCGGACAGCGTATCGCCGCCTAGTTTGGCTTCAACGGGTTACCACCAACGTCAGCCATTGGCATGCTCTGCATGACAGAAATTTCTTTCTGCAGCGCCGCAGGACGTGTCATAGCTTTCAATGGCTCAACAACACCGCCCTGATGTAAGGGTCCAGGACGATCTGAGATGACTGATGCACGCCTCCTGCAGAATCTTGAGCGAAAGATTTCTGCCCGAGGTTCCGCGGTAGCACCGACACATCGCTTATCACAGACGGGCATCCCGGCATGGCCTGCTCGCTGCACGTCGTCACCAGCTGGAGTGCGAAGGCGCTGTTAACGCCACAGAAATGTGGCTCAGCCACTAGCCACATCATCGGCTTGTTCCAGAACATTGTCAGCGAAGGCCACCGACATCATTACAATTTCTTCTTCAAGCCTGAAAACAGCGCTTATTGCCTCAAAAAAAACTCATCGCCGCCATTTCTCGAGCTATGTCCCTACAACTCGCGCCTCGCGTCCGACTAACTACTACCTCAGAATGATAAGCAGCACAGAGAAGCGGTGTTGCTAAGATGACAGGTCATCGTGATCAGCCTTGCTTTACGAAAATGAGAAGCACGCCATCGGATCTTTGCTCAAGCATCGAAGATGATACACGACGCGTCTGTGGGCCCTGGAGGCAGAATTGATTATTTTATTAAAACCTGTAATTGTATGGCCAAATCGAGGAGTTGGAGCAATGAGAGTGAAGATTATCTCCGAAGAAGCTTCCTCAAGGCATACTAGCTTGTCAAACTGAAGGCTTGACATTTCCATCCCCATTGCGAAGAATGCCGGACAAGGAGCGCGCTTGCACCGATAAGGTGTTTAAACTGAACCCTCGCCTACCGGGCAGCAATCGTCTAGCCAAGGATTGAAAACCGCCATAACGGTTCAGTTTTTGGCCCACTCAAACTGGCAAATCACGGCAGCTTGAACGTTGTTTAGACTTTTTTCTCGCCCGTCGGCCTAGTACTTACAGCGTACGCTGCATGACGTTTCCAAGCCCTGAAAATCCATCTTGCGCAACTTTACGCCCAGCAAGCTCGTTTGCAAACCCAAGCTTGCGTGACAGTGTCCAGTCATCTTCGTGGCAGATAAGACCGTACAGCATACCCGCTATGAAAGTATCGCCTGCACCTATAGTACTGTTTCACTTTTAGGACTGCATTGCCTTATCAGACGGTTACCATACGCACTCAACAACTTTGGAATACTCCGCTGCATATGCAGGATTGTACTTGTAAGTCAAGCTGGCCACTTCCAGAGCGGAGGCACCTCCGTCACCCCAGGTACAGCATAGCAATGAGCTGGCTATCCAATTAGCTCCATTATTTCCGGAGATGGATGGACGTGATATGTACGCTTTCGGAGTTAATAGAGCTTGCTCTCGTAGACAGTCTTCGGATGTTTGATAGCCGCAGGCCTGAAGCAAATTGGGATTCAGTATGAACAAATTAGTGAATAGCAATTTAAGGACTGCTTACCTGAGCCCAGCTTTTTGAATAGAAAACAACGTCAGCTTCTGCTGCGAGCTCTTGCAGTCCAACCCGGCCGGGCTTTTCTACCTCCACGCTAATCCTGACAGTAGGAAATTTGTGGCGAAGGTGGCGCATACATTCTAAAGTAACATCTACAATTCGCCCCTAGAAATTCTCAGCGATAATGCAAGATAGCAATTCGAGGAAAGAAAGAGACATGCTTCGAAATGATACCAACTCGCCTCACTACCTATCTTGTCCGCTATCACATTAAATTCCTCCGTTGTCATCTCCGGCAGCTCATTATAATTAACGATCGTTCTACTATCAGTAGAACAGCTCTTGATAATATAACTAGATGCTAGCTCGGTAAATTCGTCCCGGTAGATGCAGTGCGTCAAGTCCACCATAGGTCCAAATGACGGCTTAATTAGCTGTGTTCCGGATGACGATCTTGAGGGCAAAACTATGCATAAAGAAAGGCATAAAGAAATGGTTTTATTGTGCTCTACCAATTGCTGTAGCACCTCTAGCGTGTTGGGACAGTTGCCCCCGCGACGTCGCATAATGTTAGATGCACGAAGCTTTTCATCTTCTTCGGGATAGTGGTCGACACTATTGGTAGGCAGTTAGGCCCTCGAAAAGAGCTAAGTAAGCCTACTCACATCAGAATGGTGTCAAGATAGCAGGCGCCGACGGCCACCAAGCGTTTCATCATTGTTGAAATTCTGTAACGTTGTTGCGGGGAAAACCGATATGCTGCTACATTGGGCAGAGTTAATGTCCAGGTCTTCTGTACTGCCTATTGTAGAGACAGATAGTCAATAGAAAGTAAGTATCCGCATGCTCCAGACTGCTGTGGAGAAGAGGAGTAGTATAGTGACCAAGCCCGCCATGAGTATTCTTCCGCCGCTAGGAAGCATGGACGTAATCTCATCCCCGCGCGGAAGCGCAGCGTAAATGCTTCTCCATACGCTAAGTTCTTCACGAGGTAGATGGTCTCTGGCTATCTAGACCGCTCTACCTGGTGATTAACCGTTATATTTGCCATCCATATCGACGAAAGAACAAGAACCACTATAGAAGCATACAATGTCCGCTCATCACCATGAATCGGCTGTTCAACACCTCGAGCCCAGCGCTGAGCCATGGCGAACGAAGGGTCGAATCGCAATCTCTACCTAGCTGCAATCGTTGTCTGTCTGACAGGAGCGCACTTTGGCTACTCTGTTGGCTTTATTGGCGGCATCCTTGTCTTGCCTTCCTTCCTACAACACTTTCCGCCTAGATAGACTTCCGCCAGATAGCCTGGCCTCTACAACCTCCGGCACCATGTCCATTTGGCTAGTCGGTACACTCATAGGAGTACCCTTAGGAATGCCAGTATGTTCTCAATGGGGGAGAAGACGATGCCTCAGCTTCTGCTCTATGCTGTACGTCTTGGGAGCTGCACTACAGATGGTCAGTATCAACGGTAGCCTTCGTGTCTTTGACACAGGAAGGCTACTCAATGGTCTAGGTGTTGGAGCTGGGATTCTGGTATCACCGGTGTAGTGAGTATTTGTAATCTGAAGTCAGATTCTGTTTGCTAATATTGGACCAGTATATCTGAAATCTCACTACGGACGGAACGAGGTATGCTGCTTTCGGGCTACCAAACAGCCATTCAGCTTGCCGCGCTTGCAGGTTTCTGGGCTGCTTTTGTAGCCCACTCGACACTCTCAGATTGTTCTGCTCTGCAGCGGTAGATCCCAGTTGCCGTTCAGTTACTTCCAGGCATCCTCCTCTTACTTGGCACAATAATAATACCGGAAAGCATCAGGTTTCTTGCGGAGAAAGGCCTATTATCATCTGCGGAGGACGCGCTTTCATAGTTGAGGGCATTGCCTAGGGAGCATCCGGATATTTTGGAGGCTGAGGAACTTCGAGAAGATGCTCAAGCCCTAGAAATGTTGGATACACCCGAACGAAGCTTCTTTCGTGAGCTGCTAGACAAAAGTGTAGGAAGCGATTATTCGTTGGCTTAATGACTGCTCAAAATATGGTAGGCTTGAATGCACTCAACTACTGTGAGTTCTCCCTTAGGAATTGGCTCTTATTTCTACGCCACTTGCTAACGTAGTCACATCTAGATACACCTACTATCTTCATGTCCGCTGGCTTTACCTCTGTTTCCTCATCACTTTTCCTCACAGGCCTCTTTGGCATCGTCAAAGTTCTTTCCACCACATCCTTCATGTTTGTATTTGTTCGACTGCGTGGCAACCGTTTCTGGCTGCAGTTTGGCTCTGCTGTCTGCGGTGTCTCAATGCTTGTTTTAGCTTATTGTGCCAGCACCTGGAAAACACAAACCCAAAGCAGGCCAGCTTACGGCGGATGTAATAATACCTGTTCTTATGGTTTACATATTTGCTTTTGCTTTTGGTGTCTCCCTTGGACCGCTCTCTTGGAATATTTACAGCGAGATCTTCCCCGCCCATATAAAAGCAAAGTGCTGTGCGATTACAACTTGTGTTCAGCGGCTGTTCCAAATTGTCATCGCGGGGATTACGCCACACCCGCTAGCGAGCATCGGATGGACCACATACCTTCCGTACGCGGGCCGTTGCGCCGCTAGCTTACCTCGAGCGCCCCGCCGGGAAGAGCGATGGATGATCTGTTTTGTCAACCAGGGAAGGGACCGCAAATGGAGTGCATTGAGGAAGTAGACGAAACGACAGCTCTTTTACTATGTACGCCGCCGGCAACGTTCAGTAGGAAGACGGGATTCTATTGGATTCCCGGTGTGAATGGGTGGTGAGGAGTTCGGGTTGGATTTGGAGGGCAGAAGGAGAAAGAGCCTATGACCACATTTTCTAAAGATACACGGGAATAACTATTCTTCGAGATGATATTGGAACGAAAATAAAATATGATGATGATTTTCCCCAAACATACCTCGTCAGGGATGCTAGATTTTGCCTAAATTCCTAGCGCGATGTAAGGGCCGATCTGGAGCTATCCCTTCGTGCGGCAGAAGTCACTTTTTGTATTAGGCACTTTTGGCCCCCCCTGGGCCCCCCTTCCTATATATCGTGTGTCGCGTATAGGGGAGGCGGTGAGAAAAAATTTCGGCTGCGTTAGGGTGCGGTACGGTCGTGTTCGTGTTTAGGGGCAGCACGGAGCAAACGTCAGGTTCGTGTTTAAAGTATCGCGGGCATATCGGTGCGGTACTTATCGGTTCGTAAAGCAGTACGGTGCCAGTACAGTGCCTGCGTTGGGTTCGTTCGGGTTAACGTGCCACCCCAGGCAGCGAGAGCCCCAAGCGAGCCAATTTTTAACACGTTTTCTCAATTTCAGTAACAATAAAATAGCTTTTTTGTAAGAGGCCAGTCTGACTGGAACGTATGATTATCTAATCGACAGTGTCGAATGAGAGGCGCGGGTGAGTCGAAGGTGAGTCGAAGGTAGAATGCACTTCGCGTGTTCGAAGGACAATTGCTTTCTGGCCTCTATTCAGAGACTAATCGCTAGTTCTTCTCTAGAGGAGAACTAGCTTCCTTTATGATCCTTCTAAGGCACTAGTAAAACCTTTCGCCCCTTGTCTGTCTGGCCATGTCTTCTCTAGGACGTTGGTGAAACCTTCATCTATCTGGCTACTACCTCATCTGATATGTACCTTTTGGGAGAGCCCGTTACATTTTTCTAAAATTTAATTATTTAATATAACGAAAGTATACTCTAAAAATGTCTTCTATAAATTATATTAAATATTTTTTGTTTCTTTAATTTAGCGCAAAGATCATAGCATATTAGGTAGATCCTTATTACTACTAATAAACTAGGGCTTTCCGATATTTTTTATAATTATAGTATATTTATATATCTCTTTTTACTTAATAAAATAATTTTCTAAGCAGATAGTTTATTTTTAAGATATTGTGAGGTTTGTCGGTTCGTGGGGCAGTAGGGTGCTAGTCGTCGTGTGCGAGTCCAAATTCGTGTAGCAGTAGGATGCTAGCCGTCGTGTTCGAGTTCGAATTCGAGTTCGTAATACCCCTTCGGATCATCAACGTAGTAGATGTATAAAGGGGGAGGTCGCCATCTAATAAGCCTTTGCACCTTCCCGGTTAGGAAGTTTAGCTTACCGCTCGGCAGAACTTTATATATTTTATTACTAAAGGCTTAAAACTCGCATTTAAAACACTAAATATCTATATAAATAGTTACTAAGAAAGTAGGAAGAAGGTACCGACAAGATATTACTGCTTAACTAAAAGACCTTATAGAGTCGGTGGCGTCTAGGGGTTTATAAACGACTAGGACATAGCTACTAATACATTTTAAGCTGCCTGGGAAGGATTCATGTATATAGAACTATAGCGCTAGAGCCCAGAGGCCGCATGCGCAGTACTGTACGTAGTACAATACAACGGATATAATAAATAAATAAAAAGAGTCGGTGGCGGAGCCAGAATAGAACCGGAACTTATAGTCACGTAGACCTTATAACTTTAAAACCAACTCGCTTATTAATTAAATAATCGCCTCTATATTTCCTTTTATTTAAAGCTTTAAATACAAGGTTTAAGCCTTTAGCAATAAAATATATAATTGTGAGGCATATTGCTAGGGTGTACGGTAGGGAGCAGGCAAGCCGAGCATGAGTCACAAGAGAGTCGATGAAAGAGGACGATATAGAAGAGTAGGGTAGGGCAACCTCGTGCAGAGACGAACCGATAAGGAGAGGAAGGGCTGCAAGCTTAAGGAGGTGCCAAGGCCTAGCCGAAGGCTAGCCTGGGCAACCCCTGAGGCTTCCTAGGCGATGCGCTCGAGTAAGGGATAAAATATCTCTTACAATAATGTTCTGCCAGACGGTAAGCCAAACTTCCTAATCGGGAAGGTGCAAAGACTTAAGAGAGCGACATCCGTACAAGGCTTTGATTATTGAATTAACTTGTAATGGTTCGAAATCGTGAAACCAATGACGAAAACTTTGTTCAACCTACCCAATATCCTGAACTACCGCAATACTATATTTATATTTAAAGCTTCAAGTCAAACCTCAGGTTTATGGCAGAACGACTAACCGCCAATAAAGGCAGTTGATTGATTGGTCGAGCTCGGGCCACAGTTATTGGACGGGTTTAACTGTGGAATGGATAACCTTCCTACCTTTGTCCTTGTATTCTCGGTAGGGGTAAAGCTTTGTATACTCGTTCGTATGCGCGGCAAGCTCTTTAAGTAAGTTGTCCGTCCATATAAGCCTGAATAATGCAAGAGGATCAGTAAGATTAACTTGTAGTGGTGGGTTTGGTGCGCCATCAATGTACGGAGAGTCAATAGGAAAGGGGTTAAAATTAGGCTGTGGCTAGGGCTCGGGCGGTGGAGTTTTGGCCTTCTTGTGCTTTGGAACAATATATTAATCAGATCTGACAAGGCCTGCATCACCGGCAGCACATCTACGGCCCACTATAGTGGTTTAATTAATATACAAAGCTATATAGATACTACGGCGGAGCCGCGTGTTGATGTTTCGGTGTTCGCGTACGGGCCTCAACAGCGCTTGGGATAACTCAGCAATGACCCCTACCGCATCATAGCCTGTTCTCTATCACAACGTTGCAGGGACTTCTATTTGAGGGTAGACGCTATGCAGGCATCGTGTCAGCACAAGCGATACAAGATCCCTTGATAATCCGGCAATTGACTTTCTCTAGTGATCCCGCCTCTATTTCTAATGCGGGAATTCCCATCGTCATGAAAGCGTTTCCTTGAACGTAAGGGCCCTGCAGTTGTAAGCTGCGACTGGATACTGCGGTATTTCGACATTCCTTACCAACCGTGTAGTTATAAGAACCTGAAAAGCTCGAAGACTTTTGGGTTTCAGTCTACAAGCACATCTTCAATCTGCAGTATACAGTCTACGGTCTACAATGTCTATTTTACTTGTGACCGCTATCTTGTTGTTTGTGAGTGAAGTATTGGCACTCTTCCCGGACTGTGTCAATGGCCCATTAAGAAATAATACAGTCTGTGACACGTCAGCCTGTAAGTTTCCTTTGATCACCCACGAGCCCCATTGTCTGCATCAATGCTGAGAAGTACTAAACCAGCTTCTCTCTCAAGAGCAACTGCTCTGATCTCCCTCTTCACTATCGAAGAAAAGCTCATCAACACCGGCAATACAAGTCCGGGAGTGCCCCGTCTTGGACTACCACCTTATCAGTGGTGGCAAGAGGCCCTTCATGGTGTTGCATCATCACCTGGCGTTAAATTTTCAGATTCTGGAGATTACAGCTATGCTACTTCATTCCCGCAACCTATCTTGATGGGCGCTGCCTTCGATGATGCCCTCATTACTGATGTGGCTACCGTAGTTAGTACTGAGGTACGTGCATTTAATAATGCAAACAGGGCCGGGCTAGATTTTTGGACGCCAAATATTAACCCCTTCAAAGATCCACGGTGGGGTAGAGGCCAAGGCAAGTGTCTGCATTAATGTCCAGCAAGGGCCTGAGGAATAAACGGTTACTAAAGCTTATGATTTAGAAACGCCGGGAGAAGACCCATTTCATTTGTCATCGTACGTACATGCTTTAATTAATGGGTTGCAAGGCGGGTATGATCCGAAGTACAAACGTATAGTAGCAACCTGCAAGCATTTCGCCGGTATACCAATAATCCCTTTATCCACGACATCTGTCCGCTCCCGCTAAAATTCTGCAATAGGTTATGACATAGAAAGCTGGAATGGTAATTTCAGGTATCAATTTGATGCTCAAATGCAAACCCAAGATATGGTAGAGTATTATCTACCACCCTTTCAAAGTTGCGCCCGTGATTCCAACGTTGGCGCTTTCATGTGCTCCTATAGTCAGTCTTGGCCGACCTCTCCGCCTTTTAACATTCTAGAGCTAAATATGGTAGATGCTGTAAATGGAGTCCCAACATGTGCGGATCCCTATCTGCTACAGAACATACTCCGCGAGCATTGGGGTTGGACGAACGAGCAACAATGGGTTGTTAGCGATTGCGATGCAATCCAAAACATTTACCTCCCTCACGAGTGGGCTTCATCCCGCGAACAGGCAGTGGCAGATGCCTTGAATGCAGGAACAGACATCAACTGCGGCACCTACTATCAAAACCATCTTCCAGCAGCCTTTGCTCAGGGCCTTTTCAATGAATCTACGTTAGACCGAGCTCTTATCCGGCAGTACTCCTCTCTTATCCGTCTTGGGTATTTTGATCCGCCGGAATCCCAACCATATCGTCAGTACAATTTTAGTAATGTTAATACCCCTGAAGCTCAACAGCTTGCATACAGGGCTGCAGTTGAGGGTATAACTTTACTCAAGAATGATGGCCTTCTTCCACTTTCTCTCAGCCCCAGCTCTTCAATTGCCCTTATTGGAGACTGGGCAGATGCTACTCAGCAAATGCAGGGCAATTATTATGGGCGGCCTCCATACCTCCACAGTCCACTCTACGCCGCGCGGCAATTGAATGTAACTGTAAACTATGCCCAGGGTATTGGAGGTCAGGGAGATCCAACGACGGACAATTGGCGTCCCGTTTGGCAGGCTGCAGAGGCGAGCGACCTGATCATCTTCGCCGGAGGAATCGACAACTCCGTCGAATCGGAAGGAAATGATCGCGTATCTATCGCCTGGAGTGGCGCACAGCTCGATATGATCGGTCAGCTAGCCATATATGGCAAGCCTATGATCGTGCTCCAAATGGGTGGTGGGCAGATCGACTCCTACCCGCTTGTCAATAATCCGAATATCTCCGCACTCCTCTGGGGAGGGTACCCAGGCCAAGATGGCGGCGTCGCGCTGTTCGATATCATCACTGGCAAGGCGGCGCCCGCTGGCCGTCTGCCTACGACGCAATATCCAGCTTCTTACATCCACGAGGTTCCAATGACAGACATGTCCCTTCGACCTGGGCCGAACAACCCAGGGAGAACATACAAGTGGTACAACGGCACCGCTGTCTTCGAATTTGGCAGTGGACTGCATTACACCAATTTTACGGCGCAGATTCAATCTTCCCTTCAACGGAGCTATAGCATTTCCACCCTCCTCGCCACATGCCGCGCAAGCAACGTAACCTACCTAGATCGCTGCCCTTTCTCTCCGTCTACTCTCGAAGTAACCATCAGCAACACAGGTAACGTGAGTTCCGACTACGTTACCCTCCTCTTTCTCACCGGGTCTTTCGGACCTGCACCCTATCCTAAGAAATCGCTGGTGGCGTACCAGCGCCTCTTTTCTATATCTCCGCAATCGACGAGCACTGCCAATCTCAATCTTACGCTTGGCTCGTTAGCGAGAGTGGATGAACAGGGAAATAAAGTGCTTTACCCTGGCGATTATGCGCTGATGGTTGATATTCAGCCTATGGCTATGGTCAATTTCACGCTGACAGGCGACCCGGCAGCGTTGGACGAGTGGCCACAGCCGCCAAAGAATAGAAAGGGGAGCGGAGTCGAAGGGCTGGAAGGGTATTTTGCGGGAGGGTATGGCAGCGATGTGGCACAGGAGACGGTGTCATAATGCATGATGTAGTTCTGTATGGTTGGAAATGAGCTGAGCTCTGCTTGTGGACGCATATCATGTGGAGTAGCGTAGATCAAAAGCGATTGATCTTTCCCGCTAGGAGTGCAACTTACCCAATCTGTGTAAGCCACATCTCGGGGAATAATTGGGGCTCGTCTATTTAGGTCGAAAAGGTACTTGGCTTCGGTATGGATCCCGTTTAGGAGCGCAGCTGTTATTTGTACAACATGGAAATCTGGTTGGAACCGCACTCAAGTGTTCCAGCTGTAGTGAACCGCTCCGCTCCGCAATCATGACTGGGTATGAAATGATGACCACTCTGATAGGAGGAGCTCTACATTCATTCGGAAGAATTTTGTGAGCAATTGGCCGCATGCGTCCGAAATATCTAGTCCACATGTAGATGTCACGTTTTTTTTCGATTCATCGTCGATCTGAAAGACATACAACGAACGGACTACCTCTTTTGGCTGAGTTAAAAAGGATGAACCCCAAAGCTAACATGACATGTCCGATATGTGCAAAATAAGTGCATAGTAGAAAAATAAATAAAAGAAAAGTTAGAAGCGATTGCTGATTGATTTCTCAAGCCCCTCGGCACTTCCGCCATATGCATGGCTCGTCAATAGTTGTACCTGCATAACCTTGCATGCACGCAACCTTGGAATGTCCTATGATCTGGAATTTTTCGTGCTTGCAGGCGCGAGCAAGGCATTTGGGTAGGTCTGGCCAGCGCCTCAAATTGTAGGAGTCATCCACAAATTTCGCAATTCTGGAGTGCTCGCTCGTCATCCCATATATCCCTCATTGTAGGGATTGGAGTTCAGAGCGGTGTATGATGGCGGCCATTCGCCGTTCGACTTTAAGTACTGCTGTCATTCCTCGTACGCAGCCAAAGCGAATCTATCCCACGCAAGATGTCAATTCTGAGAATGAGTGTCCGGTTCTTCGACATGATCCAATAACACGAGCGTCAGCGGCTCGACAGTCAGAACTATTCCAGTGCCTCAATTTTACCGGGTGTAGTTCTGTCGGCCGTACTATGTGTCAGCTTTCGAAGCCGGTGGATATAGAAATGCAGCTATCGAGCGTTCCCCATGGTGGTGATGTGTTGTTGAGGCAAGGTGAGAAAACTTGAGATCCCTCTCACGCCACCAAAAAAAAAATCGGCCCGAGCCGAGGTCAGGGGTTTCGCCAAAGCTCTGGTCCCACCTCGAAGATTAAAACAATCTTCTCATGTCGTCCATTGGCTCATTACAGCATGCGCTGACAGATCCACGCGGGGCAGAAGATACCACGGTTCATTATGAACCAACTATGGACGACGGTGGTCGACCAACCGCCGCGACCAAGCCAGTGGCCACCCCTGCCTTATTTCATCGCATGAGGCACGACAAATCTATTCTTGCGCTCGTTGTCTTTAAGGCGTATATTTTTGCTGGTACACAGGTTGGGGAGATTCTAGTGTACAGTCTCGATACTTATGAGCGTGTTACTGTCATTGAGGGACACAGAGGGAGTGTGCTAGGGCTTGGCTTATCACAAGACCAAGAGCTCCTCTTCTCAAGCGCTGGAGATCGGATAGTTAATGTAAGCTTGTGGCTACAGAAATCTAGCTCACTACTTATTCTACCGCTAGGTTTGGAGCACGCGAACTTTCTCACGGGTATACTCCATATACTCCACCTACGACGTTGGCGACATATTCTGCGTCTCGTATTCCTCCACCCTCCAGACGGTATACTTGGGCGCTCAGAACACAAGCATACAGGTATTATGGGCTTAACGAAAACTCGTAGACTGACACTGATATTTAGACAGTGGTATGACTTGAACGAAAAGGACACACGACCACGGCCTAAACCCACATCACACCCCTCGTTTCGAGAAGACAGATTCTTTGACTCATCTGGACCAGGAGGAGTCCGAACGCCAAGGCGTCAGTCAGTTGAAGGAGGTCCTCGGCATGCTACAGGCGGACGCTTACTTGAGATCGACAAACAATATATACGTCAGTTTGCACACTTTGGGTACGTGTATTGCATGCTATTGGCTCGAGGGATAATATCGGATGATCCAAGTGAGGAAATACTCATCTCAGGCGGCGGAGATGGCGTCATCCGGTTGTGGGGTTTGGATGCCAAACGTGGAGGTGCTATCTACGAACTCCATAGGCTCGAGGATGGAAGAGAAGAGGGAGAGTCTATCTTGACACTTGCATTGGATGGAACATTTCTCTATAGTGGACGTCTTGATGGGGAAATAAATGTCTGGGACCTCGAGACCAAGCAGCTTGTGCGAAGCTTGAAGGCTAAGACCGGTGATGTCCTGACTCTGAGTGTGGGTGGTGGGTATCTATTTAGTGCTGGAGTTACCGGAATTGTTCAGGTAAGCGTATGCATAGCCCCCTGATCTATAGGATACTGAAAATCCCACAGAAATTCAACCGTCAATATGAGAGCGTTAGCAAATTTCAAGCGCACAACCATCTTATTTTGGCGTCAACTTTCACTATATATAACGACCGACCTATTTTCGTGACTGGAGGAAATGATAACACTATAGCGATCTGGGATGTGCGTGATTGTGTCTCTGCTCCCGCTGGTGGGAAGAAGACTAGCAATGGTAAGTCCCTTCCCATTAAAAGTCATTTAAATTGGGTTGACATTGATTCAACAGAGCATTTATTTGAAAGTCTAAAGCAATTTGTTTCCTACCGTACGGTGTCTTCTGATCCACGATACAAAGGGGACTGTCGGAGAGGTGCCTCGTACCTCCGATCAGTATTCAAGAATTTCGGGGCAGCTACTGAGATGCTGAATGCCGAAGACCCTTATAATCCAATCATTCTTGCAAAATTCAGAGGTAATCCTGCCAAATCGGCATCACAAAAGAAAATTCTCTTCTATGGCCATTACGATGTCATTCCAGCCGAAAATGAACAGGGCAAATGGATCACCGATCCGTTTTCGATGCAAGGAATTGACGGATATCTGTATGGACGCGGGGCATCCGACAATAAAGGACCAATCATGGCCGCAATATATGCTGTGGCTGATTTAATTGCAGATCAGACACTAGACTCGGATGTCGTTTTTCTAATTGAGGGCGAGGAAGAGTGCGGCTCTCGCGGTTTTGCTGATGCAATTCGCCGTAACAAGAAACTCATTGGCGATATCGATTGGATCCTTTTAGCCAATAGCTACTGGCTTGACGATCATGTTCCTTGTCTTACATACGGCTTGCGTGGAGTCATTCATGCTACAGTACAAGTCGAAAGCAAACACCCCGACCTCCATAGCGGAGTCGACGGGAGTGCTATGTTGGATGAATCCCTCAAAGATCTGGTAATGCTTCTCGCCAAACTCACCGGTACCCACGGGAGAGTGCAAATTCCATGTTTCTATGATCCTATTCTGCCACTCAGCCACGAAGAGAAAACACTATATGCGGACATTACACAAACGCTACTTCGAGGAAATCCTGATCTCGGTGATCCTGAAGAGCTTGCAACGTCGCTAATGCGACGTTGGCGAGAAGCATCTTTGACCATCCACCGTTTTCAAACATCGGGTCCGGAAAACTCAACAATTATCCCAAGGCTAGCTCGTGCCTCACTTTCCCTACGTCTCGTGCCAAACCAAGAGTCTGCCGAAATTGCGGGGATGCTCACCAGCTTCTTACATTCTGAATTCGACAAACTTGGCTCTCAGAACCGACTCACGGTTACAATCGACCACCAAGCCGAGCCATGGCTTGGAGACTTCAATAATGAGATCTTTAAGACTCTGGAAGAGGCCATTATGAAAGTCTGGGGCCCAACCCAAGGCCGACGAAAAAGCTCGGTGAGCGCGGCCAAGTCACTCACCAAGCAACTTGGCTTCACTTCCTCTAAACCTTCTCCTGCAACATCGAACACACTCGCAAATAGTAATACTAGCGTCGGTGACGATGTGCCGAACGATAATGAGTCTAGCCAGCCGACAACTCTGGCCAGAAAACCACTGTATATCCGTGAAGGTGGCTCCATCCCATCAATTCGCTTCCTAGAGAAGGAATTTGGCGCTCCGGCAGCGCATCTGCCGTGTGGTCAGGCAAGCGATAGCGCGCATTTGGACAATGAAAGGCTACGATTGCTGAATTTGTACAAGAGTAAGGATATCTTTAAAAAGGTGTTCAGGGACTTGCCAAAGAAGTAGACGCTTTTTGAATGGAGTATTCTTGCTTTTGGGTTGGGTCTTGGAAAATTTTGGTACTTGGGTGGCGGTGCTGGTTGGAGTTAGAGTTCTGGGCTACTTATACCCTTGTTCAGTCCTTTGGAAATGGAGAAATTGTAAATTGTGCAGTCGATTAATGCAAGTCCGCTGTATCACTCAAGAGATGTCTTGGCGATTCTTCTGACCCGCCAGAGGTACTTTGGACAGCCTTTTAGACGCCTTTAGTTAGAGCATATAATCTGCAGCAATAGGACATATCCTGCGTATAGGGCTAAAATATACTCTGGTCCACTCCCGATCTAGGTAGTCTACCGAGTTTGCCAAGGTTGGCTAAAGTTCAGCACCAAGCTAATGCTCTAGTTACTCCATGTTGATCTCGACGCTATCGGAATATACCGTACCTAATGGCTGTTAATAGAGGCGTGCAAAGAACCATTCGATTAGTCATCGCCACTCTAAATTTAATCCAGACAATGGTATGAAATAATTTAAAACTCAATATATAGACAAACCGGCATGTTTTTCTTCAGTATGTAAGAGCCTTCATGAGAGCACAACTAGGGCGAGTGGACGCCTTAACGAGACATGTGATAGGTGCTCCTATCTCATAAATCAGACCCTCCGTGGACCGTTGGGGCGCACGGATGCTCGTACCGCCCCTTACCCAACGAATTCCCCACGGGGGGCCTAAGAGCTTATAGCCCAAGCTTTGGTGGTAGTCGAAAGTTGCCAGGTGAACGGTAGGGAGCAGGCAAGCCGGGCAAGAGTCACAGGAGAGTCGATGTAAGAGGACAATATAGTAAAGAGTATGGGCTCTTAAAATATAAGGAGCAGACGGGTGTATTCTTGCCCCGTAACTAAGCACGTGCTAAGCTAACTTATTGCAAATTCTATCAACCTAAGATAAACTAGATTATTCGTAACCTTAATTGCAAGAGGAGTAAGTTTTCTGTACCCCACGGCGATATAACTCGCCAATCGTCAGCTGGGAGGAACGTGCCCCGCATCCCGCAAGTGCGTGCCGCTGTGTTCCGCGCTAACTAATGGACATGGCCTTGACGCGAAGGATCCTTGTTCCTATCCATTTGTGTGGCAGAACGGACTTTTCGTATTAGGTGCTTTGGGCGCTCCTACCTGGGTTAAAATGCTACAGGCACCCTAGCTAGCGTAATTTTATTATCAAGCCTTACCAAAACGCGTCAATATTGCGATGCCGATAAAATGCTGTAGAAGGCTACTACTAAAAACACCTATATATATATATATATTTAAGGAAGTTAGGCAAAAAGCCGTAATATATAACGTTATAACTATCCCTTAACCCGCTGGCGTCCACGGAGTAAGTGGTCCGTGCAGAACACCGAATCCAAACAACGGGTACAGTCGATTGCGTTGATTTAATTGGCTAATTCTTATCGATAACGCGCGGACGAATTTCAGCGGGTCAAGGGATAGGTTCCTACCCTTCCTCTATTAACCAGCTACTAATTATATAGGGAAATCTCTATTAGAGTCCTCCCTTAAATCACTACTTCTTATCCGCTTATACGTGTTCTTAATATTAATAATAATAAGCCAGTAAAGGACCAGCTTAAGGTTATAAGGGATAACGTGCTATCCCTTAACCCGTTAAAATTCGTCCAACGATTATCAGCCAATTAAAGTATCTGGATTAACGAAAGATACCCAATGAAATCTAGTCGCGAACTTAAGCGACCTTAGTGTAGGACTCTAACGGGTTAAGGGATATACATTAAATGAGGTGTATTAAGTGTTACAAGTGGTTAAACGGTTTGCCCAGCGGTTATTCGATATCTAAGCGTCAATGAGGCGCTAGCGCCCTTGCTGCTGAGCAACCACACTGACCAGAGGCTTCAACACCAAGCTCTATATGGTATAGAGCCTCTAGATTGGCTTATAAGGCGTGCATATACGAAAAGTCCATGAAAAACTTGCCACACGAAGGGATATGGTGGCTTGAATTCGTCCTGGCTCCCGTGTAACCTTTCCTAGCTGAAATAATGCGGCTCGAGGATATAAGAATGTCATAGTTCCTATATATATATTAGCAGGCCGCCCGGTAACTAGGCTAGCCCTGTCTTAGGTTTCTCACTGCCCCAACTTGAAACTTATACCCGCGTGTAAATCGCGTAGATTTTATACAGACAACCAAACCTACAATTGTATATGGAATCCATCCTTGGGAACCTCCTGTTGAATTAAGGCTATGGAGCTAAAAACTCTGTATATTGCTTATTTTCTATATAGGTGGTTAAAGAGATTTCGAGGAACTTTAACTGACGGTCAAAGTTGTCTAATTGGTTAAATTCCTGCCAAGAGATGTCTCCCACAAGTCTTATTACGTGATATCGTTGCGGGCTTGTTTTCCAACACCCTCCCTTAAGCTTAGTCAACGATGCCGCTATATACACTGTATATAAGGGTGTAGGGTTGCTTAATAAGGGTTATTAGAGTTCCTTTTGTAAAACGTCTTTTAAAATTTTGGTAGTACCTCCCTATAGGTGTTTTATATTGCCCATAGAGCTCTAGAGGCCCTGTAGCCTCGCCCTATGTCTTTCCTAAAGTATGTCCATCCTTCCTACTGGTATAAGCCCTCCCTGATGTCGCGGCCGTTGGATTCGGGTGGTAGGTTTGAGTGGTAGGTTTAAGTAGTAGGTTTAAGTGGTAGGTTAGTAGATTAAGGTTGAGTTCTGTTGCTTGTTTTAAGGCCTTAAGGCATTATTTAGCGTACTTTCTAAGGATCTACTGATTGTGTACTAATTTCCTATTAAGGCCTAGTATAGTTAATCAAGTTTCTACACCATCTAAAGGTGTTTAAGGAAGGCGTAGAACTGAGGACCTATAAGAGGCTTAGTAAGGCCGTTGGCCGCTATGTTAATTAAAGTAATATATATAAGGTTAATTCTGTTACTGTTTATCTTATCTCTTATATAGTAAAACTGGATGTCAATGTGCTTCGTTTGATTATGCTAAACTAGATTTTTAGCCAACGCTTTTACAGCTTAGTTGTTGGTTTTGATTAAGATTCTAGTAAACTATTTGCTCTGGTCTAGTACACCTAGTTTAGTAAGTAAAAGTTAAAGCCACATAGCCTCTTTTACTGCAGCCGTTAGAGCCGTGTACTCTGATTAATATATTAATAGTAAAACGGTAGCTTGTAGCTTTGATTTCCATAAAATTAGTCCTCCGTTTAACATAAATATAAAGCCTGATATAGAGCGTCTTATAGTTTTGTCTTGTCCCTAGTCGGCGTTATTAAAGCTAATTAGTATAAGGTCTAGGTTCTTATCGCCTCTATAGGTAATTCCTCTATTAAGCGAGCCGGCCAGGTATTAAAGGATAAGTCTTATGGCCGTTATATGGGTAGAGGTAGGATTATGGGCGAAACGGCTTACTGTTAATACCGCAAAGGCGATATCTGGCCTTGTTTCTATTATAGGAAATATAACTAAACCAACTATACTCTAGTATCTTCTAACGTCGTCCTTACTGGTAGTTTCTTAATTGGCTACAAGCTCAATTAAGTGCTTTATAGGTACCAGTAAGGTGTTAGCCTTTTATAATCTAAAACGTTTAAGAGCTTTGATGAGGTAGGCTTGCTATAAGAGTGTAATCTTCTTCTTTGTTCAATCTCTCGTAACTATTATACCTAAGTAAAAGCTTATTAGCCCAAGATCTATTATTTGGAAGGCTGCCTTAAGCTCTGCTTTTGCCTAATTAACTACCGCTATATCTTTATGGATAATTTTAGTGTCATTAATATAGGTAGAAATGATTAAACCTTTCCATTCTTTACTAGTGGCGAATATACTGTAATCTGCGTGTAGATGGTAAAGTCCAAGTTTTTCTAGTAGAAACTTTAAGAGCGTCTTGTACTAGATTTAAGGTGACTGTTTTAGTCCATAGAGGGCCTTTTTAAGGCGGCAGACTTTGCCAGCTTCTTTATAGCCTTTTGGCATAATGACGTAGAGTTCTTAATTAATTGGTCTATAGAGAAAGGCGGTTTTAATATCCATCTGTTTAATTTTAAGGTTATAGTAGGCAGTAATCGCAAATAGAGCTCTAAAAGCCATAGGTTTTACTACCGTAGTAAAGGTCTAGTCGTAGTTGATACTGTACTGCTATAGATATCCCTTGACGACCTATTTAGCCTTATAGCGGAGGACCTTGCTGTCCTTTCCCTTTTTAACTTTAAACACCCATTTACCAGCGAGAGGCTTATGAGGAGGCTTAAGGGAGGCAAGGTTGATAAGCTTCTATATTTAGTTCTTAATTAGAGACCCTACCTCCTCTATTATTGCTTTTATCCATTCTTTACTGTTCGGGCCGTTGATTGCTTGGTTATATATATAAGGCTTATCTTTGTTGATTGAGGTAGTAGATGTGTACATTTCAAGATCGGGTGAGCCAGTATATTGAATATGGCCGGCTAGTAGAGCCATAGGATTGACCGCATCGCGATCATTTAAGTGAGGGTTTTGAGGTATAGATTATAGAGGAAAGGTAGATAGAAGGGCTATTAGTTTGTCGCCTATTTTGTTATCCTAGTTGCTTAGTAGCTTATTAATATTATCAGCCTATTAGTTAAGGCTTTGGTCTATACCCGTAAGGCTTATAAGGAAGGCAGTAGGGTTGCTTAGTAGGTTAATTCTTGACGTCTAGCGGCCTGATTAAGTAGTAGTTGTAGTGAGGTTTTTAGGCAGAGACTTAAGCCCGTAGGGTAAACTATTGCGACCTTCCTTCTAATTAATTCTTTGTTGTCTTTTTCTTAATAGAGGCTTCAGCTAAGGAGTAGTAGTGTCTTCTCTCCCTTGCTTATTAGACGAGTCTATAGATTCTTTTATAAATATAGTGGTAGTCTTTGAACTAATATCACCTTTATAAATTTTGATGTCTTTAAGCCACTTAATCTTCTGTTCATCTAGTAGCTAAATGTAATAGATTGTCTTGCTATTATAGCCAATTAGAACACCCTTCTTTGCTTATAGAGCGAACCTGGCTAATTTCACGCGATCTTCTTCGGCTATAAGGGAATAGACGGTAGATCCTAGAGCCTTTAGGTGGTATACTAAGGGAGGTTTACCCTTAAGCTTTTTATAAGGTGATATGCCATTAAGAGCTCTTGTAGGGCGTCTGTTTTTGATATATATGGCTGTAAGAAGTATATTAGGCCATAGAAAGTCTAGTATATTACCTGTAAGGATTATTAAGCGGGTAATCTTAGTGGAGGTTTGCTATAAGCGCTCTGCTACTCCGTTCTCTTCTTAAGTGTGTGAGGCGGCAGGTTTGAATTCTATACCTAGATTGTCTATCTAGGTAGTTACTTTCTTGCTATAAAGCTCCGCTCTGTAGTTGGTATAAATTCTGGCGATTTTAAGGTCGAATTTGGTGTGGATCTAGTTGTAGTACCTCTATAGAGTATTGAGCCACTTATCCTTTGTATAGATGGTATAGATTGTAGTAAACCTCGTATAGTTGTTGGTAAAAGATACGTAGTATCTTTCGCCTTTAAAGCTAATGGGGGTAATAGGCCCCACTAGATCTGTGTAGATAAATTAAAATGGCCGTGTAGCTCATTCTTGGGGTGTTCTATTGTACCTCTTTTAGGCTTTAGATTGAGCGCAAGGCTTATAGTGTTTATTGCTAACGTTATTAAACTTAATGCCAAGTTTATTTAGGTAGCGTCTGAGGTCGCTGTAGTTAAGGTGGCCAAATCAGTAATGCCAAATAGGTAGACTTTCGTTGTTTTTAATAGTATAGAGGACCGATTCTAACTGGTGGTTGTACTGCCGAATTGGGTAGAGTTGTTAAATTTTAGGCGCGTATTCTATTACCTTATTATTATATTCAAGTTTGTAAGTCTTATTGTTAAAGAAGACGCCTATTTCCTTAAGCCGGCTTCTAGATAGTAGGTTCGCTAGTAAATGTGGCACGTAAAGAACATTGTATAGAGTAAGCGTACTTCCGTGGCTTCTATTAGGTAGTGCAGTTTATATAGAGATGGATCCTTTACCTTCTAATTAAGCTTTATAGGGACCAACTATACCTAACGAGGTGTTGTTATTGACATAGTTAAAAAAAAGTTTACGGTTATTGCAGCAGTGGACGGTAGCGGCGGTATTATAGACGAAGTCGTGCCTACTTAGTTAAGCTTATATAACCGCTGCTATAAGCTCTTGTTATGGATTTGCGTTAAGCTTAGCTTGACTAGAGTATTTGTTAAGCTAGACAGGCGCTTAAGTCCTTTACTTCTTCTTTAAGCGGATCCTATTACCAATTTCTTTTAGAGCGTTGTCTGGCTTCCTTTCCTAGCAGTTTTCTTTATAGTGCGTAGTTCTGTTGTATCTTATACAGTTAGGGTGTTTACATATCCTAACTGGCGCTATTTTTCTCTTTGTAGGCCCTCTATCGTTTAATTGTACTACTAGTATAGTAGAGACTTCCTAATTAAGCTTACTATTAAAGATGATAAGTTCCTTACCTAAGGCTTATAGGTTGGTGTTTTCCCGCGTCTAATTTGTTTGTTTTGTTATTTTAAACTAAGTATAGCTAGTAGAGTTGACCCTATATAGGAGGGCCGCTTGGGCGAGGACCTTGTAGTTAATAGGTTGGTTTATTTCAATAAGACAATTAAGGTTTAATGTAATATAGGAGACAAACTCCTCTATATTCTTAAAGTCTTAAATGCGTTTAGTAAAGAAGGTAGCTATAATGTTAATAACAGCTGCCGGATTAAGATCCTTAAAGCGTTCTTTTAACACTTTCCATTTTTTAAGCGCCTGTCCGGTGTTTAATATAAATGGCTTATAGATGTCGCTAACGCTCTAGTTAATAAAACCGGCTATATAGGCTAGCTATTCCTTGTGTTTCTTCCGTTCCTTTACTAAGTTAGCTAGTTTGATTTTTAGCTATTTACTAGTAAAGCCTAAGTCCGCCCATTTCTCCTTAATCGATTTAAGTGTAGGAAGAGGTTATGGTAGATTATTAAGGACCCACTTAATGTTCTTAGATTGGAGGTGGTTTTATACGTTAATACTAAACATTGGCCAGTCTTCCCGTCTAGCAAGCTTTTAAATAGAGACTTGGGCGGTACATTCGTCGCTTATATTGGTGGGGCTTTATGTTATAGGTAGTTTATAGTAGGCAGTCTATAGGCCTTATTAAGACAATGTTATCAGATTGGTTTTCTTTTATAAGGAGTATTTGTGTAGTATAGGTTTTGACTTAGTATGTTCCTTAGCCAGTATAGGCAGTTCTAATAAGCTTCTTCTAATCCGCCACTAATATGGTTGTTATAGAGCTTTATTCTTAAAACTCTATTATTCTGTTTTAATAATAGTAAGGTTGTCTACTAAATAAGAGGTCCTCCTAAGCCTCTGGTGCCGCGGTTTGATCACGGACTATATTAGGCTTATCCTTGGTAGGATCCTCTTGTGTATTCGGCGTAGAGTCCGTAGTTAGCAGCTATATAGCTGCTTATTATAGGTTTTTAGCATTATAAGTTAGGTGAATATTTACCGACTTTTTACACCTGTGTAGTGATATTGCGATAGCAAATATCGTAATAATAATAAAGCAATTAGATTTAGCCTATTAGGTGTAAAACCCAGGCTTATAACCTGTTGAATTGAGGCTATGGAGCTAAAAACTCTGTGTATTGCTTATTTTCTATATAGGTGGTTGAAGAGATTTCGAGGAACTTTGACCGACGGTTGAAGTTGTCTGATTGGTCAAATTCCTGCCAAGAGATGTCTCCCACAAGTCTCATCACGTGATATCGTTGCGGGCTTGTTTTCCAACACCTCCCAACGCAAGGATGGAACGCAAAATGCATCACGGATCTACCGTTACAGGAAGACCAGAACTTCACGAAAGGTCTAATTCACCTGGTTGACTCGAACGGGCAGCCCACATCACAGATCACTAATGACACGTGGGGAGTCACGATCGCCGACTGTTACAAGTACTGCAATATGAGCGCGATCCCATATGTACTGACCCCAAAACACGCAATTGCTAGTTGAAGACATTTCTATAAGTCTCCAGAAGCTAACGCACCGCTCAGAGTTTCGATTTCCAGCAATTTGCGGCCTCTCTCTCCAACTATCTACTTCCATGGTTAGCACTCACGGCACAACTGCCCTACGAAACCGCCACGCCATGGGGAAATATGATGAGCTTCTGCCTTGCAGTCGGTAGTCCGACCATGATCACATACTCGCTGACGCTCACCATCCTCAACCGATACTGGGTGCGCGAGCGGTTCCACAAGTTGTCCATGAAAGCGCAGTCGCACGCTGTGCACGACAAATACGCTGAATACAGCGACCGGGTGCGTGCGATCCAATATCTGCTCCAGGAAGCGCAGCAAGTGCCTCTCCGGGCATCGCAGGAGAAGGGATGGTTGAGTAGTCTACTAGTTGCGCCGAAGAATCAGACATGGTGGCGGAACGTGCAAAAGAGGTTAAGAACGACAAGAAGAGGAGTTACGTTTTCGCTCGTTGCACAGATCCTGGCCGCTGCAATTGCGTGGTTATTCACCGTCAGCAGCTCATTCATAACCTCGACAGGTGATACAGTTGTTGCGTATCAGCTGTCCTCGGGTAGTTTGTGGGTGTGGTTGGTAAGTGGAAACCACCAGTCGTTGAGGGGTGCTCCTTTGCTAATTTGTCTCTAGATTCCTGTCATCTGGGGATGGGTCACGGTCGGAACTCAAGCAAGTGCGGGCTCGATCGACGAAGCTCTTCACACCGATGATGCCTATCGGGCCAAAGAACCGCCTGTCAGTGATGAAGGTCCTTTTACGGAAGAGGGCGAGCAACTCGGCATCGTTGTCCGGACAGGTCTCGCTCTGCAGCCTCATCGCATGGCGACTAACGAGGCTGCGTTTGAAGCTCCTCCAGTGACAAATCTCGAGCTTCCCGGCTGGTGTGGCGCTGATATCATCGGTGATGAGAGACTCGAAGGTCCCATCTTCAATTATGCACGCGCCTTTACATGGTGGCAGCTGGCCCGCACTATCGAGTCCGCAACGGCAACTACGCTCGCTACGCTCGCTAGCGGCAAGACATGCAAGCCAGGACCAGAGAAACCGGTTGGATCGTCATGGAACTATACGAAACGACCTGAGAAGAACTTAGCAGGCGACTCATACACCACAGCACAGTACTGCGGCCTAGATCTCGGCAGAGCTCCGATTATGGCGTATCCCGAATGGAGTGAGATCGCGGCAGAAGTCTGGAAGCGCATCTTTGTCGCAGCTCTCTTCGCCGTTTTCGTGCAATGGGGCACAACTGGCCCAGGAATACTAATAGCTTATTACACACCTACTAGAGGGATTGGGTGCCGGTCAGGCGGCTATGCACTTTACGGCGGTTTTGCTACGTTAGTATGGATACTCCTTACGGCATCGATGTTTTTCTCCCACGCCGCACTGCTGCGGTATCAGCGCGAGCACCGCAATACCCCTACCATAGACTTCCGCAAACACACTACTGGGTCGGGAGGTGCCCAAGGATATACGCGCACCTGGGGCCACTCCGCGCTATGTGGTGCGGCTGTCCTAACCCGCGTTTTGGGCAAGTTGATAGCGGCGCTGAACGCCTTCTGGCTGGTCTTGAGCTCGCTGCTCGAATACACGGGAGTCTACGATCGGTGCTATTGTAAGGGCGATCAGCTGGGGCTTGGTGGCAATGGTTGGTTGGTGCTGTTCAAGACTGATGCTGAGCTGGCACAGTTTGCGGCCACACCGTGGGCTGGGGGCGTTGCCATGAGTATTATTGTATGCTTCATTACTTATTTTTTCTTCTGGCTGGGTAGCCGGAAGGGATATTTAAGTGGAGCGTAGGCGCGAGCACTGCGGCGAAAGATACCCGGGATTTTACGTTTGGAAATACTGAACAGCGGAATTGCTACTCATATGCGCAACTTCAAAATATGCTCTGTGGCTATAAATAGAACTTTTTCTAGGTGTTGATAACTATGACGTGTGTTGAGAGTAGAATAGATACCAGAAACTAGGTACAAACTAGGATAGTGGCTCTCAGACTTTTTGAAGACGATTTTGCTTGGTGGATTTACATGATTGATTAGCAGCTGAAAGATCGTCAGAACTCTCAGCACCGTCACCCCGAATATAGCTCGCAGTGTATTGTTCAAGTCGAGTTGCATGGTTTGAGGGGTCTTCTGCGCATCTGTCGATCATCCTTTGACGTTCAGCCAGTGACAACGATCGTATCGTAACCCTCGTATTCTGTGGAGGCTGTGTACAAGCGCACTAATTTAATTGGCCCACGCGACCTCCTGTCTAGTCTGCGCGTTTTACGAGCCTTATGATATTAACACGGCGTCAACTCAACTGGCCATGCGACAACGTCGGCCAGAGACTGTATGATATTCCGAACTCGTCGAGAGCTCCTCCGGAGCCTCGCTCAACAACACCATGGTCAGCAGCCAGCATTATGGCTTTAATGGCAATCAAGATGTCTACGGGCTTGGGATTCGCATCGGTTACTACACACAAGCGTTATCGGTATGGGCAGCGAACCGCTTTGTGCCGGGCGAGGCCCCCTACCTCCAATCTGTCAATATTCTCTTCATGGTTGCCATGATATTTGGAACTGCTTTTCTCTGTCGGGATACGTCAAGCACCTACGCCGTGGAGCCGTTCCTACTTATTCAGATTACTTATCTCGTCGCCTACATTGGCACCAATATGTATGGCGTGAGTCTTCGACGCCAAGACGGACAACGTAAGGACAGTCTTCCATGGGTTGCTCCTGTCAAGTTTCAATTGATGCAAGGGGTCTGTTTCATCGCCCTAGATGCATTCAGCATCTGGTATTGGTTTGTTGGGATAAATCAAATGAAGAGGACTCCAACCCCTAATAATCAAACTATGGTGTACTGGCTGTATACTCAAGGGAATCTGCTTGGTTGGGTTAGAATTGCCAATCTAATTCTCTGTGTTCCTTGGATTCTGGGTAGATGTTTCCGCTTTACTCTAAATGCCATTCGAGGTTACCGGAATCGTCAACTAGAGAAAGTCACCGAAGGAAACTTCATGAAGGCCCTTGAGAAGGAATTGCGGGACGCACTACAAGATAGTGAAGACAGTCTACACGGCTGCGAAGATGAACTCTGCGTCTCTATGGAGAAGCGGCGCGAAGAGCAAGAGCAGAGCGATCCATTAGCCACTCGCTATAGCACTCAAACCGGGAAGGACGACATTCTCCGAACAAAGTCCGCTGAAAGAAGTGAAGATTGTGATTGTAAACGTTCGATTCCGGCCTCGATGTCTCCACATAGCCCACTAGAAAAGATTGAACTGAACGAAGAGGATTTTGACTTCTCTGGGCCAACAAGAGTGAACACCGTAAATATATCCCAACCATCATCGCCAACAACCAAATCAAGCAAAACTTTCGGGGGCGAACTGGCGACCATCTCACCATCTGGTACATCAATCATTCGACAACCATCCGGATCTTCTCAAAAATCACCGCCCTCGTCTTATAGCATCGATGCTCTCCTCTCAGCAAACACCTATCTCACCCGGCTATACCCGCCACCTTCTCCGCCGCCTTACTCCCTCCTTCGTCTTCCCTACACCATCCTCACACATCCACGCAGCCTTCCCCGCATCGCGATGCTCATCTATCACATCCCGACCTATCTTTTCCCAGGCATGCCTTCACCAAACAAGCGAAGATGGTACAAAGGCTTCTTCAACACCTTGACGCCTCAGCTGCCGCACCTCATGACTTTCCTCTCACAGTCCTACTCGCGGCCGCCACTGAGAACGTGGCCGGCGCTCCTGCACGCCGCGTTGACCTACCCCGCGTCACATGTGCCGACCGCCAACACGCTCGGCCTCGTACAGCGGCTGCACATGACAGCGCACCCGCCGCCGCCGCCGGACCGCCGGGCCATCATCGGCGACGCCATCACCACCGCTTCTATCTTCATCCAGCTCGTCATCTCGACTGAGCTGACGATCCAGTGGAACTATGTCAATGGCGTGCAGAGCATCTTACCCGTCGGCCAGCTCATTCCGTTTAGTCTGGGTGTGGGCGCGCTAGTCAAGGTGGTCTGGGGTGCGGTGTTTGAGGAGCAGGACGAGGGGTGCAGGTTAGTATGCCGTGAAGCGGAGAGGAAAGAGGAGTGGAAGGAGGTGTCGAGCTTGTTCTTTGAGCTTGTGGAAAGGCAAAGTAAACCGCCCGTGAAGGCAGACGAAGAGCAGAAAGAGGAGAAGGTCGATGTTTAGGACGGGATGGAGGTTTGCGACCTCCTGGCAGGCTTTAGAGAGAACTGAAAGTACATGAAACGCCACCGTTCCCACGCTATAGACTGTACATATATGCCACTGCTTGGGATTATTCAATGCATGATATATCCTATATAATGCTTGTATCAAATCTTTGTTTACGACACAATCTAATTGGCCCGTTCAGCTGCAGGTCTATCAGTCCTGGTCTCGCTCGGCAACTCTTCGGGTCTATGCTTTACTGGGTCGCTTGGATTTGTTGATTCTGTCCCTACACCATCCTGGCACATCCGGCTGAAAGCACGTGTTGATCTTGGTGATCAAACGACAGAGTTTATGCCTTTTGAAGTAATACGCACGGCCATTTTAACGAACTTTTAAGGCATAAATCTACGCATTTTGATTAGGGCGATCAACACGCGCTTTCAACCGGATGCGCCAGCGTGGCGTAGTGCGGCGTAATTCCTTCGCTACTTAACATCTACAACACCAGCCTTCACATCCCTCAACTTCCATACCCCTCTGCCATACACCCAATGAAACTCTCCTCAGTAGTTGCTCTTTTTTCCGTTGCCACGTCTGCATTAGGAGAAAAGTCTGCACCAACTATATCCGACGGCTCAACCGCCAAAGCAGCTTTGACGCCCAACTTCCCAGCCTTGTCCCAGAACGCGCTCAACCAGCTCTCATCTCTTGTGCAGAAATCCTCGATCTACCTCGCAGACACTGCAATTCCCGCTTACCAAGCAGACGTCCAAGATGGCGCTTTTGCAATCGATTACAAGCACCTCCCCACAGATGTGAAAGATTGGATCATAGCGCACCCATACCAAACTGTTTTCCATGTTGTTAGTGGTGTAGTGTTTTTTGCGCCGGTCCCTGTGTCTATGCCACTGCTTGGAGCGCTTGGGTGGACGAGCGTCGGGCCACGCGCAGGTACTATTCTCATATTCTGGGACATGCATTAGTAATAATAGATGCTCCACCTCGTCCCCCCCTTTTCCTCAAAACGATCCTAAGAGTCAACGACTCTGTTATCCTGCTCCACCCTATCCCAACTTCTCCTGGCACTGCCACCCCGGTGTCAGTGCTCGTTGCTTGCTCATTTCGTTTTTAACCATTTACTCCCTAGAACCTTTGACTGACTTTTCTTCATTTCCTAGCTTCCATTGCTTCGGGCATTCAAGCCACGTTTGGCACTGGTGCGGCCCACGGTATCTTCGCGACGTTGCAAAGCGCGCCGATGGGCGGGTATGGAGTCTCTACTGTGGCATGGATCGTGAGAACCGGAGTGGGGGTTTTTCAGGCAGCACCGTGGGCTTGGGGAGGAGAGAAGCAGAAGGCTGAGGATGCAAAGGACGAGAGCGGGGCGGAGGCGCTGGAGAAGAGCAATTCATGAGTGGTTGCATGGGAGCGAGGTATGGGGTGGTGACTGCTTGGGTAGAGGCTTTGACTTTGATAGCAGCCATTGGGCTCAAGATGGTCTCAGTGCGAGTAATAGTGCATGGAACACTAAACTAGTTTTGTCATTAAGGCGATAACATCAAGGGGAAAGTTGTTAATAGACTACAGGCCCGTTTCGAAAGGCATGCCACTGAGATCAATGTTATCTATTAATACAGAAGTTCAGCAAGAGCTAATTGGCTTTTGCTCCTCTCGTCCGTCGCCACTTGTTAAAGATAGGAATTAAACCTTCCAAACAGCTGTCCCATAGATCCAGCTTTTGTTCAAGGTAGTCATATTACTCCAAAATGACCCTTCAAAGAGCTATCTGATCTCTCAAAATTATCCTAGTAGATAAAAACTAGATGGAATTCCAATGAAAACTGCTCCGCCCCTTATGAGTTAAGACGCAGAACCATTGTTTCAACTTTACATAGTCGCTCCGGCAGGTGTGGCTCCATCGGCATCCAACACTGCCGCCTCCTCGTCATCTTTGGGTTTTACTAGTTTGATGGTAACGTCTTGATCCTTCGAATACACGCGAAGGCCGATCACACAAACCGCGTTCCAAGGATTAATCTTTTCCTCTGTGGGGGGAGGATTGGCAGCAGGCTGAGGAGCAGCGTCGGCGTCCTCGAGAGAAGGCCCACCGTCTGGGTCAGCGCCAACCTCGGGCGGGGTTGGATAGTCCGCGGCGGCGCTTGGTTTAGGAGCGGCAGGCGCGGTCTTCTTCTTGTGTTTTCCAGTCTTCTTCTTAGCTCCACCCTCTTCTTCTTCCTCTTCCTCACTTTCTTCGCTCTCTTCCTCATCTTCACTTTCATCTACCTCCTCACCTTCCCCATCTTCTCCTTCCTTACCTTCTTCTATATCTTCTTCTGATTCCTCTTCCTCCGATGACTCCTCTTCCTTCTTCTCTTCCTCCTTTGCTTCAGGCTTATCCTTCTTCTTCTCCGCAACCTCTTCTTTCTCGGCCTTCTTCTTCCCCTTATGCTTCGGCTTCTTAGCTTTCTTCTTCTCGGCCTTCTCCTTCTCGGCCTTCTCCTTTTCAGCCTTCTTCTTAGCCTCCTTCACCTTTTTCTCTTCCTCCATCAACTCCACAACACCCTTCGCATTAGCAATGTCATAATTCATGCCGATCTGCCTCAGCTTCTGCGGATTCTTCTCCGCCCACTCCTTCACCACATCCTGCACCTCCGACTTAGCCGGAATCTTTACAGCCGCAATCTTAGGCAGGACTTCGTAGCGTCCAGGCTCCAGGTCCACTTCGGCGCTGATGGACCTGTTGCCGAACCAGGCGCCGCGGGCACGCACGATGTGGTCGCCCGCTTCGGCGCCTTCTTCCTGCAGCAGGAAGTGCAGGTCGAACCTGTACTGGCCTTCGAGGCCTCGGAAGTAGCGGTCGTCAAGCTGGGGCAACCCGGTTAGCGTCAATGGGATTCTGTGATTCAGAACTAGCGCGGACGAACCTGTGAGAGCACAAACACGGTCGGGCCAGCCTTCTTGATCTCTACCAAGAACTTGGTGTTGAGATAGCCGCTGACCCAGGACACGTTGACGCTGGTCCATTGCTGGATGACCGTCCACTCGTGGTCGAAGAGGCGTGTGCGGTCGAGCATGTCGAATTTGTTGCGGAGGTCGTCGTACGACATCCAGAACTCGCCGTCGTCGCCGAAGCGGTGGTTGAGTTTGTTCATCCAGTACGGCGTCCATTCCTTAGAGCCGTCGCTCCACGGGCCGTTCCATTCGCCGACGCCGTTCCAGGCTCTCTTGCCCCAGGGATTTCTAAAGTAATACCGTGTGAGCCAGGATGTGCCAGTGAGTTTGGCGAGGGGTTGTCTTGGAATATTGAAATGCTTACCTTATTAACACCAGCCTAACTTTGTTGCCCTCCTCATCCTCCTCTTCCACGGCCTTGAGAATGGAATATGCGTGACTGAGGGCAAGACCTCTTCTAGCTTCGGAATCAGATCCGAGCCACGGCGACGATGCTGCGAAGATGAACTGCTTGTTGACATTCAAGAGTTCCTTCCAGAGCCTCTCCTTGCTCAGAATCTTGTTGGTCATGATGTTGGTTGTCACACCACCTGTCATATCCTCAACTGCCTCTCCAGAAATGCCGCCTTCAATAGCCTCGTAGTCACCATGTACTTTAGCGTACGCCTTCTCCAGCAGTGGGAGCCAGATTTCATTCGGGTCCGCACATTTGGCGAAGTAGAGAGCATCGGAGCCTGTTTGGTTGTTCTTCTTGTACTTGCGCTCCTTTTCGCCGCTGGCATCGTAAGTGTCGCCATAGACATCGAAATCCTCATTTGTAAGATAGAGGTTGTCGTCGATGACTGTGGAGACCCATTCTCCGTCGCGATGAAAGACAAAACCATAAACCCCGCATTCTTCATCACGGGCAACGCAAACCTTGTCCATCAGCTTCTCGAGGCTACATAGCGTAGCGACGGCTGCAATCCACCAGCAGTCTCCGCTTCCACCTTGGCGTACGTCAGAGCTCGAGTAGCCGTCTACCACAAACGAAGGATTCTCATAGATCCATTCAACTCTGTGAACGGAACCTGGTTCTCCAGAAGAGCGAGAGCTGCTGCCGCCGTAGTCGAGACATTTGCTGAGGAGGTTCATGTCCAGTGCGACCATAGGACTAGCCAGAATGCCAGAATCATTAAGCGTGGTTAGGCATTCCTTGAGCTGAAAAACGCTAACAGAGCCCGAACTTGAGGGGCCAGAGTCCTCATCATCGTCAGAACACGATAGCAATCCCTTCAAGCAATTCCCCCGTCTGAAGTCCCCCTCAATGTCGAAGTCAGGGTCGGTGAACTTCTCATTGGTGCGGTTGCACTCCCGCACAATGCGTTTGACCTTGTTCCTGCATTCCTCCGCTGCAGCCTCGTAGCTCTCAGCCGCATTTTTGCCTTTGGCTGGCCCCTTCTTGTGTCTCGGCGGGAGGAGGTTGGCGTATAAACTTGGGGGAAAGATCGAGGTGACCTTGCCCGGTTTCTTGGTTATCAGGCTATCCCAAAACTCGTTGAGAGTCTGCTGAGGATCTTTGGCCGCTGACGGGTCCTCCACAATTCCACTATCAGAAGCCATTGCAGGGAGTAGTGGTATTCACAAGACACTGGGTATGGATAGAGGAGAATTGGATTTGCCCGCTCGACGAAGCGAGGTAGCTGTTGTTAATTAGATATGCTGTCAGCAATGTTGCACGGACGGGTTGGGGGCCAGCCCACTTAGCTAGCTACCATTGGACCAATTCGCCCATGTCCGGAAGAAGACTTCAGCTCCTGCATGTGCTTCGTTGTTCACGCCGTTAGGCAACATCTCTCCGGCCTAGCTTTCATTATTATCCGCGGGGTTGGGGCAAGTAGCGTGTGGTTGCGGCTTCAGCTGAGGCTTAAGCTGAAAAACCTGGGGCGGGGTTTGCATATGCGGGGTTAAAGGCCAATAAACTTGTAACATTACCAATCTTAAACTACCCTGACTTAACACCACCAGAGCGAGCATAGCATCGCCGGGAAAGCTAAATTTGGGTATGTCTACCTACTTGGAGTCACCTATAATAAACCTACCATCGCAGCATGACTTCGATGTACAAATTTTCCATGCTTCAGGGGGATCGGGAGTGTTGTACGAGGGATGGGGCTATCATGGAAAAGATCATTCTCTTTTTATTTCAATGACATATCCTTCCTCCGGCTATTCTTCACGATATTGGTAATTTTTTGCTTCGTTGCGGACTCTAAACGCTCCAATCCTGATCAAGTAGAGCATGCTGACGGTAGCGCTGCTACGGCGGCATGTAATGCAACCAGCCGTTATGAGTTGCATCGCCAGCTTGGTAGGGTTAGAGTTAGGTAGCAGCACGGGAGAATGGAGAAGTGCAGTAGTGGCGTGAAAATCGTCCGCCAGCGGATACTAAAATCCCGCCTTGCTTACCCGTGACGCTGATCAAGCGTGTCTAAGACGGAGTATTGATCTGTACCTAAATCCGACCTTGGGTGGCTTCGGTGATACGATGGCGCAACGACTAACTAGCAAGGGGCGCCTTGATTGATGAGTTTTGATAGTTTCATGCAACAACTTCTCTTTAAAATATAGCTCCTCTATGAGGATAGCCCGAATAGTCGAAGAGTGGGTTGAGATCTTGCTGCAGCGATGCTATCATATGGTGCTGGGCTGTTTGTAATTCCATGTGCCTGATTGCATGAAGCGGTGGATGGGTGTAGTGGAATGGCCAGGCAGATGTGATCAAGTGCTCATGTTGGCGGATTAGGAAGTCGCAATTCTGAGCGCGAGGCGTGAACTTGACAATGGGGAGTATTTAGAGTGATGTGAGATATAATGTGCCCTAAATCGAAATTCAACTGCAAGCCTAACCGAGGATCATTCTAACGAACGTAATTTTCACCGGATAGCTGCAGTATCTTGCCTGTGCAGAGGTCTGTCCGGTGAGATATGCATGTGGAGTTTCACGGAGTCTAGACCAGTAACAAATTTGTCCAACTAGGTACCGAAATCGTGTCCGTAAGAATACACAATTTTACCTCCCGATAAAAGCATCAAAGTATGCTTCAACAACAGCCACGCAAAAAAAATCCACAGGGTTTGATACATTGAAATCCTGCAAAAAACCAACGACAACACGCGGTCTTACATGGCAGGGTCCTGAAAAGGCAGGGAAAAGATTAGAAATTACGGGAAGGGGAAGGAGGCAGTGGTACAATTGAAGATTCGTAGGCGAGTACAGGAAACAACAGGCTGAAACAAGGGCAACGGCCCACTGATGGCGTGAAAGAAAGCGGTGAGACGCCACGAAGGATGCTGACTCCGGCGGACCAGACGGAACATTCCCCCACGCCACATCCAAAACCGATCTAGGGCAGAAGTTCAAGTTTGCTTTTTGGTGTACCGATTGCGAGGCCAAAAACGAAAAGGACGAGATAGCCGCCAGGTTAACTCCGGGAGAAAAGGTATCCACCAGAGGCGCCGCAAATTCCGCAAATACCCGACTGGACTGCCCAGCAGACATTAGAAAACATAGGAAACCGACAGGGAGATTTGAAAGCCGATGGGGGCGATCGACGCGCCGTGGCAAGGCCCTCATGCAACGAAATGTGACAGAGATCTTGGGGAACCGACAGCGTGGACTTGGGGATGGGGCATCCCTGCCGGCTGGCGACGCAAAACGCAGATCGTCACAGCACACCACAGGGGTCCAAAATAATCTGCCGTCGCTCATTATTAGCATTCGCTTGTCAGCTTTCTTCTCCTCATTCCTTTTCTGCTGGGTGCTCGCTTCTTCGCCGTCGTGGAAATGCCGAATGCCATCCGCATAAGCAGCCAATCGTGCCATCTTCAGGGTTTCTTTTTTTCTCCTTTTTTCTTCTTTTTTTTGTTTAATTAAATTTCTTCGGGTTTCTGGTCTCCGGCGGTGCAGTTGGAATGCAGCCGCACCACGTGGGAACGATGCGTAGGAAAAGAGAGCTTTTGGGTTTCGGGGTTTGGGTTGCGTACCGCGTGTCAGTAAGCCTCCGCTTAAGCCTTGTACGTGCACGGCCTGCACGTCTTCAACTTGCAGTGCTGGCATTCGAAGATGTACCAGTGGGGCCCTGAGTGGCACATGTTGCAATTCCAGAGAATGAGGGTTGTGTCTGATTTGATCATTTTGAAGGAGTGCTCGCATTGGCCTGGAACTGCCATTGTCTCGAGTTGTAAGGCTGAAGGGCTGAACGGGTGTTGGAGGCCTGAATTGCAGATGCACGTTAGTGAGGGTGATTTGGGCGCGCAGCATATGTATAGTCTGGGGAGACTACTATGCGAGAACGTTGATGCACAAGACCTAGCCAACGTAAGGCGTGGGATGCGTGTTTCGATTGAGCGCTGACCTGAAGTGGCTGAGCAAAAGCAAAGATGGTAGGTGCAGATGAGTAAGGTGAATCGTATGCTCAAGGAAGGAAAGATCTAAGTCAAATGGCGGGACGTGGGCTCTGATTCGGTCATTGCCAGCGCGGAAACGGGTCAATCTTATATCTAGCCTTCGCCCTGCTATCTCCACAGTGCGTACAACGAAAGAAAAGTGCGTTGCCGAAACCGACTTTTGCGGTCTAACGAATTCGTGGTGACTAGACACGAGCAAAACGGCCTTGGGTGGTGTCAAATGCAGACGGCCGTTGCACGGATAAAGCAGAAGATGGTCTCTTGGTCACACGCTGGGAGTAGAGTGGAATCTGTCTCTTGCTCCCTATATCTGAGCATCAGTGGCATCCTCCACAGCCCGCTACCAGGCGAAAAAAGTGACCTGGCCCGATGAGGAAAGCAAAGAGGTGCTTGTCAAACTAGGACTGGCTGGCCCGCTGCCGCGGACATGGTAGTATCTCTGGGTAGCTGATCCTTGTTGCAGAGAAGCGTAGTGTCATGCTAGGCCCGAGTGATGACGGCGTTATGAGAGTGTTATGTTGGCGCATCGCATGTGTCACAGGATAGCAAAGTGCGGGCCTGTACGGAAACTGGTACGAGTACTGGTGCAGGACAGGCGGGCCAGTGGCTGGACACTGCGAGTCTAGGAGAGTCTAAGGGTCAAAGGGGGGGAGGGAAGGGGGATGGCTGGAGGAAAGAGAGTCCACTCTGGGCCTTGGGATGGGGCGTAGCGGGCTGGTTTGGACAAATACCAGTGGGGATGGGCTTGAGGGGTTGGGAGAAGGGGAGATGGGTTGCGGCGCGATGTACCGATGTTCAGGGACCAGCCAATCGCCGGCCTGCTACCAGTGCAATGGTTTGGGTTTGGGCTGAGCTGGGGTTGAGAATAAGGTTTGAGGTATGTGCGAGGGGATGTGCTTTTTTCTCTTTGCTGGCCGCTTGAGCACGACCGCCGCGTGAGCTGCACGAGAGTATCTATACGGCAAAAAGCACTGCGAGAAAAGGTGCCGGTGCCAGGTGCTGCCAGGTGCCCACCGCTGCCTGCTGCCTGTTGTCCGCCCGCTACCCACATCCTGAACAGGCTCCCGCAAGCGGCCCTCCCCCCTGCCCCCCGCTTCCTCCAAGCGCCACCTGGCCGCAGTCGAACCGGGTCAGCGCGCTGCACTCTGCATTCTTCCTGCACGTTGGCTGCACTGTCTGCTTGCTTGCTTCCTCTTTCTTTTGTAGGCGGTCAGCCGGTTCACACGTCAGGCCCAAATTGGCGTCCTGCAGGGCGCCATCGCGAACGTTGATTCTCCGCCTGCACGCCCACCTTTGCGGATCTCCTCCTATGGCCGCACCGCAACGAGAAATGTCCGATCGACCTACCGTCTGCCAGAGTCTGCGTGCAACTCGCCCCGTCGTCACAGCCGCTGTCATCCGGCTACTGCCATCCCTTCACACTTTTCCTCTCCATACCGTGGCGTGCATTCCACTCCTCAACTGCTACTTCTGGCGTTTCGATGGGGAAGCCTGCATCGATCTGGCTTGCATGGGCCAAACGCCCTGGCCAACCTCGCATGCCACAAAATCGCCCGTGGCAGGCCGATCTACTGCAAGAATCACCGCGAAACCCGGTTCTACTCGGCGGCTGCATGCAGCCTCATCTCATGGTCCGTCTTGGGCGCTCTTCGCTAAAGCACATGTCCCACCAAAGGCCGTTCCATGGCCCTTGCCTTAAAGCCCCAGAATCTTCTTTGGGATGCGAGTATGCCGGAAGTGGTTGACCTCGCTGGAGAGGCGGCTGCATGGCTTAAAGATTTGGACTATGCGTTCATCCTTTAATACTTGGCACAAAAAGTTCCCGTTTTTCCGCCAAAATAACGCTGACAATTTTAAAAGCAGTACTTTATAGCTTATTAAGCTTTATATTATATAATTATTAAAATAAAGCATATAAAAACAATTTAAAGTGCTACGTTCAACACCGTTTTTGCGGGAAAACGGGAATTTTTTGCGCCAAGCATTAAAAGGATTGACGCACACGCCAAATCCCCCATGGCCAAGGAGACCGCCTTTTCCAAGGGATCAGCCTGCATGCGGTACTAGCCAAGTCGTCTGCTATGCGACCGACCCGAAAGGGCTACAGAGACGTCAAGAGAATGCAGAGCCAGACCCTCCCCTGAGTCACTATAATAGGTAGAAGCAAAATGGCTGTGGGGACATCGGTAGAGCGCGCCTAGTAATACCAGATCCAGTCTTTCATCTCTCTGCTCGTCTCTCTGCTGTTTCTATTGGTTCGTCTCCATTCTTTTACTTCACAACGTGGCTTTCGCGTTTTTAGACCTACCTCCCTCCACAAACCCTCTTTTCATTGACTCCTAGCCTTGTGCGTCCTGCTCGACTTCAATGGCTCTCTTGATTGATTACTCGCGTTAGCCTATTCGAACAAACTTTATCGTGACTGTCCTTGTCCACATTTGCTTGCTCTCGCTACGCTATGAAGGTTGGCGGAGCTAGAGGCGAAAATCATATCTCCAAAAGTATATTTAAGGAACATTAGTCGCAGTGCCTTATGGCATGCGTGGAGATTTTTGGATAAAGGCGCACTTCTTCGCACTTCTTCGCTTCAAGCTAGACAGATCTCGAGACGCCCAAAAGCCAACCATTTTGGGTCGCAACACAAGATCTGAGTCAACTCAGCAGGTTGGCACTACTGATGCAAGATCAGTCATACTAAGCAGCCAAAGTTATTTGTCGTGGCGCCCGCGGCGCTCATTGTTAAAATTTTCCGAGCTCTTGATCTCTCAAAGTCAGTACAAAAGTTTTTGAAAGACAACAGAAAATTTTCTCACAACCTGTCACCGATTGACAAACGTGGCTGTCGAGCAAAGGGGCGTAAATCGAAAGCAGTGCACCTTGTAGCGTTGAAAAGTTGACAACAAGATCAAAATACAACAGCTTACAGGGGGGGTTATCAATGCAGTGGCGAATGCCTATCATGCTGACGGGCCAGCGCAAAGATATGGCTCGAAAAGCGGTCAGCCTCTCAAGTTTTCGGATGAGGCCTCAATAATATTACAGCAGCGGATACGTTAGAGATCTCTGGAAGCTAGGAGGGACTCGATAATGGTCTCAGTGTACCCGCAGATCATTCTGCAAGATGTCAAGATTATAAAGGGATAGCCTTCCGTTACCATACCATACCAACCCCTTGCAACGTCTCATACCGCACGCTGTTCCATCACTTCGGTATTTACCGACGATCAACTGTAAGGCCGGAGTGATACACCTACTGATGCTGTACCTGTCGTTTTCCGTCATTCTCCCATGACATGTAGCGCACTGCATCTCTTACCACATCACTAAGAAGCCAGTCTAGACCTTCTAGACTTTCGTCAATACATTTGCAAGGAAAATTACCACTCCTCTCAAAATTTCGCCGACTCCTTGTAGAATTGTTGGTCCCTAGCCATATTTCTGTTCAATGTTACACTATTCTTCTAAGAGAGCCGAAAGTTCTGCGATACGAATGACGGCTTACGCAAATATGAGTGCATCCCTCGCCAACAATAAATCCGTACCGAAACAGTCGAATCTGATACTTGTTCGATATGTGGCGAATAAGACACTGATGTGTGATCAGTGTTGTCGATGATATTTTTATTCATTGCCTTATAACAATATATTCATTCATAAGGAGTGATAATGATTGAATATTTTGACAGCCCTTATGAATGAATATTCATAAAATTATGAATATATATAGAGACTTAAAGCTCTCGTAGTGTAGTAGGAAGCTTTTATGGTATATAGAAGGATACTAAGGTGTAAATATAGGACCAATTTTACACTGTACGTTCTGATATATACGCAAGAGTCAAATTTTTTAAACTCGCCTACAGATGCTTCCTTTCTGTAATATATTCAACTACCTCCCCCCAAATACCACCTACAATCTAGTACCATGCCTCCCTCTCTCTCGCAATCTATTGTTATTGACTCCAACAGTAATTCTAACGCCCAGTTAGAATTATCTGAGCTTAAAAGCGAGCTTTTTAAAGATGAGAATACTGACAAAGAATCCAACGCGTTATCCTCTACTAATACACCTACCAAATCCTCCCCCCAATCCTTTAAACAGGCCTACAAAAAACGAAGAGTTAGGGCTGTAAATACATGGGCTCTCGCGCGTAAGCCTATTGGTAGTAAGCCGCTTGTAAATAATAAAGGAAGACGATATTGGTACTATAGGCAATGTGTATTTTAGCGCGATGTGGTTACCACAAATATACACTCTCATCTATTTAACGCCCACGGCGTAGTTATTAAGGAGGAGGACTCAGTTATTAAGCGGGCTATAAAGCAGAGTCTTTAGGGCCTATTCTATAAGCAGGGAGAGCTTTATACGCAGAACCTTAAAAGGAAGAAGGAAACTATACTAAGAGAAAGCGTTAATTCAGCTCTTATACGCGACGCTTTTGCACAGCTAATTGTGGTTCAAAATCTACCATATAACGCAGTAACTTGGCCGGAGCTTTAAGCGCTACTTCTTACAGTAAATTACACCTGCAAGGAAGCTCTGATAGACTCCCATACTATAGTGCCTACAATAATTGAGGAATCCTATATCCTTAATAAGGAAGTTCTTAAGCAGAAGCTCTGTTGCTCTCTCACCCTAATATACCTCTTACTTAACGCCTGGTCTTCGCCTAATTAAAAGTCTTTTATTGCAATCTGCAGTCACTTTATTAACGATACTAGCGTACTTCAAAAGGCTCTACTTACTCTACCTTTCCTCCCTAGTAAATACGGCGGTGATAAGCAGGTGGAAGTCCTCTAGCAAGTCCTTAAGGACTACCAAATACTTAATAAAGTTGGATACTATATAGGCGATAATCACGGCAGTAATAATAGACTTCTTTAAGGGCTATCTAAGAGGCTTTGGGAGGCAGAAATTAAAGCTTAATACGATCCACAGCAATACCGTATTCGCTGCCATAGGCATGTACTTAATATAGCCGCACAAGCTTTCTTCTTCTTGGAGGATAAAAAAGCCGTTAACGCTGCCTTTAAGGAGGCTCGCGAGAAGCTTAAGGCAGAGTTAGATCTTAATAACAATTAGATTAAGGAGCTCCTTGCCAAAAAGTTTAAAAAAGGGAAGGCCAGCAAGTTTACTTATCGTAAGATTAGTCCTCCAGGAAAGGTGTATAATGTTATTATACATATTTGAAGCTCTAACGCCCACTATAACCACTTCATTATAACTGCTCTTTAAGCTATTCCTATAGACAATAACACGCGGTGGAACTCGTGGTATAGTATAATCTTAGTGGCTCTTAAATTAAAAGACACAATTACAAAATATTAAGAACAGTATATTGAGGAGTTTAATAAGGAAGACATTCTTAACGCCACCAATTAAAGAGCTCTTGAAAATATCAGAGACTTCCTACAGCCCTTCCAGAGAGTCATAAAGGAGACAGAAGGTAATAAGGCTACTCTTAACAAGGTGCTTTATATAATGGATTTTATAGTAGAGCACTTTAAATCAGCTCTATATAAGTACGCAACTAACCCGAAGCTCTGCAACTGCATTTGAACCAGCTAGCACGCCTTTAATAAATACTACCTTAAGACCGACGAGGTTACTGCGTACGGTGCAGCCCTACTATTAGCTCCTCACTGGAGGAAAGCCTACATTAATCGCAACTGGAAAGCCACCTAGAGGAAGCCAGTAGTTGATACAGCCCGAAAGCTTTGGGTAAAGGAGTATAAGGATAAGTATATAAGTAGGGCAGAAGAGGAGGAAGCTATTACTTACAATTAGGAGCCCGACGAGTATAATCTTTAAAATAAGAAGCAGTCAATCCTTAATACAATTAAGGATGAATTTAAACACTTTATTAACGCCTCCCCTACTAATCTTCCTGCTGGTACTACTGCCCTTAATTGGTGGCTTAATCTAAGTAATCAAATTAACTACCCAGCGCTCTACCGTATGGCGATAGATATCCTATCTATACTACCTAT
>Ga0307507_10000720_pt1 | contig 72613 bp, 67 predicted proteins | sample 7_EM_MG_FD_207223 | JGI IMG/M metagenome (GOLD analysis project Ga0307507, IMG submission 207223) | Populus trichocarpa ectomycorrhiza microbial communities from riparian zone in the Pacific Northwest, United States - 7_EM | ecosystem: Host-associated > Plants > Roots > Unclassified | place... | reverse complement strand
GGTCTAATATATCCCTTGCGTAAGTTCTCCTAGATAAACTCCTTAAGCGCTACTAACTCCGTTTTAGTAAGCTTATAGATTAGAAAGAACTTTAGACTTATTCCTTCTTCTAATTCTATCTTATAGTCCCATACTGTATGCTCTGACAGCTTTTTACTTTCTAGTAACCATAACTTTTTACTATACTTGTGGTATCTCTTTGGTACATAACTTAAGCCTTGCTTAGTCTCTTTATACGTCGCTCCGACTTGGTACTATACCAACTTGGTTTACTGTCACACTTTGCACTGTTAAGTATCCTTAATATTAACCTGACCTATAACCCAATTAATCTTTAGATTGTACTCCTATAACTAAGGCATTCCTAGTATTGCCTTGTCCTGTCCTAATAGTAGGATATTAAAAGACATTCTGACTGGTTTTTCTTTAATAGTTAACTGTATAGGTTCTGTTTTGAGATTAATAATGCCTCCTCTGTAGGCTATTTAATCTCCTGAAATTGTTATAAGTGGATATAGGTGTTCTTTTTATCTGTGTGGTAACCCCATCCTTTTTACTGCCTTTGGTGATATGTGGTTCCTAGTTACTCCACTATCTACTAACGCTTTAAACTGCTGATCTTGCCACTTAGCTTATAAATTTAGGTATTAACCTTAAATTCCTTTAAGGGTCTAAGGCTCTAATACTAGTTCCCTTTAGTTCTATACGCCTCCCTTTTTCCTAACTGTTGGCTACTAGATCCTGCTTATACTTAGTCTAACTTAGGCCAATACTTAGTTTATTTCTTTTCCTCTATATACTATAGACAAGTGCTCTCTAGGCACTCCCACTACTGTTATCTATCTAAGCACTCTTCTATAAGGAATCTTCCTGGTTAAAGTATTAAGTCCCCTTAACCTTATACTTTTACTAGGTGCTATCTATATATATACTTAGCATTTCTAAACCGCTTTTTTTCTGGTGCCTAGTATATCCTTACTAGGTACTTCTGGTTCTTGTCTTTTAGTACTCTATGCATATTATACGTGTTATCCACATAAGCTATCTATGATAGTATATAATGCGCTATATGTTTTGGGTTAACTCTTAGTTTATCTTTGTCCTTAAGTTTAAACCTATACCTAGTCAACCTAACCACTAGTATCTCTGCTATAGGTATTAAGATTTATTGCTTACTTCTCCAGTCCCTAGATCCTTCTTCTAGGTTCCTTAACATTATGATTAATGCTCCTTTAATATAACTTATATGTTTTTCCGTAATAGGTTAGTCTTAGATAACTTTTTTATTTAGCTACATATAAAAATCGGCCCATTTATTGTTGTGTTGTTGCCTATACTACTTTCCGTACAGCTGGTTTAGTGTGTATGGTCTATCTATTAGAAAGTACCTTATTATTACTGCATTATAATATCCTTTAGTATGTCTTTCTTTAAACCTAGTTAGAATATCTAGATTTTTTTCTTATTCTAGTTCGTCTAACCATTTTGCCCTAGGTGTCCCTATACTTGGCCTATTAGTAACTCTTTATACGGGTGCTTTATCCCTTATATGACCTAGCATAGCTGACCTTTTGTCTAGCTTTTGCTCTTGCTATATAATGATTCTCGTTCTAAACTTATCCATAGTTTCTTATTTTCTGCGTTTTATAGCTAGATCTTTATAGTCATCTTGCTTTTTAATTCTTGTATTAACTGTTTAATCTTTAGGCTAAACACTACGTTTGCCTAGAATTGCTGATGTTCTTACTTATTCCCCAAACTTATAGTTCTTAAACTTGTGTCCTATACTTATTTGTTTGTTACTAAACTAAGTTACTATTCTTCCCCATTAGTTGTCGTCTATTATGGGTCCTTAGGTGTGTCTTATCTTATCTTAAGAATCTTAAGCCTATGGCCTTTTGCCTTTATTAAGTGATGAGCTAGCACTAGCAGTCGTCTACTTGCTTAGTTTCTTCTAAATATTACTCCTATTATCTTGTAAAGCGATAGAAATCGTATCTAATGGTGTTATAACATCCGTTACTAAACCCTATTCTATAATAGTCTTAGTTTCTGCTTCTGTTTTGACTTCTCTGAGGTCTATATGCTTCTAGTAAGCTGCCTTTGTTGCCTTGTTATTAGTAAATGCTTTATCTGTGTTAAACTTATTGTCTTTAATGTCCAATCTATGAGCTGGTTTATTGGTTCCTCTAAACTTAGATAACAATAGCTTCTATAGCTAATAGCTTGCGCCATACTTAGCATCCTTATAAATTCGGCATGCGTTGTTGTAATAATACGCAAAACTGTTAATTAAACACTCTTTTATTCCTTGTAGTGCACTATTGTCCCTCTATGCGTACGTGCCGTCTGCTGGCCTAGTTCCCTTTACCGCGTAGTTGCTTTAACTACCTCTATAGTCTCTAGCAAAATAACCTTGTTTTCCATAATTTATATAAGCCCCATCTTTAAACTATTTTTCTTGCTATAGAGTCCGCCTAAATGTCTTCTACTACTAAGATTCCTAGTTTAGCCTTTACTCCTAGGTCCTTTAATTACTTAATCCTTAACCTTTAGGTTTCTATAGTTTCTTCTCCCACTTTTAAGTTTCTTTAGTACTGCTTAGGTCTATTAGCTCTGCGCCATTCCATAGTTTTTAACTCTATGTCTGTTATTGTGTACTCTGCGCCTTATATAACTATAGAACTCTGTCTTGCCCTCTTTTAGCTTGTTCCCTTTAATAGATCCTATTATTAATCTTTATTAACTAGTCTATTAACTCTCTTAGAGTATCCGCATCTTCTATTAGGATAATTGCGTCCTAAACCTTAGCCTTAAGTCCCTGTTTGTACTATGCCATAAGCGCCTTATTATTCCACTCAACCTGTGTAGCTAGTGTTTAAAACTGTATTATATACTTAATTGCTAAAGTGCGTTGTACTAAGTTCTGAAGCTTTCGTTCTGCTGTGGTTATAGCCTCTAGGTCTTTAAATATCTGTATTAGTTGTTTCGCGAACCCGTTCTAACTAGCAAATATATACTGCACGTCCTAGTTAGTAGTTGTTATGCTATTAGCCTATATTTCCGTAAGATACGGTTTAAACCAGTTAAGTGCCCTTCCTATTAGGAACAATTCTGTATAGGCTACTTAATCTAACAATATTGCTAACTTCGCTCCTTCCTATACTACCTTAAAGTGCATTTGTGTAAGAAACCCCTTAAGCTTTGACTTCTCCCCTAAGAATCGTTTAATTAAAGGTAGTTTAATTTTCGCTACTCTGATTCCATTAATGCGTTCTTTAAGTATCCTATTATTATCTTGTAAGTGATTAACTATTTCCTATAACTAACCTTGCGTAACCACTTAAGAATCCCTATTGTCCATACTGGTATCACCTAGCCCTGAGGTTGTGGCTGCCGTCAACGCCGTCGTGACTGGTGCTTTAGGTGGTATGTTGTTCGATCTTATTTAATACTATAACCTTAGTAGTGAATGTGTAATGGAACCTTATAGCAGGAACTACAGTGGGTCCTATTATTAGGCTGGGTATATAGGTAAGAACAAATTAACAATATAATAATAACTGGTAGAGTGGTTGCCTAATAGATTAACTCTAATTATATTCTAAGATTTACTACAAGGAGAGAACCATTTATGGTAGGGACTAAGGTCCTTTAAATATATAACCATACTCCTAAGAAATCCTCTCTTGTATGTAAGGTACGTGTTATACGTATTATACGCAGGCGTATACTGCGTACACTTTGTACACTGCGTATAATATTATATGACTCGCTTACCATTCCTCGTTATATGGTTCTACCGGATCTATCCTGGACTGTGCCTATATTAACTAACTAGCTTCCTGCGACTCTTCCCCAAGTAGTTATAACATCGTACTTAAAGCGTCCGTAATATCCTTTAGTATGTCTTTCTTTAAACCTGGTTGGGATATCTAGATCCTCTTCTTATTTTAGTTCTTCTAACTACTTTGCCCTAGGTATCCCTACACTTGGCCTATTAGTAATTCTTTATATAGGTACTCTATCCCTTTTATGGTTTAATACACTAGATCTCTGGTCTAGTTTCTGCTCTTGCTATATAATAATTCTTGTCCTAAACTTATTTATAGTTTCTTGCTTTCTGCGTCTTGCAGCTAGATTTTAGAAGTTGTCTTACTTCTTAATCCTTATATTAACTGTTTAATCTTTAGGCTAAACACTATGTTTACCTAGAATTACTATAGACCTTATTTGTTTTTCGAAATCTTGGCTTCCTATTAACGTTCTTATTTATTCCCTAAACTTATAGTTCTTAAACGTGCGTTCTATACTTATTCGTTTATTACTAAATTAAGTTATTACCCTTTCCCATTAGTTTTCGTCCGTTATAGGTTCTTAGGTGTGTTTTATCTTATCTTAAGAATCTTAAGCGTCTTATATCTCTTCTTAAGAATCTTAAGCCTGTGGCCTTTTGCCTTTATTAAGTAATAAGCTAGCACTAGCAGTTGTCTGCTTACTTAGTTTCTTTTAAACATTACTCCTATTATCTTATAAAGCAATGGAAATTATATCTAACGGTGTTATAATACCCGTTACTAAACCTCGTTCTGTAATAGTCTTAGTCTTTATTACTTCTATTTTAACTTCTCTAAGGTCTACACACTCCTAGTAAGCTGCCTTTATTGCCTTATTATTAATAAATGCTTCGCCTATGTTGAACTTATTATCTTTAATGTCCAATCTATAAGCTAGTTTATTGGTTCCTCTAAACTTAGATAATAATAGCTCCTGCAGCTAATAGCTTACGCTATACTTAGCGTCCTTATAAATTTGGCATGCGTTGTTGTAATAATACGCAAAACTGTTAATTAAACATTCTTTTGTTCCTTACAGTGTACTGTTGTCCCTTTATATATATGTGCTGTCTACTGGCCTAGTTCCCTTTACTATATAATTACTCTAACCACCTCTATAGTTCTTAGCGAAATAACCTTGTTTTCCGCAATTTATATAAGCCCTATCTTTAAACTATTTTTCTTATTATGGAGTCCGCCTAAACGTCTTCTGCTACTAAGATCCCTAGTTTGGCCTCTACTTCTAGGTTTTTTAATTACTTAATCCTTAACCTCTAGGTTTTTATAGTTTCTTTATCTACCTCTTAAACTTTTTAGTACTACTTAGGTCCATTAGCTCTGCGCCATTCTATAGTTTTTAACTCTATATCTGTCGTTGCGTACTCTACGCCTTATATAATTATAGAACTCTGTCTTGCCCTTTCTTAGCTTGTTCCCTTTAATAGATCCTATTATTAATCTTTATTAACTGGTCTATTAGTTCCCTTAGGGTATCCGTATCTTCTATTAGGATAATTACGTCCTGGACTTTAGCCTTAAGTCCTTACTTATACTATGCTATAAGCGCCCTATTATTCTACTTAACCTGCGTGGCTAGTGTTTAAAACTATGTTATATACTTAATTACTAAAGTACGTTATACTAAGTTCTGAAGTTTTTGTTCCGCTGTTATGGTTGCTTTAGTGTTTCTATATATTTATGTTAACCGTTCTGCGAATCCGTTCCAACTTGCAAACACATACCGTACGTCTAGATTAGTAGTTGTTATACCGTTTACTTATATCTCTGTAAGGTAAGGCTTAAACCACTCTAGAGCTCTTCCTATTAAGAATAGTCCTGCGTACGCTACCTAATTTATAGGTATTGCTAACTTTGCTCCTTCTTGCATAACCTTAAAATATATCTGTGTAAGAAACCCTTTAAGCTTTAACTTCTCTCCTAAGAATTGTTTAATTAAAGGTAACTTAACCTTTATTACTCCAATTCTATTAATACGTTCTTTAAGTAGCCTACTATTATCCTATAAGTAATTAATTATTTCCTATAACTAACCTTTTATAACTACTTAAGAATCCGTGTCCGCTATACTGGTATCTCCTGACCCTAAGGTCGTGGCTGCTGTTGACGTTGTCATAACTAGTGCTTTAGATGGCATATTATTTAACCTTGTTTAGTACCGTAACCTTAGTAGTAAATATGTAACGGAACCTTATAGCAGGAACTACAGTGGGTCCTGTTATTAGGCTAGGTATATAGGTAAGAACAGTATTAATAACGTAATAATAACTAGTGGAGTGGTTGCCTAACAGATTAACTCCAATTATATTCTAAGATTTACTATGAAGAGAGAACTATCTAGGTAGGGACTATAGTCCTTTAAATACATAACTATACGCCTAAGAAATCCCTTCGCTCTGTAAAGTATGTGTTGTCTATATTAAACGTAACGTCCCTTCTATTTAATATAGTTAATACGTTTAACGCCACATGACCTTAGTTACTATTCCTTATTACATAGTTCCACCGGATCCATCCTAGACCGTGCCTATATTAACCAACTAGCTTCACCCGACTCTTCTCTAAGTAGTCGTAACATCGTACTTAAGCTGTCTATAACAAGGACTGCTACTTCCAGAGGCTATTAGTCTCCTATTAGGCGAAGAGTCTATTAAATAGGGTACCCTTTATACGCCTAATAATATAACTAATCTTAGCATCTTCCCTAGGAAAAAGGTAGGCGCTCTAAGTTAGTTTCTTACAGATTTATATCTTCTAGTAGCTGTATTTCTTGTGGTCTCCCTAAAAGACTAGGGGATTAGGGTATTATATATTAGACCCTATAATTATAGCTTAAGTTTGGTCGCTATTATAGGAGTTATTCCTATTAAGTAAAGCTGCTCGCTAATCCTTAGCTAAGTATTAGGTGGGTAAGGTTACTAAAGGTGTAAAGACTTAGGTAGTATAGTACGTAGTAGTAAGGTACTTAGTATTATTAGGATATGCTTATTAAGCTAAGACTGTAGGTATTTAATTATGCCCTCCTTCTTAGTAACCTTAGCAATAAGTATAATCTTAGATTTCTTTAGTTATTGGACGTCGCGTTTAGATATATGGAGGTTATCTTTAGTCTCTTAGCGTGTGTTATTAGTAAGTACCTTACTAGCTTATAAGTTTTGGATAATATTGTGGTCTTAGGCAGTACGTAATTCGGCTTATATAAGCTTTAGGTAGTAGTTCTATAGAAGGCGGTAGTATTTATTGGGTTTTCGTGCTACTATTTATACAAATATCTCGGCGTCTTATATTTTAATCTTAATAGGTGGCTGCCCTTCTAGTTACTTTTCCGTGGCTATATAATTAATAAAGGATAAGATATTGCCGGTGTCTATCTTATTAAGGTCGTCGCTATAACCACCTATACTAATAGGGGTGTACTTATCCTGCTAGGCTGGTTAACTCTTATTATCTTTAAGGTAGTGCTAGGTGCTTAGGGGTACTTATAGTTATAACTCTTTTAAGCCGCTAGGCTTGCTCTTAGGGGTTAAGGCTAGGGTTAATAAATTAAATTCTTCTAGGATTAATTGGCGTTGTAGGTTAGGTCGGGGTATTAGGTTACTCTTTGGGTTTAATATAGTGGCTAGTAAGGAATATCGGCTTACTATTATAGTGCAAAGGTTGCTTGTAGACACGCTGCTTCTAGTAGCGCCTGTAGTATTATAGAGACGTAGAATTGGTTATAGGCTAGGTGTCGGTGGTAAAAAAGGCGCAACGTAATGTCATGGGCGCGGAACAGTGGCAGCTGAACGTATGTATTTGAGGAGTCTACAAGACGTTGCGCGATCGATCGTAAGGGTCGAGGGCGTAAGGAGGTGATATACCTACGCGTAGCTGACGTAAGCTGTACGCGAGGTGTACGCGAGAGCACGGGGCTCTCCTATGGAGGCCCCTGCGGTGGGGTTCCGTGACACAGTCTTATTAAAGCTTGGCTAGTTAAGGAGCTTAAGTCTTAGCCTTAACCTTAACCTTAGCTCCCTATGTACCCTCCGTACTACCCTTTATATCTATATCCAACAGTTAATCAGCCTTATAATTCTAGCCCTGTTTGGTTAGAGATAGACCTGGTTAAGCTGCTTGGACTCTTCTTTAAATGGCTTATAGACCAGCCAGGGTTTAACAATAAGCAGTAAAGGGAGATTCTTAAGCTAATTAAGGTAAGGTTAATGTAGGAGATATAGAATATTAATATATTAAAGGCGTTAAAATAGGAGGGCGAAGGCATAACCAACGAGATATAGAAGGAGTATAATTTTAAGATAGGAATGTTAGCAAGAATAAGAGGTAAGATCTCTGCCTTTAAGCTATTAAGGCAGTAGATAGATTCAAACTATATATCCTACGTTTCTATAATGCGCCTCCGCGTAAGCTCTCATTAATTAACTAATAGTAAAGTGTAGAAACGCCTTAAAGCTCTTAAACGTCTCTGCTAGTTAATAGTTCCTTTTAATCCACGCCTTAAGGTCCTTAAATGTTGCCTTAAATAGGTTATAATCTGGTAAGTATAGTGGTAAGAATATAAGCAGTATACTGTGCTCCTTGCATAGATCGTAGAGTCGTGCTAACTTATAAATTAACGCGTTATTTAGAATAAGAATAGATCGCGGCCTAGGATATGGTATATAATAAGGAAGAACCTATTACTCTAGGAATAGCTTAAAGATCTCTGCTGTAATTAAGCCTTAGAAGATAAGGTAGCTTAAGTATCCATTAACTGATAGCGCTGGTAGGATACTCTACCTCTCTAACCTCTTAAATAGGTAAGAGACCTTATACTCTCTTTTAATTGGCGCCTAGCCAAACTTCCTATTACCCGTCCTCTTATTAGAAGCTAACTTGTCTAGGAAGACCAACTAATCTACTGTCTATATTACCTGTCTACTAATCTATAATATATAAAGCTCCCAACTTCTCTCTGCTGCGTAAGCCTTAATAGCCTTCCTTAACCAGCAAGCTCTTAATAAGGTGTGGCTAATAGTAGTTTTAAAGACTTAAATATTAAACTTATTAAATAGGAAGTCCTGCATCTTATTAATATAGGCAGTAGGTTAGTCTTTAAGAAAGTTAAGTAGCCTCTATTACTAGTAACGCGTTAGTAAAAACTTAATACTAAACAATATTAGACTTATAAGCTCTTAATAGGCTAGAAGCAGCCTTAGTTAACCTTATATAAGACTAGCTGGCGCGTATAGCTCGTCATAGAGGTTAAGGTTTAATTGTATCTTGTAAACAGTAGGACGGGACATATTGATAGCCTTCGCAATAGCTGATACCCCCTCACCAGCTTTAATTCTAACCCTAATTTAATATACAACCTTAGGTGCGAGCCTTCTGCCCATTTTAGGCAATAAGTAGTGGGTTAAATGCGTTACATCGCACCTCTTACAAATTTTGGTGGGGTGCGATGCTGGCTGTTAGTGGGCTTGGCGATTGTACAGTCGCTTTAGAAAAGGACGGGTTTATGTCAGAAACCATGATCTAGTACAGAAATTTGCCGAATCCTTACCTGTTTGAACCACTTTTCTGTACCCGCGCATGCCACTACCCATCCTCTATACCAACATATCGCCGTTGCCTATTTTTTGAAGCTATTTAAAGCCTATATTTTTTCCTATTGCAGTTAGCGCCATGGCATATAGGAAAGCCAAAGCACTTAAGAATACTACAAAGAATACTTCTAAAGCGCCTTAAGAAGTAGACCTTACCGCCGAACCTGTACCGCCTGTATTAATACCTCCTACTGCTGTAGAACAGTCTAAAGGCCCTTAAACCTTTCTTTTGAATCTGGCCGTGTATGCTGATAGTATAACGCTATTTACTAATGTTCTACCTATCTTGTTTGGAGTCTTTAAATTCCAGGAGTTTGTTGCTGAAAATATATATTAAGCTAGTGAATATTACGGCCTTCGTTCCTTCCAGCTTAATTAATTAACTGCTGTTATTTTATTATCAAGTCTAAAGGATCCTACAATACCTAAAGAAGTCAACGATGCAGATAAATGGCGTGAAGTAGAGGGAATAATAGACACACAATTAAAGTACGCGAGGAAGGCTTTTTGGGTTAATCTTATAGTTAAATATAAGACCGCTGCTGCACCTGTTAACGCGTCTACTGAAGCTAGAGGTGCTGAATTTACTGCGGCTGTTGATGCGGCTGTTGATGCACGGCTTTAAGCGGTAGGTCTTCCAACCAAAGCAGTGGCCGATAAGGAAGTAGAGTCCTCTAGTGAGGATCATAAAGGTGTAGTGGAGGAAGTTATTGGTAAAATGAAGAGATCAACTACCACCAAAATGCAGAAAGAGGCTGCTGAACGACGTGATTGTGAAGAAGCTGAAGGCAAGCATTTATACCCGCTACTTGAACGCTATCGCTGCCTTTAACAGCACTGTAAGAATAAAAAGTATGGCGTTATACACTGTCTTGAATTTGAATTAAAGCACTACCTATTATATTATTACTACTGGACGCGCTGGTTGGAAGTAATTGAGCAGAAGAAAGCCACGCTTAATATACTAGATCTGCCGCTACTGTTAAAGATTAGGTACAGTGAACGCATATAGGATAGGGAGGATAAAAAAGACATAAAGGCATTTTTGGGTAGCTATAAGCACCGTTGAGGTAACTCTAGCAGCACAAACGAATCAGCAAGCTCCCCCCTAAGATAACGGCGGCGACGAGGAGAGGCTTATACTATAGTTATATAATTACTAGCCAATCCTATTCCGCAGTAAGAATCTGTAGCAGTAACGGTTTTAATGAACTAGATGCAGCAGCAGAACCAGTAGATAATACAACAGATGCAGAATGCTATATAGGCGGTGATGCCTCCTTCCGTATAACTAACTATCGCTAATGGTTATTTTATAGTGGACCCTATACTAAATACAAGATCCTTATCAGTGCTATTATTATAGAGCGCTCTATTGGTTCTAGCTTTATCCTCTAAAACGCCTACCTATTACTATCTACCCCTAACTATACCTATAAGCCTACTACCTAGTAGCCCCGCCCGTAGCGATATTGAATAATTAAATAGTAAGCTTGGCGCCTTTACTAAATGGCTATAAAGCTATTACCTAGTTGTCGCCAACGCCTTTACTAAAGCGGAGTTAATTTTAATTAAGGAGGACTATAACTTTAAGTTACTTAAGCATGCGCTACTTGATAGTAGTATAGGCTATACAAAGCTGTATAGGATTGGTTTAATATATAGGCTTATTGATCGCATAGTAAACTGCTTAGAAGACTTTAGAACGGATTGGCGACGTTATAATGCTGCAGCAGAGGCCTTACTTAATGTCTTAATTGGCAAGCACCCTATATAGATGTATTACAAAAGACCAGACCTTATCCTTTTTATACTACCTCTTAATTCCTGCCTGTGAGAAATAGCCTTTTGCCCTCTTATTAAACCCTTATTGCTCTACCGCGTGGCTTAAAAAGTTACCAAAGTTATTCCATAGTTTAGCTTTAAATTAATAAGCACGCAGCCACTGCTTTAAGTCGTGAAAAGAAGCTTTAATTGGATTAAAATTGGGTAAGTAAGGAGGAAGATATTTAAGCCTAATACTAGTAGTATCGCAGAGGCGTTAAACTTCCTAGGTTTAAGTAAGTAATAGTGTTGAACACCTATCCTTTATAGATACTATATACCTCATTGCAATGGATTGATGTATTATCTATTACTAGAACTAAACGAGGCTGTGGATAAGGCTATATACAAGTAAGAACCTTATTCTTTATCCACTTAATAAATATTGGCCTGTTAATAGCGCCCTGGTGTATTAACTAGCCAGGTATATAGCCCTAACAGGTATATGCTGGCAGTAAGCTCTATCTTTTGGATCTCTTTAATTCCGATATTCCTTTAGCAGGCTTATTAATTAGCGCCTATTTATACTTCCTATCCATTGTCTTCTTGTTGTAAGCTAATTTATTAATAAAGACAAACTGATCGCGTTTATAGCCACAGATTTGAATAATCTAGTTGTCCCTTAGGCCTAGGTTACGCTGTTGCGTAATTATCCTTATAACCTTTCTACTCCATTTTCTTCGCTTTAATCCAGCTGATAGTGTGCTTTGTGCTACTATTATATTATATTTGTTGTATAGAAACCAGAGCATCTCTTTAGGGTAGGCGTCTGGGCTATATAAGAGGTATTTAAGGAGGCCCTAATTGGTACGCGTTTGTTAGTAAAATTAACATTAATATTACTACCTGATGTTATACATCTAGAGCTTTATCTGTAAGTAGTAGTGGCCTGCTATTCCCCCTAATCGGTGGATCAATCTGGCCGTACCTCTTTAAATTCGCCCTCTAGTGTTGAAGAGTAGATTAAGGAACACGGGTTTTGATTTCTATATGGACATTGTCGTAGTCGAGGTTAATTAGAGCTTGTATAATTGACTTCTGTTTGGTTGACTAGGCGGGCTTGCCCATGGCTTTAAAAAATAGGCGACGGCGATGTGTTGGTATGGAGGATGGGTGGTGGCATGTGTGGGTACAGAAAAGTGGTTTAAACAGGTGAGGATTCGGCAAATTTCTGTACTAGATCATGGTTTCTGACATAAACCCGTCCTTTTCTGAAGCGACTGTAAACGAACTTTCGGAGGTGACTGTAGTTTAGAACGGCCACTAACTGAAAATGATGCAAGATGGCGTTGCTCTTCAGGGTCCGCTCCAAACACCAAATTCCCGGCCTTCTCTTGACATGATTCGCCCTTGTCTCACGTTCCGCATCTGTTCTGGCTTGTCAGCGAACCTGAATTGCGCGAGCTGCAGTCTTCGCAGCTATTATATGAGATAACAGAACGCTAAATCCTGGAGCATGCGCAGTCCGACCGCACTATTCTTGTTGCAAGTTCCCGTGCTGCACTGCCTCATGGTCGTACTTAGTCGCGCCCCCTTCTCACTGACACCTTTTAACACCCATACCGGTACCATCCAGGAGTGACTACTCTCATGCAGATGCGACAGGTTGTGCATCTACATCTCGCGAATGCCCCTGATGGCATCCAGACTTCGTCGCTCGGAGCAGGACTATGAGTTGCTCCCACGATCCTCCTCAGAGTCCGGTCGCTCCCCCCACGACTTGTATGATGCTAGCTTCGATCATCCAGCACAGCGCCCTTCGCTATTACAGCTACCGCCATGGCTACGCTTTCGGCGGCGCCGCAGAACAAGCAGCATTAAAAGAAATACCACGTACAGAAGGATTTCTGGCCCGCGGAGGCGCCGACGATGGGCGGCACGCTTGCTATACTGGTTAATAATTGGGCTGCCATACTTTATTGCCATCCTCATCCTTTTTGTTGCCGTATTTCGACCATCATATACCCACCGGCCGGCTCACTACGAAGAGCTCCGCGTCAGATCCTCCCTTACCTCCGTACCCGGACGAGTGAACCTACGTAATGAGAAAGTTTTTATTGCCGCTAGCATATACGATGAAGGTGGAACTCTCACTGGAGGAGCGTGGGGAGAAGCTATACTAGAACTAGTAGATCTACTTGGACCAGATAATGTATACTTGAGTGTTTATGAGAACGATCCGGATTCGTTGTCAAAGGCTGCTCTCGATGATTTTGAGAGTAAGGTGAATTGTAAGATCCCTTAAAAAACATATCACAAGCAATCCATCTAACAACCTAGGCAACGCCTCCATCATCGCCGAACATCTCTCTTTCGACAGTATTCCACGCGTAACACTCCCTTCTGGAGAAAAACGGGTCAAGCGTATAGCCTTCCTTGCTGAAGTCAGAAATCGGGCTTTACATCCCTTGGAAGACATGAATATTACATTCGACAAATTACTCTTCGTCAACGATGTCATATTTGACCCTGTGGAGGCAGCTCAACTGCTCTTCTCCACAAACGTGGACTCCGCAGGAAGGACACAATATGGCGCAGCTTGTGCTGTGGATTTCATCAATCCATTCAAATTCTACGACAGATTTGCAACGCGAGATCTTGAAGGCAACAGTATGGGGATTCCTTTCTTTCCATGGTTTACAGATGCTGGCTCCAAGATTAGTAGACAAGACGTTCTAGATCAAAAGGATGCCGTGCGAGTTCGAAGTTGCTGGGGTGGTATGACTGCTTTCGAGGCCAAGTGGTTCCAGGATTCGGGGACGGGTCGGAGGGAGCTCTCTACGAAGCGCAACAGAAGCTCTTCAACAACCTCGCCACTTCGTTTCCGCTCTGAAGAAGACACATTTTGGGATTCTTCGGAATGTTGTCTCATTCACGCAGATCTCCAGTATCGTCGAAGTGGCCGTGACATTGTCGCTGATAGTGGCATTTACATGAACCCATATATCCGCGTAGCGTATGACGAAAAGACCCTGGGCTGGCTCGCATTGACCCGGCGTCCAGAGCGGTTGTATTCCTTTGTCCATAACATTATGGATCACGTGGCCGGGCTACCATCCTTCAATCCTCGAAGAACCGAAGAACCCGGCGACAGGGTCACTGAAAAGGTCTGGAAATATGACGACCCCAAAATGGCGCTCTCCGGAAACATCACCACGGGGGGGTTGAAGGGTTCGTACCAGGAGGTTAATCGAACTGCTGGTCCAGGTGGTTTCTGCGGTGGCAGAAAGCTTTTGCTCATCAACGAACATCCGCAAGAAGGCGAATCGAAATGGATCAATTTACCAATTCCAATTCCTGCAGTGTGATCACTATCACTCATTTACCCCATTCCTTACTTTAGACGACTATGCACGACTTTAACTTTTATGTCGACTCGGCACTGTTTTAAAACGTTTTTTTAATACTTTGGGCATAGCGACGGCGTTTGTAGGATGTATAGCATTGCTGTGCTGATTCTCATAAGCAGTTACCCTCTTCAGGAATTGTTTCAAAAAGAGTGTACCAACCAATGTTAGGTGGAGGCTAAAGGAAATATTAGCTATAGTGTGATTTGGAACGTGGGGGGCACAGTTCCTTGATTAAAACGAAAGATTCAAAGCTGTGACCAGTAACTTGCTCTCATAGTAGACTTTGAAATATTTGAACGCGTGGTGAAATGTACGTCTTGCCGGTGATACTCGCCTCGCGCACTCGAAAGGGATTGGAGTTGCCTCTTGCAGCACTTCATACGCACAGAATATGTCATTCCCAGCCCAAACACCCGTACGTCCGACTTCTTAATAATGCAGAGGCCAACAAATTTTACATGCTAGGGTGGATTTTAGCACGTCACTAATGTATCCAATAATGTCAGACATCGATTAGCCAAAACGGCCGTCGTGGACGCCACGCGAGTATTGCTCTCCCCTTTGTAGGATCCTTCTCTCCTGTCCCTCCTGTCTCGGTGTATCACAGCAGTTGGTGTTATGGAATTGTATCTCATCCTTTCACTCGCTTTCTTAGCCATCCTTTTGTATATAATTTCCGGCGCCATCTACCGCCTCTATCTCTGCCCTATCTCTAGCTTTCCCGGTCCGCGTCTAGCTGCTTTAACCTTCTGGTACGAATTCTACTACGATGTTATTCGACGAGGGCGATATACATGGGAGATTGAGAAAATGCATAGGAAGTACGGTTCGTTGTGCACATAAAAAAACCTTACTTCCAACCGTCTCATGCCAAATATCGATTTGGTGATTACCAGGTCCTATTATCCGTATAAATCCTTGCGAGCTCCATATAAACGATCCCGAAATCTACGACCAAATCTACGTCGGCCCCACCAGGCGTACAGAGAAGTGGGAATGGTCCGCAAGAATGTTCGGGACAACCCTCGCTACCGTGGGCACGACTAGTCATGAATTGCACCGGCTACGCCGGTCTGCGCTTAACCCGTTATTTTCAAAGCGGTCGGTCATGAGAATAGAGCCCGTTATTCAAGAGGATATAGATAGACTCCTCAGGAGGCTTAGAGAATTCAAAGATACTCGGAAGCCGGTAAACTTAGTCGACGCTTTTACCTGTCTTTCTGCAGATATTATAGGGAGTTTTGCCTTCGGGCGTTCTTATGGCTTCTTAGAGACGCCGGATTTCAATCCAAGATGGCACGAATTCATGATGGTTTGTTTTAGAGTGCCTTATACCACGAATTCGAGGTTAATGCCCTGTGCATTTAGGACCTAAGCCGCAACAGCCATCTCATGAAGCAGTTCAGCTGGCTCTACACCATCCTAACGGTCCTCCCACAGAGACTAGTGTCACTCCTACACCCTCTTACAAGAGAGCTCTTCGCACTTCAATCCTCCATTGCGAGTCAAATCCGCTTTATCCAAAGCACCACACATCAAAGCACCGAGAAAGACCAAGCGGACCGGTCTCCAAGTGAGAGGAACCATCGAACACTTCTCGGCCACCTCAGCACCACGAGCCTCCTGCCGCCTCATGAACTTACTGTTCCGCGCCTTATGGATGAATGCCTGACCCTTATTGGGGCCGGCACTGTCACCACTGCCTGGACGCTATCAGTAACGGTATATTACCTCCTCTCCAATCCTACTAAACTTTCCCGACTCCGCGGTGAGCTCGCCACCCTTGCCAAATCCCTCGATTCCCCCAATGTGATTTCCACCCACAAAGTAACCTGGCGCGCACTGGAGCAACTACCCTACTTGACAGCCGTGGTTAGCGAGGGCCTCCGCCTTAGTTACGGTATATCACACCGGCTCGCACGTATATCCCCCGATACGCCGCTCTACTATCGCCAACACAAAATCGACCCCGGTGTGCCTGTTAGCATGACACAGATGCTGATCCACCAAAACGAATATATATTTCCAGATCCACACTCCTTCAGTCCGGAGCGGTGGCTGTCTGGATCGCCTGAAGGTTTAGCGCGTATGAAGCACTTCCTTATCCCTTTTAGCCGCGGTACACGCCAGTGCGTCGGGATGAATCTGGCGTATGCTGAGTTATTTCTTACACTCGGTGCGCTTTTTGGGGCACAGGGCGTTGAGATGGAGCTAACCGGGACATCAAGGAAGGATATTGATTGTGTGCATGATTATTTTAATCCTGCGCCCAGCAGTGACGCTAAGGGTGTGAGAGTTCTGGTGCGGTCATGACATATCACCAAGGATAGACATAGGAAGGATATGATAGAGTAGAACGGTGAGAAAAACTTCAAGAACAAGATGAACAGATTTGGAGCTTCAACGCCATACAACATAAATTTTTGACTTACAGTCCATACCGTAGATCGACTGCTATATATCCATATCTAAAAGTGCAGCAGAAGCTATGAGGTCAAAGCTGAACTAGCTCCAAGTATACCCATACCCACAAATGCAAATACCATACATAAATTGCGACTATGCGTCAAATCCAAACTCTCGCCAAAGAGCTGGAGTGCGACGCTCGCCATAATCCCGGCCGTAACCGCAAACATTGCTCCATAAACACCCTCCCCCGGTGCACTATCTCCACGCCCTGCCAATCGAAACCAAAGCGCCGCCACCCCGGCGCCTAGCGGCTGGGATGCACCCCCAAGAAGGGATGACCAGAACATAGCTTTCCACCGGCTGTTTATAGCAAGGTAAAGAGGAAGAGCCATGGCGAAGCCTTCAGTGATGTTATGAATAAACAGGGCGAGAAAGACCGAGAATCCGAGGCGCGGGTTGGCATGGTTGGTGGCATAGGTTATGAAGCCTTCGGGAAGCTTGTGGAGGGCAATGGCAACAGAGGTTTGCAGACCTATCGAGAGGAAAGCATTTGTCGGGACGTGGTGATGGTGGGTATGTGAATGATAGGCGGAATGGGTATGGGACTGATGGGAATGCGTAGAGTGTGTAGATATGGAACTTTTGCTCCGAGTGTTGCGGAGGCCGGAGTAGAATCTGGGGTCTAGAGACCCATTGAGTGTCGTTGATATTTCATCGCTGTAGGCCTCGTGGGATGGGTGGTCTGCATTGGGAGGATTGGATTGAATAGGTGCAAGAGGAGCGTTTTCGTCGACGTCATGTAGGAGTGGTTGGCGCTCGCCTGACACGGCGGGGACATGAGGTGTCGTCACACTTCTGATACCTGGCGGTCGTGATATGCTAAGATGTAATCTAGATCCTCCTCTTGCCTGCACTATCTTGAAACATTCTTGACCACATGGATCCGAATAGCCAAAACACTGCCCGTTTTCATCGCAAAAGGCCTTTGAACCAGACACAAGCTGAGAGACTTTCGCCGAAATTTGCGTCTGTAACGAGTGTCTTCGTGCCGGCGTAGGGAAGCCGGCTTCTTCCGAATTAGTACTGTAAGATGGTTGCCGATGGCCACTGTTGGGTGTCTGTTGGCCAGTTTCCTGATGTGCGGAATACGATCCACTACCCCTCCATCGATGCGACATCCTCCGTCCAGCTAAATCGTTTCCTCGGTGTATATTTTTTTGAAACTCCTCATCTGGCATCTGGTGTGAATCTTCGTTATCGTGAGAATGATCACAATCAACCACTGAGTGGGGAATGTAGTGATGTAAAACACGAGAGACTACTTGGATCCCGATAGCCCCAGCTAAGAAACATCCTATTAACGTCCAAGCAGCAGCTTTAGACGAAAACCCCCCTCTCTGCAAAGAAGACTTTGCTGATGGCAGCATGCTGTACAAAGAGGAGAAGATCTAGCAACGGTGAACAGGGAGCAGTATATGGATTGGATAAAGATGACCAACCATAACACCAAAACTTAGACTTAGCGAAGAAGATAGAAACAGGTTGCTGTCCTGAATTTTGAAATGTCTTTTACCCGGTAGAAATCGAATTAGAATATCTACGCATATTATAGATGCTTTTTCCCGCTGTTAGAGTGCTATGCGCATGGAGGGATTTTAGGTATGCCGTTCGCTCACCCCCAAAGATGCACGCTGAGGCAAAATATAATTAGCGGCCTTTGAAGAGCATGAGTCTGGTGTCTCGAACCTATTCCGCTTACGGCTGTCATGATCCATCCTCGAGTGTCGTTATCCAACATCATCTTGGATCAAGACCAGGAGTTCCTTTTTCTGTGGCGTAAACGGATGGGCGTTTCCGTTGGCTCCGGACACTCAGATACTGATTACTACAAAGGTGTTAAGGATACCAAGTTTGATAATGAAGTTGAAAGGTCAAAGGATCCAAGGACGTTGAACGTTCAATGACACCAAGCTTGGCACCGCAATCCCTGCGACTAATAAAGTTTTGTGCTACCACCATCTGCTCACCATCACCACTTATGTCTAAAACAGTGTATTGGTGTTTTCACTAGAAGTGATTGTAGGTTTATTCTAAATGAATAGGGCGCGAAATGGTTTACTCCAATCGAGCATTAATTATGTCTATTTGGTACACTTGGATGGTGGTCTCGAAAAGGCCTAGCCCGACCAGCGCAGCTGGTCCAAAGTCTTACATCTCAGGTTGTGGCCGCGCTTCAATATTTCGCACCTCAGCCTTAGCTTCTTCCCACGATGCTTGATTCCTCTTTGCCCAGTCAATATGACACCTGGCGAAAGCAACCTGAAGCAGTCAGTAATGATTCGAGATTAGTCAGGTGCTTGGAATCTCGAGCGTACCATGTAACGCTTCAAATCCTCTTCCTTCTCTTGCTGAAACCTCTTGAGATCTTTCATGACTCCCATACTCGCATCCTTAGTATCCTTTTCAGCAGCCTCCAGGGCTTGCTCGAGCTACGCCAATATCAGTCTACTGTTTGACTGACGAGAATGTTTCATGTACTCACTTGCACCAAGGTTTCGCGCGTCTTCCCTATCTGATCTCTTCTTGTCCGCTCAGGGTCTACATCGGCCATGCCTTGGAAAGCATGACTTATCCTACCAAAAATCTTGCTCGTCACAAAGTTTCCACTCGGGCTCTTTTTATGACTACCAGGTGGTGAGGTGGTATCTGAGGGTGCGGGAATCCCTTGAGACGCTGAAGGCGGTTGTGTATCTCCATGTGTGGGAGGGAAGTCTGAATCTATTGATGCTGTGTCCTCCTCTCGCTTTTGCCTTTCCTGGCTGTTGCGTTGTGAGCCAGAGGATACAGAACGCCTTGGTCCTGGGCTAGAATGCCCACCGGTACCACTAAGATGTTGTTCCAGCCGTCGTGCTTCCATCTCGCTCCTTTCCAGCGAATCCAAGAGGTTCTTTTTTTTCTCGAGTTCATCCTTCGTCATCTCCTCCTGGACGCGCTTGAGCACCCGATATCGGAGTACACTCCGCACTACACCCGCAAACTGCGCACTTTCCCGCATTGGCTCAGCGAAACTTGCGCTGAGTGAAGACGATAGCTCAGCCGTCGCAATATAGGTTGAATCCACTGCCTGTCCCATCTTCTCGATAGCTGCCGCAACTGTATGTGACTGCTCCGACAGTGAAAATGCATTGTACCGAGCGCCAAGCTCAGCCATGTCTTCTCCCCAAGATGTGAGGTGTGAAAGTGTCCTTCGGTTGGCTTTTTCCATGCTTCCCTGAAGAAGTGTCTCCAATTCTCGAGATGATGCCTCAAAATTGACAAAATACGGATCAAGTTCCTCTTCGGATAGATTTTGGGAGGATGGGGGAAAGCGCCCGAAGACCTGCGGTCCTGGTGTTGTATGCGCAGCGGGTGATAGTTGAGAGGCGTAGCTAGAAGCGGTAGGTGTTCCAGTCATGGTAGTCGCAGCATTTGCTGTCCTTAATTTCGCCGAGTATGATGGAATTGGAAGGTAACTGTGAGCAACCGTTGGATTTGCTGTATCGAGCGGTGGGGCTTTCAGGACGTTCTTTGGTATCGAAGCCACCGGATGAGAGTGAAGCACTTCGCTCTGATGAACCTCTATTTAGCTTTCCCTCAAAATTTTGAAAGTAAATAGAAAATAACTAACCCAGCTGGCATTCGGGTCAAGGAACCTCCACCACACTCCGTCTTCTCGGACCTCTTTCATCCTCCTGCATCGGTTGAGAAAGACCGCTAACATTCGCTTTCTCAGTTCAATAATGCCGGCATCTTCTTTTGCCTTGGTTGGTTTTGCAGCATAGTCGGCCATTGTATGTTTCTCGGGTATAGGAGGAATAATTAAAGTCGGATGGAGGTTGACCAATGTTGATCTGAGAGATGCGAATTCAGAATATCTTCGCCGCACTTCTAAATCCTAATATCAAAACTCAGCGAAAGCCGTCGAGAGACTCATCTAGGGCTCATACGCCTGTCCTGATAGTGTACGCGATATAGCTTCCCCCACTTTCTAGATTCTTCCCAGCATAAGTAATGATAATTGGGAGATCAGGATTCTCATAGAGTATTTGTTCAATTCGGCTGTCATAGCCACCCTTCCTTGGCTCAACACGGGCCCCCCTAGGATGGTCCTCATCGTAGTCGACATCACTCATATCTCGAGGCTGTGAAATGAACTCTGGGGATTCATTGCGGGGTGAGGAACTCGTAGACGGTGGGGTTGTCGGTCGATGGAAGCCCACTGCGCATGTCATTAGAGTTAGTTGCTCAAACCACCAATGAAGTATAAGAATAGTACAGGCTTACGTCCTGGGGGTGAGCCCATGGGAGGCGCATCCGAGCTGTTTGAATCATGTCGGGCAAACGAACCGTAGGGGTTATTGTCCTCATCGTCCCACATACTGTTATGCTGTCAGAAAGATGACGGGGTTACCTGGGTTGGAAGGATGGTGTCTGCGCTATTAAATAGCGATTGTCGTGCATGAATGGATCGTAAGGTGCCCTTGGTGGAGGTTGGACAACTTGGTGGAGCGCAAGCAGGCTGGAGCGAGGAAGAGGCGAGTGACGTTCCTCAGCATCAACACGACAAACACCGAGTGCCTCGAGCATACCAAAGCATATCCATAACCCTAGGAATATTAGGGCAGGCATATTTGGGGTTAAGTTTTCATTATCTCACTGCGCACGTAAAAATATCATAATCTTGCCAATTATTCCGTTTCGTAACACTTGTTTACGGGCATCCCGCTGAACGACTTCAGTAACCACCTACCGCTCAGCCGTAAAATATCGTCCACCCCCTCACCACACCGATTAACTACTTCGAAGAGACCGATGCTCCGTCCGGGAATTTTAGTGGAGTAACTACCCACGTGTAGGCTATCTATCAGCGTTGAAAGCGCACTGGACTGTGAATGACTCCTAGGCCTTGAGGGTTAGCTGCGCGAAAGTTAGGGTCAAGGAAATCAGGCTCAATGCGTGAGCCTAAAGCCACACTCTAGACTCCTGTACGTGGCGGAGTCGTTGGCACTTCGAGGCTAGTCTTGGCAAAGAAGGCTCTATTCCTAGGCCTAAACACTCCCCTTGTAATTCCGGTCAGAGCGAGGCCATTTGCTCCTCACTGTTGACCTTAGGGAAAACGTACTCTTCTACGAACTCTGATCCTACACTTTCCGCCTGTGGATTTCGCGGAGAGAACTCTGCAAAAGTTGGCCGGATTTACGGTGCTCAGCGGTCGGCGGTCGGGGGAAAGGAGCTGCGTTCTAGTATGAGGATCCGATGTTAAGATAGCCGACTGCGATATTTGTCTTGGGTTGTTCCGTGCGTCAAAATACCACGAAGTATGCTAGGGTAGTTCGATCATTGTGATGAGAGAAACCGGGCGTCAGCAAGCCTCCGTACTAAGAAACAGCTAACAGTTAAAGAACTGCCCCTTTAGATATTCAGTTCTAGGTCACGGAGGAGCTTTACTCGTTATCAATCGCCTAATATCTAAATCTCTCAACTTCCCCCTCCGCAGTCTCGATTTAGTAAATGCATACCTCTGTTGCCCATTCCTATCGTGCTCTATCCCTCGTCTTACTATTTGTCTCGGGAGCGGACGAATTTCATCCATCCCATATTGCTGCTCAGCAGTTTTTAGGATCCCCCGAAAATTTCGGGACCATGACTGACTGCCTTGTCGGTCGTCCCGTTTAAGGAGGGGCCCTAAGGACTGGGCCCAGGAGCTCTAGTGCTGGTTCTCTCCAGCTAGTATCTTCGTAAGATTTTGTTTTGGCGTACTTGTCCGTTGCCTTGCAGACGGTGCCCGCGATTCTCATTCAAGGATGACTCAGGAGAGTCACTCTGATCATCCGGATGATCCTGTTCTACAACTCGCCGGCCAAATGTTTCTTGAGGTAATTCTGCTACTTCTTCGATGTAGTTTGTATGGGCGTGTTCAGGGGTTCTGTTTGGTTGACGTGGCATTCCTCCACCGGCGTGCTGCAGTAGATTATCTAGAGGTAAGCCGGCTTCGTGGATGAAAAGAGGGCGTTCAGGATAAAATGGCTGAGATTGGTGAGGAGGGTGCCAGAGATGGCAAGCAGTCCGCTCTGCACAGTTAGGCCCCAACCCCCTTCCGTAATTTCCTCTTTTTTTGTCAACTTGTCGACCTCTTCTTCCCGTCCATTTATGGACGAAATAAATTCCAAGTGCGAATACAATAGCAACAGCAGTACCTCCACCAGCACCCATTTTTAGGAAGCGATCAGAGTTACTGATACAAAATTTTTGTGAATAGTAATATCATCACAGCTGTAGCGTCGTTATTTCAAGAGAATTGGGTCAAAAATTCCGGTTCCCTAGGAGAATTAGAATCACAAACGGTTCCGCCATTACTATAGAAGCGTTAAATCATTGCCGAATATTGTGGTTGTCAGAACTTCTGTTAACATTTAATGTAGTCTATTCGTACCGCATCGTGGTGGGCAATCAACCGACTATTTTTTACGTCGGCCATGTATATCCATGCTGTATTACTTTAGTATTACATGGTGCGTCATTTCAAATGTTTTACCACGTGTACCATTCATCCCGAAAGGTTGTTATTATCATCCTTTCTCTGCTTGGGCACAGCTTACTGGTTTGTGGTTTGTAGTTTCAAGTTTGCATAAGACAAACCGTCCTCTCTCTGCCCCCTACTACCCTCACTACACCGCCTTCCAAGGTTGTTTTTCCACGTGCTCCTTCCATCACCGCACCCGAATCTCACTCTACCTGTTATCTCCCCAGCCTTAGGATTCCCTCCCCCTGTAACCGCCCCCAATTCACAGCTCACCTCCAAACCCACGAAACCCCTATGCACAATACCCCCTTCAATCCAGCGCTTTCGATGGCCCCACCACCTTAAGCTTCCTCCACCACAATATGTCCGCTACCACTAGCGTGAGCCTCATCATATGGCCTCTTCCGATCAAGAACTCTCTGCGTATCCCTCGTCAGCCGCCCCATCATCCACCACGCAAGCAGACAGACAACGGTTACGGTAACGAAAAGGATCAGAATGATGACACTAGTGCGCTTCATCCTGGCTTTCCCACTCTGAGAATCCCTACTCGCCCTTTGATCTTGCTTTAGCTCTCCTCCAAAGAGGTGCCGGAATTCTCTCAGTTTGAGGAAGTAAGTGATCAGATGGGACCAAACACCGATTCTACTTTAGTCGGCTCACTCTTCTCGACTACAGTCTTCGGTTGGGTACTTTCGTCCGTGTACTCGGTCGTGCTATCTCGGTACCTCCACCCTTCGTAGGGGTCGTGCTGTAGAGGAGGCGGCGATGCTGGGTGACGACCGCTGGATTTGACTGCCGTCTTGGTGGGTTGTTTAGAGATTGAAGCCAGCGTGGCGGTTTAGAAGATGGCCAGATATTTTAGGGAAAGACATGGCTGGCCTGTTCAGGAGAGAAAGTATGGTTAGGAGACAAGCCTCTTGATTGATTTCGCGGTATGACGGAGGCTCTATAAGGTGTTACACGGTGCTAATAGTTTTAATGGTGTTGCACAAGAAAGAAAAATTGGACACGGAAGTTGTGGTGGGGTTCTGGTGGGCATTCAAGATATAATTTTGAACATGTTATTCTCACAGTTGTGAATGCGAAGACGAAAAGCATTCCGTTGGCATAAGAGATTTTTTTCTTCAATCTCACCAATTCACTGTGCTAAGCAACGTCATACTCGAGGACATTATGGGTCCTGGCACTAGGCCTAATTATGAGTTAAGATAGACTTTTTAGCCTTGACTTCAGCATCCTAACTCTCATTAACGACCATCTCTATCTTTTCTTTTACCAGCGCCAACCTTACAAGCACCGAGTACGCCAAGACCGCTTCAACTCTATCAATCCAAAGTTCATGTATCCCACTCCTTCCTGCATCCGCAAAGTCCCTCAACTTCCTTCTAATCTCTGAGCCTCTTACATTCACTTTCCTTGAGCGCATTCTCCAATTCAGCAGTACCTCCGCCCCATATATCACCCGCATACCTAGCGTAAACACTTCTACTTTGCTAGCCCAGCCCAATGGGCCATCTATTTCCACCTTTCCTATCGCAGCTAGAAGTGAAATACCGTCCATAACCCATCTTGTGAAATTCTGGGCGGGACTACGGGGAATGGCTTTCGAAGAGACACTTTTCAAGACACGAGACCAGATTACAATCTCCCTCGCCCCGTCAATAAATAGATTTTGTTTCTCTTGTACGAACAGTGCCGTATCTTCCTTTCGTGCACGCGCTAATGTTTCCTGAAATGAAAATTTAAACAGAGCAGTTTCTTCATCACATCCCATAAGACGGCGCATAGCCCCATCGCACAGCTCTGAAGAATCCGGGTAAACGCGTGCAAGGTATTCGGCCAGCCGTTGGCTCGCAAGAAGAGGAATTGCATCTCTCATACCTCGTCGATATCGTTTGCCCATGATGACTCTGGTAGCAATGCGGGCGGCGAGTTCGCGGATCTCATCATCGTCGTCGTTTAGGATATCATAAACTACTAGACCAAAGCTGAGTAATGGAGATGGCATTACGACAGATTCATTCTCCATTGTCCAAATATAGCGCAATCCAGAAATGGAGAGCACGGCAGCGTGCCTTGTTGAAAATGACTAGCAAATAGCGGTCAGCTCGAAGATTCCTTTTGGAGTGGAAAGGTAATACATTTGACTCATGAAGTAACTTTTGTAGTGTACGAACGTACTGCGCTTGGTCATGAAGAATCTTTTGGTTCCAGATTTGTAGTAGCCGAAGCTGATGATCGAGAAAAAAGCCTTGGAGGCGTATTGCACTTTCCATACATGAGGGAGGTCCATAAAGACACTGGGTCTTAAGACTATCGAACGTTTGGCCAGCGGAATTTCCATCTAGGCCTGCAAAAAAGGCACATCGTACTTCATCTTCACTAAGGAGACTAGCTAAAACAGATTGAGCAGTCGATCTGACCTCGACGTCCTTTGTGTTTAGCGAGAGCCGATATATACTAACTGGTATTTCGGGGTTAAGGGTGATAACTGCTTCAAAAGGCGAATGGTTAAGCATCTCTCCCAACTCGTCGAGAATTGCGCAGCAATTGCCCGGATCGGCTTCCCCAAGTTCATACAAGACGTTTTGTAACGAGCCAACCTTATTGCCTGAGGCTTCGCCCACCGTGCAATGGGCTGTGCCTGCAAGAATGAAATTAATGACCAAATAGTAGCCCATTGACCTCCGAAGAAGAGCTAACGCAGACGTAACCCCGGAGTGTTTATTGTAGCGTAAGGTCTCGAAGTGGGTATGGACTTCAGCAGTGAGCTGTCGAGTATTCTTATCAAGGATTTCTATCAGTTTTGGCGAACTGGTGCTTTGCAGTATCATCGCCTTCTGGAATAAATTGATCAGGTCCAAATAAGTGGCTTTTGTGAGAGGGCATGTGTTTTTTCGGAAGATATCGTCAAATCTTTCTAATAAATCCTCCATAACACAACACGCACCTGTAACGGTTAGTACACAACGAATATTAAACGAGCTGAGCCTTACTTGTGGTGGAGCTGTGTAAAGACTCTATATGAGTTATTAGGGAGTATTTTATGCATAAAAGTAGACCATGAGACGAATTCTGCCTCTTATCCAGAGAAGATAGCATGTTTCGTATCACACTAACGCATTCTGTTTGGCGAAGTCCAGATGCGAAAGTACGTGCAGCCATGTCACGCACATGCCAGTACGGACTTCGCATGAGATGCAGGATTAATCCACGAATTGTTTCGCGGTTTGCTTCCGGAGGTGGAGCCTGTTGAAGGATTTGCAAAGCAGGAAAAACTCCCTCGGTGACGCGAATCATAGATGTTGACATATTTTTGTGCACTTCTACTTCCGACCTGCCTCTAGAGTCCCTTGGGACAAGAAGATTGGCCATGATCTCAAGGAGGTTTGGGTAATTTCCATAAGAGAGGCGTGAAATCTTGGCTGGCCTCTGCTCCTTCCATTTTTGAGTGTCGCTACTCCCGAGCAGTCTATCGAGCAAAGCTTTGAAAAGCATCAGGCCGCAGTTCCGAATAGGCCAACTACAAAGAATAAGTAAATTATCGTCTTCACCCACCCAGCCTTTCGTAACTTACTTCTTCGACCCTAACCTGCTTGCAGCAAGATCGAGACCCTGTCCTATGTACGACTCTGAAGATTGCCCTAGTTTTGTGGTCGTAAAAATTTCTTTGAGACAGTTCAACGCATGTACCTGAGGTAGGCGGCTCTCCTGAATGTTGGAACTCTCAGCATCGTGGGATGCCTCGACAAAAAGATCTCCCATAGCTTTTCTAAAAAGTCGACCGCCAGGCTCAGCGCTTATAATGCCTGATATTAATGAAGGTATGCCGGCTGAACGGCGGGTTATCATGGAAGCCTTGTTACGAATACATAGGAGCGCGTCCTGTTCAATCAGTTATCTCAGATAGAAGAGTAGGAATGCAGCCTTACTTGGTACCAAAGGTTCGGCAGCTCTTGGATTGAAACATTATCCATACCAATGCAGCGATAGCAGCAGGCAGCAAATGTCTGTGACACTGTAGAGAATGCGCCACGATGTCGAAGTTCCGCCAGCTGAGCAAAGCATAGCTTTCCAAGGATATTGAAATCCGATGGTTCGAGAATGGAATCTCTTGACGAAGTACACACCGGGGCTTTAGATATTACGACCCGTAGGAGAGCACTACGTTTGTAAGTAAAGTAGGGTGAACTTGATAGGTTACGCACCTTGCTTCTTTAAGAGCCCTCCACGAATAACTTAAAATATCCTTGGTATTTATCTCAAGTTCATCTTCTAATTCTTCCGGAACATGGCCTTCGGGAGCATCACTGCACAGTACCTCCCTAACGCAGGACCAAATGGACTCAAGACAAACGAAAATACGCCGGTGTATGTCCTTCCACGGCTGGATTTCCTCTCGCGAAAACGTGTTCAGCAAGGGGTAAAATTCGGGTAGATCGACGATATACCTAGCTAGCATTAGTCAAGCTACGTCAAGACGCGCTGTGGTTCATACCTAAAACTAGCAAATATACCGTGTACTGGATATCCGTTAACGGCTGTTGATAAATTTCTGCTCGCGATTGCTATTGTTCCTTCCAACTGCTCTATCAAATGAATTACAACACCAGATTTGGTACTCCACCAATGCTCCTCTGTCTGCTTCAATTCCCTGTTTAATTTTAATGCGACAGCACACTGTGAGAAGGCATATTCGTACGCACGTGCCACGCCATCAGCATGGTCTGCTCGGCCTGTTCGAAGCATCATTGCCTCTGCTCTTCCTATGAACTGAACAACATTTGCTAGCTCAACATACCGAAACCTTGTAGGCCCTAATGCTAAAAATGAAAATGTGCTAATAGTAGGGACTCGGAGTGTCACAGCTGTTGAATCTTTACCAAATCCTTCAGACTTCAGCTTCAGATTCAACGCTGCTCCATTCCGTACATCGTCAAACGGATCGAGCATCAGGTCAAACAATAATCTAACAAGCCGAGGACTAAATACGTCCCATTGATGTTCCCATTTTAAATCCCCTTGTGCTTGCTTAGAAAGATTTCGATGTGGAATGTTGGAATCCAACCCAGACTTCAGCACGAAATTCAGTGATTTCAGTGCTAATATGTGCCGTTGATAAGATGATGTCGGCCGAAGTTCCAGGGAAAGAAACTGGAGGTACCATGAAACGAATTCTGTATGGCGCTGCAACTTATCGAGGATTTCGCATGAAGACAACTCATTGCCTCTTCCGGCTACTATCCCTTGGCTGCCGATCAGCTTTAGAGAAGTCCGGTTGTTTGCAAGAGCTTTACTTAAAGTAGCCGTCGATGCTCTTAAGCGGCCGAAGAGACGTTGCATGAGACTTAACAATTCTCCACGAAAGTTTGCATCCGTTTCTGCATGGAGATGTGAAAGGTGCCGCTTTAGGCACTGAAAAGTGCCACTGGTGATTGGTCTTGTGACAGCGGTAGAAGATACGAGTAAAGAAAGGGCAGCAAGCCTTATAGCCGGTGAGGTATGGGCTAAAAGACGTCCAAATACAATATCCGGGATTTTCAGAGCCCCTCCTTGCACTTCAACTGTTTTAAAGGTCTCGTAATCTTGGTCCGTCAGTGGCGGACTTCTATCAGGTAAGGGAGAGTAACCAACCGACATCCTCGACCAGTCCCAACTCTTTACCTACCTGTAGGGCTGCAAACAGGAGCGTTATTCCCAAACAGCCGTTGGCAGTAAATACGCTTGGATTCGGTGAGTGGATGGTAGACTTTATTCCTAGGTGACGATCAAGTTGAAGATGACATAGAAATTGCAGATAGCCGTCCAGGTCAAGGCGAAATACTTCGGGGAAGACATGATGTTTGAATTCGTTAATCGCCTCCGGAGAATCTCGAATGCTGCCCTCTAGCGGTTCTATCCACACCGGAAGTACTCCTGTTTTCTCTTCTGCGCATCTTCGCTGTGGAGTGGATTTGATGAGGAAATTCGTGATAAGGTGACTGGCTGCGGGCGCAGTGTCATGATGCCGTACCCAAGCAAGGAATTGACGCAACAAGACCTGGTACGCGCTCAATCCTCCATCTGGGTCAGTGCCATCCCCGGAATAGTTCCGATGAATATCAATGAGCTGGTTGATTGAGACAAGATCTTTTGATATGAAGTAAGCCAGTGCTTGGAGCGCTGGCTTTATTTTCGTGCGATTTTGGTATCTGTAAATAATATCGAGAAGTCGGGATACTGCGTCATCTTGGAGGTTAGAAGATTGCGGCGGGGCGTCCTTCAAGAGCATCCCAGTTAGGACGAGTAAAACCTGTCTCATTGACTTCGCTTTCGCATTGTCTGAACGTTCGAGGAAGATTTCAAAAAGTCTTGTCCACAAATCATTCTCCCAGATAATACCGTGAAATACCTCATCTGTAGAAAGCTGACAACGTTCAATAATGGCACAAAGTGAATTGCACGCTGCAGCACGATGTGCAGCTGAGATATTCACAAGCGCGGCCGTTTTCAAAAGGCAGTCGATGACCCCTTCCAATTGCCTGACAATAAGCAAATGTCAGTAACTAGAGATTGCTGTAGTTCATCTTTGTAGTCAACCGGCCTTCAGGACTTCGCAGATCTTACTTTACTTTCTCAGAACTGATGCTCTCAGAACTGTCACCATCTGGAACAAGTTTAGACACACTTTTACTGAGTGCGCGGAGAGTATCCTCATCCACAGGAACAGTTCGTGAGCTTAGGGAACCAGACATCTTTTAATCGTGTTAAGGTTCTGAAAGCATAGGAATAAGTGCTAAACCATTATTATCTCAGTGCTACGCTCCTTATGGTAGTTTTGTATGGTCCATAAGAGTCTCAGAAACCATATCTGTATTTCCCATACGCACATCAATCAGTCTCGCATATTCATGGAGGTGGTGTATCAATAAAAAAAATTATTTTGAGGCCTCACTCACCCGACAACGCTAAAAGCTCACTAATTCTCGCTTAACTCAAGCCACCATAAAAAATTCAGTTTATCCCTTAAATTTTTTAACGTGAGCGATAGGGTTGTGACGGTCGGCGTAGTTATCATAATCTGTCCAATCCGTGCGCCTTTTAGTGTCGCTCGTTTTGTAATTAGTGGCGGCTACTACTGTGGCTCATTTGAATCTGTAATTGAGTCGACTGTTCGGTAAGGCTCCATATGTGACTTCGCATAATACTACTTTGGTGTAATAGCGGAGCCTCCTCCTCGGCCAACGCCCTCTCTACGATTGACGTTTCCTACATCTTTGCCCACCTTCCGTACGAGCCGTAGTAGAATTACAGCAGCGCCCGCGATCACGAGGGTTAAGATAATAATATCATATAAAGTTTGCAAATGCGACAGCAGTATAGCGGTCGAGGCGTGTGGAGTCGCCATATTACGAGAAATCGTCACCTTGGCGCATATATGGGAGCTCCAGATTGATATAGAATATGGAACGGCTACATATTAAAACGGTGCCAAGAACCTTATTTCAACTACTGTATACAGTGTAGCTTATTACAAATTTAACGCGCCTACCAATATGGAGGAGCTTTAGATTCAAAAGTCGTCAGATTTACCGAACAACCACCTCATATTCAGATTTGAGCTCCATTTCGGTTACAATATGGAGTTGCAACCGAACACTCCCTAAGATGAATGACCCTTATCATTATCATCATCATCTCCGTTGCGATTTTGAGACATTCCCCACTAAAGCCGTAACTCTTGGTTATGGGCATTCATTTCCAAGTTATTTGCTATCTAGCTTACGGAGAGAATGCAGCGCAGGGCAGTCCATCAGTTAGTGTCAAAGGCAACGGGGCATTCATTGTCCGCACTTAATACCTTCAAGACTTTGTGTGGCTTTACATGCTAGAAGAGTTTTGGATGTGTCAATCACACGTTGAAGATCGTCGAAAGTCTTAGTTAGCGCGACTCCAAACGCTTTGGGCGCGACAAATATTCGATTCCCTTCTCTCAGTTACCGGGCAGAGTTCACATACGTCCTTCAATCGACTACGAAGGAAGATGAAAACAATTCACAACAAGCTTAGAAGAGGCTTCAAATTTTGAGGAGGATCCTCAATTTAATTCATAACTTCAGTAGGGGTTTTAGCAGTAGAGTACTTTAAAAGCGTAGAAAACTGAGGAAGCCTTTGGAAAAGGCGCTGTCGTATCCTGCTTGCTGAAGCGGACGAAGTAAAGTTGCGGAACATTCACATTGGAAGTGGCTTTTGTCACCAGGCCTAGCTACATGTTGACTCCAGTCACTCTCGGCTCCCAGCCTTACCTACACTTTCCACCCCACTTCATTGTGAGCCTTGTTATGCACCTTTTCATCATGGTATCCTTATCACTCATCCTTAGGATGATTTAACAGCTTCTCGAATAATACGGCCACACTTCACTTGTCGTAATCGGTTTGCTTATCTACGGACCGGCATTGCCTGCCCAAACTCTACCTTGTCACATCTTGCCGTGATCCAGTCTTGAAATTTTGATAATCTCTTTCGAACAATATCGGTCCCAGGTTTTAGACAGTCCTTTGACCAGGTTATGACCTTCTCGAACACTCTTCGGTTAAATAAACATATCAGGACCGCGCAAGGTCATTTACCATGTCCGGCTCTGCAAAAAGTAAATCCCAACTCCAAAAAGGGCAAGGTGAGCATCCGCCACGTTCAAAGTCTTGTTGCAATTGCTGATGTGCGAAGGATTATAAGGACACTAATTTCCAAACCCAATCTTCGGCGTTACATCGTCAATTCAGTAACTCAGCGACCCGACGACCGTTCGTTTCGATATTCTATGAACCTATGAATGGGCACGCAAAGTTGGGGTATGACCAGGAAGCAACAGATGAACGGTCACGTAGGTACTCTTATGCTCATCAACATTCCGCTCACAGGCTGTCCTTAACGAGCCTAATTCGTCCACTAGCTCAGAGTGTTCCAATCCACAATGGTCGTGGGGAAACAATGGACGGTTGCAAAGGGTCCGATGAGCAATTGATGAGGGATTCAAGCATCCACACTTCACGCAAACAATTCAACTTTGACCCTAGGGCGACCTTTGAGGGAAACTCACCAAATCAAATCCATCATATGATAACGCCTTCTAGCTGTCGACCAGTCTGCGAGATTGAGGGCCTTAAGCGCAAGACTCTAATGAATCCCTCTCAATTTCAACATCCCTCCAAATGCGCTCGCATCGACAATCATGGAACAAATATTAGAACAACCTCTGCGAACCCCGATCATTCAGTCTCAGGTTTAGAGGTCGTTGACCTGTCTCAAGGTGCTAACGAGGAGATGGAGCAGCAAGTTGCGACGAAGCTAAGAGATGACGTGAGAGGGGATCGTGCTTGGAATGAATCAGTGCGAGTTTTGCAAGGGGTCTCACAGATGGCAAATCGGAATGGAAAGACGAGAGTGGTCAAGACTGTGGATGAGTGCTCTCTGTGGGACCAACGACAACATTTGGTATCTTACTCTGGTCCAGGACTTAGAATTCCAGTGGCGCCAAATCAGCCAGGATATATCAGTGACATGAATGAGGAACATTCCGTTAGCGGAAGTTACAGTTCTTACCGCGGAGCGGATGCCAATCTTACTCGATACAACCAGACCCCAGAAAAACCAGTGCACAGTACACAGAATCCAATATCCACCCAACTTACTGCAAGATACCCAGATGGCCCATTAGAGAATCGGAAGGAATCTAAGCGTCGTCAAGTTGATATTATTACCCAAACGCCTAGGATACCCAGATATGTGAAAGTTCCACGATCTATCCTAAAGAAGACAGGGCCCTTTGTGGCAGATGATAGGACGGATAATGAAGAATGCTATACAGTCATAAATAGTCCCCGCCGTCATCAGCCTGTTCAGTCTGCCACGCAAACCGTCGGATTTGAACACTCAGCACTGCCAAATCAGACCAAATTAGACGATATATATGACGAGCAGAATCCATCCATCATTACGGAGAAGTTCAACACATACCAGCCCGACAGAAGCGGTGCAGCTACGAGCAGGGCACTGCGACATCAGGCTCAACTTCAGAGAGGGGACTATTATGGGACATCTTTGAAAGGTTCGAAAAACCCACCGCACCAAACGCCAAAGGAGGAAGGCTCGGCCCATGGCAGTCTAAAAACCCTTAGTGCAGCTCATGTAGGGGCTAATAAAATTGTCCCACACAAGCACTCCTCCCGTCTTCACATACTAGTCCAAGCAAATTCGCCGACGTCCAGCCTTATCAATGATAAACCGGCGCTAGAGGCCAAGAAATCTCGCTCTCCGCCACCGCCGAATGCACCAGGTTTGAGCGGCGTTTTAGCCTCTAATATGGACCCGGTAATTCCTGAAAATGCAATGCCTTTGCGAACCTCATCAGAATCAGAACTCTTAGTTAGTTTCAACTCGTATTTTACAAACCATTCTCAGCTCAAAAACCGTGAGCAATTACAGCGTAAATGCTACGATATTAAGGACGCACTTAAAACCAAATCCATCAACATGCAGCTCATGAACCAGAAGATGAAGGCCGTCAAGGAGAGAGCGCAAGCCAAAAACCGCGCAGATTCCAGAGCAGTTAGCAAGAATTTATTCAAGCTCCCTGCGGAGAAAGGTCTTGGCAATGACACATTAACGAAAGTAGCAGTGCAGCCTGATCGTTCATCTAGAACTGCTTACCATGACAATAACTCTGGCCATAGTGATTTAGATGAAGAGTTTGCTAATGTTCCAAATCCGACAAAAATCCGCATATATGCGGAGGGTACGGCGAAGCCAAGAGAACCGAACCATGCCACAAGCCCTGAGAAGAGGGCCAAGGGAACCTTCAATATAATCACACCTTTCGGTTCTGCCCATAGCCAAGACTCGACGTCAATACATTCTGTCTCCAACGAGCCCCTGCCTACATGCCGGACTCGCAAAAGACCAAAGATCGCGGAACGAAACAAGGGAAGAATCTCTACACGGGGCTTACAAACGCAAACAACTCGCTCAGGGTAAGCAGAAGAGTGGGCATGTTTTCCAGGAAAGGGATGATATATCACCGAACTTGTCTGGAACACTTGGGAAGAAGCCACACAAAACAACTATGAATGGGCGGCGAGCTCCCCTTGATCCATACTGCAATAATGGTCAGATTAAGGATGGGGAGCCACCATTACTTCCCAAAGTGTCCCAAACTTTGCAGGCAGAAGGAGAAAATACAAGTAGGTTTTGTAGAGAGATGCGAACCTGATACGGCTGGTGCCAAGGAAACTCCTCCTGGCTCACCGATCTCAGCCAACGGTATACTGGAGGATGCTAACCATATTTCTGCAGGTGCGATACAGACTGAATGGGCTGATGTGGATCCTCTCGTTCAGACCCAGACTCGACATTCATCTGTGGTGCCAGACGCAGAAGAGTGCCGAGAGATTTCCAAAGAAAAGGAATTACAGGAGAAACTCATACAACCTGAAGAAGAGTCGAGTAAGCAAAAGGATAGGGAGGACCGCATTGCCCGATCTAGAGACAGACAACGAGAACTAGAATTTCGACTGAGAGAAATGACCAATGTCAGAGAGAAATCGGAGACCAAAGAGCAGCGTCGTCAGGAGCGGGAGGCAGAAGAGGAGCAGGTCATTCAGAAAATGAATACCGCAGAAGGAAACCATCAAGAAGAGGTCAAACTGATTCACAAAGAGAAGAAGCAGACTGATCCTGACACCCCTAGAAAGAAGAAGTATACGTCTCAGCAAATCCGTGATATGCATCGTAGGAATGCCCAGCGGCGTCTCAATCCGGATTCCGAAGCTACATCTAGAGGTGTGAAACCAACCGCCGTTGTGCTCGGAGTCACTAAGCCTTTCGAGAAATCTTTCACGAAAAGCAAAGGGCAACAAAGCAATGCGGAGGTTAGCAAGGTTCCTAGCTATTCAACGTCAAGAGATGGTCCAATTCGAAAACCTGGAATTAACGCCACTCGTGGTCGGGATTCTAAGCCCTCAGGGCATAAATCAGCAAGACCAGTAGCAACCCCAGTATACGAAATCCACAGTGGGCTAGGAGTTTCGTCGCAAGTCAATACAAAGGAACTAGGGCCACAGGACATTGCAACCCTGGAGAGCATCTCGACAGGCCCCATTCATCCAGCCGGAAAAGATACAATTCAAGCAATTCAAGCTCAAAAAGTAAATTTCCTTTCCATTATTTTCATGCTCCCAAGCTTACTTGTCCAATCCTTAGGCACTCGGAAGGTCTCTATTATCAGAAAAACTGCATATAGCGGGATATAAAAATGGTAAGCTGAAGGCCAGGTTTATCATAATCAGGTTTCGGGTTATGACTAACATGTTTACGGTTGATAATATAGGAAGATGTGAAATGCCCCAAGCGGATTCTGCACCAAGGCTATTGGAAAGTATTTCAATCACAATCAACGACGCCTCTCGGGTAACAGAAATGGCGGCAGCGGCTCGATTGCTCATACCAGCCAACGAAGTCCCGGCCAAAATATCAGATGAAGATAGGTTGATAGTTGAATGGCGGGATCGTCCTATGAAATGGCAGGAGGTGGAAGGCCTTTGGAATAAGAAAATGGGCAAAGCTCTCACTAAGAGTAGCCTGCGGAAGAGATATACCAAAGCGAAAGATATTCTAGGTGAAACAGCAATCTCTTCACCCAGATCGTCTTCTGAGCCTCCAAACTTTCCGAAGGCTACAGACGTAGAGGACCCTCTTTGGCTTCAGAAACACCCAGACAACTCGTCGCAAACAAAAGGAGTTCGCAAAGCCTTAGTAGAGTATAGTGAGGATTCAAATTCAAATTCGGATTCAGATGAAAGCAGGACCTCTATACGTGAGGGGCAACCCGACAGGCTGAAACAAAATACTGTCACCGTTAATCAATCTCCCTCTAGCGATACTGCACACTTGACGCAAGAGAGAATATCTGCTCCGGTTCCAGGGTCAGCTCCATCACCCATTGTGGTTCCTTATTCCGAGACGACATTCCATGCAACGGCACTAGCACGACCTATTATCGGTGGGAAGACGTACAATATGGAAGCATTGGAAGCATGTTTGGAGTTTATGCGAGAGGGACAAGATACGGATTCAGAGGCAGAGCTTGATTCCGAGGACGAGCAAGAGAATTCCTCTGTCACATCAGATGATTTCTGCCATTGGGAATACCAAGTAAAGCGGAAAACCTGGGCGCATAATGAGAATGAGGAAGATATCCCATACGCTGTGTGTGGCAGCCTCTCTTATGCTGCATTGGAAGACGCAAACATGGCTGCCAGCCAGGAAGCTTTGAAGGAGCGTAACGGCGTAGCTATTGGACCTTATACTTGGTAGTGGGTGTTCACTAGCCATCCAACTGGTATGGTAGAATATAATGCCACGTGTGCTGTAGGAAACTTCAAAATCGTTGTCGACCGCTTCCTGCGCAATGCCACCGATGGCATCATTCCAACCTCTAAAGCAGGATGGTTACACAGACTGGTATATGATCTTAAACGCAAGACGACCATCAAGGTTCCCAAACCGGACGATGTGAATGATCTTTTTGAGGATGTGCCCGCAGAGAACGACTTGGTCACCAATGAGCAATTCGACATCTACACTATTCTGGACGAGGCGAACCGAGAGGCTGGGCGACTGGTCTTGGACCTTAAAACAGATAAGCATTCGAAGCGCCTGGACAATGTGCTGAAGCGGACAAGGGAGTTGCAAAGAATTCGGGGTAAAATTGACGACCTGGAGCAGATGAAGGAGATGTTTCGCGAGGAGGTAAGGGTGGATGACCGAAGAGTAGTGGAAATTTGGGTGGAGGAGCGGTCTTTGGAAGGCCCTAGGAATATCTGAATATTATTCATGCTATAGAGAATTTATTTAATAGAATGTCTAATTAAACACCTAGAGTCTTACGTAGTGAAATAGGGTTTATATAGCCTATTCTTAGGTGCCAAAGTTGTGTTTTATTTGTTTGTTAATTTTATTTCGTCAAGGTGCTCTTGTCTTCAATTGTATACCATGCCACTTCTTAATCTCATTCTCTAAAATCTGGTTTACCAGTTTGTGTTGTTTGATAATCGACAACCCCTTGAACTTGAACGACTCAATCTCTAGAGCATACATTGATCCGCAACCGCCACTAATGTCCTGGACCTGGTACACGAATATTGTGTTAGTCTTCAGCGCATCTGAGAAAGCATGAAGCATCGCCAATCATAGCTCAATACATTCCTCTCCCTTTGGCGATCGTGACTGAAGAGGTAATGAAGAAACTTAACTATATGTGTACCTCAAGTCTGATCGGATCCAACTCCGCCTTGATCTTATTGAAGATCTCTAATTCACCTTCTGAAAGATAGTCTGGCGGCTGGGGAGCATTACCTGCTTGAGAATACATCTTCCTGCAGGCTGCAAGAGGGCCTGATAACCTTGGCGATATGTTCATGTGGGGTACAGGATGTGTTGCGAGAGGAGAAGATGGCTTATTCCGTATCCGACATGCTGCAAGGAGGCGAGGTGCTTGGCTGCCTCCCAAGGAAGTTGTGCATTGATAGAGCGCCCGAGAAGGCGCCATCTTGGTGATATGGTGAGGCTTCGTGTTGGCAACGAGCAATTGCAGAGCGCTGGGCGGTCAATGGGGATTGAAGAAGGTCATTGACTTGGGAATAGTTCAACTTCGTGTTGAAGTCGATTGAAGCTCCGGCGTTTTCGCCAACCTACCCTATTATGGAATTTGACTAGTGGGCTTTGCTTATTCATTCCTCCTCGGATTTCGAGATCTTCATCCGGCCCCATCCGTCATCTTTAACACACGGACGGGTGCTACGAAAATCCTGCCATCTCAACAAAAGGTCCAGAACCGATAAACCTTCAGGCTCACATCAGGCTAACAGAGTCCGCATGCGGAGATTAGTCCGGGGAAGGTGGAGACAGATGTGCCTCGATGTACCTCAAAGTTTCGCGCCGTCAGGTTTTATTTCCATGGCTCTGACACAATTGCCACACCCAAACATTTCAACTAGAGCCGGCCCTCTCTTCCCTTCCTACGATCCCCTCGATCCCCCATGCTTATTGCGGTATAACGTTTTGTCGCAAGTCTTAAACATCAAAAATGGGCCCCCTCGCTGCCCCTCAGTACTAATCCTGCAGACCCTGAGCAGGGCACATGCAGAGCTTCGGTTTCGAACAAATCCTCAGCCTGCAGCACTTCCATAATCGCTCAGGCCAATCACTTCACATGCCAGCAAACACTCAACCTTAACGCAGAGCTTCAGCGAAGACTCCAAGATATGCGAACGGGCGCCACGGCGCAAAACTACCAGGGTCCAAGACCCGGTCCCAATTGGATTATAATATTGCTCTCGGCGAGGCAATGGCTGACCTACTCTCCTCTACGACGACGGATTAGGTTTGCACGCATCAAGCGGCATACTGTGGAGACCTCCAATTGCTCTTAGCATCTGCGCCTGCATACAATTCGAACCGAGCTGTGCGGAGTTTTGGCCCTCTGGACCCACTGCGGAGCTGGACAATGCACAGCGCTGCACGGCAAGACTATGCTTGCCATCACTGAAGATAAAGCTGTGTAAATGGTGGGTCTGATACGGAGGGGAAGAAAGTCATCAAACGAGACCCTGTAATCGTGTTGTCGAGGAAATCAATCCATGCAATTCTGCGCGCGCGTATCTAAAACTTCCTCCAACGCCTAGCCACCGCTGCTGTCGCAAGCAAGCCTCCGACAAGGGGCATTGTGCAAATGCGACCCAATCCAACCATTACCAATTGAAATGCCCAAGATAGGCTAAATCGGCAAAGCTACCATAAACATAAAACTTTAGTTCCTACGAAGGCGATAGAGGAGGGGAGGTGGCGCAGGGTGGATGACGGGTATTGCCTTGTTCGGCAGGATCTGCTTGGGACACGTTGACACCTACATATCAATGAGCCACACCATTCGGTAGCGCTCGACCACAATTCTAATCTGTTGGTATGGGATTGCATGCTTAAAACTCCCAGGGCACTGCGACCGCGACCGCGGCCGCGGCCGGGTAGGCCGAATGTGAGCCGCGAGTAAGCGGGTAGGACCCTTGACGGAACGGCAACTACGGTACGGACTGGAAGGGGTAGAAAGGCAATCACCTTGTTCTAGAAAGATCTAAAGGAGGCAGTAGCAAAATCCGATAACACCAAGAATGAAATTATACATGAGAAAGGCTTTGGATGCTGCGCGGCTCGAGGCTCGGCATGGCAAGCTAATGCCTCATGGGTCTGAAGTCGCCATGTGCAGAGTGGGTTTGTTACGCATGGTGAACTGGTGTTTTGGGTCCAATGTTGTGTGAGAATTGCCGCACACAAAATGGCTGGTATCAGCCGATAAAGCTGCAGCATGAAGCCGAATCCCGAGAAAGGCCCTCATTGGCGACCGGCTGAGAATGGCTAAAAGCTGCTCGGAAGGGTTTCCGTCGGCGGCGGGCCATCGCTATCGTTTTTAACCTCCGTTTGATCTTACTCATCCTCAATTGAGCGCAGAATGAATAGATATGCGGCAGTGATGTGATTATATTTGTTTTCCCGCCATGCATTGCGTCCAGGTTGACTGCATAACCGTTGTGGCGGCTGTGTCAGAAACGCTTCGACGATGTTGACTCTATCCGACAGTGTTGGCAATTTGCTAGCATCCGCCATAGTCATCGAACTTTCTGATCCGTTTATTTCCGTGACCGGCTGACGTTTCCTCTCAGGCAGTTCACGGCTTATTCTGAAAAGCTGACAACATGACCCTGCTGCTTCAAGGTTGCTTGAAGACTGCCTCAAGGGACAACAACGGATGAGTACACGAGTTACTTGGTGTTTATCTGGTGGTGTGACAAAAGTGGTTTCTTGGCATTTAGTAGTTAGACGGAATAAACTCCATATCACACCAGCGAAAGTAGGTCATGATTGCTAGATGACTTGATCCGCGAAATGCCAAGTGGGGCTGCGTCCTGAAGTCTGAACAAACTTTGAGCTACGGCAGTCCTTCCGATGTTATTCCCGGGAGGAAAGTGGACGACGGGAGAGCGGTGAAAGCGATGTGGCAAAATATGTAGAAACATCTTACTCCAGTGTCGCTGCTGCACAATTCTCCGTGGAGATGTTGAGTCATTATCTCATTCCCCGACCTTCTGACGAGATTTTACCATCACGCTAAACCGTATCAAGAAAACCTTGGTTGGAAGGTCTGGTAAGCCGTGTCGTGCGGGGTTAAGTGACCTATATATACCTACTTTAAGCTTAATTATATTAATACGTATAACTCCCTAAGCTATTACTAATGGCTAGAATAACTAAATTAAACCTGGCGAAGAAGACTACGTGGTCCGATTTGCCCGATTCAACTCCGTTGTTACATCGTCACGCGCGACGTGACCGAGTAAAAGCCCTCTCTCCTCAACGCCAAATACCGCAGTAGCGCTCTTACTGCAGCCAAGGCGCTCAAACCGAAGAGCCAGGATCAGGAAACAATCAAAATTCGCGTGGATTTATATCCAATCGCGAACAAGTTAATTCTGTACCGGCATAGATATAAAAATTCCAGTAGAGATTTATATATAAATAACGGAACGGCAGCGGCGATATGGGAGCAATTGGATGGCTAGGAACATGTAAAGCAGATCTATAGGTAATATATTAGCTAGATTGCAGCCTTTCTACTATAAATATTAAGGTAGGGGGCTAAACAGTAAAAAGCGGCCATGGTTAATAGCTTTGTCTCCATTATTGGTATCCACCAGGCCGATTATAATAATTTTACAGCGTTTGATTTATTGTGTAAAGGTCTAGAACATTATATCGCCTGATTGTTGATAAAAGCGTTGGGTAGTAGTTAATTAGGAAATCAAAAATTAGTATGAGGTGCGATCTTGTATGACCTAGATGTTCATCATCCGAGCTTATATAAGCAGACTTGTGATTGGTGGACGTCTGGTAGCGAGATAATTGAGTCGATGGTGCCTCCTAAGAGGTTGCAGCAATTCAACTGTTTTAGGAGATTAGAGTAGCCTTTCTATTTACCATGATTATATCATCGATGGTAACATGCCAACAGAGTTTGTAGCCATGCAAAGCAACACCGAATTCCTTGCGGCTGAATACCGGAAGGCTGAAGGCGTGCCACTTTGCGATGGATATTGAAATGGTTAATTTGGCGCCTGCTCCTTATCAACCAACCGAATTTTCAAAGGGTCTGAGAGCTTATGGTCGCGATAATCAACCACTGCCATACCTTACCACATTTTCATGGTCTAATTACTTTAAAAATAATACGAGGTATAAGCTCTCTGTTTTCTCTTTCTACTTCACATTGTAGCTATCGTAGCTATTTTATATAAAAAGTTGGACATGACTAGATGTGAACTTGTATTTCAGACCGATTCCCAGGTTACAAGCCTTGCCACAGGGCTACCGGGCGACACAGCATGGGATATTTGATTAAAACTGGTTTGTTGTGCATTTACGATGTTAAAACGCTTGAAGGATTCCCATCCGTCATGACCAAGGCTTCCGGTTGTGCCGCCGCAGCGGGGAACGAGGTCCACGTGAGTAGGTGCAGAAAGTGCTGACATCAGCAGGCAGTTTACACAGTCACGTTCTCTTAAACATGATAGCTCATTGAACGATGAAATAATATGGCTTGATTCGTGCGTTTTATTCCTAAGGCATTCAAGTTTTGAAGTGACAATTTTCCCCGCAATGGCGTTCGTGAACCCCGACCTTGCACGACATTTGGCGAGGTTGATTTGCGTCTTGCATGTCGCGTGGGGAATGCCGGTCTGACAGGCTAGAAGCACCAAGCAGAATACTGCCCAATAGGACGAATAGGCAGCGCACGGTCTCGCAACTGGCCTTGATAGTTGGTGATGAGCGCTTGAGGCTTAATTTGCAAAATGGCATTCCTGTAAAATACCTCCGGACGCACGTTGCGAAGGCTAAGACCGAAAGGATTCCTTCGTTGATCAGTGGCGCAGCCTCTATGTCGATGGTTTTATGGGTCTCCGTTCCACAATATAATGAATCATGACATGCTTTCAACGAAGGCACTAGTGGCTCATAGAGCCGCTGGTAAAAAGTATGCCTGTGAGTCTCTCGCACGCCTGGAGGTATCATGAGAGGAGAGCTTCACACTTGGATCGTTTTAGTAGGCCGGGTGAAATTTCCTCAGTCTGGCTCAGCTCGCTAGGATGCGGAGTTTTCGGTAGGAACGTGCAGCTTGGTGTCGCAGAGGTTCGTAACGCCTGATAAGACGAGATAACAGCTGCAGTGAGAAGTTTGTCTCGGTGGGAACTCTGATAACGGCCTTAAACACCCCACCTATTGATATGCGTCCAACCTTGGCACTCTACTGTCAAAGCAGATGATTTAGTAATTCGCCTATGCTTCAGCGTGAGGCCAGGTGGAATGTTTTGGCTGTAGTCGAGCCGTTAAAGCGTAGCAGCCTTGGCGATCGGCGAAGCTAGAATCATCTCGAGGCGTAATGAGTGGGCATTTTTCTGCCGGTTAAAAATCGGACGGACAGTGGCGGCTGAGGGTGTAGATAGGAACTTACAGGCCACCCTGGCTTGCATTGCATGTCATCGTACTCGGAGTTTCGACTTGCTCTTGGCGTTCGGAAGCCCGTGCAGAGTACGAGGTCGCAACCCGTTTTAAATTTGGCGATAAGAGCTTGGCCAGGAGGGGAGAGGATGGGTTGCCGATTTCACGGGCATCGCAATTGGAAAATACGATAGCTGACTTAGTGAGACCTTTGAACTCTGATCGGAGCGTGAACTCGGCCCGGTCATTCCAAAGTCAGACGGAGTCTTCGACCAAAACATTGTTATGATAAGATCTTATGGAGGAGCGCGTTCGTCAGCTCATCTCACGTTGATGAAAGTAAATTTAGGTTCAGCCACCAACGCGCTCTGCAACAACAGAACTTTCCGGCACCACCATCATCTCTCATGGGACTCCGAGCCGCGCGCAAAACACGGCAAGGCAAGTGGAGACAAGGACGCGTTCAAGAGGGCATTTCAAAGGGGGTTCAAATTAAGGCGCAGGAGAACCATGTGCGCGGCATCCAAAAGTGCAGTCGTCGACTTCCTTGGTCCCGAGGGCGGCCGGCCACGGACGGCTCGCTTGCAGCATCCTTCACGGACTGAGGCACCGTGCGCCATCGCGATGCAGAAAAGAATTTGGCAAAGTGGCCTGTTAGCTTGTTGTGGTTGGCGGCCAATGGACCCCGACCGCCCTTTCGCGACCGTTGTCGGAGGAAAGGTGATCTTCGCCGTTCTTCGCTACGCTTGGAGGGGTTCTGCCATGCCAAGTATAGCCTCCAGAGGTTCCTTGAGGCACGACTGAACAGGCAGCGCCGCGCACGTTTCAAGCATGCGCACCCAGCACAGCGTGAGGACAGATATGTGGGCGCACAGCCCGTCCGTCTGCCATTGAAATTATTCTTTTTGCTTTGCGGTTGCTGGATCAATTGGCCTCGCGCGGGAGCGGCGGAGACGGCATGGGTTCTGGCATGACATCATGGTGATTCGCAGCGGTGGATTTTGAATTGGCGAGATGACTAACGGCGCGAAAAGTGGGCACAACAAAACCAGGGCAGCCTCAGCATCGCGGAACGTGGGTGGCTGACATGTCAACGGTGTGCAAAAAGCATGTCAGTCCCATATACCCCGTGCGAGACTCTTCGTGGGTAATAGGCAATGTCAGTCCTGCTTGATTGCTTGGTTACTGCGGAATCAGCCGACGACGCCGCACTGTCATGCCATGGCTGAGAGTTGCAAAAGGGCAGCGTTACGCCATTTCGGCCGGGAACGTTGAGGTGATGGAGCTTGTGGCGGGAGGATTTTGTTTGAAAGTAGCCACAGCATCCAGCCATGCGCGGCGAAGTGGGTTGGGCAGAAAAGTCTTAAGAGGTTCTCTGCGGTACTTTGGATTACTCTACTTTCGCCTGCCGAAACTCTGTTGTGTGCGCTGCTCTGCTGCCGCTTGGCCCCCTAGCCACAGCCATATCCAACCGCCATCACGCCTACCGTGCTAAGGTCGCATCCCAGCGCAATCTTTGGAAGGCATCCCGGGTCTGTTGGGGTGGATCACCAATCTTGGGGCTGCAGCCCGTTCAAGCCATCCATTCGCTTGTCCAGGCAAAGTTAGAGTGTGGACGTGCGTCGCGAAACTGAGGCCCAGGCCACCCATCGAGGTTATCAGAACATCCTAGTTCCTCCATCCGAAATCGTTTGCAACGGAGCCATCTCCTCGCCCACTTCTCCTCACCTCCAAAACCCCATCAGGCCTTCGCCAGCCTGCGTCCTATATACTAAAAGGGCCTCCCACTGTGTGGAGCAAAGCTTGTCAATTTCGACATCAGAGCCCTTGGTGGCGAGCTTATCAAACAAGGACTTGATCTAGCATCGGTCCACCACCACAAAGCAGGAGCAAAGCAGAGGGCCAGCCGCTCACCGGATCCGTCGGCCTCGCTTTCCTCGATCAACAATTCTGTAAATTGTCGACAGGATCCTCTTTCATCCCCACCAGCCTCGTCTGTCGCTCTATACTTCGACGTCACAGCTTTCACTAGCTGTGATCCTCAGCCACCGCGACCTTTTCACCCTACGAGGGCCTTATCAGAAGCGCTTCCGATTCTCGGACGCTTTCTACCTATCTTTCTGTAAGTTTATAGTCGAAAAATCTCTGTTCGCTTACTCGAGTTCCTATCGCCTCCCTCGCCTCGTTGACCGATCCAACTCTAATGCTAACCACCAAACCTCGACAGTCACTCTTCGCCTTAATATCTTCTCTTGTAATGACCTAGAGCTCCCAACATATACGACCCCATTCGATCAACTTCTCGGACCCTTAGGAAGTCGACCGGATGCCTTACACGCCGCCGTCCCAGCGGTCACCTGCGTCCATAAAACCAAATAGCCCTATCCTCAGCCGGAATCATCCTTACGCCGTCGAACAGGGTGCGGGTTCGCCCAACACTTCTCAGCGGCCGGCTCTTTCTCGATCAATATCCTCGACCTCATACCTAAACAAGCACCGCCGCACCCCGTCTATCTCGCAGAACAATGGTACAACGAAGGATGGTGTAAACTCGTCCTCGGAGTCCCGGGAGAGCCAAGGTCCCTCAAATGGTAGCCTCCGACAGTCTCCTCCTCCTGTGAACAACCTTCTGATTCCGTCAGGTGCGATTACGACTCCTCCTGATTCCTCCGATGACGAAGATAGAGGTCGAGAGTTGGGCAATTTGAAAGAGCTCCACGAAGCACTTCAATCCATCGACCTGAAAAGAGGACACTCTCCAAGCCGAGACGAAGATGGGGTTCCAGCGCCGCCACAGAATACAGCATCAACCACATCTCCCTCAAGATCGGCTCTTACACCAGAGGCTAGGAAAATTTCACACTCTCGCTCCTCGAGTGAGATAACTTTGTCAAAACATGCTCCCCAGCTTACCACCAATAATCTCATCAGTTCTTCAGAAGACAGTGATGTTGAGGATGACGAGTTGCGGATAAAACCGCCTCTACTCCGCAAGAAGTCTGGTGAGTTGGTGAAACCGGCGCTTAGACCTTCGTCCCGTCGGCGGCCATCGAGTATGCCTGGCACTCCCACTTTTTCCAAGGCTGTCCATTTCAACGAGGACATTGAGCAGGTCCGACACTTTCTCCAGGTCGATAAGCCGATCGCTGTCAGTGCCGGATCCTCCCCAGTTGAAACTCACGATAGCGAATCCGAGTATCCATTTAGCTATGATGATGGATACGCATCATGCGCTGTAGAGTGGGAAATTCGGCTGGCAAATTTTCCCAGAGAGACTTTCGAACGAAAGGCTATGCCAGTCAGAGTCGAGCGGATTTTCCTATCTGCTGATAACAAAACCCTCGTTGGTAGCGTTGCCGTTGCCAATATTGCATTTAATAAGCTCGTAGTGGCCCGCTTTACTTTGGATTACTGGAAGACAACGTCAGAGGTTGTCGCCGAGTACAACAACGATGTTCGCAAAAAGCAAAGTAACGATGGGTACGACCGATTTAACTTCAACATCAAACTGGCAGATCAGGCGAACTTGGAATCGAAGACACTATTGTTATGTGTGCGGTATAACGTTAATGGGCAAGAGTTCTGGGACAACAACGGGTCGATGAACTTCCAAGTCGACTTTATTAAGAAGATGAAGCCAAGGTCCAAAGGCGGTATGCAGGTGCTCGGTGCTGGTTCCTTGGGAGCTATTCCACGTAGCAGACATTCTCCACTTGCAGCACGACCCCACTCCGTGCCCATCTCATTTGACGACGACTTCAGCCAAGGTTTTGATTCCAAGTATCATTTCGGCTTAGCAAGAGGAGGCATTACCGACTTACCTAATTCTACTGTACTCCTGAAGCCCAAGAGCAAAAATAGAGGGAACTTCTTCCCGGACCAGGCGCCTCGCCGAGTAAATCCACATGGACAGGCTTTCTCAACGCGTTATGATTTTGGTGCATCGTTCTCTGCAGCCCTATCGAACGCTCAAACTGCTCTTGGGGACCGGGGTGGCCTGACGCCAAAGAATGCTGCGAAAGCAAAGGGTGATTGCTTGAAGAAGGACAACACACCTAAGACAAGCATTTCCGCTGCTCCAGTTCTAGGTACTCGGCCTGATGTTTTTTCTTCCGAGAAACCTGACTTGCAATCAGCAGAGTACAATGAGTTGATTCAGAAATTTTGTTTCGTACGTACTCCACGGCCTGGGATGGCCTAACCCTTCGATGCTAATTGTCGTCCCAGTTTGGCACTCCCTCTGGAAAGGGTTCCCCACAGATTACCACTCCCACCACCAAAAATTCTCGCACCGATGGGGCTAGTGATTATGTCCATGATTATAGCTCTGGAAGCAATCAAAACTCGGCAGAAAGCAGTCCGTCACCTTCTAAGGATATGTCACCTCTTGTTGATGGTGCCAACGACTCGCGATTTCCCTCGAGAAGTCCGAACCATTTCCTGTCCCGTTCCACTTCCCCGGGACCTATGACCGGATCCGATCCTGGAGACCGAATGACTTCGCCATTGTACTATGGTGGTTCTCCCTACAATCACAATATGCATGGTGGCATTTTCGTTGAGCAGACGCATACGCCTCAGGCTTGCGTGTAGCAACTGCAGTGAAGGATGGTGACGGATTCGGTCGTTTTCAAACATAACGAATTTTTTAAAGTCACGATCACGCTGTTACGACTTTATTTGGTTACGACAAAGTGGTGTGGAGAGGCATGATGCCTTAGCTGCAAATACCTCGCAAGCTCACGAGTCTTCTTTAACGAGGTCAACACGGTGGGCTGCTTCTTTTTCCAACAGTATTACCTGCAACAATTCACAGCTGCAATAGCGGCTGTCATCATGCTTCTTGCTTGCATTTTTCCGGAACGGATTGCTTGTGCTGCATTTCCTGGGCGATTCTTGCATGTTATTTTCTATCGTGATGTTCGGCGGATTTCAATGGCTATCTCTTTCTTGTCGGGCTTCCTTTCCCATAGACGGGTTGTAATTGTCATCTCTTTTCCAGGGCTCTCATCTCCAGACGCGTCTTTGTATCTTCTGCGGATTCCCTATTATTCTTTCTCTCGTCACTGGTATAGGGAGGTAAAAGTTGCTTGTTCAAATGTGCGCTGGTTTTTTTTAGGTTTTGTTTTCGTTCTGGGTCTGGCATTCTCGTATATATAATATCGTGATCAGTGGCACTACTGGAGAATGACAATTTTTAGTGTCAGCTGTGCGGAGGGCACTCATGGTTCGTGCCGGGCTTTTTGAAATCAGGCTTGATTATCACTAGCAGGTTATTGCTGTTCAGAGTGTTTCAAGTGTTGGAAAGACGATCGGGTTTACAGGGTTCTTTCTTTTCCATCTTGCTTCGATCTGTTCTTCCAGGAAGGGTATGGTTATAGGTGCAGGTAGTCCACCAAACCTAAGAATTCCAAAAAAAAATTCAGAATTAAACGGTGGGGTTCACAGTGAATTATGTATGCGCTATGCCTTATCGCTGGAACTAAACCATTCGACAATGGCTGGCCAGCTGACCTTTTCTTGTTTGGAAGCTGCAGTCTTTTCTTCTTTAGGTGCAAAAAGAACATTCTGCCGCGGATCCCCACGGACCGCACACACCGCCCGCCACTTTGGGAAATATATTTTGGATCCTGCAACTACAATTGGGTTTCTGTCACGTTTGAAGCGCCAGGAACCCGCATCAGTACCAACCCGCAGCCTCCACGCGTGCAGATATGGCAGCCACAGCATCTCCCCCGCAAAACGTCCCGGTAATCGATGCAGCCACAATTCTTTCCCTCCTTTCTGTCCTGATCCTGCTTGGTGCGGCCTATGCTCTCAGTGTGCGCCTCCTGCCTAGCACCTCCGGGGTGAAGGTCAGAGTTCTCTTCATCTGGCACCTCTTTGATGCTCTTATCCACTTCTTCTTTGAAGGCACCTTCCTCGCAAACTGCTTCCTCATCTACTACTCGCTCCCGACCTCTTTCTCGGCCTCCACCCCGCGCCCGGCTTCCCCGCCATTACTCCTTACGCCCCCTGATGTGTTCTTCTTAGGCCAGAGTGATAGATTGTATGGGGCTGCATATGGATCCGGTCCTTTTAGTCGGCTATGGCAAGAATATGCGAAGGCAGATAGGAGGTGGGGAGGCGCCGATTTGACGGTTGTAAGTTTGGAGTTGCTCACAGTGGGACTGGGGGCACCGCTTGCGCTGTGGATATGTGAGTTACTGCGACGGGGTGAAAAGGGTGGCAACAGGAAGTGGTTTTGGATGATCGTTCTGGCAACAGCAGAGCTTTATGGAGGTGAGTGATTTGCCCTTGTTCTTTTCGTGGAGTATGAAATTGGCAGGAGGGGCACCTAGAGGTATGTCAGGTGCTTACTAAGCACAATATACCCGGGATGCTAAAGTAACTTCAATGTCTTGGTTGTAGCGCGTCTTCTATGGACCTCCTGTATCTGGCCACTATCCATTTACCAAGGAAGTCCTGAACCAGTAGAAAAGCGAGGTCCATTTGACGCGAACGGTGATTAATATGCTAACGTCAAAATGCAAAAAAAGGCTTCATGACTTTCGCTCCCGAATGGCTTAGTGGATCCCCGAACCTGGATACTTCTAATTGGATGTATCTGTGAGTTTATCACTCAATTCATCCCGTCGCTCTCCATTCCTCTACCCTATACGGATAGAGCTAATCGTGCGGTTCTGTCTCTAGCTGGATTTACCTCGTCTTCTTCAACACGCTCTGGGTCTGGTTCCCACTCTGGGTTCTCTACGAGTCCTACAAAGCCATCAACAGCGCCATGTCACAGGCCGAGATGGTTGACCTCGTAAACTACCTTGGTAAGAAGGACGATTAAGGAACCCTCGACAACGTTTCTCCACTGTCTCACTTTGTTTGTTTCTGATGTCACGTTACGCCTAGTGATTATTCTAATATGCGATTTTTATTGTTTTAGCTGTAAAATTGTTTAGATGCATTACTTCAACACTTCAGATTGATTTCATATACCCCTCATTTCCAATTTTCGGACTCCCGTCTCATTCCCAAACACCAAATCATGAATCGTGTCCTTTTCCAAACCAGACTGATGCGCCCGAGATCCATCAACTCCTCATGCGTGCCGAGCCAAACTCAAATCCAAGCCCATTCAGAAATCTTAGAAAACTCTAGGTTGCTCAATCTTTCAGCCGTTCTACAAAACTCTCCCATAATTCCCAGGGAAAAGGCCTTTAGCCCCTGCATAGCACCCCCAAAACCAATCTCCATTAATATTCTCTGCCTCCCTCACTTCTGCATTCTTTGGAAACATCAGCTCATCCTCCACTCCCTCCACTGGAAAATAACCCCACAGCGTTAGCACCCTCAACCCAACGCCCCCATCTGGGGGGAATCTTCCCGGTGCCCCACCGCTCGTGGAAGCGGCTCCGCCAGCCCCATAAGCGGTTCGGCTTTTTCTAACCGTCCCATCAACGTCCCGCCAGCTCCAATTTGGACTCACACCCACATCCGCGTTCCGTCCGGAGGTCCGCACAGCCTGCGAATCCATCCCGTCTTCATCTCGAAGGGCCAGTCCGCCCACAAGATCGCGCGTCACGACGCGTCGCTGTCCGCCGTCGCGGTCCTCAAATCCGACAACGACCATACGATGCCCTCGAAGGCATCGCCGCCATCCCTGGTGTCCGTTTTCCGTGCTGATGCGGCCTGAGGAGACAAGGTTGTGGTAACAGGAGGTGCAGATGTCGTAGTCCCCGTTGTTGCAACGTGGGCAGTGGAAGCGCGTGTGCGAAGGTGGAATCGGATAGCGGCAGATATCGCATGCGGTTGAAAAGGTTAAGGGCCGGTAAATTGTATTTGTGATTGCGAGGATTCCTGAACCCCTAATCAGCGAGGCCGCTTTTGGCGTTAAGGGCGGGGTCGTGGGCGTAGGCTCTGGTTCCATGTGCATGGATAGGGGTGCGGCGCGGGCGCTAGTGGTGGCACTGTTCGAGCTAGATGCTGGAGCGGGGTTGGGTGATTCAGCGTTCTGTTTCGAGGACGTGGTGGCGGTCTTGTGTACCACAGGGAGCAGAGGGTGTGTACAGTGCCGCCCTTGGTTCACGCAGTCGTTGCAGAAACCCCAAGCGCCTTCGTTACAGAAATCGCACTTCCAATAGTAGGAGTCAGCAAATTTGAGGCACATATCACAGAACACGCCTGATTGAAGACGTTTTATGGGGTCTTCGTTTGTCGTAGCCTGGCGGTGAGCTACAGTAGATGTATCCGGAAGCGTATCAATAGGCTTTGTATACTTGTGGCCTGTTAGGATATGAGGATGCTCGTGGTTGGGAGGATATCCGCCTGGAGGTGCTTGCCGTTCGTACCGTGGCCAGGCAGCATAGCCAAAGCCGTACCAGTGTTGACAGCCTTTGCCTAGGCGGTAACAGCTCAAGCAGAGATTGTAATCGCCGTTCTCACATCTTGAACAATTATAATGCAGGTCGTATTCAATGTGTTGTTTTCCACAACGGTTGCATGATATTTCGGGTTCAGTGTATACCGTAGGAGCCGCAGTAGGAGTTGCAGTAGGTTCGGTTGCAGCAGAGGTGGCCGGCCTTGTATCAGCAGCCGAAGGGTCTGTAGTAGACCGCGAAACTCCGAGGGAGTGGGAGCTACTACTTGACGACCGCGCTGGCCTGGAGTGTGTGGGATCCGTGGTCCGACGAGATGTAGTTGGCGCCACAATTGCGCCAGAAGATATTGTAAGTGTTGGAGTAGACGAGCCTTCGGAATTGATTGGGAAAGCAGATCGCCTGGGAGATGCAGAAGCAGGATTTGAATTGGTTGTGAGTGCATTATTGGCTCGAAAGAGCTGCCTATCAGGGTCTGTAGTACTCCGGTCATTGTGCGACATACGTCTTCGTCTCGGTCCGCCCGACTCAGAAGTTGATGGACGATCCGTTAACTCACCGGCAGAGCGCGCTGCTTGCCTAGACGAAGTCACAGAAAGCGCGGCAGGGGGGTTGGGGCGAGATATGGAGCGAGTACTTCCTTGGCTTGAGGATCTCCGATGAGGTTGTCGGCCATTATTATTCGCTGCATCAATGAGCTGGGGTCGAGATACAGGCGGCCGCGAAGCAGATGTGCTTTGTGTTGTTACTATTGTGCTTTCCGATCCAGCATGTTGTCGCCTTCTAAATAGATCTCTATCGCGAGCTGGCTGTGCCGGAGTGCTTCTCGTCTCGCTGCGACTTTCGCGAGCCACTGGAGAAGATGAAAGAGCTGTGTCACCCCGACTCTCCCTTGCCTGCCGCTCCTGCCTCTCTTGCCTTTCACGCTTTCTCTCTCTCTGCCGTCTCCTATACGCCTGGGCTATTCTTTCGCTGATCTCGTCCTCTTGTGATACATCTATCGTGGTAAGATCGATTCCATCTAACAGCCCCTCTTCCATGATTTGTCTCATGATCTCCTCTTCCATCTCCTGAGAATCGAGCTCAGAGGCGCTTAGAAGAGACCTAAGACTCGATTGGTGCTCCACATGCCGCGGGGGCGCATCTCTCCGGGAGGACGATAATGGTTCAGCTCGACTACGGCTATCATCCCGCGTCCTTCGTTGTCTCCCATCCCTGTCCCTAGTGTCCCGACTCCTATCCCGACTCCTTTCCCTTCTCCTACGATCCCTGGGAGCCTCTAAGCTGGTGTTGCTGTCACCACTGATTCCTTCTTCCCTTAAACTTAATTCTTGAACCTCTTGCACTAGCCTGCGGTCCTCCTCGGCCCCGGGCTCTTCCCTTCTCCTTAGCTTTGGCAACACATTCTCCCCCGGTTTATATTTCTTCCTTTGATCATCTTTGTCCTGCTCTGACTTCCCGCGACTTGGGTTCGCCTGCAGGAACATGTCTAGAAGAGTGGTAACAGTAGCGTTCGGCTTCGTGCCCCTCACTGAAGTTCGACATGACGGGCAAGTGTACGGATGGATGGACGTTGCGGTAGAGGCTTGGAACTGGAACCATTCCTTCAAGCAGGCGCCGCAGAAGGTGTGCAGGCAGTCAAGGAGGGTAAGAGGCTGGTATAGGACGTCTGTACATATCTGAACAAATAAATTAGTGAAGCAAATCCTGGGTTTGATATAATAGACCGATTCATCCCAGGACAACGTCTACATCATAAAACTCGTGTATGATGGGTATCCCTTCTCAAACGTCCCCGTGATAAAGCTTATGACGTCCGTCGTTCAGTCTCCAGCACCTCCAAAGCGAATGAACGCACTTACTGAACAGCTCAACTCTTTCTCTAAATCCACCATGCCTTTTGTCTCTCCCTCAGCCATTGCGATGCTTGCTCGGCGCAGCACGCAGCACAGGTGTATATCTTGTCGGCAGAGTAACTGTAGCCACACAAGTGGCCAGCGCTGTCAGTCAGCGCTGAAGTGCGCCATTAGCTTGGCGACTGGGTGGCTTGAGCGAGCGAGAGCCTTCCACCAGCAAAATACGACGTCCGAAGGGCGAAACACTAAGGGGCGTACAGCATTTGTCAGGGGTTTGAGATTGGTCGGATATTTAATAATTCCCTTTGTGTCACGGTGGGCATGTAAGATATTTAAACCTAAAGGGCCTTACGTGCTAACAATTGTTTGTAACTAAATAGCTCTAGTTTACTACTTCCTCTTCCTAGAAATAAAAAATCAATAAAGGACTGCAGGTCATCAATCGAATAATTGAACGGATTTGATACGGTGCATTCACAAATCCGGGATATCTAGGGCGAGCCAGTAGCTAAGATTCCACCAATAGACCACTAGAGTTCTTCCTCATTTTCCTTCGAGGCCATGCTTCTCAGCGTTGTCTTCTGCTATATTAATAGAAATGCTTCGTGTTCCAATAGTAACGGACTTTTATTGTTCCAGACATCTCATGGTTGTCACTACTTTCTCCCAGTGGCGAAGAAAATTTCAACGCTTGAATGGTGTCTGGGATTCCCGTTCTACATTACACAAAAGAAAATGATCCCCACCGTGTTATCCAGAAGCGCCCTTAAGTGTTTCTGGCCCTCGGAGAAAGATCTACATGAAGCCTCAGAGTAGATGGGGGAAGTCTTGATCGTATGCTTAGAAATGTAGGCTGGTGAAAAGGAGAGAACATGGAATTAAACGGGTTTTGAAATCCCTAAGCTAAACCAAGAACTTGGAAATTCGGCTAAAGGCTGAAAAATACCTAGCTGACTTCAAGCCTTTAATGGCACTGCTATAGCTATGCAGTGGCGCTACTTCGGAATTCAGTTTGCAAATTTCCCGGTTGAAGGAATATTCGAGGAGGGGAGCGGCGATGTATGGTCATCCCGGTATATGAGTGCGGCCTTGGAATTGGGTATTCCGATTGAGATTTTCTTGCTAGAAACTGGAGCAGGAGTAGGAGGTGAGAACTTCGAAGGCTTAGGTCTAAACGAAGGCTTCGTCCGAGGTATTTGGGATGGGTAGAGACATCGTGCTGCAAAATCTATACTACTGGAGGCGTAAATTTGACACAGGTATACTGTGCAAGTCTAAAGAAAATTTGAGGAGTATGAAGATTTTGGAGGGGAGGAATACACCATTACATACAGGGAATTACCGTTCTGCATTTTGAATGTGATCCTCAAATGCAATGACGCTGTTCTTGCACCATGCGATCACAATTTTTGTAAAGTTTGCTTGAATCTTTGCAGGGTAATCATATCTGTCTCTATTGCAGGACGAAGCGTTACGATGCTCTTGGGGGATTGGAAAGGACATCTGTCTGACTTTAATATTCCTGAAAGACATTAGAATCAAAGTGAGCTTGGCGATCAAGGTTTGGTAAGCAATATTGAGTTATGTGGGTTGCAAAAATACTTGAAGACGTGTTCATTATGGCAAATAGGAATGTCATACCTCAGTAGCACCGCTTGGAAGTTGTTGCCCGAGTAAAGTGGTATGTATAATCTTTTTCATAGTTACTTTAGTATAATATAAGTCTGCATGAAAGTAATTTTATTATTTAAACAATCCAGTATCAAATATTTTCTACTAATTAGCTAGCATATAAGGAATTATTAGTAGAAGGGAAGGAGATCTCGGACTAAGATCTGCCTAGAAAGGAATAGAAGTAATGTGCAAAGCTATGTAATATATGAAATCGAAAATAACAATTGAAGATAGCTGCATAATCAAGCCATAACGATTGAAGACAAAATGTGAGCAGGATCTATCTAGCTGTACGCCTTTGAAGACTTTGAAGGTACCGCTAGCGAAAAAGACTGCCCTACTCTCCTCTTGGCACCCTTAAATGACCAATATCCTCTGGAGCATGATGAGCCATTGGTGATAAGGAATAAATGCCATTGTGAAGAAGAGAACGAAAAGTCGAGACGGAGCATCAAGAAAGTTTTTGTATCGTCCGAGCTTCTTGGCGATCACGTGACGAGGTGGATGCATCTTGACTTTTCCTTGAACGAGGACGGGATCAATTGAACGCAGCACATCGAGCAATGAAGAAATGAATACCGGGCAAAGAAGCGCAAGGCAATTAGCCTCGAAGGCTGGTCAGCATGTAATATTCTTAATAATTATTCTCTCAACTGACCATTCCTAGGCTGGTCCGCAAAAGACCCTGTATGCTTCTCTTGCCAACACCAACGCTCCCGGCAGACCTACGCAACCGCAGCCACCACTGCGGTAGAAAACCAGGCACAAGCCAACCTGTCTCATATACCTCCTGTCACATCTACATCTCTACAGCAAGCCTACCAAGTCCGAACTGGAGTCGTCCTTTCCCGGCCACCCATTCTAACACGGGACCTCCACCCCTTCGAAAAGGCCTTTTATCTTTACCAGCGCCGCCTTAACGAACGGTTGGCTCTACCTTTTACTCGCTACTTCTACTTTAAAATGGGCACACCCGCTGATGTTGAGTGGAAGCGCAAAGTTAAGACACGCCTTACGCCCGCTAGGGACATCGGTGTTTACAACGCGTATGGAGACGAAGGCTGGAATGATGAGGTACTCGTAGGAGCTAAAGAGGCAGAGACAGAATGGCAGGTTGAGAGTTTATTGAAGGACGCGGAGGCGCCTGTTACAGGGATATCTGGGCAAGAAAATGGAGATGGTATTGAAACTCCGGATGGAATAAAATTTGGTGGAGAACAAGTTCCTGAAGTATCTTCTAAGAAGGGGAAGGCGGAAACAGTGGAGAAACTAATGCCAAGGGTTACAGCAGCGGATAGAAAGGGCAATGTGAAGAGTTTGGACAGACTGTTACAGAGAAGTCTGTATTTGTTGGTGAAGAACAGAGAAGGCAGGTGGACGTTTCCGGACGACAAGGTGGTGGGGAGGGAGAATTTGCATCAGGTGAGCAGACTAACATTTTCAGGGTTCAAACAGGACAGTGTAGCTAACGGATTATACAGGCAGCAGAACGAGTATTAGTGCAAGCCGGTGGCCTTAATATGAATACGTGGGTTGTTGGAAATGCGCCGATAGGTTATTACAGCTTCGATTTTCTGACTAGAAGATCGGATCTGCAGAAAAACGTTGAGGAGCTAGGAGAAAAGGTCTTCTTTATGAAGGCGCGTATCATGGCTGGGCAAGCAAATTTGACCAATAACAAGTTTGGGCTCTCAGATTTTAAGTGGTTAGCGAAGGAAGAGATAGAAAGTGCTGTTACTCCGAGGTACTGGAACGCTATACGGAACATGCTGGCAGAGAGATGAGGGACCGCAAATTCATGAGATATGATTTGCGCGGTCGTAGAATTGTGAATCTTGTGTAAAACTATTTGTAACATCATTTTGGGTCTATTCAAGAACCTTATGACGAGAATTCTAAACATAAAACGAGAACCTTTCCGTAAATTACTCTTCAATCAAGGTTAGTAGAGAAATCAACTCCCGTTATAACTTACTAGTCAGATGTTATTTATGAGGCTATAATGAGATAGAGTTGCGAAGGATGGGCAGTGCAGGGTTCAGCTTGGATATTTTTAAAGATCTTGTGTAAGTTGCTTGTCTATATTGTCTCTATGTGAATTTCAAACCATTCAGTAGTAAGTGAAATTGGGTCTAGTCAGTTTGTCGTTGTGACCCTCTTCAAGATGGTGGCGAACGTTGTGAATTGACGCGCGCTTGCTTAGCCTGTCCCCGAGCGCCAAACCCTATGTAGACCAGGCCAGCCCCAAAGTCACCTCCAACATACCACTTCAAAAGAAAGCCTGATTGAAGATGCTTGCAGTTCTTGAATTTACTTTGAATTACCCCTTCTTTTGTACCCGCGATTTAACCGACTCTTGCCTTGTTCAAACAGCTCGTCTCTCGAAACGTTAGCCAAGCCTGGAGGCTGTGCTGCTGATCGAAGAAACCACTCAGCGCATACACGACCACAACCGAAGAGGGAGGACGCTACCTGGATAACAATCTGCCTGGATGATTCTACGGTACGCGGCGGCATTGCGAAAGGATAAAGTCCTACAACAAGCATCTGGCCGCTATGGCCGGTAGGCCTCCTGGAAGTCAGGCCTCAGCGAACAACGATGACCTGCTGCTTGACTTTGATGATTCGCACCCTACCTACTCCTCTGGCCAACGAGTGCCGGTGAACGATGAGGATTTATTGCGACAATACGATATAAACGACTCTGAGACGCACCAGCCCGAACTTCAGCATCGACCATCAGTCTCCTACGATGATTTTGTCGGAGGGGGTAGGTCGACTGCTGGTCTTCCAGGAGGACCAGGTGCGTCACCCTCTGAGCCTAAGCCTTACGGTTCTGGCGGAAGCAGGTTATACTCGCAGACGTCTGAGTTACACAACTACCAGAGGTATTCGGACGCGGACGACATTGGCGACGATGACCGATCAATGCAGGGCTATTATGCCTCTGGGGGAGTTGATGATGCGGCCACCCCAGGTCTTTCACACGGTGCTTCCATAGCAAAGAACAGGAACAGCATACTGAGTCTGGGTGGGGGTTTGGTGGGCCGAGCCAAGCACATGTTGGGAAGAGCACCAGAATACTCAGAAATGGACCTTCCATTGACGGAAGCAGGGGCTCGAGAGTCACGGACAGACAGCGGAGGTCTTGATGCTGGCGCAAAATATCCGAAGCGCAAGAGACGCAGTTCTGGTAAATTCAAGTTTGGTTTCGGACGTGGACAGCCAGATCCATCAACACTGGGTCCACGGATAATACATCTGAACAATCCTCCCGCAAATGCGGCGAATAAGCACGTTGACAATCACATATCGACCGCTAAATACAATATCGCCACGTTCGTACCGAAATTCCTCTTTGAACAGTTCTCGAAATATGCGAACTTATTCTTCTTGTTCACTGCCATACTACAACAGATACCCAACATCTCACCTACAAACAAGTTCACTACCATCGTTCCCCTCGGTGTTGTACTTTTAGTCTCTGCAATAAAGGAGTATGTTGAAGATTATCGGCGGAAGCACTCGGATAAGTCACTCAATGGTTCTAAAGCACGGGTATTGAAGGGTTCTAGCTTTCAGGATACTCGGTGGGTCAACGTAGCAGTGGGGGACATTGTGCGAGTGGAGTCTGAGGAGCCTTTCCCTGCGGATCTAGTACTTCTAGCTTCTTCTGAACCGGAAGGATTATGTTACATTGAAACTGCAAATCTGGACGGGGAAACAAATCTTAAAATTAAGCAAGCTATCCCGGAAACAGCAGACCTTGTCAGCCCTGCCGAACTTAGTAGGCTGGGTGGAAAGATTCGGTCCGAGCAGCCAAATAGTAGTTTATATACTTATGAGGCAACACTAACCGTCCACACTGGAGGAGGAGAGAAGGAGCTCTCGCTAGCACCTGATCAACTTCTATTGCGTGGAGCTACTCTTCGAAACACTCCTTGGATCCATGGAGTCGCTGTTTTCACTGGACACGAAACCAAACTTATGAGAAATGCCACAGCCACGCCTATCAAGAAAACCGCTGTTGAAAGGATGGTAAACCGCCAAATTCTAATGCTCGGAGCAATCCTGATTTCCCTCAGCTTGGTCAGTTCTATTGGCGATCTCGTTGTGAGAGAAACGGCAAGTTCAAAGCTGCAGTATCTCGATTATGGCAGTTTCAACGCTGCTCAGCAGTTTTTCTCCGATATTTTCACTTATTGGGTTCTCTATTCTAACCTGGTTCCTATCTCTCTCTTCGTTACAATTGAAATTGTCAAGTACTATCAGGCCTTTTTGATTGACTCTGACCTGGACATCTACTATGACAAGACGGATACCCCGGCCAATTGTCGCACTTCTTCCTTGGTGGAAGAACTGGGTCAGATCGAGTACATTTTCTCCGATAAAACAGGTACTCTAACTTGTAACCAGATGGAGTTCAGGCAAAGTTCTATTGCAGGAATTCAATACGCCGACGAGGTTCCAGAGGATAAAAGAGCAACAATTCAAGATGGTCAGGAAATTGGGATCCATGACTTCAAGAGGCTTGCAGAGAATCGGAAAGCTCACGCTTCGCGAGAGATCATCAATCATTTTCTCACTCTCCTAGCAACTTGTCACACTGTTATTCCAGAAAAAGGTGACGAAAAGACCGGCGACATCAAATATCAAGCAGCTTCTCCCGATGAGGGCGCGCTCGTCGAAGGGGCAGTCATGCTAGGCTATAGATTCATTGCCAGAAAACCACGCTCTGTTACCATCCTTGTCGAGGGCCAGGAGCTTGAGTATGAACTGCTTGCAGTCTGCGAGTTTAATTCTACTAGGAAACGGATGTCAACAATATTCCGATGTCCGGACGGCAAGATTAGATGCTATTGCAAAGGTGCGGATACGGTCATCTTGGAGCGCCTTGCGAAAGACAATCCGTTTGTGGAGCCTACATTACAGCACTTGGAAGAATATGCCGCAGATGGCCTCCGTACGCTTTGTTTGGCGATGCGAGAAGTTCCAGAAAACGAGTTTCAAGAATGGTGGCACGTCTTCAATACAGCGCAAACAACTGTTAGCGGGAATCGTGCCGAAGAACTGGACAAAGCTGCCGAGCTTATAGAACGGGAATTTACACTTCTGGGAGCAACCGCCATTGAAGACAAATTGCAAGATGGCGTTCCAGATACAATTCACACATTGCAATCCGCTGGCATCAAGATCTGGGTATTGACTGGCGATCGTCAGGAAACAGCTATAAATATTGGCATGAGCTGCAAGCTAATAAGTGAGGACATGACGCTTCTTATCGTTAATGAAGATACCGCGGAGACAACGAGAGACAACTTGTCTAAGAAACTAAACGCGATCAAGAGCCAATCCGCCGGCGGTATCGAGATGGATGTTCTAGCTCTCGTTATTGATGGCAAGTCTCTCACGTTCGCACTAGAGCGAGATATAGAGAAAATGTTCCTGGAACTTGCAGTGATGTGCAAGGCCGTCATATGTTGGTAAGTCCACTGAATATCATCTCTCTTGCTCATAGTGCTGACCCCTTCCTGAGTCGTGTCTCCCCTCTGCAAAAGGCCCTGGTTGTGAAACTTGTAAAGCGTCACCTAAAGGCCATTCTTCTCGCTATCGGCGACGGAGCAAACGATGTTTCTATGATACAAGCTGCACATGTTGGCGTCGGTATTAGCGGTGTTGAGGGCCTTCAAGCCGCTCGAAGCGCTGATGTTGCGATTGGACAATTCCGCTATCTGCGCAAGCTGCTCCTCGTTCACGGTTCCTGGAGCTACCAGCGAATCAGCAAAGTGATCCTATACTCGTTCTACAAGAACATTGCACTTTTCATGACACAGTTTTGGGTATACTTCTTCCTCCTATCCTCCGTAATATCGTTGAGAATGTCTTTTTCTAATAGCACACTAGTACTCCTTCCAAAATAGTTTCTCAGGTCAAGTCATATATGAATCGTGGACTCTCTCCTTTTACAATGTCTTCTTCACCTTTCTACCGCCTTTTGTGCTCGGTATCTTCGACCAGTTCGTTAGCGCTCGCCTTCTCGATCGTTATCCACAATTGTACCAACTTAGCCAAAAGGGGGTTTTCTTCAAAATGCACTCCTTCTGGTCTTGGATTCTCAATGGCTTCTATCACTCCATGATCCTCTACTTCGTCTCCCAGGCCATATTCTTATGGGATCTGCCACAAAGTGACGGCAAGAACGCAGGTCATTGGGTATGGGGTGCAGCATTGTACACTGCGGCTCTAGCGACAGTGCTAGGCAAGGCGGCATTGATAACGAATATCTGGACCAAGTATACAGTAATAGCTATTCCGGGAAGCATGATTGTTTGGATGATATTCTTGCCGGTTTATGGGACCGTGGCTCCGAAACTGGGATTCTCGACCGAGTATACAGGGGTTATCCCAAGACTGTTTCCAAGCCCTGTCTTTTGGCTTATGGGGCTTGTACTTCCAGCACTGTGCTTGACTAGGGATTTTGCATGGAAATAGTGAGTTCTTGATTCCTTGCAGAAATATAGACTATGCTGACATCGGTGTGTAGTGCCAAGCGCATGTATTATCCGCAAGCCTATCATCACATTCAGGAGATTCAGAAATATAACATTCAAGATTACCGCCCACGGTCCGTATTCCTTCAAATACCTTCACTCTTTCATACTGACGTGTCTATAGGATGGAGCAGTTCCAGAAAGCCATCCGCAAAGTCCGACAAGTACAACGCATGCGCAAGCAGCGAGGATACGCTTTTTCACAAACAGACGAATCGCAGGCTAGAGTATTACAAGCCTACGATACTACACGTGAAAGAGGCAGATACGGTGAGATGGCTAGTTCGAGGAAATGATATATTATGTGGCGGCGTTTGGGATCTCGGGCTCACGTATCATATTGTGTATTCATTCATGCGGGTCTTTGCGCAATTGAAACTGTAGATGAACGGAATTTTTAGTAAGCAATGAGAGGAGCATCTAGAGAAAATGGCTTGTAGAGAGACAATACGGTATTTTCGTAATTTGGCACCTTCGGAGTCGACTTAGTCCTAATTGGATGAGGCTGTTCTAGGCTAATTAGCTCATTTCTCCATGTATATCTCTTTCGGTACTTCGACAAGGCATTAAAACGACACCGTTGTATGATTTCAACTTGCGAAGGCGGGTGAGCTTTGTTGAGCACTTGCCCGGTACACATTCCGACCTTTTTGTTTCGGTGCTTCATTCTCCAACTCTTACCACAAGCTATTCGGCGGTAGCTATTTCTACTAATGAGATTGCTTCCCCAGAAGAGTTAATTGAGTGGGTGGTATTACAAGTTTTCATAGAGGCCTCGGATGTAAACTTCAGGAACCAAAATATCATGTCACAGTAATATTACAGGTCAGGATCAGTACACCAGACGATGTGATGTGACGATATACAACTAAGGTAGCTAATGTAATGAAGCTTTGGAATGCAGGCATCTCAAACGCAGACTTCTTGGATGAAATCTAGACGTCGAGCAGCTAGAATGCTGCGTATGTGATTGAACTCATCAATAAGGGCTACTCTATACACCTTGTTCTGTTTATCTTGAGCATTCAGAGAGTATGGCATAGGTGAAGTGACATTATTTCTCTCTAGGTGTCCCACTCGTTGGATACCATTATCTCAACTCGTCTCCTATCCTGGCACTTTACCACTTTATCTCCCCAACCCTAAGCAAGTGAGATCATCCTGGTGGCAGTTCAAGTCAGATCCGAGGAATACAATTAATGAACTGTGGATAGCGTCAAGAGCCGATTTGATGTAAGCTGCAAAGTATCCCTAACCATATGTAATATACTTATTCTTGTCAGAAACTCTTGCACCCTCCCGATGGTGAATTACGGTTTTTCAAGTTCATACTTCGTCTTTCCCTATAGTATCTTCTCTCTTTTTTAAATTGTCATTGGTGTCGGCGAGGGTAGGAGTGTGAGCTTACACTTACACGTGTACATACACTGTGTATTCTGGAGGCTTACACCATATATTGCACGGGCCATAGCTTAGTAAACAGTGTAATGAAGAATCTTTCCTTTGGATGGCTCACCTATAGCAAATTACTAGAGTAGACCATCCATTTACAACACCGTTTATCGCACTTTTTCTTATAGCTATATACTCGTCTTTATCACGAGTCTTGGCATGGTGTTTTAAGCCTTACTTTTTAATTATTTAATTAAGGGCTACCGTTACCAAATAGGAGGCTCTATAGCTAATCTATACTAGAAGGAGGTTACTACCTATAAGCTCTCTGGTAAAACCAACCTAAAGGTTATCTATATTTACTACCAGAAGATATAATTGCTCGCTTATTAAGTGTTAGCAGTCTCACTTTTTTTGTCACCTGCGTGCGTGCTAAGGGATAACGCATTAACTCGCCATACGGCTTCTATCCAACTGTATTAAGTACATACAATGCAGGACTTATTCAACAGAATGTCCAAACGACAGCAGCACTACCGTAATATCCCCGTCAGCGTTACCCGCTTGGCAGTCATTATGAAGCTTACATGGAATCAGTGATCTATTTGGATCGGAGTGGAGCGGTTTTGAAACCAGGAGCGCCACGGAGCTCCAGTGTAGTTATATACTATTTATAGTAAGTCTTGGCACAAATTTGGTGTAATATTCGAGAGGTAGGTGGCCTTTAAACGTACCAAAAAACATCGTTAAATGGGCTCATCAGATTCCTCATCTTCCTCTGTAATATCATTATCCTCAATAACCACCACCTCACCGTCGGACGTAGCCTCACTCTCAGCCTCTACCTCAACGCCCTTTATCGCATCGAACTCCTCATCAAAGCCGGAACCCCAAGTATCCTCAGAAGTAGAGGTGGTTGAGGCAGCTCCACGGCTTTACGAGTCGCAGAGGCTTGTGCGGGCGATATTGTAGAAGCTGCAGGCTCTCCTTCTACCTCTCCAAATTCCTAATTGTTAAACACGCCTTTTTTTGTGCCGAAGACACTCATTTGCCTCAATTATATCCATTCGCAATCGAGAGCGACGATCCTTAGGAAGAATCTTGCGGCTGCTGAAGAGCCTCTCGCATTCGTCCGAGCTGCTTGGTATTCTTCGGCTTCTTCGCAAGCGATACACTGCCTGTCATACAGCCGAAACTCATCGAATTCTTAAGACTCGTCGGCTCCTGGGTTAATTGATTTTGGTGCGAGGATAACGTCATCGGTGGGCGCGGCTGGGCGTATAGGAAAGAATCGCACCATTGCAATTAAAAGAGGCAAAATTGAACCACCAAGTGATCGAGAATATGGGAAGGAAAGTAGGGAGGGAAGTAAAATGAGTAGGCTTCCTAGATTGTATGGAGGATGCTCATATTTTAGAAAATTAAGTCATTGCGTGGCTCTGCCGATTGGCTCAACACCACGCTTTGGCACCTTTTTGAGCCGTACTCTACAGCCTCCTTCTTCTAATTGGATATACTACTGGCGCTCTTGGAGCTCCGAAGCCTCAAGATCCACTCCGCGCCACCAGTAAAATCAACAGATCCACAGCCAATGCAGGTCGGCTCCAACCATCCACGCCAAAAAGGATCCGATCCAAATAGATCACTGCATGGAATCAGCACCGCCGCAACATTCCTATTCGCATCATCCATTAGCTGTTCACTACCGGTCTCCCATAGAATCAGCATCGCTCCAGTATCTCCGTCCTTATTACCAACCCACTATTCGCCCTAAAGCGTTCATAGACTCGGCACCGCTGTAGCATAGCTATTCACATCCTCCATCAGCTATTCACTACCGGCCCCCAATAGAATCGGCATCGCTCCACCATCCTTATCCGTACTACCAGCCCGCTGTTCACTCTAAAACATTCATAGAGTCGGCATCGCTACAGTATCCTCGTCCGTACTGCCAGCCTACTGCTCGGTCCGAAGCGTTCATGGACTAGGCACCGCCGCAGCATCACTATTCGCATCAATAGCTCGCCGATAGATATCCGCCATTAATGGGATCGCCATCGCCGCAGTATCACTATCCGCATCGCCAGCTTGATAACAGCTATCCGCCATTAATGGGATTGCTACTGCCGTATAATTATCGTCCGCACTGCCTACGCGATATCGTGAATCGCCAACTTACTTCACCGGCAACGATGCCATCTAAACAGTTATCGCCTAACTCTCTATAAAATTTATATAGTAAGCGGCAGCGTCTTGATAACGACAAGAATTAACATCGTACTGTCTTAAAGGCCAGACCTAATAAATATAGAACAACTATCCATCGCAAGATCTTAGTCTCTAAAGGCTACTACAGCAAAGTGGTTCTAGTTAACGAACAGCATCTAAACCACTAAAATAAACGCCATTGTGTCTTTAGGAACTATGAAAATGAGGAATTAGTCACTTAACGCCGTTGTGCGTTGCCAAGGCCGCCTTGGGACAACTTGGGGCCAAACGACGCGGTCTTTAAAGACGATAATGGGCGATCAATTGCCTCATTAAAGAGTCCATATTTAACTAACCGCCAGTTTAATAAAGTCTCGCGAGACATAAGAAAGGCGCTAGGAATTCCATTAAGGAATCCTATATCAGTTTATGGCCTAGTTAATTTAGTCTTGGCAGACAATAGCAGATAACTAACCGTGCCGCTGAGGTCAGAACAGGCCAGTCGACCGGGCAGGTCTCGCAAGACGCGAGCGCGGCATCAAGGATCCCGCCCGTGAATCTTAATTTAGCTCGAAATGGAATTGATCCAGTCTTGCGAAACAAGAGCCCGTTGCCAGTTATGTCCTAATGGACTTGGGAGAAACGGCTTGCGCCGATAGGTTGCAAATTGAGCTGGGAAACGCTTTTTCTATATCCGCTAGGCAAACAATGCCGTTTGTTTAGTTAACGTGGCTAAATATGTTTTCTTTACTTAGCGTCTCACATTATAAAATGTATAACTATATTCTCTGGCATGTTTGGACGATTTTATCAAATTTCATCCTTAGACTTTATTGTGATACTCTGGTGTACATATGATCCTAATACAAAGAGCATTTGATGCGATAAGAAGCTCCCTGAGGCTGATTTTGGTTGGGTGCCAAGACGAGGACAGTCATTTTTCCACTCGCCGACTAAGTCCACACTCCATCATCTTCGCACCTCTCACGCCTACGTTATTTTCCTGTGATAGGGGTCAGCTCAGAATCCTAGCGTTCCGTCGCTTCTCCCATTTCGCATTGAACTGCGCCGCGCGTTTAACATGATGAGGATCGGCAACTCTCTACGACCGAGTCTACGCGGGCTCCGCGTTATTCCAATTTCTCCACACACTTCCATTGACGCACGTCACTATGCCCGCGTACAACAGGTTGCTCCCGTGGCATTCCGCATATATTCCACTGCGCCATCGAGCTCGAAGCTTGTGGTATCGGGCGAGCTAAACAATTTCCCCTTGGGTCTCTCGAACTTCCGCAAAATTCGCGAGTTCCCCGGATTAGCATACTTTGACAAGACGAGCTATATCCCTGTGATTGCGCGTGGACCATCAGTGCAGCTCTTTTGTCGCCCTAGGCGATTTGGAAAGTCGCTCACTATCAGTATGCTGCGATACTTCCATGGAGTTGAGTTCCGCAACCAATACAACCAGCTATTCAAAGTATGTGGGCGTAAGAAGCTTTTTGCATATAAATTGTGCGGATATATCACTTACACTAGAATTAGGATCTCGATGTAGACAGAGCTATTAAAGATGGCAAAGTTATGCCTGGACAGTATCTTGTTTTAAATTTCGACTTCTCTCGTATCGATCGTTCTCCCCCAATTGAGAAAGCTACGCAATCCCTCGCGCAGGAAATAAATGACACGCTGTTGGACTTTAGGCTTACATACGTCGACTATCTGGGCGAATTATTTGCATTAGAAACTTCTCGTTTTATTGACAATAACCCAGTTAGAAATCTAAGAATCCTTATTGCGGCTGTTGATCGTGCGCTTGGAAATATTCATAATAAGGGCGACAAAAACCATCCACTCTTTAATGTTAAAGGGGTATGCCTATTCTAAATTGCTGTATAATAGTGCTTTCTAACACCTAAAGATCTACTTACTGGCGGATGAATACGATGCTTACGCGAACGAATTTATGGATCCGCATAATCTAAGATCGTGGTCCAATACGGCGGCTGCTCATCTTCTAAAGGGATTTTGGTCCACCATTAAAGCTGGCAAGAAGGATTATTATGGCATTGATAAAGTATACCTGACTGGTGTTACGCCTCTCCTTCTAGGTGACCTTACTAGTGGCTTTAACGAGCAAGAAAATATCTCCTTTGACCCAGAGTTTTCCACTATTTGCGGATTAACTCAGTCTGACGTACTAGGAGCGCTAAAGGCCATATGCAATAATGAGGAAGAGGTGCAAAAGCGCCTTAGGGAATTAGAATTCTACGCCAATGGTTACCACTTCTGTGACGAACGGATTGTAGAACCGGTTTTTAATACACACTCTGCTCTTTTATATCTTCAAGTAAGTAAGCAGAATTATTATGTAATCCTTGTGCTTATTATTGGATATATAGGCAGTTAAACTACAAAAAAGGCCCCAAATTGAGGATCCTCAAAACTCAGAAGTCTCTGAGCCATTCTTACGGATCTGTGCGGGGACGCCTGCGGCTGTGCAAGATATGCAGTTTGCTCTTCAAAAGGATGAACATGGCGGCTTCCAAAAGATTCGATACAAGAAAGTGCTCAGAGGCTTTAAACTGTCTGAATTAGTAAGTTGTGCTCGTTAATAGGAAAGATTCTACCCTAAGTTTATTTCTCATATTCTTGTACACCTAGAGCACCCAGGCTTCTGGCGAAGGCGACATATCTGCATGGCGATCTATGATGGTCTACATGGGAGGCCTAACCTTTGATTCGCATGATCCATCCAACTTGTTAAAGATACCAAACCTTGTTGCTGCACGGAGGTTCGGATATGCGCTCCTCTCCCGAATTGGTTTATATAATTCTATAACTAATGCTCTACGTTTTCTCCCGGAAAATGGGAACATAAAAGATGTGCTCACTGGGTACCGTCGCCTAATGCAACAGCGCGATGTTAGCAACTTTTCGTTTGGGAAGACTGAGGAGAACCACCGAGACAGCATCTGGTATACAATTCTGGAGAATCCTGCCCTTACCCCAGAGGCTGAATACCAAGTTAGGAAGGTAAGATTACTTTTAATATGCTGCAGTAGCTAGAATGGGGTTGACCTATATAGTGGTCCAACAGGAAAGGTTATGTCGATCTACTTATTGAAGATAAGAAGGACCTTTACACTGTTCTGGAGTTTAAGAATGTCCAAATCCGCTACTTGGAACTCACAGGCAAGGCTGGGGAGAAAGCGAAGCAGATCGAGGGCATGAAGCTAAAGGAGATTCTTCAGCTAAGATTTAAAAACGATCGATCTCGTTCGGGCACTATCCATGATTGGTTTGATGGAGATGATTATGGAGAAATCCGTAAGCAGCTTCAATCTTACATTACGGGCTCTACGGTGCAGGAGGAGATTAAAAGCAAGAAGAAATTCCGTGCGTTTGCGGTAGCTATACTAGGATCGCGTCAGGTACTCATGCGCGAGATGGGCAGGGATGGGATGTGGGTCGGAGAGTTTCAGCTTGCATAATGAATATTCGGTTATTAGACCGAATTTCGTTCTATTTCTCCTGCCGCACGTCTCAGAAGATGGATGGACTACGTGAATGTCATTTCTTAAATTTGTAATAATTTTCCACCCTAGATAGTATCTCCATGGTACTTATCTTAAAAGACATCAAAGCTTACTTTTCCTCATCTTAAACAACCGGTAATGCCCCAACACTATTGCCTTGTCATTATTTTCGTCTATTGTCTTGTGAGCCAGAGGCACTCACTGCTCGCCCATTAATAGAGCATTTGCTCATCGTCGCAGTTCGTCTTTTAGGCCGAGCAGGATTATCGCTCACCCATTAGTACGACATTTTATCATCTTCGCAAACCGTCCTCTAGGCCAAACAGGATCACCACTCACCCATCAATAGAGCATTTGCTCATCGCCGCAGCTCGTCTTTTAGGCCAAACAGGATCATCGCTTGCCCATCAGTACAGCATCTGCTCATCGCCGCAGCCCGTCTTTTAGGCCAAACAGGATCACCGCTCGCCCATCAGTACAGTATCTTATTATCACAGTTATTTGTCTCATCAGATAATGAGTCTCACTGTTTAACCATTGGTAGAGCACTCAATCAACCTTGTTGGCCGTCTTATCAGCCGATGAAACTCACTGCTCATCCATCCGTACAGCATTTTATCGTGCTAATCCTTCGTCTCCTCAGCCGATGAACCTCGCATCGTGTCGAACTGGATCGGATTTCCTTACCACCATCTTGATACTGGCTTCAAGCCTAGAACCCTATGTCTCAATACCCCGCTCCTTACCTCGTATGTCTCATCGAATGTCTCATCGAATGTCTAAATACTTGTTTCCATTACCGAATGACGACGTAGTCGTCATTCTATTTGCAACCTATTTGTCACCTATCTGGTGTATATATAGAGGCTCTAGAGCCCTCTTTAATAGACAGAGTTCTCATACCTGGTTGTCCGTTCAACACATCGCAATCATCGCTAGAGCACACAACCAGCCTTATTAGTCGTCTTACCAACCGATGAACTTCGCTGCTCGTCCATCTATAGAACATTTCACCGCGCTAGTCCTTTGTCTTCTCAGCTAACGAACCTCACTTCGCGATCGTCGTTAGAGCGCTGCATCAGGTTTATTCTTCGTCTTATCGGCCGGTAAGCCTTACTGATCATTCATTTGCATAACTCTCTGGTTATCTTCATTCTTATCTTATCAGTTAATAAGAGTGAGCTTTAGGTATCTAGTAGACCTCACCTTAATCTATCTCGCGGAGCTTTTAGAGGTTCACCAACCCCATCCGCCCTCCAACATATCAACAACTTCTATCCTTTATTTAGTCACGTAGCTTCACACATCAGTCTTATCTTTCTTATAGATAACTATATAATGGCTAATAACTCTTCCGACGATGCGACAGCGCTTAAAGACTATGCCGAGTCTAGCGAGTTGGGCAAACGACCGCGCGAAGCCTCAAGTGAAAGTTCTTGCTCTGAGTTAGAAACGGGCACTTTCGCGATCAAGGCTAAGGCCGTTCCGTGAGTGAATATCCACGAAAATTAAAAGTAGGACTTCAAACCCGCTAATTCTAACACAGGGGAAAAAAGCGCAAGGTCGAAAAGCCTAACGATAAACTTGCATCTTGGGCAAAGCAAGCTGCAGATGCCGGCCCCTTCAACAGGTGGATTGCAATGGAGGTTCTTCATCAGTCTGCAAACAGCGACAAACTAAAGCAGTATCCTCTGCCTCCGAAGGTCGCTAAGGCTAGTCGACACAAGGATGACATCTCCAGTATGGACACCGATGTGTGTGCATCTTTAACCTTTGTCTGGCTTATAAGACTAACAACCGTCATTCACAGAGCGCCATCAACCATGTCCGCCAATCCTCCAAGAAACAGGTTGTCCGGACCTTTAATGCCTTAGTAACGCACCCAACCTAGACGAAGCTCAATGCGGAGGAGAAAGCGAAGGCGCAAAAGTTGCTTAAGGCCAAACTGAATGCTTTCTTTGAGCAAGAATATAATAACAGAGTTCCGGCCTTCATCGGGCCAACATCGACAGCGCCATTACTGGAAGACTCGTGGGTTTATCAGCCAAAAGTCCAAACTGATAGTGTTGTGGCTCGGAAAATGGCTACAGCGGCTAAGAAATCAGTCCAGAGATCGTCTCCGAAGACAGAAGGGGATATCCCACTAGGAGCCTTCGAACAGACCACCTTGAAGAGAGCCCATGAGATGCTAACAAGACTCAATAACCCGAAGTTAAGTTCAGCAAGCATGGTAGACTTGAACCGCCGTGGTGCAGACAAGGAATTGGCGGAACAGCTCGGAAAGTTCATTATTTCGTACGGCGATAAGTCTTTGGAGACGGACGATGACAACTCTGCGCGTGTTAAAGAAGAGCCAGATAATGATGCCGGGAGTCTTTTAACTTTCTATGAAGATGACGCAGATGCCTTTATGAAGCACGAGGGTGTTCAGGCCGTTATCTCTAAAGACAAGCTAGTGGAAGGTGCACTGTCTACTATCCTTAAGGACCAAGCACCACCGGCCACCTTGGTGCGCCAACGACTTGTCCAGCCAGTCTTTAAAGACGAGCCGGAAATGGAGGGCCCTTCGCCTTCGGCAGGCAAAGACTTTGAGCCCCTTGAGGGTGAAGCGTCGGTCCTTGGTATATCGCTTAAGAACTCTAATCATTTAGTCTTGGAAGACACGCCTGTGGTAACTGAATCCTCGATCAAACAGTCAGATACCCATTACAAGTTCTCGAAGGCTATACCCCGAATGAGCCTGTCTCGTCTCTTTGTTCTCGGTGTTTGCGGAAGAGTACTAATTGCAAATGTCCTCCCTTTAAGGATGTTAGAGGAGTATGCTCAGAGTGGCGAAGTGTGGATGGGCGAGCACTGTAAATACTACTTTTGCTCGAACTGTCATGTCCTAAAGGACAAGGATACCGAAGAATGCGCGAAGTGTGGTCCTGAGGAATAAGGTATCGTAGCCACTACTATCGCTTAGCCTGGAGGGTGAAAGATGGGATTTATAGGAAATCAAAGGCGCTTATGGTGAAAAGTTTTGGTTCTAAGTTAACTGCATCCTTAAGTCTTAGAGGACTAACATTATGGTTCACGGAGGGAATTTCGTCACTTAACTTTTCTAAGTTAGTTTTCTTATTACATTAGTTCGTCTTATAGGACGGATTGCCTTAATCCACTGGAGGATAAGTGGAGTTTGCATATAAGGTTTTTCAATATAGATTTATCCTACAATATCGGCTCGTCCTAGGGAACTATATATAATTTTAATTTACCGGAATTAAAGCAGTAAGCGGTTTACGTCTCCACTTTAGTCTCTTTCTTTTTATGTCACCTTATCTTAGCAGACGTACGCTTTTATTTCGCAGCCTAGCATACGATTACAATGCCTCGCGATTCCTAAGATTCTTTTCCTATACACAACCTCGTCTCAGCAGACGTACGCTTCCATTCGCAGATCGATATGTGGTTACGGCGCTATGCGATTCCTAAGCGTGGATTCTGTTCCTACATAGCCGCGATTCTCAAGCTTACATTCTATCTCAGCATACAACCTCGTCTCGGCAGACGTACGTTTTCATTTCGCGGTGTACGCGCACCTGTAACACTGCGATTTTTAAGCGGACAGGATCCGGACAGTAACTCTTGGCAGTAACTTTACTGTCCGAATCTTTTGCCAAGTTTCATTCTGCCAGTGTAAAATCAGTGGCTTGGAGCTTGTTTTTAGGGTTGTAGATCTAGATTTTAGAGCCGTAGATCAATCGATCGGCGTAGAGCCGTTGCATCGCAGCAAAGCTATGTCTAAGTAATCTACATCGTGATCCTTGGCATGGTGTTGCACGTGGAAATATTCAATCGTAAGGGGCTTATATTT
>Ga0307507_10000719_pt1 | contig 72778 bp, 13 predicted proteins | sample 7_EM_MG_FD_207223 | JGI IMG/M metagenome (GOLD analysis project Ga0307507, IMG submission 207223) | Populus trichocarpa ectomycorrhiza microbial communities from riparian zone in the Pacific Northwest, United States - 7_EM | ecosystem: Host-associated > Plants > Roots > Unclassified | place... | reverse complement strand
AACGTACTTTAACAATTGAGTATACAACATAGTTTTAAATACTAGCTATATAGGTTAAGTGGAATAATAGGGCGCTTATAGTATAGTATAAACAGGGACTTAAGGCTAAAGTCTAGGACGCAATTATCCTAATAGAAGATGCGGATACTCTAAGAGAGTTAATAGATTAGTTAATAAAGATTAATAATAGAATCTACCAAAGGGAACAAGCTAAAAGAGGGCAAGACAGAGTTCTATAGTTATATAAGGCGCAGAGTACGCAACGACAGACACAGAGTTAAAAATTATGGAATAGCGTGGAGCTAATAGACCTAAGTGGTACCAAAAAAACCTAAAGGTAGGGAAAGAAATTATAGAAACCTAGAGGTTAAGGATTAAGTAATTAAAGGACCTAAGAGCAGAGGCTAAACCAGGGATCTTAGCAGTAGAAGACATTTAGGCGGACTCCATAGCAAGAAAGATGGTTTAAAAATAGAGCTTATATAAATTGCAGAAAACAGGGTCATTTCGCCAGAAACTATAGAGGTGGTTAAAGTAACTACGCGGTAAAGGGAACCAGACCAGCAGACAGCACGTATGTATAGAGGAACAACGGTGCACTATAAGGAATAAAAGAATGTTCAATTAACAGTTTTGCGTATTATTACAACAACGCATGCCAAATTCATAAGGACGCTAAGTACGGCGCAAGCTATTAGCCATAAAAGCCAGAGTTAAAAGGACTCCAAGGAACCAGAGAGTTAGATAAAAAATAAAATTAACTCTATAAGCTAGATCAAGATATTACAGTAACATACAGATAAAGATTAGTAGTAATAACAATAGAGTTAGAGTACTTATTAATTATTAGCAATAAGGACGAAAAGGAGGTTAACTGGGAGCACTTAAACCTTAATAATGTAATAGAAGTAGAGACTGAGACCATTACCAAACAAGGTTTAGTAACGGATATTATAACACCATTAGATACAATTTCCATCGCTTTACAAGACAATAAGAGCAATATTTAGAAGAAACTAAGCAAGCAAATAACTACTAGTGCTAGCTTATTACTCGATAAAGGTAAAAGGCTATAGGCTTAAGATTCTTAAGAAGAGATAAGAGAAGCTTAAAATTCTTAAAGTGAGATAAGACATACCTAAGGACCCACAACAGACGAAAACTAATAGAAAAGGGCAGCAACTCAGTTTAGTAACAGATAAATGAGTATAGGATGTAAGTTCAAGAACTATAAGTTTAGAGAACAAATAAGAACGTTAACAATCCTAGGTAAACGTAGTGTTCAGCTTAAAGATCAAACAGTCAATACCAGGATTAAAAAGCAAGACAACTATAAAGATCTAGCTGCAAGATGTAGAAAATAAGAAACTATAGATAAGTTTAGGACAAGAATTATCGTATAGTAAGAGTAAAAGCTAGATAAGAGATTAGCTATACTAGGTTATATAAGGAACAAAGCACCTATATAAAGAGTTACTAATAGGCCAAGTACAGGGACACCTAGGGTAAAATGGTTAGATGAACTAGAACAAGAAGAGGATCTAGATATTCTAACTAGGTTTAAAGAAAGACATACTAAAGGATATTACAATGCAGTAATAACAAGGTACTTTCTAACAGATAAACCATACACACTAAACCAGCTGTATGGAAAGTGGTATAGGCAATAACACAATAACAAATAGGAAGATTTTTATATATGGCTAGATAAAAAAGTTGTCCAAAACTAACCTATTATGGAGAAACGCATAAGTCATATTAAAGGAGCATTAATTATAACATTAAGGAACCTAGAAGAGGGATCTAGGGACTAGAGAAGTAAGTAATAAATCTTAGTACCCATAGCAGAGATACCAGTAGTTAGGTCAACCAGGTATAAATTTAAACTTAAGAACAAAAACAAACTAAGAATTAACCCAAAACATATAGCGCATTATACACTATCATGGATAGCTTATATAGATAATATATATAACATACATAGAGCACCTAAAGACAAGAACCGGAAGTACCTAATAAAAATATATTGGGCACTAGAGGAAAAGCGGTTTAGGAACGCCAAGTATATATATAGTTAGCACCTAGTAGAAGTATAAAGTTAAGGAGACTTAACACTTTAACTAGGAAGATTCCTTATAGAAGAGTGCCTAGATAGATAACAGTGGTAGGAGTGCCTAGAGAACACTTATCTATGGCATATAGAGGAAAAGAAATAAACTAAGTATTAGCTAAAGTTGGACCAAGTACAAGCAAGATCAAGCAGCCAATAGTTAGGAAAAGGGGAGGCGTATAGGACTAGAGGGAACCAGTGTTAGAGCCTCAGACCCTTAAAGAAATTTAAGGAATAACACCTAAATTTAAGAGCTAAGTGGCAAGATCAGCAGTTTAAAGCGTTAATAGATAGTGGAGTAACTAGGAACCACATATCACCAAAGGCAGTAGAAAGGATAGGGTTACTATACAGACAGAAGAAACACCCGTATCCATTTATAACGATTTTAGGAGATTAGATAGCCTATAGAGGAGGCATTATTAATCTTAAAATAGGACCTATTCAGATAACTATTAAAGGGAGACCAGTTAGAATGTCTTTTAATATCCTACCGTTAGGACAGGACGAGGCAATACTAGGAATACCTTAGTTATAGGAGTATAATCTAAAGATTGATTAGGTTATAGGTTAAGTCAATATTAAGGATATATAATAATATAAAGTGCAACAGCAAACTAAGTTGGTATAGTACCAAGTTAAAGCAATATATAAAGAGACTAAGCGAGGCTTAAGTTATATACTAAAGAGATACCACAAGTATAGTAAAAAGTTATAGTTACCAGAGAGTGAAAAGCTGTCAGAGCATGCAGCTTAGGACTATAAGATAGAATTAAAAGAGGAAATAAGTTTAAAGTTCTTTCCAATCTACAAGCTTACTAAAATAGAGTCAGTAGCGCTTAAGGAGTTTATCCAGGAGAACTTACAAAAGGGATACATTAGACCATTATAGTTATTAGTAGGGTATCCAGTGTTATTCATCCTAAAGAAAAACAGAAAACTTAAGATGTGTATAAACTACAGACAGTTAAACAGTATCACCAGGAAGGATAGATATCCTTTACCCTTAATTAGCAAAATCTAAGACAGGATAGGTAACGCAAAGATCTTTACAAAGATAGATCTAAGATAGGCGTACCACCAGATTAGAATCAAGGAAGGCAATAAATAGAAGGCAGCCTTTAGGTTAAAGGAAGGACTATATAAGCCATTAGTTATACAATTTAGGCTTATAAACGCACTAGCAATATTCCAGAAGCGAATTAATAGTATATTAGGAGAACACCTAGATAAATTTGTTATAGTATACCTTAACAACATTATTATCTACTTAGAGAGTAAGGAAGAACACAAAGAACACATTAAATAGGTCTTAAAGAGACTACAAGAAGAATAGATGCCAGTAGTAATTAAGAAATACAAGTTCTTTACCAGGAAGACCAATTTTGTTAGATTTATTATTAAACCAGGCTAACTTAGTATAGATTCAAAAAAGATTAAGGCTATAATAAATTGGCAAAAACTAGAGAATATTACGCAGTTAAGATCATTTCTAGGGTTTTGCAATTACTATAGAAGGTTTATAGCGCAATAGTTATAGGACATTAAGCCATTTACGCGGCTAACAAAAAAAGAAGAACTATGGGTATAGGGAAAGGAGCAATAAGAACTATTTAAGAGAATTAAAGAGTTGTTTACCTAGGAGCTAGTACTTAAGATCTATCAACTAGGGCTAGAGACAGTTGTAGAAACAAATATATCAGACTTTGCACTAGGAGCGTGCTTCCTATAAAAACATTAAAATGGATAGCACCCAGTAGCATACTATAGTCGAAAGATGACACCACCAGAGTTAAACTATAACATCTATAACAAAGAGTTGTTAGGTATAGTTATAGCACTTAAGGAATAAAGAGCATTCTTATAAGGTACAAAGAAACCATTTATAGTTAAGACGGACTATAAGAACCTTACAGGATTCCTAATAACAAAGGAACTCAACTAAAGACAGGTTAAATAGGCGGAAATACTTATAGAATACCATTTCGAAATTTAGTATACTAAGGGTACAGATAATGCACGAGCAGACGCTTTAAGCAGAAAGGCTAAACTATAAAGTAATAAAAAGCTGTCAGGAGCTTTGTTGCGAAAGAATTAAGACAGATTAATTAGGTATAATTATCCAAAGATTATAGCGACCAAGGAAAGTCAGATCCACAAATTACCAAAGAGTAATTAAATATAGAAGATCTAAAAAGCACAAGTAGAGGATCTAAACTTAGAGCAATACAAAAACAGAGAAGCAATGTATGTACCTAAGTCTATTATAGAAGAATTTATTAAGGAATTCCACAAGGGAATAATATAAGGACATAGTGGAGCTATAGGCTTAGTGTTAAGACTTCAAGAGGAGTACATTATTTAAGAAATCTAGGAACTAGTAAGATAAGTTATAAAGAAATATCTAGATTGCTAAAGGAACAAACCAATAAGGTATAAGCTGTATAGAGGGCTACAACCTATTAAGACACTAGGAAGACCATAGGAGGTTATATTATAGAACTTTATTATTAAGTTACCAAAGTCAAGAGATTTTATTATAGGACAAGATTATAACGCGATCTTAGTAATAGTAGATAAGCTAATAAAATAGGGATACTTTATAGCATGCACTAAAGAGATATCAGTAGAAGATGTCGCTAGAATCTATATAAAAGAAGTGTTTGTAAGACACGGAGCACCAGATAAAATTATATCGGATAGAGATCTAAGATTTATAGCAGCATTTTAAAAAGTATTTCTGGCAGAATAAGGAGTTTGCGTAGCAACATCTACGGCATATCATCCGCAGACGGATGGATAAACGGAAAGACTAAACCAGACACTAGAGCAGTATTTAAGGCACTATATTAATTACATACAGAATAATTGGGTATCGCTATTACCAGTTATATAGTTTACATACAATGCAATACCACAAGAAGGAATAGGGACATTACTATTTAAGGCGAATTACGGATACAAGCTAAGAATATTGTTATCGCCACATTAAGTAAAAAGGACGAGTAGCATAGCTAAATAAAGAATAGAGACGTTAATAAATCTTTATATAGACCTTAAAGAAACAGCTAAACTAGTATAAGAACGAATGAAAAGGTACTATAATGCTAAGAGATCTAAAGGACCAGATCTTAAGGAGGGAGATAAAGTGTGGCTACTATATAAAAATTTCAAGAGTCAACGACTAAGTAAGAAGTTAGACTATGTTAGACTAGGACCTTTTAAAGTTAAGTAAAGAATTTTATTGGTTACATATAAGTTAAACCTACTAGCCAAAATGAAAATCTACTCTATACAGCATATCGCAATGCTAGAGCTAGCATATAGGAATATTAAGCTACTAGTCTATAAGGCAGACACGTATAGAGGACAAAAGAAAGATAAATGGCAAGTTTTAAAGATTATCAGTTATAAGGATATAGATAATGAAACGTGGTATAAAATAAAGTAGATAGGCTATAGTGAGACTACCTAGAAACCACTAAGCAACCTAAGAAACGCTATAGGAAAGGTACAGGAGTATTAGAAGAAAGTAGGTTAGGTAATATTAATAAAAAAGGATTGCTAAAGAATGAGTTACCTAAGGGGTACCTAAAAGGAGTAATTGCCGAGCTACTTAGAGTTGTTTCCCTTATAGGAGGAAAGCCAATCCTTTTATTACCTAGCTTAGACAGACCCTATTAAACCAGTTTCTACTCCTTAGAATAAACCTTCTTATAGACATATTTAAGGTGTTAAAGACAAGTATAAGCCAAACGTTAAGCTTTAAGGACGCGTGCGGACTCTTCTAAGGCATGTTAAACCTTAAGTAGCGCGGAGGCCAGCTTACCGTTAAGCTTTATAGCGGTAGATTAAACATAAGACCCTATAACAAGTTACTTAGGGAATTTAAAGACTGTTAAGAGTAATAGGACGCGCATACTTAGCGTTAGAGACAGAGCGAACGTCACAGGACGATTGAATATTTGCTTTAGTGCACTTAGAGTAAGAAGAGGGTTGTTAAGACAAAGGACTCGCTAGCGCAATATAGACTAACCCCTCTTTCGCGCACCTCGAGCAAGGAATCGCCATCACTTTACTAAGTAACAGTATAGAGGAAACTGTACAAAGGCGACGCTTAACCCAGGAAAGAGAAGAAGAAGCTTTAGGTATAATAAGTAAGGATATTGACTAAACTAATTAAACAGATATTACACCTCTAGTAAACAACTTAGAGATGTTAGGAATCTTTAAGGACAAAGATAAAGAGGAGGGAGATGGTGTTACAGACGCTTTAAGTACAATATTATAACTACTTGGAGAAGAGTTAGCGGAAGCTAGTTAGTTAATATAGGCACGGTCTAGGATGGATCTAGTGGAACTATATAACAAGAAATGGTAACCGAGGTCACGTGGTGTTAAACATATTAACTATATTAAACAAAAGGGATATTACGTTTAATACAGATAACACGTACCTTACGTATAAGAGAGGATTTCTTAGGAGTATAGTTATGTATTTAAAGGACCTCAGTCCCTACCATAGATAGTTCTCTCCTTGTAGTGAATCTCAGAATACAATTGGAGTTAATCTGTTAGGCAACCACTCCACCAGTTATTATTATATTGTTGTGTTTATCATACCTATATACTTAGCCCAATAACAGAACCCACCGTAGTCTAAGCTACAAGGTTCCGTTACACTAATATCTAGAATTTAGGTACACTTGTTTTAAAAGGCTAATATAAACTATAGCTTATAATTAGATATAATAGTATCTAGTAGTCCATAAATTTAGTAGATATAGTAAATATATAGTTAGGCCGCCTTCTTAATATTAATAGTCTTATAATAGGAATTAAAAACAGGCGCTTACTAAAATGGCTACCTAGAATTATAACTATATCGTATCCGTTATGGTCTATAAGTAGCTTATAAAAATCTATAGAGATATACTGCTATGGGCGTTCTAGTATTAGGAGTGGTTTTAATAGTCTTAGGGTTTTATTCCAGGAAATTATAAATCTATAATAGCAGTCGCAGTTTTATATATAACGGTTAGTGTCTATAATTATTCTAGGCTATTAGTAACGCTTACCAATAATTTTATAAGTCTTATTCTTTTTATAGTGGGCCATGGAGACCTATATAACGGAGCCTTGTAGGAAATACTACGGTAGACTCGCTAATAGGCTAGGTGTATAGGTAAATAAGAAGTTAATAATATAACTATTAGTAACACAAGGTAATATCACATAGCTACGGTTCGTAGATAGTATAATAATTGTTCTATTTCTTTTTCTTCCTCCTGCTTAAGGAAGGGTGAGGAGCTTAAGGCTCCTCGCCACGCTAGTGCCGCGGCGACACGTAACGGCAACTTGCCTTACATGATGGCAACTTACCTGTATTCCCAACACTAGCAACTCTTCTTTTGCGGTTGCCATCTATATATATACACCGCTTGACTAGCGTAACAAATATCAATCCTTCTTACTTACTATTGCTATTGTAATATAAGTCTCGCTGTCCCAAAATTTGCCTTTTAGCACGTAGTGCTTTCTTACTTAGGAGTTATAGGTAGATATCTTGTTAGGAGGGCCGCTAAGGCGCTAGTAGTAAGCGAGCCAATAGCAATTTTCTATCCTAGGGATAGAAAATCCTAATTAGCTGGTTTAAGTTAGGGTCTACAGAATGTTATACTCCTACTCCCTTTTAACCCAACCTTTAACTTGTATACGTAGAGTGTTTGTGTTAACAAACGTTTCTAAAGCCTTATTTAGGTTTGCCTTCATTATTACGTCTACTGGGTTATTTTAACCGTTAATCTATTAAATCTTAAAGAGTTCTCGCCGTTTGTAGGATTAATAAAGTGCCATAATATTAATTATAAGGCGCTTCTCCTTTGTAGTACCAAGCTTAACTAAGCACTTATAGAGGGAGTATAAATCGGTGCATACAATTATAGGGATAATAGGAAGTTTAAGTTAATCTATAATTATCTTTAGGGTAGTTCCAATTACAATTACTATATTAACTCCGCTAACCATTCCGTATATCTCTAACGCTAGAACGCTTTAAGTAATATATTTACTCTTAGTTAAGCTCCAATGGATAAGATTGCTATAGATTATAAAGTTATTCTCTCTAGTAAATTTGTTTATAATAATAATTTTATATCCTAACTAGGAGCTAAAATCTTTATTATTTACAAACAATCTATTAACAAATACAAAGAGCTTAGCGGTAGGAAGATTAATAGGCATATAGAGTAGTCCCCAATTAAGATAATTCATTTGCCAGGAAAGACGTTTATTTAGGGTAAGAACGTTATCCTTAGTTGGTTCCTGGTGTTAGGCGGCAATAAAGAGATTAAATAAAGCCTTAGGTTAATAGATAGAAGCAATATAAGCTCTATAAGCGCGTTGCTTTATATATCCTTGCTTTAGAGAATTAGCGTTAATAACGTTAATCTTCTTACTTTAACCCTTCTGGCGTAAAGCAATAGAATCCTTATTTAGGGAGAGGGTGCATCCGTTAAAGAGTAATAGTGTTATTAAATTAAGCTTTTCCTTTGGCTTTGCTATAAAATTTGCCTTTACTAACTTATCTTCTTTAAGAGCTAAGAATTGGTCATCTCCTAAGATAATTATATCATTAGTTTGCATGCTGATAATTTTTAATGGAGTTCCTATGGTTATAATTAGGAAGCATAGGTTAAATATAAAAGTAGTTATTAAAAGCTTCTCTTTATAGTGCTTGCTATAGGTAGCCTACTAATAGGTTCCTGCCTCTGCAATTATATATAATGGCTTAAGCATAACTATAATTATATCTTCGGGATATTAGTAACGAATTTGCTCTAAAAAGTATACTAATATTAAGCGCTAAAGGTGCGTCTCTAATTGGGTATAGGCATAAGTAATATCTTATAAATAAACCGCTATTCTATTCTTTATTAAGGAGGGAGCTAGTGTAATAATAACTCGCTAACTAGCTTATTAAATTATAGGAGATTATATAAGAATTACCTTTTTACTATTATTATTATAACCTTGGATAACAAGCCTTAATTTCTTAAATAGGGCGTTAGTAGCTTTACCCTTAATTTTATTAACCATTCTTAATTTAAAGATGCAAACTTCATTAAACTTAGTAGGGTTATATTTCTTAAATTTAAAAACTTCTCTTATAATAAGACTATTGATCCCCTACTTATTAGATACTTAGAAAGGAGCTTCTAGAGTTATAATATAACCTTTCTTTTAGAGCTATTTTACAAGTTTAAAGTTAGCCTTCTCCTTAGCTGTTATAAAGGCCATTAATAGCTTAACTCTATTCTTAATAGCGGCAATAAATTGCTCTTTAAAATTAATAAAATATTAGCAATTTTATAATCCCTTCAGGCGACCTCTACCGTGTTATAGTTGCGGCGTATCTACTATAATTATATTAGAATTATGGTCGCCTTTTAGAGCACGTTAATTGTGGCTCTCCTTTAGGGCATTTTCTATAGTATCCTATAAAGGCTTAGAACTGTTATCTTTATAGTAAGGCTTAATAATAGTTAAACGGAATTAAGTAGGTCTATAAGGTATCTAAATAGTGCAAGTCTGGCCATTAATTATAATAAGTTAATATAGGCCTAACTATCCTCCCTTTTTACGCCATACGCGTACCTTAGACTAGAGTGGCAGATTAAGCGTAGTTAAGGTGTTTAGGCCATTTCTTATTCCTAGTATATTGTTAACTTAGCGTATAGCGTAGAGACATTATACCTCCTTTATTGCCTTGCGAATAGCCTTAGCTCATTGCACAATAGAGGGAGATAGTGGAGAATTATTAGTTATTTAAGGGTAGGCGCCAAAGACTAGCAATATAGGTACAAGTCTATCCGGGCTAGCAGAATTATTAATAGCTTTAACAGCTATTTACAAGGTAAGTTCTTTACTAGCGTTCTCTAGTTCTAAAGAGATAATCTTATATACGCGGCATAATAGCGTGTAATATCGCTCTACTTTTCCGACACTATTATATGCCTTAATAGGGACTTCCTTAACCTTAATTGCCATTGCCTTTATCTATTATTGAAACTTTATGGATAAGAAGTTCTTTCCTATATTATAGACAATTTAATTAGGGGGTTTTAGGTAGATATTAATCTAGCATAATTAAAGGGTATCCTATGTGTTCCTAGCTAACATATCCTTTAAGAAACGTGCGGCTTAGAAGGAGGTTAAGAAGTTAATAACTTAGAGTACTAGCTTACCGCTAAGATATATAATATTAACAATAATATAGAAGTTAAAGTTATAGTTATCTTTAAGGGTAAACTTAAATCGGCTAGGGGACTTCTGGTTTATTTAGCAGTAATAGCAGTACTTTATAAAATGCTTAATTGCCTTAACCTCAACTTTATAACCTACTCGCTGAAGAACCCTAAGCAATTAGTAAACGGATAGGTAGCTAAAATGACGGTATAGTTAATATAACTCTAACTTAGTTAAATAGCTCTAAGCAACACTCCTTTCTAGTTATTAAAGGAGCAGCTAAGGGTAACCCTACTTATATATAATAGGCACCCGATTATCTCCCTACACGAGTATATTTTTAAGGTTGTTGAGCTTAACGCCTAATTTATCTATATCCCTAATATAGAATAGAAACGGAGTGTTCGCGGGAATAATATGGAAAGTAATATATCCTAAAGGGGTTTGGACCCTAATTGTGCTGAGAGAGATTGCGGTACCCTTGCTAAAGCGTATTATATATTGGCCTGCCGTTAATTGGTTAATCTAAATAGAGCTATTAAGCTGCTAAAGGGCTTAAACTTAAGGTTCTCCTGCTATAGATACTCCTGTGGCTCTAGTATCTGGTATAATACCATAGAAGACGTTTGCCAAGTATCTATTATTAAAGGAGAACGCGGAGCTTTCCTTTAGCTTATTAAAGATATCTAACTTTGTGATAAAATGGAGCGTAGATTAGTCATTAAGAACAGCGATAGTTTATATACCATCTACCTTACCATACTTAGTGAAGTATTGGTTAGGAAAGTAGTCCTCAATTTCTATATCTATAAGGAGCTATTTAGTCTTATTAACCTCACCCTTAAGATCTTCTACGCCTTTATATTGAACTAGGAAGCTTTGGAAGTAGGCTATAGTAACTTTATAATTTTTAACATTTCTTGCACTTTAACGAAACTTATTATATGCCTCCTTTTACTTATTAAGGGAGTGTTTAGTTAACTAGCAATTTAGCTTCTTATAAATATAGCACTTCTTCTGGCAATCACTTTAAAATAAACCTCTATAAGGACCTCTATAATTGCCTTATAGTTAACGTTAATTATACACTTTGCCGTATTCCCTACCACGGCCACTATATATTTGGTCAGTCTAGTTATAATTATATTAGTTAGGAATACTTGGTTAGGTAGGGTTTTTAGTATAAAACTGTTAAGATTCTTATATTCGCATCACAGTACCTACAGCAGAGTGTAGCTCGGCATATACTCCTTTAAACATATCCGCAGGTTTGTATAGCGCTAGATTACACTTAGGAACGCTATAGCAGGCTAAGATAACCTAATCCCTTAGGCTGTTCTTATTTTAGTAAGTTTTGGTAAGGCTACGTTGGATTTTCTAGAGTTTATTAAAGAGTTATTAAAGGCACTCTAAACGAGTCTTTGTTGGGTTAGAAGTAATAACTCTCTAGAATATGGTTTCCCGCTATTTAGATATATAAAGTTGGCAATTCTTATTAGTCTTAAAGTAAGCTCTAGTAAGCTAAAGCATTACATTAAAGCTATAGTTTTTACCCGTAATATAGTCGTAATAGAATATCGCCGCCCGTCCCTTTAATATAATAGAGAAAGTGTAGTAGTACTAGTGGCCTTAAATTCCAACCTTGTTGTAACAGTTGTAAAAGACCTATAGTTTTATTCCAAGCATGTTGTATAGTTCTCCTCTAAACTTCTTTTCTTCGTCCAAATATACCTTTATTAGATTCGTGACTTCTCGTAATAGAGGCTCACTGGTTGGCTAAAGTGGAGGTAGTAGAGGAGGTGGAGGAAGAGTACCTCTAGGTGGAAAAGTACCTCTAGGTAGAAGAGTACCTCTAGGTAGGAGAGTAGCGTTCTAGGGGTTTAGATACGAATTAAAGTTGCCTTCTAAAGAATATTAGTTGGTTTTGGGTTTCCGTAGTTAACGTATAATCTTAGCTTCCGTTTATACTGGCTCCTCTGTTCTAATAATAACGGCCTAAATGTTACTAGTAATTAGGTTACTGTTCTTAATAACGTATACCCTATTCCTATAGAGGAAGTCTTAAAAATCCTAGATAATATTAACATTTCTAAGTACCTAAGTATTGGCAGTCCATCCTATAAAATCCTCCCTAAAATATTCCCATAGTTGTATATCGGCGTAGTGTCTACTTCGGTAGAAGAGAATATAGTATAGGAGGAAGCCATTAACTTATTTTGCCGTACAGGTTGTTATATTAAAAATAGGAAAATTGTCCTAATCTTTATTAATGAGTTTCGCGTACGTGGCTACCCCTAGTGGTAAGGAGTCTCTCTAGTCATTAGCCATGTTTTCGGAGGAAGGGAAGTGTTATAGGGTTGTAGGAGAGGAGGTATTATTAGTATAGGGATTATCGATTATTATTTAGTACGCGTTTAGACGAGAATCTGCGATTATAGGGCTTAGGACCAGTTCTGGCCTTAAATCGCGAAGACTTGTAAAGCGTATTATTCTGCGTGATGGACGCAAGAATCTATAATCTAGGAAAGGCTTAGGACTAGTTCTGGCCTTTAGATCCTTAGATTTGTAGAAGAGTTCTATTTAAGGTTTAGGACCAGTTCTGACCTTAAAAGACAGCTTCCTTTAGCACAAGTAGCACTGGTACAGTGGCTCGTCTCTTCTTGGGAATACTTAGCTGCTCTATAATATAATAGTGAAGTTAACCACTAATTAGTGTTGGTAACACAAGGTGATATCACGTAGCTACGGTTCGTAGATAGTATGATAATTGTTCTATTTCTTTTTCTTCCTCCTGCTTGAGGAAGGGTGAGGAGCTTAAGGCTCCTCGCCACGCTAGTGCCGCGGCGACACGTGACGGCAACTTGCCTTACGTGACGGCAACTTGCCTGTATTCCCAACAATAACAAATAAATAACTGGTGGTGTGGTTACCTAATAGATTAACTCCAATTATATTTTTAAGATTTACTATAAAGAAAGGAACTATCTAAGTAGGGACTGTGGTCCTTTAAATATATAACTCCTTTCTATAGTAATAACTAAGTATATTAGTATATTAGTACATCGGTACGTCCTCGCGTACTTACATACTTACATACTTATGTACTAAGTTGTAACACGTAATCCGTTATATAACTTGGCTACCCCTTATGCTATAGTTTAACTAGTTCTAACACCTCCCGCGCTAATACCACTAGCTTTTTTATATCTCTTTTTAGTAGTCATACTACTGCCGATATAAGGTCCGTAATACCATCCTTCTCCTCTTTATCTTCGTCCATAAAGATATCCTATATCTCTAAGTCGTTTACTAAAGGTATGGCGTTCCTGTCTTTAATTTAATAACCTTTATTATTGCTAATACCTCCTATTAGATCCTCCTAATCTAGTCGTTATAGTTAGCTTGTAGTTACTATCCTCTTACTAGGTAAAGTAATACCATCTTATTCCCGTTATACTAAGAAAAACTTAATATATATCGCGATTACGGCTTTATCCGGTCACCAACCTTCCTCTTACGCCAAGTGTATAAAAGCGAATATATAATTATCTTGCAATATTTAATCTATTTCTAACACTAAGTATATATATCTTATTACTCTCTATAGGCGTCTAGTGCCTTATCTAATTTACTATAGGGGCTTATATTTAATTTAAGGCCTCTCGCCTTAATGGTGAACTTACCTTAGCCCTTACTAATATATAAAAACTTCGTAATAACGGAAAGCGTATTTATGCTAAAGAGCGGCGAGTGTTCAACGCTTAACTAGCTACTTACGCTCTGTTACTCCGTCTTAAGAAGGGTTATAAAAGGGTTTATTTAAAGGAGTAGAAGCTTATAGAATAGCGTCTCCTTAAACTTAAGTAGGAGGAGGCTAAAAAGGATTTGTCTCTAATAGGGATAGAAATAACTCCGAATACCGCGGCAGTTAATTCCTTAGATAGCTTTGTAGCTAATCCTCTTAGGTCCCCCTTAAGTAACTCATTCTTTAATAATTCTTCTTTATTAATACTGCCTAATCCATTTTCCTCTAATACTCCTATATCTTTTTTATAGCATTATTTAGGTTATTTAGTAGCTCTCAGGGAGTCTTATTATAGCCTATTTACTTAACCTTATATTATGTTTTATTATTAATATCCTTATAACTAATAATCTTTAAAACTTCTTACTTGTTCTCTTCTTATCCTTTATACGTGTCTACTTTATAAACTAGTAGCTTAATATCTCTATATACTGGCTCTAGTATCGCGATATATTATATAGGGTAGATATTTATCTTTTTTAGTAAGTTGAGTTTATATATAACTTCTAAGATCTTTACTATAATTATAAATAGTCCTAGTCTAATATGGTCTAATTTCTTACTTAGTTATTAACTTTTAAAATTTTTATATAGTATCCACACTTTATCCCCATCCTTAAGATCTAGTCCCTTAAATCTCTTAGTATTATAGTACCTTTTTATTTTTATCTGTACTAGTTTAGCTATCTTTATAAGGTGCTTATAAAGATTTATTAAGTTCTTTATTCTTTTTTTAGCTGTACTATTTATCTTCTTTGCTTATTATAGTAATAATAATATTCTTACTTTATATCCGTAATTCGCTTTAAATAGTAATATACTTATTTCTTCTTATGGTATTGCATTATATATAAACTATATAACTAGTAACGTATTCGGTAAGCTAATGGGCCACGTAAGCTAATAGGCTACATTAAAACCCCATCAAAATCATATCTTAACATCTTAACAACCACTTGATAATAAATTCCAATAATTTAGAATTAGACTTTTATATATACTCTACAGCTTCTATTAAAGTTGCATAGTAAATAGTTTAGTAGTTTTTAAGATATTAAAATTTAGGGGCCGAAACGAGGCCATATTACTATATCTTAAAAACCACTAAACTATTTACTATGCAACTTTAATTGTCGGGAATGTATCACGTGTGGTTACGTGTCGCCGCGGCACTAGCGTGGCGGGGAGCCCTAAGCTCCTCGCCCTTCCTTATTAAGAAGAAAAACAATTAAACAACATCATACTACCTACAACTTGTAGATACGTGATATCACCTTATAAAACCAACACTGATTAGTGGTTAACTTCACTATTATACCATAGAATAGCTAGGTATTCCACCAAGAAGAGACAAGCCACTGTACCAGCGCTACTCATGCTAGAGGAAGCTGTCTTTTAAGGTTAGAACTGGTCCTAAACCTTAAATAGAACTCTTCCACAAATCTAAGGATTTAAAGGCCAGAACTGGTCCTAAGCCCTATAATTATAAATACACGTCATAAACGCGTACTAAACAATAAACGCGTACCAAATAACAAACGCGTACTAAATGACAATCCCTCCCCCAATAACACTTCCCTCCCCCCGAAAACATGGCTACGCCTACCTTAAATAACTGGGAAGACTCCTTACCACTAGGGGTAGCTTTGTACGCAAAACTTATTAATAAAGATTGGGACGAATTTACTATTAATATAATAACTTATACCGCAAAACAAGTTAACGGCTTTCTCCTACACCGTATTATATTCTACTAAAGTAGACACTACGCTAATCTACAGCTATGGGAATATTTTAGAGAGGATTTTATAAGATAGACCGCTAACACCTAGGCACTTGGCAATGTTAATATTATTTGGGATTTTTAATACTTCCTCTATAGGAATAGGGTATATATTGCTAAAAATAGTAACCCAATTAACCAGTAATATCTAGGCCGTTATTATTAGTATAGAAGAACTAGTATGGACGGAAGCTAAGATTATATATTAACTATAGAAACCCAGAACCAACCCGTATTCTTTAAAAGGCAACTTTAATTCAGAACGAAACCCCTAGAACGCTACTATCCTACCTAAAGGTGCTCTCCCACCTAGAGGTGCTCTCCTACCTAAAGGTACTCTTTCTCTACCTCTGCTACCTCTAGCTCCTCTATCCTAGCCAACCGGTAAGCCTCTACTATAAGAAGTCACGAATCTAATAAAGGTATATTTAGACAAGGAGAAGAAGTTTAGAAGAGAACTATATAATATACTTAAAACAAAATTATAGGTCTTTTATAACTGCTGTAGCAAGGTCGGAATCTAATACTACTAGTTTTATTATGCTTTCTTGGTTATATTAAAGGGACAGGCAGTAATATTTTATTATAACTATATTACGGGTAGAAACTATAGCTTTAATATAATACTTTAGCTTACTAGAGCCTACTTTAAGACTAATAAGAATTACTAGCTTTATATATCCAAATAGCAGGAGACTATATTCTAAAGAGTTATTGCTTCTAACTTAATAAAGATTTATTTAGAGTGCCTTTAACTACTCTTTAATAAACTCTAAAAAATCTAATATGGCCTTACTAAAACTTACTAAAATAAGAATAGCCTAAGAGACCAGGTTATCTCAGCCTGCCGTGGCGTTCCTAAGTATAATTTGGCGCTATATAAACCTGCGGATACGTTTAAAGGAGTATATACCAAGCTATACTCCGCCGTAGGTACTGTAATGCGAATATAAGAATCTTAATAGTTCTATACCGAAAACCCTACCTAACCAAGTATTCCTAACTAATATAATTATAACTGGACTGACTAAATATATAGTGGCCGTGGTAGGGAATACGGCAAAGGGTACAATTAACGTTAACTATAAGGCAATTATAGAGGTCCTTATGGAGGTTTATTTTAAAGTAATTACTAAAAGAAGTGCTACGTTTATAAAAAGCCAAATTGCTAGTTAACTAGGCATTCTCTTAATAAGTAAAAGGAGGTATATAATAAGTTTTGCTAGAGTGTAAAAAATGTTAGAAATTATAAAATTACTATAGCCTATTTCTAAAGCTTCCTGGTTTAATATAAAGGCATAGAAGATCTTAAGGGTAAGGTTAATAAGGCCAAATAGCTCCTTATAGATATAGAAATTAAGGACTACTTACCTAACTAATACTTTACTAAGTATGGTAAGGTAGACGGTATATAAACCATTACTATTCTTAATAACTAATCTACGCTCCATTCTATCACAAAGTTAGATATCTTTAATAAGCTAAAGGAGAGCTCTACGTTCTCCTTTAATAATAAATACTCGGTAAATATTTTCTATGGTATTATGCTAGATACTAGAGCTATAGGAGTATCTATAGCAGGAGAACCTTAAGTTTAAGCCCTTTAACAACTTAATATCTCTGTTTAGATTAACTAATTAACGGCAGGTTAATATACAATTTATTTTAGTAAGGGTACTGCAATCTCTTTTAGCACAATTAGGGTTTAAACCCCCTTAGGGTATATTACTTTTTACGTTATTTCCATAAATACCCCATTTCTATTTTGCATTAGAGATATAGACAAATTAGGCGTTAAGCTTAATAACCTTAAGAATGTACTTATTTAAGGAGATAATTAGGTGCCTGTTATACGCAAGTAGGGTTACCCCTAGTTGCTCCTTTATTAACTAGAAAAGAGTATTACTTAGAGCTACTTAACTAAGTTAGAGTTACGCCAACTATACCGTTATTTTGGCCACCTATCCGTTTATTAATTACTTAGGGTTCTTTAGTAAGTAGGCTATAAAGTTAAGGTTAAGGCAATTAAGCATCTTATAAAATACTACTATTACTACTAAATAAACCAGAAGTCCCCTGGCTAATTTAAGTTTACCCTTAAAGATAACTATAACTTTAACTTCTATATTATTGTCGATGTTATATATCTTAGTGGCAAGCTAGTACTCCAAGTTATTAACTTTTTAACCTCCTTCCAAGCCGCACAATTCTTAAAGGATATATTAGCTAGAAACGTATAGGATACCCTTTAATTATACTAGATTAATATTTACCTAGGACCCCCTAACTAAATTATCTATAATATAGGAAAGAACTTCTTATCTATAAAGTTTTAATAATAGATAAAGGCAATGGTAATTAAGGTTAAGGAAGTTCCTGTTACTAGTCTTTAGCGCCTACCCTTAAATAACTAATAATTCTCCGCTATCTCTCTCTATTATATAATAAGCTAAGGCTATTTACAAAACAATAAAGGAGGTACGACGTCTCTATGCCATACGCCAGGTTAACAATGTACTAGGAATAAGAAATGGCCCAAATACCTTAACTACGCTTGATCTACCACTCTAGTCTAAGGTACGCGTATAGCCTAAAAAGGGAGGATAGTTAGGCCTATATTAACTTATTGTAATTAATGGTTAAACTTATACTATTTAGATGCCTTACAGACCCACTTAATTCTATTTAACTGTTATTAAGCCTTATTATAAAGATAATAGTTTTAAGCCTTTGTAGGATGCCCTAAAAGATGCCCTAAAAAAGAACTATGATTAACGTACTCTAGAAGACAATTACAATCCTAATATAATTATAGTAGATATGCTATAACCACAACGCAGTAGAGGTCGCCCGAAGGGATTATAAAATCGCTAATATTTATTAATTTTAAAGAGCAATTTATTGCCGCTATTAAGAATAGAATTAAGTTATTAATGGCCTTTATAACAATTAAGGAGAAGGCTAACTTTAAGCTTATAAAACAGCTCTAAAAAAAAGGTTATATTATAACTCCTAAAGCTCCTTTCTAAGTATCTGATAAGTAGGAGATTAACAGTTTTATTATAAGAGGAGTCTTTAAATTTAAGAAGTATAACCCTATTAAATTTAATGGAGTTTATATCTTTAAGTTAAGAATAGTTAATAAGATTAAAGGTAAAGCTACTAATACCCTATTTAAGAAATTAAGGCTTATTATCTAAGGCTATAACAACAATAGTAAGGAGGTAATTCTTATATAATCTCCTATAATTTAACGAGCTAGTTAGCGAGTTATTATTGTGCTAGCTCCCTCCTTAATAAAGAACAAAATGGCGGTTTATTTATAAGATATTACTTAGGCCTATACCCAATTAGAAACGCATCTTTAGCGCTTAATACTAGTATACCTTCTAGAGAAAATTCGCCACTAATATCCTAAAGATACAATTATGGTTGTGCTTAAGCTATTATATAGAATTGCTAAGACAGGAACTTATTAGTGGGCTACCTATAATAAGCACTATAAAGAGAGGCTCTTAATAACTACTTCTATATTTAATCTATACTTCCTTATTACAACCATAGAAACCCTATTTAGAATTATTGGCATATAAACTAATAATATAATTATTTTGGGAGACGACCAATTCTTAGCTTTTAAAAAAGATAAGCTAATAAAGGCAAATCTTATAGTAAAGCTAAAGGAAAAGCTTAATTTAATAATACTATTACTCTTTAATAGATGCATCCTTTCCCTAAATAAGGATTCTATTGCTTTACGCTAGAAGGGTTAAAGTAAGTGTTGGTTATACAGGGTGACTCACCAATAACGACTACTCGAGTAGGTTACAGTGATGTTGGTTAATAGCTTTTTTCATTGAAATAAGGAAGGGCGAGGAGCTTAAGACTCCTCGCCACGCTAGTGCCGCGGCGTTACGTGACGACCGCTTGCCTAATTCCCAACACTAGCAACTCTTCTTTTGTGGTTGCCATCTATATATAAATACTGCTTAACTAGCGTAACAAATATTAATCCTCCTCACTTACTATTGCTACTGTAATATAAGTCTCGCTGTCCTAAAATTTACCTCTTAGCACGTGGTGCTTTCTTACTTAGAGTTATAGGTGGATATTGTATTAGGGCCGCCAAGGCGCTAATTATAAGCGAGCTAATAGCGATTTTCCGTACCAGGCATAGAAAATTCTAATTAGCTGCTCTTGAATTACTATATCTCCTACTCCCTTTTAACCTAACCTTTAACTCGTACACGCAGAGTATTTATATTAACGAACGTCTCTAGTGCCTTATTTGGGTTTGCCTTTATTATCGCATCTGCTGGGTTGTCTTAGCTATTAATCTACCAGATCTTAAAAAGTTCTTAACGCTTATAGGATTGCTGAAGTGCTATAATATTAATTATAAGACGCTTCTCCTTTGTGGTACCAAGCTTAACTAAACACTCGTAAAGGGAATATAAGTCGGTGCATACAATTATAGGGATAATAGAGAGTTTAAGTCAATCTGTAATTATCTTTAGGGTAGTTCCAATTGCAATTGCTATATTAACTCCGCTAACTATTCTATATATCTCTAATGCTAGAACGCTTCGGGTGACGCGCTTACTCTTAGTTAAGCTCCAATAAATAAGATTGCTATAGATTGTAAAGTTATTCTCTCTAGTAGATTTATTTGTGATAATAATCTTATATCCTAGCTAGGAGCTAAAATCTTTATTATTTATAAATAATCCATTAATAAATACAAAGAGCTTAGCGGTAGGAAGATTAATAGGCACGTAGAGTAGTCCCCAATCAAGATAATTTATTTGCCAGGAAAGACGCTTATTTAGGGCAAGGACGTTATCCTTAGTTAGTTCCTGGTGTTAAGCGGCAATAGAGAGATTAAATAAAGCCTTGGGTTAACAGATAGAAGCAATATAAGCTCTATAAGCGCGTTGCTCTATATATCCTTACTTTAGAGAATTAACGTTAATAATGTTAATCTTCTTGCCTTAATCTTTCTGGCGTAAAGCAATAGAATCCTTATTTAGGGAGAGGATACATCCATTAAAAAGTAATGGTGTTGTTAAATTAAGCTTTTCCTTTAGCTTTGCTATAAGATTTGCCTTTACTAGCTTATCTTCTTTAAGAGCTAAGAATTAGTCGTCTCCTAAGATAATTATATTATTGGTTTACATGCTAACGATTCCAAATAGAGTTCCTATAGTTGTGATAAGAAAGTAGGGATTAAATATAGAAGTAGTTATTAAGAGCTTCTCTTTATAGTGCTTGCTATAAGTAGCCTACTAATAAGTTCCTGCCTCTGCGATTCTATATAATGGCTTAAGTACAACTATAATTGTATCTTTGGGATATTGGTAGCGAATTTGCTCTAAAAGGTATGCCAGTATTAAGCGCTAAAGGCGCGTCTCTAATTAGGTATAGGCCTAAGTAATATCTTATAAATAAACTGCTATTCTATTCTTTATTAAGGAGGAAGCTAGCGTAATAATAACTTACTAACTAGCTTGTTAAATTGTAGGGGATTATATAAGAATTACTTCCTTACTGTTATTATTATAACCTTAAATAACCAGTCTCAACTTCTTAAATAGGGTATTAGTAGCTTTGCCCTTAATCTTATTAACTATTCTTAACTTAAAGATGCGAACTCTATTAAACTTAGTAGGGTTATACTTCTTAAATTTAAAAACTCCTCTTATAATAAGACCGTCGATCTCCTGCTTATTAGATACTTAGAAAGGAGCTCCTAAAGTTATAATACGGCCTTCCTTTTAGAGCTGTTTTGTGAGCTTAAAGTCAGCCTTCTCTTTAGCTGTTATAAAGGCCATTAATAACTCGTCTCTACTCTTAATAGCGGTAACAAATTGCTCTTCAAAATTAATAAGGTATTGGCGATTTTATAATCCCTTTAGGCGACCTCTACCGCGTTATAGTTGCGGCACATCTGCTATAATTATATTAGGATTATAGTCGCCTTCTAAAGTACATTAATTGTAGTTCTCCTCTAGGGTATCCTCTAGGGTATTCTATAAAGGCTTAGAACTATTGTTTCTATAGTAGGGCTTAACAATAGTTAAGCGGAATTAAGTGGGTCTATAGGGTATCTAAAGAGTGCAAGTCTAACTATTAATTGTAATAAGTTTATATAGGCCTAACTATCCTCCCTTTTTATACCATACGCGTACCTTAGATTGAAGTGGCAGATTAAGCGTAGTTAAGGTATTTAGGCCATTTCTTATTTCTAGTGCGTCGTTAACCTGGCGCGTGGCGTAGAGACGTTATACCTCTTTTATTGCTTTGCAAATAGCCTCCGCTTATTATGTAACGGATAGGGATAGTGGAGAATTATTAGTTATTTAAGGGTAGGCGCCAAAGACTAGTAATATAGGTACGAGCCTATTTAGGCTAGCGGAATTATTAACAGCCTTAACAGCCATCTATAAGATAAGCTCTTTGCTAGCGCCCTCTAGTTCCAAAGAAATAATCTTATATACTTATTATAATGGTGTGTAATATCGTTCTACTTTTCTAATACTATTGTGTGCCTTAACAGGGACTTCCTTAACCTTAATTTCCATTGCCTTTACCTATTACCAAAACTCTGCAGATGAGAAGTTCCTTCCTATATTATAAATAACTTAATTAAGGGGTCCTAGGTAGATATTAATCTAGTATAATTAAAGAGTATCCTATGCGTTCCTAGCTAATATATCCTTTAGGAAACGTGCGGCTTAAAAGGAAGTTAAGAGGTTAATAACTTAGAGTACTAGCTTGCCGCTAAGATACATAATATTAATAATAATATAGAAGTTAAAGTTGTAGTCATCTTTAAGGGTAAACTTAAATTGGCTAGGGAACTTCTGGTTTATTTAGCAGTAATAGCAGTACTTTATAAGATGCTTAATTACCTTAACCTTGACTTTATAGCCTACTCGCTAAAGAACCCTAAGCAATTGGTAAACGGATAGGTGGCTAAAACGATGGTGTAGTTAACGTAGCTCTAACTTAGTTAAGTGGCTCTAAGCAACGCTCTTTTCTAGTTAATAAAGGAGCAACCAGGGGTGACCCTATTTGCGTATAATAGGCACCCAATTATCTCCCTAAACGAGCATATTCTTAAGGTTATTAAGTTTAACGCCTAATTTATCTATATCTCCAATATAAAATAGAAACGGGGTGTTCGCGGGAATAATGTGGAAAGTAATATACCCTAAGGGGGTTTTAACCTTAATTATACTAAGAGAGATTGCAGTACCCTTACTAAAACAAATTGTATATTAGCCTGCCGTTAATTGGTTAATCTAAATAGAGCTATTAAGCTACTAAAGAGCTTAAACTTAAGGTTCTCCTACTATAGATACTCCTGCGGCTCTAGTATTTAGTATAATACCATAGAAGACGTTTGCCGAGTATCTGTTATTAAAGGAGAATATAAAACTCTCCTTTGGCTTATTAAAGATGTCTAACTTCGTAATAGCATAGAGCGTAGATTGGTTATTAAGAACGTAATAGTTTGTATACTATCTACCTCACCATACTTAGTAAAGTATTGGTTGGGAGAGTAGTCCTTAATTTCTATATCTATAAGAAGCTGTTCGGCCTTGTTAACCTTACCCTTAAGATCTTCTTCGCCTTTATATTAAACCAGGAAGCTTTAAAAGTAGGCTGTAGTAACCTTATAATTTCCAATATTTTATGCGCTCTGGCGAAACTTATTATATGCCTCCTTTTATCTATTAAGAGGGTGTCTAGTTAACTAGCAATTTAGCTTCTTATAAACATAGCATTTCTTCTGTTAATTGTTTTAAGATAAACCTCTATAAGGACCTCCATAATTGCTTTATAGTTAACGTTAATTGTACCCTCTACCATATCCCCTACCCTAGCCACTATATGTTCAATCAGTCCAGTTATAATTATGTTGGTCAGTCGGGTCGATTAAAGTAGGTTAGGGTTAGGCGTTAAATTGCTATACTTCTTAAGAGCGCAGAGCGGTGCTAATAGAGGATCTTAATTAAGCACACACTCCTTTATAAGTATTTGCAGGATTAAAGAGGGCAAGGTTATATTCTTTAACACCTTAATATACGCTAATGACTTAATTGTATAGGCTAAAGTCCTCTTAATATAATTTGGATAAACTATGCTAAATTATCTAAAGTCGATTAAAGAGCTTTTAAAGATAGTCGAGTTAAGAGGCATCTGGGTTTATAGTAATAATTCTTAGGAAGGTAGTCTCTCTCCACTCTAACATATACTGCTGCTTATTCTCTTCTGTTTCAAAGTGGCATCTTATCTTATATATTATTTAGTTGAAATCGTATCCTTTTCCTACCAAACGATTATAATAGAAGGTACTAGCGCGGCCCTTAAGCATAACAGAATAAGCGTTATAATATTGGTTAGGTTTCAGCCTAACCTTCTAGCAACAGTTATAGAAGATACGCAGCTTTAAATTAAGGATATTATACAGTTCCCCGCTAAACCTCTTTTCCTGGTCCAAATAGAGTTTCGTAAGCTCTGTAAGCATTTTTAAGGTACCTCTAAGCGGTATTAGGCCACGTTAAAATTGCATTAGAGATTAAGGTGGGGATTGCTTTATAGGCTATAGTGGAGATGTAGAGCTTAATGGAATATAGCGTGGTACCTAATCTTCCTATAGTAGAGTTCGAAGGTTATTAAATCGCAAAGCAAGGGGGTCTTGCGCTTGCTCTTAGGGGGCAGTAGTTAAAGTTACGGGTTAAATTAGTAGGAGCAATAGGTACGGTATATAAGAACTCATACCTGGAGCAATGGAATTAGAATATGTCTCTATTAGTATATTATTTGGATTTTATCGTAAGTTAAGCTTCTTTATATTACGTAGTTAGTGCTTAATCTCTTATAGAGTCCATTTATGCTTTTCTTTTACGTTAATAACTTGCTCCTAAATATTATCTTTAATAGTATCTCCATCCATAGGGACAAATACTCCGTTCTCCCAAAGGAAGTTACGGAAGTCTTATACAATATTCTTCTTCGCGAGGGCCTATATTTCCTTTATCCATCCAACAAAGTCCTCCTTTATGCAATACCATAGCACAGTATCGTTGTATTCGCTGTCTGTGTATTATACTATACAGTATAGTAAGAATCCGTTCAGGTCCTATTGCTTAGCGTTTATAGGGTCGATGTCTTTATCCTATATCTCTAGGTTAATGTCGTTCTTATACTTCTTCGGGTAGGTCAACGCCATAGTAGGAGTAGAATTGATGGGGTGTTGTACGTTAAAGGTAGGTAGGATTTTCGGCTTTATAGAATCTCGTAGGTTTACTATTAAAAGGTAGGCAATTTAAGGCGTAGTCAACGCGTTTCGGACATTAACTTGGGACCCTAGGTTTAGTAACACTTCTAACCTAAAGTACTTAACTAAATCTTCGTAAACGCGATTGTTCTACGTAATAGACGCAACTTAGTATCTCCTAGTACTTAGTAATACTTCTATTACTAGTTTTCCGTAAGCCTAAGGTAGCACAGTATCGCCGGGAACCCCTACATAAGACTATCTCTTCTGTCAATAACCTAGCTACTCTATGGTTGACTATATGTTCAACCACTAATCAGTGTTGGTCACACAGGGTAACTCACCAATAACGACTACTCGAGTAGGTTACAGTAATGTTGGTTAATAGCTTTTTTTATTGGAATAAGGAAGGGCGAGGAGCTTAAGACTCCTCGCCACGCTAGTGCTGCGGCGTTACGTAACGACCGCTTGCCTAATTCCCAACAGTAAGAAGATTAATGTTATTAATATTAATTCTCTAAAGTAAGAATATATGGAGCAACGCGCTTGCGGAGCCTATATTACTTCTATCTATTAACCTAAGGCTTCCTTTAATCTCTTTATTGCCGCTTAATACTAGGAACTAACTAAGGATAATATTCTTACCCTAAATAAACGTCTTTCCTAGTAAATAAACCATCTTAATTGGGAACTACTCTATATGCCTATTAATCTTCCCACTGCTAAGCTCTTTATATTTATTAATAGATCATTTATAAATAATAAAGATTTTAGCTTCTAGCTAGGATATAAGATTATTATTGCGAATAAATCTACTGGAGAGAATAACTTTATAATCTATAGTAATCTTATCTATTGGAGCTTAACTAAGAGTAAGCGTATTATTTAAAGTGTTCTGGCGTTAGAGATATATAGAATAATTAGCGGAGTTGATATTGTAATTACAATTAGAACTACCCTAAAGATAATTATAGATTAACTTAAACTTCCTATTATCCCTATAATCGTGTGCACCGACTTATATTCCCTCTATAAGTATTTAGTTAAGCTTAGCACCATAAAGGAGAAGTGCCTTATAATTAATATTATGGCACTTTGGCAATCCTATAAGCGTTAAGAGCTCTTTAAGATTTAACAGATTAATAGACAAAATAATCCAGTAGATATAATAATAAAGGTAAACCCAAATAAGACTTTAGAAACGTTTATTAATATAAATACTCTACGTATATAAGTTAAAGGTTAGGTTAAGAGGGAGTAGAAGATGTAGCAATTTAAGGTTATTTTCTATATGTAATTCTTAGGCCATATTTAACGATCTTGGCCTGCCAATCCTAAATTCTGCTATATTCTACCGACCCTAACTTTAACTAGCTAATTAGGATTTTCCATCCCTAGGATGGAAAATCGCTATTAGCTTGCTTACCACTAGCGCCTTAGCAGCCCTTGTAAGATGTCTACCTCTAACCCCTAAACGGTTTCTCTTCTTCTTCTCTTTAGCTTAGTATCTTTACAAGATAGCATTCTATAGACTTTGGTTTAGGGATATTTAATAACAAGACTTATATTACAATAGCAATAGTAAGTAAGGAGGATTAATGTTTATTACGCTTAATTGCGTTATTTATATATAGATGGCATCTATAAAAGAAGAATTGCCAGTGTCGGGGAGCCCTAAGCTCCTCGCCCTTCCTCATTAAGAATAAAAACAATTAAACAACATCATACTACCTACAACTTGTAGATACGTGATATCACCTTATAAAACCAATATTAATAGAAGCTGTAGAGTATATATAAAAGTCTAAATCTAAATTATTAGAATTTATTATTAAGTGATTGTTAAGATATTAAGGTATGAATTTTCTAATTTTTGGTGGGGTTTTAATGTGGCCTATTAGCTTACGTGGCCCATTAGCTTACCAAATACGTTAATAGTAATACTTAATTATTTTATATATAATTAATATAATGCCTTAAGTACTGTTCTAATGTCTAGTTTAGCCTTTTTATTTAACCGTCCGCCTATAGGTAATATGCTATTAATATTACTACACAAACCCCTTATTCCGCTAAAAATACTTTCTAAAATACTACTATAAATCTTAGATCTCTATCTAATATAATTTTTATTAGTGCTCTATGTCTTATAAATACTTCTTTAATATAGATTCTAGCTATATCTTCCGCTAAGATTTCTTCTATACACAATATAAAGTAGCCCTACTTTATTAACTTATCCACTATTATAAGGATTATATTATGCTCTTATCCGGTAATATAGTCCTTTAACTTTAGTAACTTAATAATAAAGTCCTATAATATAACCTCCTTAATGCGCGGTTCTTATTGCTAGCTAACGACAAGCAAGAAGGAAATACACAAGCAGCCACGACCCTAAAGATAAGAGATAATACAAAGACACAAGAAACCAGTTAAAGAATACCCTAAAAAAAGAAGCGAGGAACAACTGGAGACGGTTTATAAATGAGCACACTTCTAACCCGAGCCTCCCCTATAACAAGGGCCTTTGGGCCATGGCGAAATGGTTAAAGAAAAAGGCAGGGCGCCTAGCAGAAGACCTATACCTACTACCCCTACAAAGAGCAGGGGAAACACAGGCCACTAATAACAACGATAAGAAGGCAAAGATCCTTACAGAAAGGTTCTTCCCCTAACCGGCTCCAGTAGACCTCAGTAACATTATGGGTAAAACACTAGTAACTCACCTACGGGTCAACAGCGACATAACAACAGAGGAAATAGCCAGAACCATTAGCCGCCTTTTAAATAATACAGCACTAGGACCAGATGGAATTCTAAATAAGGCCTTAAAAACCTGTGGACCACTTATAGCACCTTGGCTTACAGATATAGCTAAAGCATGCTTTGCTATAGGCTACTACCCACAACTCGGAAGATCTATAATGACGGTTGTCCTATAAAAAGAAGGTAAAGTAGATTACTTAATCCTAGGAAGCTACTGCCCTATTACCTTAGAAAACACCCTTAGCAAAATCTTAGAAAGGGTAATAGCGGACTATATAGCAGATACGGCTGAGGAACACGCCCTATTACCATAAAGTTAAATAGGGGCAAGAAAGAACCGCTTAACACTATTAGCACTTACGCTACTCACTACCACTATTAAGTCTACATGGGTAATGCGAAGGGACTTTATAGTATTAATGCTTAGCTTAGATATTAGTGGTGCCTATAATAATATACCCCACAAGCGCCTCCTATATATCCTTAGGGCAAAGGGCTTTCTAGAATAGATTATACAATTTATTTAAGGGTTTATAGGCTAGAAAGAAATATTACTAGTCTTTAGTAGATACCAAAGCCCCCTTATTATAGTCACAATAGGAATACTATAAGGATTACCCCTCTTGCCTATACTCTTCCTTTTCTTTATAAGCAACCTACTTGACTCCTTTAAGGAAGGGGCGACCTAGGGGATAGGCTTTATTAACGATATAAACCTAATTATATACGGCCTAATAGCCGCAGAGAATTGCAGAACACTAGAGAAAGCCTATAACACCTATATAGAATAGGCAAGACAATACGGAGTCCAATTCTCACTAAAGAAATACCAGCTAATCCACTTTATAAGAAAACGTAACCAATCTATAGATCTCTAGCATATAATTCACATTTAAGGCTTTAGGGGTCAACCAGTTTAAGGCCTAAGGGTATTGGGAGTATAGGTAGATAGCAAGCTCTAGTAGAGCGTATATGCGTTACAAGCGGCCCGTAAGGGCCAAGCACAGTACATCGCAATATCTAGGATTGTTAATTCTATATAGGGTCCATGCTTCCAGAGGTCACGCCTACTATATACAGCAGTTATCCGGCCAACTATAACGTATAGATCCAGTATTTAGGCTATAGGAGAATCCAAGAAAGGCCCCCCTAAATTACTCCTTAAACCACTCCAAAAGGTCTAAACAGCTTGTCTCTGGAGTATAACAGGCGGGTATAAGCGAACGGCCATAGCACTGCTTAAGAAGGAAGCTAATATCCCCCCTATAATTATATATTAAAGCCGCTGCAATGCAAAGGGTATAAAGGGAGCGCAACTCTAATATTATAAAGTATATTAAGACATGTCTAAACAAACTATAGAGTAACCCTAGGGTGCCCCGCAGGAGAACAAACCAACAACCCCAAAGTAGGGAAGATATATTAGAGAAACAGGTAAAGAAAGCAGAAGAAGAATAGTGCTGTATTAGGGCCCAGGCCCATATAAAGGAGAAAGGGAGACGCGTAAAAGATTAGTAAAGATAATAGTAAAAGAGAGAAAGGAGCTAAAGTAGAGCATAAAAGAGCACTAGAAAACCATCTACCGTAATATAATACTGGTTGGACCAACACTGGAGAGGCGTATAGGAGTTAAAGGTATAGAGGCTATCTTAGGCAAGAGGAACCCAAGCCATAGCATAGTTAACGCTATAGGGGGTAAACACCTAAGGGCTCCAAAAAGGCCTAATAAAGGCGGAAAATATAATAGCAACACTCTTAAGAACAGGGATAATAGGACTAAAAGATTAGCTCTACTAGGTAGGTGTCCTAGTAGGTAGCCTAAGATATAAATATAGCTAGCCAAGACAGATACCAAAATATATAATACTATTATGCCCCCTACACACCAACTAAAAAGTAATGCTCTTAGTAGCTGGTATAGAGAACTATAATATACTACTTTTAATATAAAAAGGTCTTAAGGCGGTTACCTAGTGGCTTATTAGCTAAAATGTACTAGACCAGTTCCGGGTTGCAAAGGAAATAGTAATAGAAGGCAAAGGGGCGAGCACTAGGCGCCCCTTAATAACTCTACAGTAGTAAAGTTAAGTTTGCGATACTAGCGCGTCCGTAGGCTTGTTACGGCAGCAGTGGTTCCCAAGGAGGTTATAAAGTAAGGTAGTAGAGCACTATAGGTAACTCGTAGGCGCCCTATATGCGAGTCCTAAAAGGCGGGGAGATGGATTATAGGGTTTTCTTATTTTCTTAAATAGAGTTTTCTCCCCACATGTAAATAAGGAGTAGTCTACGTGGGCCTAATAGGGATCCGAATTGGACGTTAACAATGAATAATAATAATAATATAACCTCCTATAGCCTTTCTAATATTTTAATAGGTTATAGCCCTCTATATAGCTTATACCTTATTAGTTTATTTCCTTAATAATTTAGGCACTTATTTATAGTTTGTCTTACTAACCCTTAGATTCCGTTAATAATATACCCCTTTTAAAGTTATAATTATAACGGAACCTTGTAGTAAGAACTATAATAGGTTCTATTATTAGGCTGGGTATATAGATATAAACAAGTTAACAACATAATAATAACTAGTAGAGTGGTTACCTAACAGATTAACTCTAATTGTATTCTAAGATTTACTACAAAGAGAGAACTATCTGGGTAGAGACTGTGGTCCTTTAAATACACAACTATACGCCTAAGAAATCCCTTCGCTTTGTAAGGTATATATGCTCTATCTACTCCATTACAGATTATACAGATTATATAGATTATATAAATTACATTATGTAACCTTGGCTACTATTCCTTGTTATATAGTTCCACCAGATCCATTCTGGACCGTGCCTGTATTAACTAACTAGCTTCCGCCAACTCTTCTCTAAGTAGTTGTAATATTATACTTAAGCTGTTTGTAATACTATCTCCCTTCTTTTTATCTTTGTTCTTAAAGATTCCTAATATCTCTAAGTCGTCCACTAGAGGTATAATGTCCGTTTAATTAATCTGGTTAATATCCTTACTTATTATACCTAAAGCATCTTCTTCTTCTTCTACAGCCCGTTGGTCTTGCACTATTGCTATAATACTGTCTCTAGGTAAGATAATGCCGTCTCCGTGTTCTCGTTGTGCGAAAAAGGGGTTAGTCTATATCGCGCTAGCGAGTCCTTCGTCTTAATAACCTTCCTCTTACTTAAAGTGCACTAAAGTAAATATTTAATTATCCTATAACGTTCGCTCTATCTCTAACGCTAAGTATGCGCGTTCTATAACTCTTAACAGTCTTTAGGTTCCCTAAGTAACTTATTATAGGGTCTTATATTTAATCTACCGCTAAAAAGCTTAACGGTAAGCTAGCCTCCACGCTACTTAAGGTTTAATATATCTTAGAAGAGTCCGCATATATCCTTAAAGCCTAGCGTCTAGCTTACGCTTATCTTTAACGCCTTAAACGTGTCTATAAGAAGGTTTGTTTTAAGAAGGAGAAACTAGTTTAATAGGGTTTATCTAAGCTGGGTAATAAAAGAACGGACCTTTCTCCTACAAGGGAAACAACTCTAAGTAGCTTAGCAATTGCTCCTTTTAGGTCCCCCTTAGGTAACTTATTTTTTAGCAATTCTTCTTTATTAATACTGCCTAACCTACTCTTTTTTAATATTTCTATACCTTTCCTATAGTATTCTTTAGGTTACTTAGTGGTTCCTAGGTAGTCTTACTATAGCCTATCCACTTTACTTTATACTATGTTTTATTATCTACGTCCTTGTAACTAATAATCTTTAAAACTTGCTATTTATCTTCTTCTTGCCCTCTATACGTGTCTACCTTATAGACTAGTAGTTTAATACTCCCGTGTGCTAGTTTTAGCATTATAACATACTATATAGGGTAAAATTTTATTTTGGCTAGTAGGTTTAACTTAAACATAACTAATAAAATTCTCTACGTGATTTTAAAAGGTCCTAGTCTAACATAGTTTAACTTTTTGCTTAGTTATTAACTCTTGAAATTTTTGTATAGTAGCTATACTTTATCTCCCTCCTTAAGATCTGGTCCCTTAGATCTCTTAGCGTTATAGTACCTTTTTATTCGTTCTTGTACTAGTTTAGCTGTTTCCTTAAGGTCTATATAAAGATTCATTAAAGTCTCCATTCTTTCTTTAGCTGTGCTACTTATTTTCTTTACTTATTGTGGCGATAATAATAACCTTAGCTCGTATCCATAGTTTGCCTTAAATAGTAACATTCCTATTCCTTTTTGTGGTGTTATATTATATATAAACTATATAACTAGTAATAACAATATCTAATTATTCTATGTATAATTAACATAGTGCCTTAGATACTATTCTAGTATCTAGTTTAACCTTTCTATTTATCCGTCCGTCTGCGGGTAATACGCCGTTAAGGTTACTGCGCGAACTCCTTATTCCGCCAAGAATACCTCCTAGAATACTACTATGAATCTCGGATCTCTATCTAATATAACCTTACTTAGTGCTCCGTGTCTTACAGACACTTCCTTAATATAAATTCTAGCGACATCTTCTACTAATATTTCTTCTATGCACGCTATAAAGTATCCCTACTTTATAAGCTTGTCTACTATTACTAAGATCGCATTATAATCTTATCCCGTAATAGGATCTTTTAACTTTAGTAACTTAATAATAAAGTCCTATAATATAACTTTCTATGGTCTTTCTGGTGTTTTAATGGGTTATAACCCTCTATACGGCTTATGCCTTACTAGTTTATTTCTTTAGTAGTCTAGACACTCCTTTATAACTTATCTTACTAGTCCCTAGATTCCTTAAATAACATACTCTTCTTAAAGTCTTAACACTAAGCCTATAGCTCCGCTATGTCCTTAAGTTAGTCCCTTATAGAATAACTTAATAAACTCTTTTATAATAGACCTTAGAATATAAGTTACTTCTCTATTTTTATACTATTCCATATCTAGATCCTCTACCTATACTTCTTAGATCTTTTATATCCAGTTACTCTCTAGTAATTCGTAGATCTGGCTTTCTCTTATTACTGCTAACTTGGGATAATTATACCTAATTAGTCTATCCTAATCCCTTCGCAATAAAGCCCCTAACGGTTTTTTATTATTTTATAGTTTAGCTTTCCTACTTAGAGCATCTGCTTATGCATTGTCTGTACCCTTAGTATGCTAAATTTCAAAATGGTATTCTATAAACATCTCCGCCCATCTAACCTGTCTTTAGTTAAGTTCCTTTATTGTTAGGAATCCTATAAGGTTCTTATAGTCCGTTTTAACTATAAATGGTTTCTCTATACCTTATAAAAATACTCTCTATTTCTTTAATGCTATAACTATACTTAACAACTCCTTGTTATAGATATTATAGTTTAGTTCTAGTGGTATTATTTTTCAACTATAGTACGCTACTAGATGCTATACGTCCTAATGCTTTTATAGCAAATATGCTCCTAGTACGAAGTCTAATATATCTATCTTAACAACCATCTCTAACCTTAGTTAGTAGACCTTAAGAACTAGTTCCTGGGTAAACAACTCTTTAAATTCTTGGAACAGCTTCTTCTACTTATTACCCTAAACCCACAGTTCCTCCTTTTTCATTAACCTTGTAAATAGCTCGATGCTCTTTAACCATTATGCTATAAACCTCCTATAGTAATTGCAAAACCCTAGAAATAATCTCAACTACGTAACGTTCTCTAGTTCTTGCTAACTTACTATAGCTTCGACTTTCTTTAGGTCTATACTGATTCCTCCTAGTTTAATAATAAATCCTATAAAATTAGTCTTTCTTATAAAGAACTCGCATTTCTTAATTGCTACTAGCATCTATTCTTCTTATAGTCTCTCTAAGACCTATTTAATATATCTTCTATATTCTTTCTTACTTTCTAAGTAGATAATAATATTGTTAAGATATACCATAACAAACTTATTAAGGTGTTCTCCTAACACACTATTAATTTGCTTCTAGAACGTTGCTAGTACGTTTATAAGCCCAAATTGCATAATTAACGGTTTATATAGTCTTTCCTTTAACCTAAAGGCTACTTTCCACTCGTCGCCTTCCTTAATCCTAATTTAATGGTACGCCTATCTCAGATCTATCTTTATAAAGATCTTTACATTATCTATCCTATCCTAGATTTCGCTAATTAAGGGTAAAGGATACCTATCCTTTTTAGTAATACTGTTTAACTGTCTATAGTCTATATATATCCTAAGTTTTCCGTTTTTCTTTAGGATAAACAGTACTAGATACCCTACTAATAACTGCAACAGTCTAATATATCCCTTTCGTAAGTTCTCTTAGACAAACTCCTTAAGTGCTACTAACTCTATTTTAGTGAGCTTATAGATTAGAAAGAACCTTAGACTAGTTCCCTCTTCTAACTCTATCTTATAGTCCTATACTATATATTCTAACAGCCTTTCACTTTCTAGTAACTATAACTTTTTACTATACTTGTAGTATCTCTTTAGTACATAACTTAAGCTTCGCTTAGTCTCTTTATATATTACTCTAACTTAGTACTATACTAGCTTAGTTTATTATTGCACTTTATATTATTAAGTATCTCTAATATCAACCTAACCTATAACTTAATTAACTTTTGGATTATATTCCTATAACCAAGGCATTCCTAATATCGCCTCATCTTTACCCAATAGTAAAATATTAAAAGACATTCTAACTAGTCTCCCTTTAATAGTTAACTAAATAGGTCCTATTTTAAGATTAATAATACCTCCTTTATAGGCTATTTAATCTCCTAAAATCGTTATAAGTAGATATAGGTGTTCCTTTTATCTATATAGTAACCGTATTTTTTCCACTACTAATAGTAATATATAGTTTCTTATTACTCCACTATCTATTAACGCTTCGAACTGCTAATCTTGCCACTTAACTTATAAGTTTAGGTATTGTCCTTAAATTTCTTTAAGGGTCTAAGGCTCTACTACTAGTTCCCTCTAGTCCTATAGGCCTCCCCTTTTTCTAACTATTAGCCACTAGATCCTGCTTATACTTAGTTTACTTTTAGCCAATACTTAGTTTACTTCTTTTCCTCTATATACCACAAATAAGTGTTCTCTAGGTAATCCTACCACTATTGTCCCTCTAGGCATTCTTCTATAAGGAATCTTCTAGGTTAAAGTATTAGGTCCCTTTAACTTTATACTTCTACTAGGTGCCATCTATATATATACTTAGCGTCCCTAAACCGCTTTTCCTCTAGTGCCTAATATATTCTTGCTAGGTACTTCCAGTTCTTATCTTTTAGTGCCCTATATATATTACATACGTTATCTACATAAGCTACCTATAATAGTGTATAATGCGCTAGGTAACTTAAGTTAACTCTTGGCTTATCTTTATCCTTAAGTTTAAACCTATACCTAGTTAACCTAACTACTAGTATTTCTGCTACGGGTACTAAGATTTATCGCTTACTTCTCTAGTCCCTAGATCCTTCTTCTAGGTTCCTTAATGTTATAATTAACGCTCCTTTAATATAATTTATACGTTTTTCTATAATGGGTTGGTCTTAAACAACTTTTTTGTCTAGCCATATATAAAAATCTTCCTACTTATCGTTATGTTGTTGCCTATACCACTTTCTATATAACTGGTTTAGTGTATATAGTCTATCTATAAGAAAGTACCTTATTATTACTACATTATAACATCCTTTGGTGTGTCTTTCTTTAAACCTAACTGGAATATCTAAATCATCTTCTTATTCTAGTTTATCTAACTACTTTACTCTAGGTGTTCCTATACTAGGCCTATTAGTAACTCTTTATATGGGTGCTCTATCCCTTATACGACCTAGTATAGCTAACCTTCTATCTAGCTTTTGCTCTTACTATATAATAATTCTTTATCTAAACTTATCCATAGTTTCTTATTTCCTGCGTCTTACAGCTAGATCCTTAAAGTTACTTTGCTTTCTAATCTTAGTATTAACCTTTTAGTCTTTAGGCTAAACACCATATTTACCTAGAATTGCTATGGTCCTTATTTGTTTCTTAAAATCTTGGCTTCCCACTAACGTTCTTACTTGTTCCCTAAACTTATAGTTCTTAAACTTGTGTCCTATACTTATTTATTTATTACTAAACTAAGTTACTGCTCTTTCCTATTGGTTTTCGTCTATTATGGGCTCTTAAGCTGTCCTCCTTACGTCCTATAAGTCTGGAGCCTTTCTTATCTCTTTTTAAGAGTCTTAAACCTATGGCCTTTTGCCTTTTATAAGTAGTAAACTAGCACTAGCAGTTGTCTGCTTGCTTAATTATCTCTAGATATTACTCCTTCCGTCTTATAAAGTAATAGATGTTGTATTTAACGATGTTATAACGCCTATTACTAATCCGCGTTCTATAGTGGTTTTAGTCTTTACTTCTATTATATTACTAAGGTATAAGTGCTCCTAGCTAGCCTTATGTTCTTCCTTATTGCTATTAATTAATAAGTACTCTAACTCTATTATTATTATTGCTAATCTTTATCCGTATATTACTTTAATATCTTAATCTAGCTTATAGAGTTAATCCTGTTCTTTATTTAACTCTATAGTTTCTTTAAGTCCTCTTAACTCTAGCTCTTGCGGCTAATAGCTTATGCTATACTTAGTATCTTTATAAATTTGGCACGCGTTGTTATAATAAAACGTAAAGTGCTTAATTAAACACTCCTTAGTTCCGCGTAATACCCCTATATCTATATTATTATACTCTAATAACCTAGTGCCCTTTACCGCATAGTTACTCTAACCACCTCTATAGTCTCTAGTAAAATAACCTTATTTTCCATAATTTATATAAGCTCTATCTTTAAACCATTTTTCTTGTTATAGAGTCCACCTAAATATCTTCTACTGCTAAGATCCCTAGTTTAGCCTCTACTCCTTAGTCCTATAATTACTTGATCCTTAACCTCTAGGTTTCCATAGTTTCTTTATTTATCTCTTAGATTCTTTAGTACTGCTTAGGTCTATTGGCTCTACGCCATTTTATAGTTTTTAGCTCTATATTTGCCAATATATGCTCTGCGCCTTATATAACTGTAGAACTCTATCTTGCCCTTTCTTAGCTTATTTCCTTTAATAGATCTTATTATTAATCTTTATTACTTAATCTATTAACTCCCTTAGAGTATCCGCATCTTCCATTAGGATAATTATATCCTAGACTTTAGCCTTAAGTCCCTGTTTATACTATGCTATAAGCGCCTTATTATTCTATTTAACCTATATGGCTAGCGTTTAAAACTATATTATATACTCTATTACTAAGGTTCGTTGTACTAGGTTCTAAAGCTTTTATTTTACTATAGTTATTGCCTCTGGGTCTCTAAATATCTGCGTTAACTATTCTGCGAACCCGTTCCAACTAGCAAATATATACCGTATATCTTAGTTAGTAGTTATTATACCATTAGCCTATATTTTGGTAAGATATAGTTTAAACTACTTAAGTGCTCTTCCTGTTAGGAACAATCCTATATACGCCACTTAGTCCAATAATATTGCTAACTTTACTCCTTCCTGTATAACCTTAAAATGCATCTATATAAGGAATCCCTTAAGTTTTAACTTCTCTCCTAAGAACCATTTAATTAAAGATAACCTAACCTTTGCTGCTCCAATTTCATTAATACATTCCTTAAGTATCCTATTATTATCTTGTAAGTAATTAACTAAGAACCCGCCTCTATTATACTAGTATCTCCTCCTATACCTAAGGTTATAGCTGCCATTAATAGCGACGTGACTAGTGCTTTAGGTGGCATGTTATTCGACCTTATTTAATACCGTAACTGTAGTAGTAAATGTGTAACAGAACCTTATAGTAAGAACTACAATAGGTCCTATTATTAGGCTAGGTATATAAATATAAATAAGTTAACAACGTAATAATAACTGGTAGAGTAGTTGCCTAATAGATTAACTCTAATTGTATTCTAAGATTTACTATAAAGAGAGAACTATCTGGGTAGGGACTGTGGTCCTTTAAATATAACTATACGCCTAAGAAATCCCTTCGCTCCGTAAGGTATGTATGCTCTATCTACTCTGTTACAGATCACATAGATTATATAGATTACACAGATTACATTACGTGACCTCGGCTACCATTCCTCGTTATATGGTTCCACCGGATCCATCCTAGACCGTGCCTGTATTAACCAACTAGCTTCCGCCAACTCTTCTCTAAGTAGTCGTAACATCGTACTTAAGCTGTCCGTAACAATAATACTAAGCCTATAGCTCTATTATATCCTTAAGTTATTCCCTTATAGAATTCTCTAATAAACTCTTTTACTATTAACATATTCCTTATATCCTAGGTCCTCTTATTATATCTCTAAAAAAATTTATAACTACTTACTTTTTAGCGTCTTATAGGTCTTTCCTTCTTAAGTTACTATAATTTTAGAATAATTATACCTAATTAATCTATCTTTATGTAACATCACCCCTAATAGCTTTTTGTTATCCTTAGTATACTAAATCTTAAAGTAATATTCTATAAGTATTTCCGCCTATCTATAATTAAGTTCTTTTATTATTAGGAAACCCTATTAGGTTCCTATAGTCCGTCTTAACTATAAATAGTTTTTCTATGTCTTATAAGAATGCTCTCTACTTTTTAAGTGCTATAACTATACCTAATAACTCTTTATTATAGATATTAATATTTAGTTCTAGTAGTATTATCTTTTAGCTATAATATGCTACTAAGTGCTATACGTCCTGGTGCGTTTATAGCAAATATACTTCTAGTATAAAGTCTAATACGTCTATTTCTATAACCTTATCCGGCTTTAGTTAATAAACTCTAAGGATTAGATTCTAGGTAAATGGTTCCTTAAGCTTCTAAAATAGCTTTCTTTATTACTACCCTATACCCACGGTTTGTCTTTCTTTATTAACGTTATAAATAGCTTAATATTATTTAACTACTATATAATAAACCTTTTATAGTAGTTATAAACCCCTAAAAATAATCTTAACTACGTAAAGTTCTCTAGTTCTTACTAACTAACTATAGCTTTAACTTTCCTTAGATCTATATAGATCCTGCCTAGTTTAATAATAAATCTAAGAAAATTGGTCTTCCTTATAAAGAACTTGCATTTCTTAATTACTACTAGTATCTTTTCTTCTTATAGTCTCTTTAAGACCCACTTAATATATTCTCTATGCTCTTTCTTACCTGTTAAGTAGATAATAATAATATTAAGGTATACTATAATAAATTTATTAAAGTGTTTTCCTAATATACTATTAATTTGCTTCTAGAATGTTACTAGTGCGTTTATAAGTCTAAATTATATAACTAATAGCTTATATAGTCCTTCCTTTAACCTAAAGGCTGCCTTCTTTTTATTGCCTTTCTTAATCCTAATCTAATAGTACGCCTATCTTAGATCTATAATTATAAAGATTTATATATTACTGTTGGTATGCTTTAATACAGTGCAATAGACGTAATATACGTGCAGTGCGGTGTGTAGTTGGATTCTTGTCGTTCTATCTACACGTCTTGATGATATATATACACGTCGCATAGATCACGTGCTTTACGCACGTAATATACAAAACGAATATCTACCAACACTAGAGCAACTCTAAAGGAAACCAAATCGTACTATTCCTGTTATTTGTAGCGTATACGCAATAGCTGGCTCTTCCGTCTATAGTACACAGTAGCTTCTCCTTTGATCCTATCTCAGTCATATAACGCTTATAACGGCTTATATAAATACCTTTAAACCGGAGCTTATGGATTAATAAACTGTATAACAAAGTTAAGACGTTGTGTAAGGAAAGAAGGTAAGAGAATTGGGAAGAAAGGGTAGTGGTCCTAGCAGAACTTGGCAGGATTTAGTGGACTTGGCAGAATATGGCAGAATGCCACAGATTGCCATTAGATTGCCATTAGATTGCCGTAGATTGCCGTTAGATTACCGTTTTGCGGTCAGTCTCTAATTGCTAAGTCGGTAGAACCAGATAGACGTGTATAAGGTATTATAGGGGTATCCTATGACAATTGCTATCTAATAAAGATACTAAGCTAAGGAGAAGAAGGAGAAGAAGAAGAATTGTTAGAGGTAGTAGATGGACATATCGTGAGGGCTGCCAAGGCGCTAGTGGTAAGCAAGCCAATGGCGATTTTCCATGCCGGGTATAGAAAATCCTAATTGGCTAGTTAAATTCAGGGTCCGTAAAATATAGCAGGTGGCATACCTTAGCACCATTATAACGCTAAGTCAAATCTAAGTTCGTTCGCGTTTGTTTAACCTACTCTATAGCTTACAGTTCTAAGTAATTGGTATTAATTAACTTCCTAAGAGCTATAGATACCTTGCTTTTAATTATTAAGTTAGTAGGGTTACTATCGCCATTAATCTATTTAACTTCCGCAATCTTTCTGCGCTTGTATAACTAACGAAGACATTTCTCTTGTATAGTGCCTAGCTTAACGAGACATTCGTAGAGTAATTTTAAGTTAGTGTAAAGTACGAGTAGGAGTTTAATCTGTAGAAGTTATTTAATAGTTAACTTAATTGCGGCGCCAATATTAAATCCGTAGGCTATTATATAGAGTTCTAAGGCTAGTACGCTTCTAGTAACTCTCTTATACTTAATTAATAACTAGTAAATAATATTAGCCTTATATAACGCATCCTCTAATACCAGTATATATCCTATTTGTAATAAGAGGTCCTTATTGTTAGCGAATAAGGCGTTAGTAAAAGCAAGTAGGCGTAATATGTTAATATCCAATTTAATAAACGTAAGGCCTTTTATTGGATTGTTAATCTGCAATTATAGTTATTTATTAAATGCTGTAACGTCTTCCTTTTTAGGATTAATTACCTAGGCGGTAAAAGAGAGATTAAATAAAGCTTCTAGTTAATATATAGAGGCAATATACGTACCTCTTACGCGTTGCGCAACGTATTGTTCCTTTATAGTTAGTATATTACGGACAATGCTTCTTAAGCTTGTAGTTATAGCTATTTTTCTAAGGTAGACTATATTTAGGTTCTTATACTAGTATTTTTAGGTTATTATAATATTGCCTTCCCAAGAGAGTTAAATAATATATCCGTTGAATTTAAGTGACTGCTTAACCGTAAGTTGCTCGCGTTCTTTTATAAGAAAGTGAGCCTTTTCTAGATGTTGTTACTCTGCGTCCATAAAGGTGGTATTGGCCAGGAAGAGAGTGTTGTTAGTTTAGAGGCCAACAATGCTAAAGTAGTTGGGAGTGTTGCTCTATAAGAGGTAAGGGTTATACGTTAATAAGTTTATATCCAACTCCTTAATATAATAATTATAGTAGGTTATAAACCAGTAATTACCTACTTCTAGAACACCGTATAAAGGTTTAATTACCTTTAGGATTAAGTTCTTTCCGATACCTAGTTAGCTTCCCAATTTATAAGGTAGTTAAATATAGAAGTCTCAATTTAGCTTTATAAGAGATTGGATATCCACCTAGGAGATATCTTATAAATATAACTGTGTGCCATTGCCTCGTAGTATTGCTGCAATGTATAGAATAAGGCGTTAGCTAACTTATTAAATAGTAGGTAACTAGGTTAGTATAATACCCTTTTTAAGATTATTATACGCTTGGATAACGAGTCTTAATTTCTTAAAGGCTTTGTTAGTACTAGGGTTCTTAATCTTATCTATAAATCGTGAGTTAAAGACTCTAACTCCTGCGGGTACGTCCTAAGGGTTAATAATCTTAAATATACCCTTTTTAATTAGTTCTGTAATTTCCTTTTAACAGGATATTTTAAACTGCTTATAGTTGCTGTCCTCTTGCAAGAATATAGTAATATTGGCAGTATTAACGTAAAGGGGATACTTATAGGGTCTTCCTCTTCTTTAGTGAGGTAGTTATGCTTCTCTGGTTTTGGTAAGGGACGGTTTCTATATAGAGATGGTTTCTATAGACGGTTCGTATATATAGACAGTTTCGTTAACCTAAATATTATTAACTTAGGTGCCGTTATCTTAAATGTCTTTAACGTGAATATTTCTAGGGTCTGTTAAGTACGGTTTAATAGCAGTACTGCGGAACTTTGTAGGGCTACTAGGTAGGTTAATAGCACACGTTTCTCCTTTAATATTTAGTAGGTTATATGGTCCTGCCTAGTATCCAGGCTGTTCTATATTGCCTTCTCTCTAGACTAGTACTAAAGAGTTAAGGGGTAGATTATGAATTGCGGTAGTGCTGAAGCTATTATATATATTAAGTGCATCTGCGACCTAGCGCTCCGCTTATATCTTCTTTACTTCCTCTATAGCTTTCTTAAATACAATCGCACGCTATATTACTATAGGTGAAGGTACGTCAGACTCTGTTATTTGGAGATACGCTCTAAATACTAACAGTGTGGGTATTAGGCCGTTTGGTTCTACGGAGTTGTTAATTGCTTTAAAGGCCATTTATAGTGCTATATCCTTGTTAATTCCTAGTATCTTGGAAGTAATAATGTAGTATATGCGTCGCAAGGGGCCGTGGTAACGCTCTACTATACCAATTAAGTTATAAGCTTTGACCGGTACGCTCTTTATAGTAGTGCCTATATTAACCGCGTATTGCTTAAACTCTTTACTAATAAAGTTCTTTCCTATATTATATATAATCATATCTGGGGGGCCTAGGTATATGTTAATCTAGCACGCTTATAATATATCCCATATATACTTAGCGCTAATATTCTGTAGCTATCTGCCTGTTTAAAATTAGGTGCCTTTATTAACAATATAAAGTATAGGCTTGCTATTAATGTACATAATATTAACGATAATGCAGTAGTTAAAATTAATATTATCTTTTAAGGTAAATCTAAATCTGCCTAGTAACTTTCCGTGCTTTTAACAGTATAAGCAGTAGCGGGTAATATACTTAAGTGTCTTTTAATTAGCATCGTTTTTATAGCCAGCGCGGTCTAATATTCTCTTAAGTCGCTCTACTGACGGGTGTCCGAAGCGTTAGTATAGGCGTCACAATTCTACATTAGTTAAGTAGCATGGGTTTTGGTTAAAAGACTCTATAATAAACATATATAACGAGGTATCCTATAGTAGAAACAGGTGTCCGAATCGGCGTATAACTGGTACGGTCTTTAAGGGGGTTATTAGGACATTCTTTAGGTTGTTAAAGTATACTTATAAGTTGTCTATATCTACTAGGCAAAGCAGGAAAGGGGTATTAACTTTAATAACGTGGAACTCTACTGTACCTATTAGTATATCTACCTTAATAGAACTAATAGAGGATATAGAACCTATTCCAAACTATACGCTAACTATGCCTCTCGTGGACTTATTTAACTGTACTTTATTAATCTTCTAAAGTGTAAAAAACTGACCGTATCCTACTATAGAACGTTTAGAGGCTTTAGTGTCGATCATTACACCTATAAACTTTATTAAGGTGTAGCGTGAGGTTATATTATACGCAAACGGGTCTGTATTAGTAGTAAATACATCTATTATAGTATTAATAGTTATAACTGCGTAGCTATAAGCTCTGTTGGCTAGTTCTAAAGCTGTAGCGGTCGCATTGTCTAGTTCGATCTCACTATACAAAGTGTAGTATACTGTGGCCTGGTTGTCCTCGTTTAGTAGAGTATTAGGGTCCATATTAATTACCAGAGCGTTAAATGCGTCAGTGATCTCGTTGTTATCACCTTTATAGTCTATAATATATTACTTTATTTGCTCCTGGAAGCGGTCCTTAAACTTATTTTTAAACTTAGTCTTAGACTCTTCTTGCTCCTCCTTAATATGTTTCCATAAGCGATATCCTTCCTTGTTATATATAAAGCAATATAGTTTCTGTCGGTTGCGGTTATATGGGGGGTTGCTGCGGTTTTTGCGGTTATTGCGGTCGTAGTTATTGTCTCTTCTATAGAATCGTCGGTCTGTAAAGAAAGCTTATATCTTCTCCGCATGCTCTTTTTCATATGCCGTAATAGACGATTAGAGTTTATTAATAAGGGCTCTAAGGTTATCTAGTAGGTTAGAGACTGTATATCTACATACTGGTATTCCCTAGCAAGAAGTAATAATTTTGTTATAAAGGAAGTCTATAGTTTGTAAGGTAGGTCTAAGGCTATACTATAGTTAACAAAGTCTATGGATTAGCAATTAGAGGCATTCGCTTATAGACTTGTCTATATTTTCTGCCATTACTGTTATAAGTGTAATAGTATTCCACTTATCTAGGTTCTTGCGTTAAAATCCTAGTCCTTTAAAGAAATTCCAAAGATGCTTGCAAGCTTTGGCGAATAGTAGGCGGGATAGTTAGTTTGTATAGAAGTGGTCTAGAGCTAGTCCTTTTAACATGGTAGGGAATGCCTTAAGGTAGGCTTCTTAGGGTACGTCCGCTCGATTATAGATATCATAGAATATTATTAATTTATAGTTAAGGCTTTTGTTTATGCTACCGTATTTCTACTCCTCCGTGTATATCTTAGCTGCATTTGCAATTTCCTTTCTATAGCTAGTTATAGTGATAGGGCGGTTCTCCTTGTCCGTAGGTTATTTATAGAGTTGCTATATTATTATTACAGGTTAAGGCGTAATAGATAGTGTAAAGGTAGAGGTAATTATAAATTGAGGTATAGTGGAAAGTATAGGCACTAAGGAACGTCTTACTTATTACTTTTCTAGAGTTCCGTGTGTCTTATAATACTAGATACTTCTTAACTTAATACCAGTATTAAACTTTTTTTAAGTGCGTTTATCTCTTCTCTAGTCTATTCCGTTTGGTCTTCTTCTTATGCTATATTATATAAGGATTAAGGGAGTGATTTGCCTTATTTATGGTTAGTATTAACCCATACTCCTCTAGTATTTAGATAATCGCGTAGTTTCTAAAGCCAGTATAAGTGGATTTGCGTGAAGATATCAACCATAAAGTCCTTAAAATCTCCCTAGAACAATTCCTAAAGTATTAAGTCTAGCTGGTTATGTATCTCCGTATATACGTATATCTTGCATCGTACGTAGTTGGTTAGCTCGTCCTTAGTAACTTCCATTTGGTTAATTCTATCTTCCTATTTAGCTGCTTCTTCCTCCTAGTCTTTCTCTGTTCCTGACATCTTATATTTTATATATTATTTAGGTAGGTAAGGGTGTTCGTAGGGTAAAGGTAGGGGAACGGTTAAGGAGGCGGTTGAGGAGGCGGTTAAGGAGGTGGTTAAGGAGGCGGTTAAGGGGGCGGTTTGAGTTGTTTAAGTAGGGTAAGGTGTTTTACGCAGTAATTCTTCTGAAATAGATAGAACGAGATATCTAGAAGTCGTTGTAGATACTAGATAAGTACTCCTAGGTAGTTTCTCTTCTTCTCTTTAACTAAAATAGGCTAATACAAAAGGTAGATAAGTATAACTATCTTCCAATCTGCTGTAAGGTGGACAGTATAACTGTCTTTTAAGCTATCTACGTCTTTCCTAATCTGTGCGCGCTCACTAATTAGTGTTGGTATGCTTTAACATAGTGCAATAGACGTAATATACATGTAGTGCGGTGTGTAGTTGGATTCTTGTCGTTCTATCTACACGTCTTGATAATATATATGCGCGTTGCGTAGATTACGTGCTTTACGCACGTGATATACGAAACGAATATCTACCGACAATTACTAATCCTATTTTAAATTTCGCTAATCAAGGGTAAAAGATATTTACCCTTTCTTATAATGCTATTTAACTATCTATAGTTAATATATAACTTAAGTTTTCCATTCTTCTTTAATATAGACAGTACTAGATATTCTATTAATAACTATAATAGTCTAATATATCCTTTTTATAGGGTTTCCTAAATAAACTTTTTAAGTGCTCTTAACTTATCTTTAGTTAACCTATAAATTGGAAAGAACCTTAGACTTATTTCTAGTTCTAATTCTAATTTATAGTTTTATACTATATACTTTAATAACTTTTTACTTTCTGGGCTCTATAGCTATTTCCTATACTTATAGTATCTCTTTAATACGTAACTTAAGTTTTGCTTAGTCTCCTTATATATTACTCCAACTTAGTACTATACTATCTTAGTTACTTATCGCGTCTTATATTATTAAGTATCCTTAATATTAACCTAATCTATAATCTAATTAATCTTTGGATTGTATTCCTATAACTAAGGTATTTTGAGTATTGCCTTATCCTTTCTTAATAATAGGATATTAAAAGATATCATAACTTGTTTTCTTTTAAATTGTTATCTAAATAGGTCCTGTTTTAAAATTATCAATACTTTCTCTATAGGCTATTAAATCTTTTAAAATTATTAATAGATATAGGTACTTTTTTTTTATCTATACGGTAACCCTATCCTCTTAACTACTATTATTAATATATAGTTTCTTATTACTCTACTATCTACTAGCGCTTTAAACTTTTAATTTTACTATTTTACTTATAAATTTAGGTATTGTCCTTAAATTTCTCTAAGGGTTTAAGGCTTTACTACTGGCTTTCTTTAGTCCTATAGGCCTCGCCTTTTCTTAACTATTAGCTGCTAGATTCTAATTATACTTAGTTCTTCTTAAGCTAATACTTAGTTTACTTCTTTTCCTTAATATACCATAATACGTATTTTTAGTATACTCCCACTGCTATTATCCGTTTAAGCATTCTTTTATAAAAAATCTTTTTGGTTAAAGTATTAAGTTATCTAAATCCTAAACTTCTACTAGATGCTATTTATATATATACTTAGTATTTCTAAACCTTCTTTTATCTAGTCCCTAATATATCCTTATTAGGTACTTATAGTTCTTTTTATTTAGTACTTTATATATACTATCTATATTATCTATATGCGATCTATACTAATATATAATACGCTAGGTGCTTTAGGTTAACTCTTAGCTTATTTTTATCCTTAAGTTTAAACCTCTATTATATTAATTTAAGTATTGCTATATTATTTACTAGTACCAATATCTATATTCCTTCTCTCTAGTCTATAGCCTATTCCTTTAGATTCTTTAATATATCCTATCTATCTTTCTAATCTAATCTAATCTAGTATGGCTTTCTCGTCTAGTTATATATAGAAAATTTTCTATTTATTATTTCTTTATTACCTATACTACTTTTAGTACAGCTCTATAAGTATATACAATCTATCTATAAGGAAGTATCTCTTTATTACTACATTATTATAATCCTTAGTATTTCGTTCTGTAAATTAAGTTAGAATCCCTAGATTCTCTTCTTATTTTGGTTTATTTAACTACTTAACTTTTAGTATTTCTACGCTTAGCCTATTTATAACTTTTTATATAGGCGCTCTATCCCTTATATATCCCAGTACGCTAGATCTCTAGTCTAGTTTCTATTCTTGCTGTATAAAGATTCTTTACCTAAACTCTTTTATGGTTTCTCCTATTTCTTACCTTATAAGTAAATCCTTAAAGTTTTTATTCTTCTTAATTGTTATATTAACTTTTTAATCTTTAGGCTAAATGTTATATTTATCTAAAATTGCTATAGACCTTATTTATTCTTTAAAATCTTAGCTCCTTAGGAACTTTTTTCCTAGTTCTACCCCATAGTTAAAATCTTTAACCTTAAAGTAATTATACTAATCCTTTATATTTCCAGCTTTAATCCATCCTTATAGATAACTGGCCTACATTCTTATCCATTTTTTAAAATCTTAAATCTTTCTTATCTGATTTTAAGAGTCTTAAACCTATAGCTTTTTACCTTTATTAAGTGGTAAGCTAGTACTAGTAGTTATCTACTTACTTAAACCTTCTTAGTTATATATCCTTCCGTCTTATAAATTAATAGATGCTTTATTTAACGGTGTTATAATACCTATTACTAAACCTTACTCTATAGCGGTTTTAGTCTCTACTTTTAATATAATATTTCTAAGATCTATATACTCCTAGTAAGCTACCTTTATTACCTTATTATTACTATATTCCATATTTATTCCAAATAGGTTTATTAGATCTTCAGGTGCATTATTTCTATATATATATCTTTCCCGTAATATATGTAAGCCTTGCAGTATAGAAAAATTAAGTAAACGACTTAATTGTAAATCTATGGAAATTAGGTGTACTATATACACGAAATACGTGGCAAAGGTTAACGGAGACGCCGACGATAACTTGTAACTGTTACCTAATTGGCCACCAGGTCAACATTGCCACTTAGTCAGTAATAGGTAATGAATAGGTAATAGAAATGAGTAGTAAGATATGCGATAACAAAAGATAGGGTGTAAGTCATAAGATAAGACAAAGTACTATTTTAGTATGGTACTGGTAGTAGGTTACAATATAGCCTATCTTACTGATTATCCAATTTATTGGGTTTTTTTTAAGTTTTTATAACTTTGGCTCCTATAGCCAATAGTTTACACTATATTTAGCGTCCTTATAAATTTAGTATATATTATTATAATAAAACGCAAAGTGTCTAATTAAACACTACTTGGTCCTACGCAATATACTTATATATCACGGGATATCTCCGTGACACCTTATACACGTCTACCTGTTCCCACCTGTTTCCACCTGTTCCCACTAACGCAGCAAGAAGAGACCGACCGCGAGACAACAATCTGACGGCAATCTGCCGCATTCTGCTATATTCTGCTAAGTCCACTAAATCCTGCCAAGTTCTGCTAGGACCGCTACTTAAATCCTATTCTGCTCTGTATATATATTGACCAAGCAACCAAACTAATAATATATACCCTTTCTTTCTGTTTCCTTACCTTCTCTCCTTACACAACGTCTTAACTTTATTATATAGTTTATATATATAGCTTAATAATATCTACTTCGCTATATATTATTACCACTTATACTTACTCTATAACACTATATTACATTAAAACCTATATTCCGCCCCGCCCTGTTTAAAATACAGAACGACTTTAAAGCCCCTATAATAGCCGCTAACATTATATCCGTACTCTGGGAATAATTGGCAGATATATAAAAGTCCTTTATAAACGCCCTCGCATAAAACCAAGCTACTATAGCTTAATAGTAAGCCGAATAAGAAGTACGGTACTAGAAAATAATTAAGGCCCTCTAAGAAGAAATCCGCACCCTTAAGACGCCTACGCTAAGCCCTTAAGACTGGTTGCTATTATTAGAAGCCAATACGCGGAACGCGAGCCCTAAACTAGTAATAGTTATCCTACCAATAGAACCGACTACTGTGCCGCAATAATCTAAACAATTACTAAACCCTCTAATATTTACTGGTAAATAATAAGAACTCTAATTATTCCTAAGCTGGCTTAAAAATAAGCTAACTGGTAATACTAACTGCTACCTAACTAAAGCTAACTAACTCTGTTATGCCCTAAGTTAACTAGGAGAAGATATAGCTAACCTTATTAAATCTCTTTAACTGAACTTAGTACTAAGTCTAATTGTACTTCTTAAAGCTATATATGGTAACTTAAACCGCTAAGCTACTACTTAGAGAAAAATAAACTATATAACTTAAGGAATAAAAAGCTTTCTAGTATACTTCTCTAAATTTAACTGTTATATAAAAGAAACAGGCTGAAACGACTTTGTACTAATTAACAGCCTTATTAAATCTGTAAGTCCTAAACTAAAAACCTCCCTAATAGGTATAGACCTACTAGGAGCCCTTAACGCCTGCGCAAACGTTATTAATAAATAGTATAATGATATACTACGCCTAACACCGAAGTCTACTCCTTAATATAATATGATAGCCCTGTAAATGTTTACTAAGTTATTGTCTTAGCCTAAGTACCCTAACGCTATAGATATTAATATAGGGACCCTAGGATACGCTCTACTAGGGTTCCCTAAATAAGAATAATGTATTAAGCTAGGCCTTTGCTTTAAATGCGGAAGCAAGGAATATATCTTAAGATATTACTCTGTCCCTATGCCCTAATATAACTTATAAACGGCCAACACTAATAACTATTTACTATATTGATCCTTTAGTTACTGTCCCTAATCTTTACCTAGCTCTAGCCCTGTGTCTAGTAAGCACTACTTATAAGGATGAAGTTATAACTGATGTTCTATAGGAACCCCTTCCCGCTTGCTACTAAAAGGTATGTTTTAGAGTTAAGTTGCTTTCTAGGACAGCTATGTTATAGAATCTTATTAAACGCATTAGATGTTGCAAACCCTGACTTTTAGGATTGTAGTATAACTATTAACTGCCGTCTTTGGTAGAAAAGTTAATAGGCTAATACTTAAGTCCTAATTGACATAGGAGCTAGTAGTATAGGATTTATTAATAAGATCTTTGCGTAAAATAATAGGTTTACCCTGATACCCCTTAACTGATATATTAATGTATTTGGATTTAATAGAAAATGCACTGTTTTGGGCCGTATTACTTACGTAGCAGCCCTAAAACTCTAATACCTGAACTATAAAGAATTAATTAAGCTCTTTATAACTACCCTAGGTTACCTAGTAATCCTTAGATAACCCTAGATAAAGCTATATAAGGTAACTATTGATTAGGACAACCTTAAGCTTCTATTTACTGCCTCCTGTTATAAGTAGAAGTGCCTTATAACTTGCTGCTTAGACCCTAAACTAAAATCTAAAAAATTTACCAGGATTTACCAGTTTAAAATTTCTACTAACGTCTACTTTGTACCTAAAAAGTCTACCCGATTCCATTAACCCGAGAATTCCACTAAATTCTATTAATATAAGAATTCTACTGACGTCTACTAAGAACCTGGAAATTACACTGAACTATATAAACCGACTTTGACCGCTATACCCCAAACTAAGTAGAAGCTTAAGCTTAATATATAAAGGTACTAGAAGAACTGGTATTCTACTATAAAAAGGATACTTAAAGAACCTAAACCTAAACCTAATACTAACTCCGTACCTAATACTAAACCTAAAACTATATAAGAAACTAAGGATAATCTGAGCCCGCTTAATACCTTAGATATCTATATAATTAGAGCTACCCCATTAGTATGGCTTGCTAGGAAACCTAAATATATAATCTTTGCCGTTATAATAGCCGATATTAAGAAGGCCTTAGTACTAAAGAAGCACACTAATCTGGCTACGAAAGTACTAGTAGAATACTATAATTATTTAGATGTATTCTTATAAAAGAAAGCTAATAAGCTACTGGAACGCCGTTTATATGATTATAAGATTGTAGTTAAAGAAGGAAAATATCCTAGATTTGGACCCTTATACGGAATGTCCTAAAATAAACTTTAGGTACTATGGAAGTACTTAAACAAATATCTGGATAAAGGATTTATTAGAGTAAGTTCTTTACCTATAGCCGCACTAGTAATCTTTGTTAAGAAACCTAGTAGTGGTTTATACTTCTATGTAGACTACTAAGCTCTTAACGCTGTTACTGTTAAGAACTAATACCCAATCCTGTTAATCTAAGAGATACTAAACTAATTAAGTAAGGCTCGCTTCTATATGAAGCTTGATATTATCCACGTATTTAACCGCCTCTATATTATAAAAGGAGATAAATAGCTTATTGCATTTTGTACTTAATATAGATTATTTAAATACTTAGTAATGCTATTTGGCCTCGTAAACGCCCTGAGTTTATTTTAATACTTTGTGAATAACACCCTGCGCCTATACCTAGACGTTTTTTATACTGCTTATATTAACGATATTTTAATATACAGTAATAATCTAGCTAAATACTGAAAATATATTAAACTGGTCCTGTAAGCCTTACGCGGAGCCGGCCTATAATTAGATATAGATAAATGCGAGTTCTATAAAACGGAAGTTCTATACCTTGGACTTATTATTTCTATAGATGGCGTATAAATGGACCCCAAGAAAGTTAAAGTAATTGTAAACTAGTAAGAACCTAAGAATATTAAGGACGTAAGGGCCTTTATAGGCTTCGCCAACTTCTATTAATGGTTTATTAATAACTTCTCCGCCTTAGTTTTACCCCTTATAGCCTTAACCTAAAAGGATAAAGCCTTTATCTTTAATAAGGAATGTAAGAAGGCCTTTGCTTATCTAAAGGTTATATTTACTACTATACCTATGCTTTAATACTTCGACCTAGACTAAATGAGTATTATAGAAGCTGACTTATCTAATTATATTACTGGAGGTATTCTGTCTTAATATAATAAGGAAGGAGTATTGCACCATATAGCATACTTTTTGAAATAATTAAGCCCAGCTAAATGTAATTATGAGATCTATAATAAGGAATTGCTAGCTATTATTAAATACTTTAAGCAATAGTGACTAGAACTAGAAGGAGCTGGATTTCTAATTAAAGTTCTTAGTAACTATAAAAACCTACAGTACTTTATAACCATAAAATAGCTAAGCCATTATTAAGCCCGTTGGTTAGAATATCTGTTCTAATTCCAATTCTTAATTATATACCACCTAGGCGTTTAAGGCTAGAAGCCTAATACCCTAACCTAATATTTATAGGGTGTACTAGCTTAAGAAGAAGCGCGCTCCTACCGCAATTAGACCCTACTTTGCCCTAAGCTATTTAAACCTTCTACTAAAGATCTTATAGTATATGTCCTTAAAATAACTAATTAAACTATTAAACAGATTATAGTTAATAAATATCCAAACAATAAGTTTATCTAAGAGACGCTTAAGCTAATTTAAGATAGCGTTAGACACTCTAAAAAGATTTCTCTAAGTAAATGCGAAGCCTATAGAAACCGCTTATACTACTAAAACTGCCTAGTTATTCCTACTTATAATAAACTTAAGCTTAAGCTTTTTAAATACGTATACAATCTACTAGTAGCCGGCTACCCAGGCTAAGGAAAAACCCTGGAACTATTCTAATAGGAGTACTACTAGCTAAACATGCATAATATAATATAGAAGTATATCTCTAGCTGCTATACCTACTAACGAGCTAAAGCTTTATATAAGACGTATAACGGCTTCCTAAAACTACTGCCTGTTCTAGACCGAAGATAGAAGGACATCTTAATTAACTTTGTTGTTAACCTCCCTATAAGTAAAGGCTATATAAACATTATAGTAGTTATAGACTGACTATTTAAGATAAGACACTTAATTGCCTGCCCTAATATATTAATATCTACTATTACCCAACTATTCCTGGATTATATATAGAAACTTTATAAACTCCCCAAAATAATTATCTCTAATAGAGGCCGCTAGTTTATCTTAGTGTTTTGGAAAGAACTAACTACCCAAATCTATATTAAAGCACTATTATTTACGGTATATTACCCAAAAACGGATAGTTAAACGGAATGTGTAAATGCTATAATAGAACAGTATATTTGGATATACACATCGTATTTATAGGATGACTAGATAGACTAGCTTATATTTACTAAGTTTACTGCAAATAACTCCGTTTTAGAAACTATAAAGGTCTCCCCGTTCCTAGCTAATTATGGCTAGCACCCGCGAATAGGTTTTAAACCCTTTAGTAATGTTCCTCGCCTAGCTTATTAGGCCTTATAAGTTGCAGAAGCAAATAAATTTATAAAGAAGATGGAAGAACTATAAGAGTTCCTTACTAATAAAATAATATAGGCCTAGTCTATCTATAAAGCTGTAGTAAATAAGAACTAAACCCTAGCACCAGCTTACTAAATTAGTAACTTTGTTTAGCTAAACACAAGAAATCTAAATACAAAACGACCTACTAAGAAACTTAATTGGAAGAACGCTGGCCCTTATAAGGTTAAAAAAGTTGTCTCTCCTTATGCCTACTAACTGAAGCTCCCTAATACGGTTAAAATCCACCCTGTATTTTATACGTTAGTCCTCCACCCTACCGCCCCTATATTAGACGCCCTACCTGGACAGATTTAAGACCCTCCCCCATTAGTTAAAGTAGATGGTAAGGATAAGTACCTTGTTAAAAGAGTTAACAATATTAAGTATAATAAATGGAAACGTAAATATATGTACCTTATAAAATGGAGAGGCTTTACTAAGCCCTTATAGGAACCCGTTAACTCTATAGGACTTATACAAGCCGCAGAAGACTTTTATAAACTCTACTTAGAACTACCACAGCCCTATCTTATAGAAGCTTGAGTTTAAAGGGGGGGTACTATTATAGGACACCTCCATAACACCTTATATACGTCTACCTATTCCCACCTGTTTCTACCTATTTCCACCAACGCAGTAAGAAGAGACCGACCGCGAGACAATAATCTAACGGCAATCTGCCGCATTCTGCCATATTCTGCCAAGTTTACCAAATCGTGCCAAGTTCTGCTAGGACCGCTACTCAAATCCTATTCTGCTCCGTATACGTATCGACCAAGCAACCAAACTAACAATATATACCCTTTCTTCCCGTTTCCTTACCTTCTCTCCTTACGCAACGTCTTAACTTTATTATATAGTTTATGTACATAGCTTAATAATATCTACTTCGCTATATATTATCACCACTTATACTTACTCCGTGACATTATATCTATATTATTATACTTTAATAATCTAGTGCCCTTTACCGCGTAGTTACTCTAACTACCTCTATAGTCTTTAGCAAAATAACCCTATTTTCTACAATTTATATAAGCTCCTTTTTTAAACCATTCTTTTTATTATAGAGTCCGCCTAAACATCTTTTACTACTAAGATCCCTAGTTTAGCCTCTACTCCTTAGTCTTATAATTACTTAATCCTTAACCTTTAGGTTTCTATAGTTTTTTTAGTACCGCTTAGGTCTATTAGGTCTAGTCCGCCATTCTATAGTTTATAACTTTATATCTATTATTATGTACTTTATGCCTAATATAATTATAAAACTCTATCTTACCATTTTTTTGCTTATTCCCTTTAATATATCCTATTATAAATCTTAATTAACTAGTTAATTAATTCTTATATACTAATTGCATCCTTTATAAGAATTATTACATCCTAGACTTTTACTTTAAGTCCCTATTTATACTATGCTGTAAGCGCCCTATTATTCTATTTAACTTATATAGTAAGTGTTTAAAACTATATAGTATACTTAATTACTAATATTTATTATACTAAATTTTGGAGTTTTCTTTCTGCTATAGTTATTACCTTAAGGTCTCCAAATATCTATATTAATTATTCCGTAAATACGTTTTAGTTTAAAAATATATACTATACTTCCTAATTAGTAGTTAATGCTTTATCTATCTCTTCGAACACGTGCATTTTTTTGTCAATTTTTTAATTGGTGGCTGCGGCTCAGGGGCCTATAAATGGCGGGCTTGTTTTCCAGCTTTTATAAGCAGTTTTTACTATAAAAAGCAGGAAAAATAGCCCTGAATTTGCAAGCCCATGGTCCAACTAGCAAAAGTGCGTACTTATAAGAAGTAGGGCATAAGCTATATATATACATATAAGGTGAAAAAGCAAACGCTTGGGTAGGCAGGTGAATTAACAGCAGCTTCAATTAATAAGAACTAGCATATTCGAATTTAATTAGATAATATTGTTGATGCTTAAAGTTCTTTATATAGAGACTTTAAGCTGTGCGCTGTAGGATACGTGACTTCCTATAGACCCTATTATCTATCTCTTTAAACACATGCATTTTTTTGTTAATTTTTTAATTGGTGGCTGCGGCTTAGGGGCCTATAAATGGCGGGCTTATTTTCCAGCTTTTATAAGCAGTTTTTACTGTAAAAAGCAGGAAAATAGCCCTAAATTTGCAAGCCCATAGTTTAAGAAGAGCAAAGCGTAACCACAGCCAAATGGGAGAAAAATGTGTATAGAGAGATGTGTTTTAGGTATCATCCTTATACATAAGGCTAAGTTGAAAAGAACGCTGGCGGGGTACCTAGTTAAAACCTTTATAAAAGGCGGAAGGCGTCAGCCTATAAGGTTAAGCAATAAAGGCGAAAAGCATCTAACGTCTAGCGGCCTAGGCGTTGGACCTCTTTATTAGAGAAGCCGTGGTCTAGGGCGTGTTAGGCCACGCCCCTATAAAAGCTGTGACCTGTATACTATATAGCTAAAATGCTATAGAGGTTTAGTCTTAATTTAAGCATCTTCCGCGCGTATAAGGCGGAAAACGCCGCACTACTAAATGTAGTAAATAGCGGCATAAAGGGAGCCTGGGGGTCTAGGAGAAAAAGCCTTTATAGCGCTACTACAGGGTAAACCGCGTTAAAGGTTACGGCTACTATAATTTAAACACCCTGCTTATCCTTATCAGTATTAATCCGTTTAAGATAAAAGGTAAGGTAATCTCCAGAGGGGCTGAACTATACGTCTAAGCGAGTAGCTTTAGTTGCAGCAAATAATAGTTCGGACTATTGCTTGTCGGTATAGGAGATCTCGCCTATATAGAGGCACCCCTGCGAAGGCGAGGTAGAAGGCGGCATCGGTATTTACCCCTAGAATTAAGTTACTACTAGTCGCGATCTTAGCGAGGATGCTATGTAAGATTAGCAACTTTAGGGTAGATTCTTTTAGGTTAGGGTTAAGGGAAGTTGCCCTATCTAGTATGCGATAAAGTGACACGTTCTCAAATACTATAACTAGGAGAATGCGGTTAATATATATAGAGCGGATCGCGGCAAGGTATAAGCATAAGGTTTTTAAATCTACCCTACCTATATGTGGAGAACTGTTGCTATATATCCTCTATACTACCCATTCCATAAGATTGGGTAACTGGGCTGGGTATAGCGCCACAGCCCTTATAGCGCAGAAGAACTCCTATAACTTTATACCTAAGGCATATATCTTGCGGGTATTAGGCTCAATGCCGTGCTATAAAAGGCTTAAAACTAAGTAAGATTAGCCCAATTAGGTAATAAAAGTAGGCGGCGGGCCCAGTAGGTTAATAAGCGAGCCTAAAGATAAGCCGTTAGCACTAAAAGATTAATTTAAGGATAGAGATTTTTAACTGTGGCCTAGTTAAAGCGGGAGAGTGTGTTAGCTAGTGTATTATCTTTAGATAAAATCCAGGAAGATTATAACTAGATGTTAAATGCGGCAGCCTAGACCAAGATTTATTAGAGGAGCAAATTGGCAGGGCCTTTAAGCACTGTATTTTACAGGCCTGCAAGGGCGACTGTGTTGTCCGTATAGACGTAAATAGATAAATGTTGCTAGGCAGGGCTCCATTTCACAAATGCATTAGTAATAGCGAGTACTTCAAACACATTAATATAGGCATGGAGGTGCTTAGAGGCAGGAGATACTGCAAAGAGGTTGTCTTATAGCAGTATAGAGGTATAAGGGCGCCATTAACTATAAGGAGTAGAATGGGTCTCGGCGGAGGTATAGCCTAGGCAGCTATAGAAGAAGCCAGCGTAACTATATTTAGATAAGGCATCCGTAAAGAGATAGATCTAGGGGCGAGTAATGTCCTCCTAAAAGAAACAAACCCCATTTTAAAGCGCTAGGGCTTCACTCTACTAAGCTAGGTTAGAGATTACCGCCGGCGGGATAGGCAAAGTGCGGCGATTTACAAGAGAGAAAGCTGTAATAAGGTCCTATAGCAATCTTAAGTAAGATCGCCCCAACTAGATAACTTTTATGGCCCAAGTAAGGCTACCTCCAAGTTGCTAGCACTGTTTAAGAGAAACTTAGGGCCTAAGGACAAAGGAGGTAAGTAGATTTTATAGTACCATCTACTTAACAGGGCTAAGGGATAAGAAGAAAGTATTAGTATTAATCTAATAGCCTAGTATATCTAACACCATACTATAGGAGTCTTTTATAGTATTAGGAGGAAAACTAAGTAGTATAATTATAAAGTTATATACGCAAACTACTGGTATATAACTAGTGCCTAGGCGTAAGATGAATATAAAGTTATTTAAATAATAAACTAGCGCGAAGAAAGCGATAATTAAATAAAGGCGGCGTTTAAGAATCTAATATAGGGCTTCTGCAAAAAGGTTAAAAAGGAAGGGTGCAGTAGCTAGACCAAAGGGGAGACAGCATTTAGTGTATACTATCTTTTCCCACTTAAAACCTAGTAGGCGTTAGTTAGTAATAGCGACTAGGATATTCTAAAAAGCGTCTTTAAGATCGCGTTTAAGGATAACGGCTCCTCTTTTAGCAAGGAGGATAAGTGCTAGAATATTATCTACGGTGCTATAGGTAAGGGTAGAGTAGGCCTCTAGAATAGCAGCGTTGACGGAAAGACCTCGGCAAGGCTTAGGCGAAGAGAGATTATAGATATAGCGGAAGGTTCTATCCGGCTTAGGTATAAGTCCTAAGGGGGAGCAGCAGATTGCTTTAGGCGGATAAATAGCAATACGGCCGATAGGTAGATTAGTAGTAATTTTCGCAGTAATTACCCCCAGGTTAGTATTGGATGGGAGTTAATTTAAATATATACGTACTAGTAATAAGGCAGTAACTCTAATCCGTGCGCCATATATTAGGATACCCTTAATTAAGGGGCCAAGATCTCTAGGGTATAGAAGTAGCTTATCCCTCTAGGCTAGTGCGTTCAATGGCGACAGCGAAGTATAAAGTGGATACTCTAGGGTAAATACCTTAAATCTTAGTGTTAAGTTTGGGCGTGGAGGGGGTATAAATTGTTATAGAGACCCCTTATAGTCTTTCTTAATATAATTCCCTCCATATACTTTATAGAGATGTTAATAAGAGCATAGCAGTTTAAAGTACGGACGGTTTATATTCTAATTACCGCATACCTAACCCTATGGGGATAAGGTAGATATATCTACCTAAGGGCGTTTAGATAACGAACCACTATAGGAGGGTAATAGGGCCGGGCATAGGGTGGCAAAATTACAGTTAGCTGCTTATAGTTTAATAGAAATGGCCTAGTTAGTAGGGTTAGTTTAACCAAGCCTTATAGCTCTTTAGTGGACAACCAAGGCTAAATTAAGGACACTATTCTAGACAAACTGTGCGGAGAAGCCCATAATAGCTTAGTGGAATTTTGCCATTATAATAGCTAAGGGGGTTAATGTGGCCTAGAGGGTTTAGATAATAATACTATAGTTAGTAAAGCCCTTAAGCTAAATACCTATAGAGGAGAAGTCCTTTCTAGAGCCCTTACTAGAGGCAATAACTCTTCTATCTACTATTAACTCTATCCAATTAGAGTTAATTCTAGACGGGTTATTATATAACTTTGCAAGGTTTTCTAGAACAAATATACCCTTCTAGATTACAGTAACTTCAGAAACTAGGATCCTAGGAAAAAGCAAGTCTAGGCTCTTTATAGTAGGAGGGAGAGATAACTTACCGGAGTTAGTCTCCACCGTGTTAATTATAGTAGGGTTCTTCTTAATGGCGGCAAGCTAAGCCTGGTGTATTTTTTCCGTGGCTAACTTTGCTTAGGCTATAGAAGCAGTAAGTGCTTTAAGGGTAGCCTGGTTTAAAGCTGCCTTATAAGCGCGCTCCTGCTTGCGGTCTTTCAGCTCTTGTTCGTAAATATCCTATAGGCGCTTTTCAGCTGCAGCTACGGCTGTGGCGGAGGGCGTAGGGGCCATAGTAATAGAAGGGCAACGTGTCTGCAAGCCTTCGCTATTAAGAACACGCGAATAAGAGCATGTGCTGTGTGTAGGAGCGTCTTCAAAAGAATTTGTTATAAGGAGTAGACAGGGGATAGCAGAGAGAAGCAATGGCCACGGCCTAAATTTAAGGCTTTAAGGGAGGAGATTTAATGGTTAAATAAGATCAGAATGAATAAATCAACAGCAGCTTTAATTAACGAGAACTAGCATATTCGAATTCAATTAGATAATGTTGTTGATGCTTAAAGTTCTTCATATAGAGACTTTAAGCCGTGCGCTATGGGATACGTGACTTCCTATAGACCCTATCATTAACTTATATCTTAGTAAGATAGGGTTTAAACTACTTAAGTGATCTTCCTATTAGGAATAGTCCTGCGTACGCCATTTAATCTATAGATATTACTAGTTTCGCTTCTTCTTGTATAACCTTAAAGTGCATTTATATAAGGAATCCCTTAAATTTTAACCTCTCCCCTAAGAATTGTTTAATTAATAGTAACTTAACCTTAGCTACGCCTATCCCATTAATCTTATTCTTAAGTATCCTATTATTATCTATTAGCTAGTTAACTATTTTTTATACCTGTCTAACCGTAACTAGTTGCGAGTTAGTATCTCTTATGCTAGTATTACCTAATAATCCTAAGGTGGTTGCCGCCGTTAATAGCGTTATAACTAGTACTTTTAGTAGCATATTATTTGACTTTATTAATACTATAACTAGGTAATAAATATATAATAAAGCCTTGTAGGAAATACTACAGTAGACTTACTAATAGGTTAGGTATATAGGTAAATAAAAAGTTAATAATGTAATAACAAATAACCGGTAGAGTGGTTGCCTAATAGATTAACTCCAATTATATTTTAAAATTTACTATAAAGAAAGGAACTATCTAGGTAGGGACTATGGTGCTTTAAATATATAACTTCTTTATGTCTCTTTCTAGTAGTCGTACTACTGCCAATATAAGGTCTATAACAACCTAGGTATATACTTCGGCGATCATCCGAGTCTATAAGTTCTATTTCACTACTACCGCTAGTTATTCGTGGTACTTAAGAAGTCCGTTTTTAAGGGACCATAGGCTTATAGCGTCCTTTATCTTTTTATAGTACTTCTATAAAGAAGGGGCTATATAGTTTTCCTATAGCAGTTTATTAATAAGATTAAGTTCCATAGAGTTAATAGGACATATCTTAGCGTCTAAAGAGTCTATATTTAGCTCTGACTATATTTAGGAGTTAAGGTACTCTAGTTATAATAGTGTCTAGGTCTATAATAAGATCTTTATAGCTATTTAGTTATCTAGGTCCTATTTATACCTTATAAGGGCGCCCGCCCGGTTTATAGCACCTACTAGGCCATAAGGGCCTTTATTATTATAAAGTATTCTAAGGCCTAGTAATCTAAAACTACCTAGATAGGTTTAGTGGTCCCTTTTAGTTATACTTACTAGTGCTAAAAGCTAGAAATAATAGCTAGTATATCCTTATTATAAATTAGGTAGTTTAGCTTAGTATCTATTATAGTCTTTAAGTAGTAAGTAATGGGGTGCTATTCTTTATCCGTCTATTTCTAGGAATAAATACTAGCGATAATACTATCTAAAGTATTAGTTTTTAGCATTAAGGGCCGTTCTAGATTAAAGTGGGCGAGTAAGGAAGCGGAGACTAGTCGTTTCTTAAGCTTATTAAAGGCCTACCTATATACAGTATTAAAGTAAAAGGGCCGGTCCTTTTAGATAAGGTAGCTAAGGGGCCAAATAATTTTACTATAGTTTTTAATAAAGCGTTAGTAGAAATTATAAAAACCTGAAAATAACTATACCCCCTTTACAGTCCTTAGGGGAACCCACTAGTTAATTATGGCCGTCTTTTCTAGGTCTACCTTAATTCCGTTTATACTAATAATAAACCCCAAGTACTTTATACGCTTAATACCAAATTTTAATTTCCTAATATTGGCCCAGAGGCCGGCCTTATAAAGCCGTTATAGGACCTTATAGACATACTCTTTATATTCTAACTTATTCTTAAAGTAAATTATAATATTATCTAGGTAAGCTATATAGAAGTTATTAAAGTAGTTAAAGAGTATATTATATATATATTGCTAGTATATAGCTAGTCCATTAATCAGTTTGAAAGGAAGTACTTTATATTTATATAATCTGTAACAGGTCTAAAATATAGTAAGATTTATAGATCTGGGGTTTATCCTAATTTAGTAAAAGGCCTAACGGATATTAAGCTTTATAAAGATCTTAGCTGTACTTATTTAAGCTAATATGTTATTAGGTAGAGGCAGCGGATAGCAGTCCTTATAGGCTATAATTTTTAGCTTATAATAGTTAATACAGAAATAGAGTCCTCTATTTAGCTTTTTAGTAAAGAGAATTAGTGTGGTAAAAGGGGCTCAACTAGGCTCAACTAGGCTTAATAAATCCTTTATATAAGTTATTAATAAGGTACTACTTAATGGCCTATAATTTAGCAATAGATTGCTAATAAAGGGGGGTATAACTAAGGGAGTTTTCCTTGTCCGGTCTGATCTTAATCTTATAGTTATATAGTTAGTAAGGCGGAAGTATATCTAATACTACCTTAAAGAATACGTCCTTAAACTTCTGGTATTAATAGGGTAGTTTCTATTTTACTAGCTCCTTATCCATAAGCTTACTTTTCTATCCACTAAGCTTACCTTTCTTTTCCATAATTATGTAATTAATTTTATATAAGCTGGTCGTAAAGGTAATAGTATTAGGTTAGACTAAGTTCCAGTAGAATCCTACGGCGCTAATATAGTAGATATTAATTAGTAGGAGGTCCGTAGGTTTCTTTACAGGCTTTTATTAAACCATATTTTATAGTATAGGGTTTATAGCCTTCCTCAGCTTATATTCTATTTTTTATAAGTTGTCCTTCCAGTCTATTAGTTTAGTATAGCATCTAGTATTTCTAGCCTTCCTTTATAGACACATAGGGCCTAAGTTCTCTATAGGGGGGTTAGCTAGGCCACTATTAACTTCTTAGGTCTTTAGTGCGGGTAGCATAATATAGGTAGTCTGAGGGCGGTATAGTATATAAACCCATTACGGATTAAGCTATATATTTTTCTTAAAGGCCTAGTCCCTACGTATAGCATTAGCCTAGTAAATAGTATTAATCTAGGGCCGTATAAGGTTTTCTATTATAATACTAATTTCTTTTATAAAGGAAGGGATTAGGGGTAGAGTTTTAGGCTAGATAAGCTAGCCATTTTCTTTCTAAAATTATATTATGGTTTCCTAGGTCTATAATAAAGAAGGGAATGTTATACTGCCTTTATCTATTAACACAAAGGTAAATCCGTAAGATAGTTATAATAAGTGGCCCTATTTGTCTATTATACCTATAAGTAGGAATTGGTTTGGGCAGTTCTTTAAGGGGTATATTTAAAAAAAAAATCAGCTAGCTTTACGGCGTACTGGGTATCTATTAAGGTAAATATATTTACTCCAGAGTTAGCTAAAGCAAAGATTAAAACTTAATATTTATTACGGAATAAAGTATAAGGGATAGTGCAGCTTCTTTTACTAACTAGCCAACCTAGATTAATGTATAATATATTAATCCCTTTTAACCCTAAAGAGGAGTCTTTTTTTAGGGTTTCTCTTTTTCTAACTCCGCGCTATCCTCCTATATTAACAAAACCTTATTTATTTTTCGCCTTTATCGGGCAGTCCTTAGTAAAGTAGTCCTTCTAGCTATATAAAAAGCAATCCCCTTAATTGCTAAGGGCCTATTTATAGGGGTTATTATATATAGGCTAAGTATACACTAGACCCGTAGTAGGACTAGCTACACGGCTAGTTCTATAGGAGTTACAGATTATATTAGGGCACTATAGGCCGTTTTTATAGTGCTTATAGTTAGGTTTAAAGAGTTTTTAGCTTTATACTACTTAGCTCGTGCCTTAATTTAATAGAGGCTTTAGTTAATAGCTAGGCAATAGTCTATAAGTACCTTTAACGTCTATATAGTAGTAAAAACTGGTAGTATAGCGCGCTATAAGTCTAGGGTAAGCTTATTAAAGAGGTCTAGCATTAGGTCCTTATAGGGAATTTAGGCTTAGCCGGCTAAGTATAGAAAGCGGTTTTAAAAGGCTAAAAAGGTCTCCGTTGTTTTTATATTTAGGCTTTTATAATTAAGGTGGGCGTTCTATACTTTAAAGGGGTACTTATAAATAGAAGATAGGTAATTAACTATCTCTTCTCTAAAGAGGAAGGGGTCTATTAAGTCCTAGGCATATTGCAGATATAGGTACATCTATACGTTCCTACCGGTACGGCCAAAGATATAGGCTATCTTAGCTTAAGTAGTAGGGAAGTAGTCCGTATTAATTTTAAGCTTATCTTATAGTTAAAGCTTCCAATTATTAAATATAGGGTTAGTTCTATTTATAAGTAATAGAGGGTCTATAACCTTCGCGGACTATAATAATACTAATACTATACATTAGGCTAGGGCCTTAAGGACTATAGTAAGTCTCTAGGTATTTAATAACTCCTTATTAGGTATAGGGGTATTTATAGCTTTAAGCAGTTCTTAAAGTTATTTAATTTTAGTATTAGCTGCTATAAGCTCTATCTAGGGGTTTAAGTTAATTACTATTTTACTATTAATGGTGGTAAAGGGTCCTACGGCTACTTTGCCGGCTGATATATTTCTTAGCATAGTGGTAAGTGTGACGGCGCTAGGGTGCGTCACCTAGTTAGGGGTTCGCTTAGGGCTTGGCTTGTATATATAGATGTGGCCTTACCACCTTCTCCTGCTCCTTACCTTAATATCTTTATAATATAGCATTCGTTCACTTCACCTTAGAAGCATTTATTCAAGTCTTTATCAAGATATTTGTTTAATGGTTCGAGCCGTCACAGTAAGGGTATTAGGTAATTTCTAATATTTATTTATTTTTTAGGGGTTCTGGTCTATATATATCCTATTTTTAGGGTCTGTATTCTATTTATATTCTTTTAGTTTTATTCTATCCTTATAGTTCTAGTAATATCCTTAGGGTTCTATTCTATATTCTTATCCTATTTATAGTCCATAAATATATTTAAGTTCCTTTTTAGGAAGAAAAAGTAGTATAAGCTTTAGATAATATTAGCGACTTAATTAATTAAGGTATGAGTACGGTAAGAGGGTCGCGCAAGCCTATATAATTAAATTGTCTATAAATAAGGATCTAAATCTTGAGAAAAGGAAAGGAGAAGAGTAGTAACGCCGCTTAAAGTTATATATAATCATCCAGTTACATAACAGCAATTTGCCATTGCGTAATAGCATTTTGCGGCAATCTAACGGCAAATTGCAAGTACTATACCGTAAAGGCTTAGTCAAAAGAACAGAATCTATTAGTAGCCAGTGTATAAGAATTTTAAAATAAGGACTGGAAGAAGGTCGAGGAAAGGATATATCTATATACATGGCGCCAAGGCTCGGCTCGGCCAAGCCCCTGACTAGGGTCTATAACAGTGCCGTAACATATAATAGCATTAAATGTTAAGTCTTTAAGAAAATCAAGCCGTTAATAACTCCTTTAGGTAAGGCGTTTAGAAAGTACGTTATACCTAGATCTATAGTTAGCTTTAATAAAATAATAATAATATTTACTAGATAATCTATATGTAAGGGATATTATTGCGGACACCTTGGGTTACCCTCAGGACAACCTTTAGACGCCCCTTAGATAGTTGCCGGTTATGTGCTAAAGGCATATACCTATAGTATATAGTCTCCACGATCCCTAAGGCCTCACCTCCTTAAGGATTTATCTCTCTTACTAATCTATTCTATTCCACAATTATATCCTTATAGTCCCCTTACATTTAAATTCTTCCTACTTTATTTAGAAGGGTAGCTGGCTTTAAGGACCAGATTGTTTGTTTATATCTTTTGTTTACACCCACTATTCTCCCTTAAAATCTTATAATAACCTAAATGGAAACTCCATAAATACCTTATAGAAAGCTGTCGCGCTAAGGCAGGAAGGTCCCTCTAACAGTAAGAGATTGCGATAATATAAACCTCTAGGTAAGATAGCTGAATAAGCCCCAATACCTAGATACACTAAGAGCTTAAAGACTCTTATATACCTATAGTTACTAGCAACGCTAAGGAAAACGCAAACACCCTCTATAGTAGTTATAACACTGCTAGAAAGCAACTAGAACCCCTCTAGCCCCACTTAGGCTAATTAGAAGATTAAGCGCTAGAAGTAACTCTAAGATCTTCCCCTAAATTAGAAATGCTAAAGAAATACACTAATATACCTAACTAGGGACCTAACTAGAACCCTCCTAGAAGACCACTGGCTTATAATTAGTATAGTAGCAACATACAGACTGCTTATAAGCTAAGTAGGCCTACCCCTTTAGGTAATCTAACCCAACTACTAACTTAAGACTTAAGCCTTGCAGGGAAACCCATATTAGCTACTAGTACTAATACTACCTCTATAGTTAGAGCTTCCCCAAGTCTAAGGTTAGAAAGTTAAGAGCCCTATACCAATTTTCTCTAAGGAGGATATTAGGAAGCTGCTATAAGGCTCTTAAAAGCTATATAGGAAGGAGCTACTAATAAATACATTAGAAACCTTTAGGGGTAGGTCTAGATCTAGTAAAGCTTAATCTAGGCTAGATAAAATCTTTTACAACCTAGTTAAGGCTAAGGGCCTCCTAGGGGCTACCTAGTACCTACCTAAGAAGGTATAGAAGACTTAGAGAGGTATCTACGTAGTAAATAGAAAAAGGATATAGATTAACTGGCTAAGGCCTCTAGTAGTTTAGAACTCCACTATAGACCTAATGCCTAACAGCTGGACAACTGGGTTTATAAAGTAGATAACTTCTTTAAGATGCTGATAATATAAGATAATACTAAAGAGCGTACTTAATAGATTATTAGTAAGATTAAAGACCAATCCCTAAACTAGATTGCACTTAATTAGCTTAATAAAGAGTAAATTACCATATGGCCGCAGCTGCAAACCTTCCTAAAGAAATAGACTTAAGATCCGCATATTATATAATATAATAATGCAGAACTATTCTGGAATGGGATATAGCTCAACCACCATAATTTCCGCCAGTTTATAAACTTTATAGAAACTCATACTTAATTAATAGATTTAGAGTGTCACAGCGACGTAGTCAATCAAGGCACGAGCGCCGTAAAGAACGTATGCAAGCCTGTACAATTGGATTGTCTATTGACGAGGATATTAAACTAAGGAGAAGAAGAAGGTTGTAGAACGGACACGTCTATGTATACGCGCTATTAACTACATCTATCTGTGTCGTCTCTAGGTCGAATTTTGCGGTAATCGCTATAAGGGTTCGAAAGGTCGTACTAGCTAATGTAGTAGCTCTCATAGGTAGGTTTCCTGGGGCCTATTGATTTCTGCAGACTACTAAGCGTGCCTTGCATTTCTGGAGAAATCCGTGCTTATTTGTCTTGTAGACGAACACCCATATTAAGCTAAGGACCTGCTGTCCCTTTATATACTTCTTATCTATTTCTTAAAACGACCTCATTTAATAATGAGATTGGAGATAAGCTCGTTAAGCCTCTTAGAACTAATCTCGAAGAGGATATATATTAAGGTCCCAGATTAACTAAGGTAGTAGAGGTAGGTTCTTCCTATATAATCTAATATCGCGTATTCTGCTTAATTTCAGCTTGCTATCATTAAGTTAACTGTTAAGGTTGAACTTCCTTCCTACTAAGAAGGCGCCGTGATAGGCTAATGTAATCCTTTTAGTAACAAAGTCTTCAAACCTATTATTACTAGCTTCCTTAAACGAGTCTTTAACTAAGTTGTTGGACACCCCCTAAGTGTTAAACGCATCTCCTACTTAATAAGCGACGTCTTAATCAGTACCTTGTACACCTAACTTTATAGGATACTCAACGTAAAAGGCATATGGAGATTCTTTATCTTCTTCTATTAGAGGTGGTGTATAGTACGCATCTTTAAGAGCTCTTGCAAGCTTAAGATCTGCTAACTTATTAAAGGTTTAAACTAGCTTATTAACGTTATTATCGTCTTCCTCTTAAATTAACGGTTTAAATATTTCTTTATTGTCTTCCAGAAGGACCTTATTCTTAGTTAGGGTATTAGGGAGTTAAATCTTCTTAATCAGCGTATCTAATTCAGTGTATAGGTCCTTTAAGATATCCATTTACTTGCCGTTAAAGAACGTCTTTTTATTAAAGATAACATCCCTAGTAGAGATAATAATACCTTTATATGGAATCCAGATCCTGTAGATATTAGTAGAGTTATAGCCAACAAGGTAGCTAATATAGGCTCGCGGATCTAGCTTGCTCAGCCTTTTCTTCTTTAGCTGGGCATCTAACGTTATCGCGTACGCCCTACAGCCGTAGGCTTTTAGGTGCGCTAGTTGCGGCTTTCTTAAACCATTAGCTAGGAAGGTATAGAACCTCTTATATAGCAATTTCCAACTATTGCTTTCCCGTGGCATTTAATCTTGAAGGTAGACTATATAGTTAACTATCTCGTTCCATAGGTTATATAGTAAATTAGCAGCAATTCTTATTGCTTATACTCTCTCAATAATCACACCCCCTAAGCGTTTGGCGGTACCGTTCTAAGCTTAAGTATATAGCGCCAAAGGCTTAAATATAATCCCTTACGTCTATAGCTATTTAAGGGTTCTTCTTCTCCCTAGCTTATTATCTAATCTAATAGTGTTAACCTTAAGGTTATACCTCAGACGAATCCATTGGATAAAATCTTTAAGCACTTATAGTGTCTCCTTCTCTTTGCTATGCGTTGTTATAAAATACGGGAAGGTTCTTCCTAAGAAGGTATTATGGATAAATATAACTTGTATAAATCTAGCATATGCTTCCTTAAGGTTAGTCCAGTTAATATAGAGGTTAAGATAAGGTTTATTAATATTCTGTTTTAAAAACCTTCTTAAGACCTAACGCTTAATTTTAGCAAGACTGTAATATTAACATTCCGTTATCTTTAGGCCTTAAAGCTTAACTCTTAAGGCATTAAGACCTAGATAATAAAGGCTTATAGGTCCTAAATAACCTAGATACAGGTGCTATAGATATATATTACCTTTTAAGTCTAGACGAACATCTCTTAACAATACTCTACGCTTCTATTAGCGGCGTAGTAGTTGGCTTGTATTAAACGCTAATAGACTTCCTAGTTAGATATATTTAATAGTCTATTATCCATAACGTTCTTCCATTTAATATAGGATTGTATCGTCCTTCTAAACTAGAAGATTATTGTTTCCTTTATTGTCCTAGTAGTACCCTCGCTTTTAAAGTAGACGGAATAACACTAGATTCGTATTAAAGTCCATATAAAAGGCAACGTCCTTAAGACATAGAATTCCCTTGCTCTTGTCTAGTTTTAAGACTTGGACAATAATATCGCTATAGCCTAGTATAGGCACTTCTAAGCTGCCGGCGATAACATATTTGTGTCTTAGAGCTTTCCTAAAATTATAAAAACAAGAGAGGTTATTAAAGATATAGAGAGTGGTTCCTAAGTTAAGAATAGTTAATAGCTTTAGTAGATGGAGTTAACTAGTGTAATACAATTCTAGGAATATTGTATTAGCTTCTCCCTTAATCTTAACTATCTCCTAGCTCTTATCCTATTATTATTAAGCTTTATCTTCTTGTTCTTTAAGTCTAATCTTTATAACTTAGTTAGTAAGATCCTTATTCTTTTCTACCTTCTTTAGCACCCTTTTAATGCGAGCATCTTTAATTATAACTTCTTTAGGTCTCTTGTCTTTAAATAAATACTAATAGTCTTAAAGGGAATGTCCTTATTTCTCACACGCTAAGTATACGGGTAGTAGCTTCTTGTAGAACGTCTCCTTATCTACTAGTAACCTAGCTCTCTTTAAGCGTCTAGTACGTGCTAAGGTTCCTTTCCCTGGACCTTTAGTAGTATTAAAGTAATCCATTATGGCTTGCTCTACAAAGTCTGTATTAAAGGTACTCCCTCTTATAGTAGTATTAGCTTTCTTTAAGGGTATTCTAAGTCCTTTTTACAGCTCCTTTGCTACTCTGCGGTATTTGGAAGATCTTGACTTCTAAGGGTTATTCGACTTAGTAGTATACTTCACATAGTAGGCGTCGCTGAACGGTTAAATAACTTCTGCTAAATCTTAAAGCCAGATTCTATCGGATATTTAAGGGATCTTATACTTCTCTCCTAGTATTATTATATATTCCCATTAATCTAACTACTAATTTAATTTTAACAAGTGTTTAAACCCCTTAAGGGCTTCTATATACTAGTGTTATACCTTCTTCCTAATAAACGACGAGGTAAGTTCTGTGTTCTCCTTTAATTAAGATAGCCATTCTTTAATGGTTAAGAAAGGATTAAGCAGTAGCTTCTTCTAAATTAATACTATAGACGTAATCTGGGTGCGGATCTATTAAAGATAATCTTCCTGTTTTAGGAAATACTTTATATCCTAGTTATAGTATTGTTTGCTGTTCTCGTACGCTTTCTGTTGATTCGTTAAGAGCTATGCATATAAGGTTGCATTCTCGTTAAAATCTATAACCTTTAGATAAGGTGGTTTTTTAAGTAGACCTTCTTAAGGTGCTTCTATAGCTGGGTTAATATGGGCCCAAATTTGCTAATCTATAAGGGCTTAGAGTTGCTATAGCCATTATTCCCAGTCTTCTGGCTTATTAAGGATAATCATCGTCGATGAACTTAACGTTAGTGGAGTCATTTTAACTGATAGATAAAGAAGGAATTAAGATGGTATTTTGTCATTAGGATTGTCCTTATTATTAAAATCATCCTTATTATCAGAATTGTCCTTTTAACGATAAGGTAGAATTTTGTAGAAACTTATGGAATCTCGTAGAATCTCGTCCTATAACAATTAAGGTAGGATTTCTGTTAGAGTCTAACAATAAGGTAGAATTTCTTCAAATAATTAAATAATAGCTAAATAGCTTCTTAAGTCGGCGGACCGGGCTTATAACTATCACGAAGTTCGTGTAGATAAGTTCATTAATGAAATGGGTTAATAGATTAATGATCTAGTATCGTGTCTTTTTGACCTTGATCTGACGTGTCTTCAGTGACGTGTCTTCGTGCACGTGACTCGTGCACGTGACCCACGCCTTTAGAGAATACAGATTATCTGACAGCTTTCTCCCCCCCCTACAGGGGGGCCGCCGGCTCAACCGCACCATAGGCTCAACCGCACCAAATACAATATATTATGAATAACTATTTAGGCTTCCTATATCTTAGTGTCGCAATTCCTAATAACTTATTTGCTGCCCTTACCCGCTTCCTCTCAGCAATTGCAATTGCCTCTTCCTCCCTTTGACGCTTGTTGTCGCGCCTCTTACGTCGCATTTCAACACGGATTTCCATAGCCTCAATAGACTCTTTGTAACAGTTCACCAGCACTACGCTGAGACACAAGAACGTCGCCTAAAAGGCTCCGAGACATGATCGACGCTACCCTCGTATGTCTCGGATACGGTCAAATATTGAGTCATAGACTACGGAGTTCCGGGTCTACTTTCATGTATTTAGTTCACTTGATTTCCATAGATTTACAATTAAGTCGCTCACTCAATTCACCCACACTGCACTGTTACACTCTTCACATTCTTTCTCCCGCATCTTTCGTGCATCCTTAGCAAGAAGAGGCCCAGTATGAGGCACTGCTACGCGCGATAATAGCGACGAATTATTGCGAACTTTCTCTACTGCACGCGTCCTTGCGAGCTGCCTATGTTGGATGTCACTGGCATATGCAATTGCCTGGCTTCCCTTCATATATTTAACGGTCCACGCCCGGCCTCGGTCGTCCTGCCAATTGGCCATAATATGATCGCCAATTCTCTTAAGGCTATTCGCAGTTTTGGGGGTCGTAATATTATTCCAATCAGGTTGTGGTGGCGTAGATAGTCGAGCTGGAGGGGGGGGGGGTAGAGGGCATTTATTAATAACAATTAATGGATTAAATGGCACAATTCCTGTCTCTTTAAAGCTGGCAATAATAGTAGAGCGCTTAAAGGCGTTTATTCGAACTCCATAAATTGCGTTAAGGAATTCCATCTTATTAAACTCGGTATAGCCAGTCGCATAGGCGCTAAGAACTACCTGACCATACCAATATTTATATGGCTGGAAGCACACAACGTCGAGAGGCTGACACAGCTGCGTAGTGTGAGGAAGCATAGGAAAGATAAGGATCTTCCTATTGTCGCAATATTCAATAATCTCGCGTGTACCGTGTGTAGTATGGCCATTGAGGATAAGTAGCCGCCATAGACCCTTCTGTCGCTTTGATGACCATGCATTAAAGTGTTTAACCCATTCAAATGCCAGTTGATAATTTATATACGCTGATTTGTTAACCTCCACTAGATAGTCGTCAGGAATAAGCGATTGGGTATACCAGCGCATCTGGTGTGTCTTTCCTTTTAGGACCAGAAGCGGTGGTGTAACATCGCCGTCTGCAGAAATACACTCTCCAAGTGTACAGCTCTTACGAGTTGTCGTTGTACTAGACTTAATGCGTCCTCTTATTGCCTCCATAATAACCTTCTCCTTCTTTCCTATGCCTAGCCGTATGCCCGTCTCGTTGTAATTATAGGTATCGCGCACCTTAATATTGTTGACCTCTATTGTCTCCTTTAGGCCAGCAAACCAACCAGTTAATGCGACGCGGTCTTCCGCCGCCTCTCGGGCAAGCTCTTTTAGGTTATCTATTCGATAGACAAATCGTGGGTAGTCCTGTAGGAATCGTAGTGACCAATGTTCGCCGCAGGTTCGTGGAGGCGCGTTTGCTTCCAGACGCACGCGTCGAGATAGGATACTATTACACTCATTTTCTAGCATTTGTTTGGTAGTTCTGAGATGCAGAGCGGCACTGCGGTCCAGCCAGAGGATAAGGCCGGCCTCCTCTGAGACGGTGAGGAGCTTATTAGGTGCTGGCCGGTCTATCTTTAACATAATGCCATTGAGACGTGCTCAAACGCGTGAAGGCCTCGCGCCAGATTCAATGGCTGCAGTGCGTTGATTTGTATAGAAACCGGCATTATACGCGCGCATGGCCTTCTGGACTTTAACTTCCTCGCGAGCATAAGCAGAAAGCATAGTTGTGGTGGAAAATCAAGTAAATTGTATAATATTATGGTGTTG
>Ga0307507_10000718_pt1 | contig 72795 bp, 20 predicted proteins | sample 7_EM_MG_FD_207223 | JGI IMG/M metagenome (GOLD analysis project Ga0307507, IMG submission 207223) | Populus trichocarpa ectomycorrhiza microbial communities from riparian zone in the Pacific Northwest, United States - 7_EM | ecosystem: Host-associated > Plants > Roots > Unclassified | place... | reverse complement strand
TATTAAGTTACTAAAGTTAAGAGATCCTATTACAGGACAAGATTATAACGCGATTTTAGTAATAGTGGATAAGCTAATAAAGTGGGGATACTTTATAGCATACACTAAAGAGATATTAGTAGAAGATATTGCTAGAATCTATATAAAAGAAGTATTTATAAGATACAGAGCACCAGATAAAATTATATCGGATAGAGATCTAAGATTTATAGTAGTATTTTAGGAAGTGTTTTTAACAGAATAAGGGGTTTATATAGTAATATCTATAACATATTATCTATAGACGAACAGATAAACGGAAAGACTAAACTAAACACTAGAGCAGTATCTAAAGCACTATATTAATCACGTATAGAATAATTAGGTATTGTTATTACCAATTATATAGTTTGCATATAATGCAACACTATAAAAAGGAATGGGGGTATTACTATTTAAGGCAAATTACGGATATAAGCTAAGAATATTATTATCGCCATAATAAGCAAAAAGGACGAGTAGCACAGCTAAGCAAAGAATGGAGACATTAATAAATCTTTATATAAACCTTAAAGAAACAGCTAAACTAGTATAAGAATAAATAAAAAGGTACTATAATACTAAGAGATCTAAGGGACCAGATCTTAAGGAGGGGGATAAAGTATAGCTACTATATAAAAATTTTAAGAGTTAACAATTAAGTAAGAAGTTAGATTATATTAGACTAGGACCTTTTAAAGTTAAGTAAAGAATTTTATTAATTACGTATAAGTTAAACCTACTAGCTAAAATAAAAATATACCCTATATAGCATATTGCAATGCTAGAGCCAGTATATGGAAATATTAAGCTACTAGTCTATAAGGCAGATATGTATAGAGGGCAAAAGGAAGACAAATAGCAAGTTTTAAAGATTGTTAGTTATAAGGATATAGACAACAAAACATAGTATAAAGTAAAGTAAATAGGCTATAGTAAGACTATCTAGAAACCACTAGGCAACCTAGGGAAAGCTATAAAAAAGGTATAGGAGTATTAGAAGAGAGTAGGTTAGGTAATATTAATAAAGAGAAATTGCTAAAAAACGAATCGCCTAAGGGGGACCTAAGAGGAGCAATTGCTGAGCTACTTGGAGTTATTTCCCTTATAGGAGGAAAGCTAGTCCTTTTATTACCTAGCTTAAACAAACCCTGTTAAACTAGCTTCTACTCCTTAGAATAAACCTTCTTATAAACCTTCTTAAGATAGGTTAACCGAGCGAACATAACCTACTAAGACTTAAAGGAGCGACGTTAAGCCTTAAGGGCCCAAGCGGTTTCTTTAGCAGAACGGTAGAGTTTGGCACGCGTGGCAGCTAACTTAGACTTAAGTTTCACAGCGGCAGATTAAACACAAGACCCTATAATAAGTTACTTAGGGAACTTAAAGACTATTAAGAGTTATAGGACGCGTATATTTAGCGTTAGAGATAGAGCGAATATCGTAGGATAATTAAATGTTTACTTTAGTACACTCTAAGTAAGATAAGGGTTGTTAAGATAAGGGACTTGCTATTACAACACACACTAACCCCGCTTTCGCACAGCAAGAATATAGAGATGACATTATCTCACTAAGCGACAGTATGGCAGCCACAGTGCGAGTATAACGTTGCGCTTATAAGGAAGAAGAAGCTTTAGGTATAATAAGTAAAGATATTAACTAGACTAATTAAACGGATATTATACCTCTAGTGGATAACTTAGAGATATTAGGAATCTTTAAAGACAAAGATAAAGAGGAAGAAGATAGTGTTATAGACACTTTAAGTATAATATTATAACTACTTGGGGAAGAGTTGTAGGAAGCTAGTTAGTTAATATAGGCACAGTTTAGGATAGATCTGGTGGAACTATATAATAAGGAATGGTAAGCGAGTCATATAATATTATACGTAGTGTACAAAGTGTACGCAGTGTACGGCTATATATAATACGTATAACACGTACCTTACGTATAAGAGAGGATTTCTTAGGAGTACAGTTATGTATTTAAAGGACCTTAGTCCCTACCGTAGATAGTTCTCTCCTTATAGTAAATCTTAGAATACAATTGGAGTTAATCTATTAGGCAACCACTCTACCAGTTATTATTATGTTGTTAATTTGTTCTTACCTACATACCCAGCCCAATAACAGAACCTACCGTAGTTCCTACTACAAGGTTCCGTTACACTTTTAGTATATGCATTAACGGTGGTGTATAACTCCTTAAATATATACAATCCGGATAATCTAGAGAGCTACGGCGTAGTAGAGGATAAGGAAATTAATAAGGAGGACGCGTAGATAGCAGAGGAAGAGAGCGAGGTTGCTATAAATTAAAGACAGGACAAAATTGCAGAGCTTATATAGAGAGAGAGAGATTCTTTAATTAACGTCTAATACGGATCCTTGTGGCCCACGTAGACTACTCCGTCACAGGGGAAAACTTGTGTATTTACAGGAAGAAAACCCTGCAGTTGGGTTGGGGGAGGAAAAACCCTATGAGCCACCTCAGTAGGATGAAAAACCCCGATTTGCCATGTCCGTCCGTAGCAGCGGCCCTGCGGGCCTACAGCTACGTCCTGTCCTCCTTAGATGTTCGAACTCCTTGGGAACCACTGCTTCCTTCTCCAGCTTATCCAAAGCTAGGGTTCACTACGTCCCAGCTAGGCCTTGCCGATCGATCGCCGTGTACTTGTTGTTTCTCCCATATCTTAACCGTCCCCTATATGCTATCTCTTGTTGACCATTGCCATATACGCCTTGCCTCCCCCCCCTAGAGCCATCGAAGGCGTAAGGGGGATTTATCCGTTTTAACTACCATAATACTAATAGCGGGATATGTTGTGTTGTGTTTGGGTATCTTTTGTGCCTAGGCCCCAGCTAGGCCCTTTCTAAGGGTCACCACTCCGTCAAAAGGAGATAAGGAAAACCGTGGGTCGCAATCCAGGCTGTCGCAGTATTACGGCAGTAATAAAATGGCGAGTGACCGCATGCTCCGCGGGCGATCGCTTTGGGGGTTAAGAGGGGCCGTATATTTGCTCGCTACTCGTTCGTTCGCGTTCGTTCGTTTATCGATGTAAGGTCGTCGATGCTTTCAATTAGGGGTTAGGGGACGCTGGATTCCATCTCGTATCCGCGAGGATTACATAGGGTTGAATAAGAGAATATAGCAGTTGTCTACTATGAAGGGGGTACCGTTAGTAGTGGTTTTCGAGATCTCACCATCCTATGTGAAAACTTTTCACTACCCCCCACAACATTTCAACCACCACCACGACCTCCTACCCGCAGCTGTGCGACGTCTCTGCGTTGGCTCTGCTAAGTCCAAAGACCAGTAGGTTTGTAGGCCTCACCACGTACAGGTGCAGAGTCCGATTTCGAGGACCCAGAGCTTATATAGAGAGGCTATTGTTAGGCAATTGGGAGGCCTTTATAATATATATATACATAATCTATAAGCAAATTACTATATTAAATTATATACTAATACATTTTACTACTATAGATTGCGCCTTAAAAGAGCTTTTTAATATAATAGCTTTCTAATAATTATATATAAAAAAGTGGTTGCTTTAATTTTGCAAAGTATATTTATAATAAGTTTAGAATTTTATTAATTTGTATAAGTTATAAAATCCTTATTAAAAAATAAATTTACTAACCTGGCACACGGGGTTTTGCACGAGCACTAAGTTTTGCTCGAGCTAGTAGACCGCCTTCCTAATATAGAGGAACACCAAAATACTGCCGAAATGCCTTAGAAGTAGCCGTGCACGCTATCGCAACGGCTACTTCTAAGGCATTTCGGCAGTATTTTGGTGTTCCTCCACATCAGGAAGGCGGTCTACTAGCTCGAGCAAAACTCAGGGCTCGTGCAAAACCCCGTGTGCTATATTAATAGTAGAGTAATTATAAATGTAAAGTAAAAGTACTAATCTAAACCGTAAACTTTAACCCTTAATGTCTTCCTTTTTCTTTATCTTTGCCAAAGTTCTATCTATTAACCTCTTTTATAACGCCCTAGATGTAATTAAAAAGGTCCTTACTATTAATTCCATCTTAAAGGCTTCTAGAATAAGCACTTAATTATTAAGGTCTATATCGCCAAACTTGTTAAGGAACTCTACTAAGGCCTTTTTTAGAGGCGGCTTTTAACTAAGAAGCTCTCGCGTAGCTCTAATCTCTTTTAATACTAGCTCTATAGTCTCTCCTAGTAGGTTCTTTATCCATTACCTCTAACGCTTTATATCTAGTTCGTTTAACTAGGCAGCTTATTTAGTAGCGCGTTTTCTTATAGCTAGTAAAGACTTTTAAGCAGGCGTTAACAAAGGCATACAACTAGAAGGTGTAGTAAAGCGATTATCTAAGGAAATATTACTAGCTAATAAAGCTAACTAATACTGTTCTGTAGAAGATTAAGGTTTATCCTTATTAGCTACCTTATTGCCTTCTTTATTAGAAAACTCTTTCTCCTTACTCTTACCGTCCTATGCGGTAGTAGCGCTTTCCTCCTCTATTAGCATAGGATTAATTAATGGCCTATCTATTTAATTAAGAGCTTTATTAACTATAAGAATATAGTCGCCTGTTGCAACTATACCTTAAAATAGCTTATTAAGGTCCTCTAGAAAAGGCGGCGGAGCGTCTTAAAACTTTGCGGCGTTAGGATTGGCTTTAAAATATCTATCTATAATATCTTTGGAGGCAACTAGTATACCTTTATTATTGTCTTACCCCTAGCTAGATTAACCACAGAGCTCCTTTTATACCTTCCAATCCTTTTTATGGCTATTGTGCTTACTTTTTAGCTGCCGTATAGTAATTGGATATCGAGTCTTTACCTATACAGCGTTTAGAGCTATCTGCTAGCCTTCCTTCTTATACAAGCTATCTATACGGAGCCCTTTTTAAACGGCCTCTACTAGGCCTTTAACCATAGCTTCTTCCATTTTATAAGTCCAGTTAATACGCTACTTCTTTGGAGTTTCTTGGCAAGCTACGGGCTGTATATAAAGGGGCAGAGGGCGCAAAGAACGCAATATATACGCATTAGTAGTAGGGGCAGGGGTAGCAGTTATTGGCGATATAGTAACAAGACACTAAATAAGGAGCTAGTAATAATAGATTAATAATAGGTATGTTTTGGCAGAGGATTAATTAATATAGGCAAAAGACGTTGCTAATTTTAAGCCTTATTTAAGGCCTTTTTAGAACAGTTAACTAAACAGTCGGCTTTATTTTAGATTAAGCACGACTACTAGATTAAGCGCCACTAATTATCTACTAATTGACGCCGGTGAAAGCACGGATCAACGTCAGATTGAAAAAGCTCCAGATTGCAACCGAACACCCCCTAAAGTGGGAAGAGAAGCTCTATATATTTACAGTACTCTTATATACCACTATAGGCACCCACTTCTTTAGGTATCTTAAAAACCTTACCACACTATATTTGGTTTTAAGATAGCTGAAAAAGGTAGCAAAGCTATCTTAAGCTATATTATAGTAAATAGTACTAGATAATTTTAAGAAATGGAAATAAGGACCTAAACACTAGACTCTAGAATCTTAGCTTTAGCTCTATATTACTATTATATAGAATAGTAAAGAGCTAGAGGAAGGGTTAATAGAGGTAATAAAAAACAGTATTATATAAGCCTTTGTCCAGAACTAACGTAGTCTGCGGGCCTATGGGCCATGCGGGCCTCCAGGCCACCCCATCAAAATCACAAAAAACGCAACGTGTTACTTAACTACTACCTCAATGGCTACACCACAACTAGAAAATCCCCTTTTTCAAGAGGGCAGACTTGTTCTAGCTATCAATATGCCCATAAGCATGGCCAATTCTTAAGTTTCCGATCTGCCGTAACAATATACGATGTGCTTGGGTAGCCCAGTGTAACGGAACCCTCCAGGAGGTACATATCAGATAAGACAGTAGGAGGTTTCATCAATGTCCCATCTACGTCCCATATATGTCCCAGAGGAGACAGTCAGACAGATAGGGGTAAAAGGTTTTACTAGTGTCTTAGAAGGTTTATATAGGAAGCTAGTTCTCCTCTAAAGAAGAACCAGCAATTAGTCTCAGAATAGAAGTGGTTAGAAGCATTTGTCCTTTAATATATACAACTTATTCTACCTTTAACTTACCTTCTACTTACCTATAACACTACTAATTAGATAATTATACATTCCAGTTAGGCTAGCCTCTTACAATTCTAATTACTTATAATCCTTTACAGAAGGAACATACGGCTATTAATTAATAATAACGGGCCATACCTCCTTACCCCCTAAAACAACGCCCTTACTATAAGAGGCTAACAGAGTCTCCCCAGAGGAGCGCATCCCCTCTACTTACAAAGGAGTAGACTAGGAAGCTACGGCTAGTCCATCTAACCTTCTAAGACCCTTAGGAACAATCACCGCTAGGAAGTTATTAGAGCGGTCACTACGCGAGACCCTATAAAAGACAAAGGAGTTGGAGATACAATTAAGATAAGCATATTAAAACTACCAAGGACAATTGCAAGGACAATTAGGGGAAGTATAGACACCCTAAATACAAAGCGGACTTAAAGGGGTAACGCTATACTACGCTATAACGTTAGAAAAACCTAAATTCCGTATAAAGGAACCTAATAAGTATAATAGTGATAGTCTCCGGAACTATAATTATTTTATCCATTAATGCGAAACTAAGTTTCGGCTAGACCTAAAACGTTACTCTAATAAGTATAATTAGACACTAATTGCTTCTACCTTCCTATATAGCACTGTTAAGAGTTTATAAACACGCTACAAGAAGAAACTTACTATACCCCTTAAATTTAGTAAACTTAAGTTATGGTTGGTTAATTAGATCCAAGACCCTACTAATTAAGGGATGGATTATAACTAGTAATACCATAATGCCAAACAGTAAGAAGGCTAGAGTATAGTCTAGTTTATAAACTACTTAGAAGAACTAGAAGATAATATACCCTACTTAGACCTATAGGATAACGCTATATAACTTCACTAGCTACTTGCCAAGTTACAACCTAAGATTTAACAGGCTATATAGAAGAAGGGCGAAATTCCTACCTCCTAAAAAAAGCTTATCTCTAAAGCTACTTGGATTAAGAACGCTAAAAGAGACCATTTAGGGAAGTAAAAGGAACGAGACGCTAACAATAAAGAGCGTAGAACTAGACCTAGCTTTAATAAAAGGGGCAGATTCCGACCTAACCACTCTATAAAAGGACAACGCAAGTAGGCTTTACAACCCTAGAGCAACGCTAGTTAACCCCAGAATAATAATAGGCAGAAACTATAGAACTAAGAGTTACGCAGCTGTTATTACTGCGGTAAGAAAGGCTATATACAACGCTTCTGCCGGCAGAAGAAGCAAGAGGATACTTAATTAGGAAAAAAGAGAGCCTAGTAGATCTTTACTCCCTTACACTAGGCCAGTAAGAGAAGGAGGGAGTAAGCTACCGCATAGTCATTCCTGTCTCTATTTAAGTTAATAACAAATGGGTGTAACAGGACTAGCCTAGTTACAGTAGGAATGTCTCGGTAAAACACTCGACAGATAAACTTGACGCCTTGATCGACTTCTGCCAAGTTCTGCCAGATCAATCGAATTCTACCGAAGTCCGTCCGCGTGCGCACGTGCGCACGCATCGACCAAGACCCCTGACTATTTAATTACAAGATTCTCTGGTTATTCCTTTCTCTTCTTTACGCAACGTCTTGTTCTCTTCAAGAGCTATATACCCTTAGATTTAGATAGAATTTATATTGTTCTTTCAAATCTTCCCCGAAGCCTCTTCGCGCCCTTACAATGGGTAATATAAGACTACCTTATAGACAGCGGCGTAACCATAGGGTTCATTTCTTAATTACTAGTAAAAGAATTGGATTTGGACCTTAGTAGCTTATAGGTACGCACCATTTAAAGTATTAAAGGCCATTAGATTCTGTGTTACAGAGAATAAACTTTTTCTATAGCCAGCCAGGACCGCAATAGTCTATAGGATATGTAGGAGATACGCTTCTACGCCACAGAAATCAAGGGATATAACCTTATTTTAGGATACCCATAGCTTTAATAAATCAATCCAGATATTAATTAGCCTTTAGCCTTATATTAACACTAGAAGTCTTAACCGCGCATTATAGTTAAAGATTAAAAGACTTTCTTAAACTATATGCAAGAGGAAGGGTGGGCGTATACCATATATACCACCCTTAACACTAAGAATGGGGACACGGGGTATTTATTTTCAGATGTCCAGCTATGCGTAGTTAAGGAACTAGAGATTCCACAGGAATATACGGACCTAAAGGATGTTGTTAATAAGGAAGCCGCGCACACCTTGCCCAACCCTATATTAGTAGAGCATGAGATAGACACAGGAGACAAGGAACCTCCTTTTAGACCACTATATAACCTATCAGAAAACGAGCTAGCAGTATTATATTAGTATATAGTGGACAATCTTTAGAGAGGATAGATTCGGCCTTCTACAAGTTAGGTAGGGGTACTAATTATATTTATACCTAAGAAGGACAAGACCCTTTGTCTCTATATTAACTATTAGGCGCTAAATAAGATTACTATAAAGAATTGCTACCCGCTACCCTTAATAGGGGAGCTTATTAATAGGCTATTAGGCGCAAAGATATTCACAAAATTAGATCTAAAAGATGTATACTATCAAATCCGGATTAAAGCCGGCAATAAATAGAAAACAGCGTTCTAAACACAGTACGGCCACTTTAAGTACCTAGTAATGCCATTTAGGCTCACTAATACACCGGCGACATTCTAGGCCTATATTAATAAGGCATTATCGGGCCTATTAGATATAATATATATAGTCTACCTTAATAACATTATAGTCTACTCTAATGACTATAAAGCATATACGCACTATATACAAATAGTACTAGAAAAACTGCAGGAATACAAGCTCTATATAAACCTAAAAAAATGCTTATTCTATATTACCAGCATTAATTTTCTAGGCTTTATCGTCAGCGTTAATAGAGTGTTAATAGAGAAAAGCCGGGTAGACGCTATTAAGGAATGGCTATACCCCACAACGTTTAGGGAAGTATAGGTTTTTATAGGCACAGTAAACTTCTACTAAAGGTTTATTATTTATTACTTATAAGTAATACTTCTAATTACTAATCTGCTAAAGGGATCTAAGGATAGTAAGAAGTTAGGACCCTTTGTATTTAGGGAAGCTACTAAGCAGGCTATAAACCGGTTAAAGAATTTGTTTATATTAGCGCCTATCCTAATACACTTCTACTAGGAGCTATATATATACCTTAAAACAGATATATCTAGCTTCGCCCTAGGGGCAATTATATCTTAATTAAAAGACGGAGAATGGCATCCTATAGCGTTTTAGTTAAGGAAAATAACCCCTATAGAGCAGCGTTATATAACGCATAACTAGGAGCTACTTACAATAGTCGCAGCAATAAAGCACTGGCGACATTATTATATAGAAAGCAATTATCCTATTAAAGTCCTTATAGACCACAATAACCTAGAATACTTTATAACTATAAAGGTATTAAGTGGTTAATAAGCTAGATAGGCCGAGGCACTATTATAGTATAATTTTAAGATTACATACCGCCTAGGAAAGACAAATCCCGCTAATGGGTTATTAAGACGTCTAAATTATAAGACTAGGAGAATCCAGGACAGTATAGGGGAAATAATTCCCATATTACAAAATTTGCTTAAGAAGAAAAAAGAATCTTTCCCTAGAACTATAGAATTCCATAATAGGATAGAGGTCCTAGCGATGCAGCTGCAAAGCACTATAATAATAGAGCCGTAGGATATAGTTACGGACTAGGTTATAGACTAAGCAGATATTATAAAGTTAGCGTACCCTAGAATTAGCAAGAATTCTATAGAATATACTAGGGGTATTACGGCACCTTTAACTTAACGGCACATTAGCTGCGAGTTTCTAGATTTAGAGGGGATAGGCGAGATGCCTATCTATAGTATAGCACACTACACAATGGTAGGAGAATCTACTAGCACTAATGGTTTAAAACGTCTTATGCCACACCTAGGGTCTATAATGGCGGTAGGCGAAACGGAAATAAGCAATCTACACAAAACCTTTCCGGATCTTCTTCTTTAAGCATAATAAAGGGACGCCTTTATTTCTGGAGAGAGGTAGAAAGATATAGTAGAGACTAACTTAGCCAGAGTTACTAAGAAGCTATAGTAGCAAGACTAAAAGAGTCTATTGCGCTTTAAGGGTACTATATATGTCCTAAAGGACTAAATGGTTTAAGATAAAATTCTAAAGGTCTTCCATAATAACCCTCTTAGGGGTTACTACGGTGCCAATAGGACCCTTAAGGCCGTTTAAAGGAAATACTTTTAGGATAGAATATCTAAAGAAGTTAGGGACTATGTATTAAGATATAATACATGCCAAAGGGTATAGATATCTAGGCATCGCCTATATAGTAAGTTATTAGTGCTTCCTATTCCGCAAGGACCTATATTAGAATTAACAATGGATTTTATAATAGGCTTACCCCCTACTAAAATAAAAATAGGAGAGGTTGCTAACGCTATCCTAGTAATCGTTAATAGATATACAAAGTTTTTAGGGTATTTTACTATTATAACAACAATCACGGTAGCGGAACTGGCAGACCTATTTTTAAAGCAGTAGCTCTTATTCAGCACGCTAAAGGGAATCGTATCCAACAGAAGTACCATATTTAACAGCGCATTTTAGGCTTTATTCTGTCTTCTATTAAAAATATAGTAAAAGATAAGTACTGCCTTTTACCTGCAAATAGATAGATAAACAGAGCGTCTAAATACGTTATTAGAACACTACCTCCGCTACTATATTAATTATTAACAGAATAATTGGCCATTGTAGTTAGCTCTAGCGCAACATATATATAATATAAGTATCCATAGCAGCACAAAAATAACCCTTTATAAAGCACTATTTAGGGTAAAAGCAAATAACCCCTAAAACGTTAAGGACATTATTCCTAAAAGAGAGGCCCTGGTAGCGTCTAAGAGAATTAAGCAAATAAGAATTTGCAGAGAAGAACTTAAAAAGCACTTATTAGACGCCTAGGCTATACAAAAAAGGTACTATAACAAGGGATATATACCTAAAGAATTTAAAATAGGAGACGAAGTCTTACTGTCTATAAAAAACATCCAGACAAAACGTATTAAGAAGAAACTGGACCATAGGTAGCTCGGACCCTTTAAGATAGTTAGAAAAACTAAAGGAAATTAAGTCTATAAATTAGAATTGCTAAAATTATATCTAATACATCCTATATGATAAATCCTGCGGCTTCCGTAACGACCCTACGAAATATTGATGCGCGAACTGTAACCTAAGCCACCTGGCTTGGTCGAGTAGATGTAAAGTACGGAGCGAGTAGGCAGATAGGGCCCGCCTAGCGTATGCAATAAGACCAAAACGGTACGCAAGCTCTGTAAGTAGTATATCCTTCTACCCGCCACTTAACCGCGCCGGCGGTACCCCTAGTAGTACACTTAGCAGCACTACACAGAGTAGCGCCCCAATAAGCTCCTATGGGTTGGTTTTAATCCCAAGCACGTAGGGACTAGAGGAGCAGTTACGTATAGAAGGAATCTAGGTAGGGTAGGTTAGGCCTACTGGTGTAGTTACTAGGAAGCGCGGCCGTAGCGTCTCTGTAAGGGGTTTGAGAAATCCAATAGGCAGACCGCTGAATAGGCCACAGGCTGCCTAGAACGATTAGGACATTGCAGTATACCTTACACAGAATAATAAAGAACTATGAATACACTCCAAGTCGTATAGTATAACGTGCAGAAAAGCAAAGATAAGGTAATAATGCCGTTTATTATAGAAGTAACGCGGTAGGGGTATAAAATTCTAGTGATATAAGAACTGTGGCAGAACTAATAAGTAAACGCAATATACTGCCTAAGTAGCTGCGGTTACTGGCCAGCCTACCCAAGGTGCTTTAGAAGCCGCGCGTGCTTCTTAGTAAGTAGGCGAATCCTAATATTAAAGTGGTTGGTCTAGTACCCTCGCCCAGATATAGCCTCCCTTACACTATAAACCGGAAACTATATAGTGCACATCCATAACGTCTACTCGGCCGGCCTGGGAGGACTTAGAATAGTAAATTGGGAGTCGCCTATCTACTACCTTCTATAGCTACTTAACAAGCCAGGAGAGTATATAGTCATAGGAGACTTTAACCTGCACTACCCTATCTAGGGTGGACCGCAGTGCCTTAAGCAATATAATATGGCGGATAACCTTATCCGCGTTACCCATAAAGCATACCTATAGCTTCTTACCCCACTAGGGGTAGAAATATGGGAGGCCAGAGGGGCCGTAAGTACAATTAACCTAGCATTTAGATTAGCAAATATGGCACAGCACCTCGTAAGCTGCAAAAAAGACGACTGGCTTAAAAGCGGCTTAGACTACTATCTAATTATAATACTTCTTGCCCTAGAGTCGCCTCCGTAAAGACAGCAGCAACGGCAGCAGCGCCGTAACTGGAAAAAGATGGATTAAAACGGGGTTGTAGTAGGTGTAGAGTACCTCCTATAACTAGGCGCCCTTACCACGGCTAAGGAAATTAAAGACTATATAACTAACCTTTTAGAGTTCCTAGAGGGCCTAGTTAAGAGAACAGTACCGGTAGCTAAGGACATAGTAGGCTACTCCTACCCCTAGTAGACGCAGGACGTAGAGGAGGAGGTATAGGCAGCTAGGGTAGCAAGGCGGCAGGGGGTCTTAACGGAAGAGCTATGGATAATTAACCTACGCAAGAAGAATGTAATCTGGAGAGCGAAAACAGCGTAGTTTTAATAAAGTGTTTATAAGGCCGCGACTAAGCCGAATGGCATCTAGAAGCTAGTCCGTTAGGTAAGAGAGCGTAGCTACCTACTATCTAAACCGCCCATAATCCCGTCGCTATAGAAAGTAAGAAATAAAGAAACAATTTAGGTAGCAGATATAATGTAAGGGAAGGCTAACTTACTCTAGGAAAGGTTTTTCCCCTAAGAACCCAAAGCTGATATAAGCGATATGGAGGGGTACCAGTACCCCCTACCCGCAGAATAGCTCCCGTATATTAATAAGGATGACGTGTAGAGGGTAATAAGAGACCGCCTCCCATATAGCGCCCCTGGGGCCGATGGTATCCCAAACGCCTTCCTTAAGGCGTTAGGACAGCTGTTTGCTGAAGTAATAGCGGCCCTAACAAAGGCCTGTTGGGAGAAGGCGTACTGGCCAAAAAAATTCCGCTAAGCCTGTACGGTCGCTATTAGGAAGTAAGGAAAAGATAACTACTTATTACCGAACGCCTGGAGACCTATAGCCCTACTAAGTATAGTAGGTAAAGTTATAGAAGCAGTTACGGCAGAATAGATACGTTGTATAGCGGAAGAGCATAATATGCTACTAGCCTACTAGATGGGAGCCCGGGAGAAGCAATTAATAGAGACAGCCCTAGACCTCTTAGTCAACTAAGTACAGATAGTTTGGCAGATAAAAGGCAATGTGGCGTTACTACTCTCCCTTAATATTACTGGAGCCTTTAATAGGGTAGTACGAAAGCGCCTATGGCATGTACTACGGGCAAAGGGGATCCCAGAGGAGCTAGCTGCCTAGGTAGAAACCTTTATAACGGACAGATCTACAACGCTAGTACTCTTAGATTGGGAAATGGAGGAGTTCCTAATATCCGTAGGCATCCCATAGGGGTCTCCCCTCTTACCTATCCTATTCCTCTTCTATACAGCAGAGCTACTAGACCTCTGTAATAACCTATAGGAGAGACTAAGCGCTAGTGCATTTGTAGATAACACTAACTTACTTACGTACGGTCCGTCTATGGAGGAAAACTGCTAGATCCTAATACGTGGCCACAACCGCTGCCTTGACTGGGCGCGCCGCTATGGCGCTAGCTTCGCCCTAGAGAAGTATAAGCTTATGCATCTATCCCGGAACCTAAAGCAGTTTAATATGTAGGCCCCTCTCCCCCTATTAGGGGTAGAGACTAAGCCTAAGGCCTTAATGCGCATTTTAGGTGTCTGGCTTAACCCATGGCTAAACTGGGGGGCATATATAAAGGAGATATAAAAGAAGATGAAAACGCATACAAACGCCCTACTGCGGATAACAGCCTTAACATAGGGAGCTACCTTTGTATGGGCAAGGCAGATCTATAACGCCGTAATCCGGCCTGCTATTGCCTACGGAGCAGTAATCTGGCACACGCCTACCCTAATTAAAGGTCCTAAAAGCACTAAACCTGTGGGCCCAGCTGTAAAGCTAGCTAAGATTTAAAATAAGTGCCTAAGAGCAATAGCAGGGGTATATAAGGCAACTCCTATCTTAGTTCTCGAAACTGAAACCTCTATACCTCTACCTAAATGAAAGACTCGCAAACTTTAGGTTTAGGCATAAAGAAAAGTTAGTTATGGAGGCTTGCGTATAGATATGGGGGAAACTAGCCCAAAGATAAAGATAAAGACGGGGTCAAAACCAAAACGGAAATATATGTATAGAGGGAGAGAAACGGACCCAGTGGGCAGAGGAATGGAGGCAGTAAAAATAAAAGATAGAGATGCCGCTTCTAGTAAGCTGGAAGAGAAGATGGGGAGCTAATTGGCCGAAATGGGGACTTATAGGGGTAGGGCCACCGTTAGAAGAACCGCTAAAGATACATAAGGAGCTTAAGAAAGTAGAAAGCTCAGTTTTAATATAGATATGGACGGGATGGATAGGGCTAGCAGCCTTCCTAAATAAGGCTAGGGTACCAGACTTTCCCTCTCCTATATGCTAGTACGGCTAAGCCGAAGAGATGGCGTCATATATTATAGCCTACTGCCCCTGGTTCGTAGAGTAGAGGTAAGGGCTAGCGGTAGGCCGCCTGAAGGTTAAAAAACTAGCTAGTACGGCCAAGGGAGCGAAACGGCTCGCAAGATGGTTCCTACAACTGCGGGTCCTACTGCAGTTCCACTATGCGGAGGAGCTCCTACGAGAGGAGGAAGAGAAAGAAAGGGGAGTAAGTAGGCTAGCTAGGTGAGAGGCTTGCTGAATAGAAGGAGTAGGCGTCTGCAGACGCCTTTTCAATACTTATAGGCTGCGAAGTAGACGGCAGAGAGTGTATAACAGGCCAAGGAGGGGGTTTTTTGTCCCGTATCGGGTTTTCCCATTATGTAAAATAGGAGTACCGTATGGCCACAGAGCTAAATCGGTATAAGATTAATAAATAAATAATATATCCTACATTTTATGTTTCCTTATTAGAGTTATACCGGAAAAGAGATAGTATAGAACCACCCCCACCTAGCGAAATTAATAGGGAACTAGAATGGAATGTAGAAGATATTCTAGACTAAATATAGCGTTAGAAAAAACGCAAAATTTTGGTTTATTAGGAAGGATACTCCTAGGCGTATAATAGTTGGGAACCTAAGGAGCACCTTTAGCTAGGATGCAAGACAGCAATTAAAACTTTCCTAAAAACCACAAATTAGGATTTAGTAATAGTTCCAGATATACCACAGACAAGACAATAGGGAAGACCCTATAAATTAAAACTATAAGGTCTAGTATAGGCATTAGAAACGGGAACGTTTTACTATTATAACAGGGATCCTAAAATCCTATAAGAGAAAGACATAGGGATCCATATAAGAACCACTAGGGATGCTATCTAAAGAGGACGCTATTTAAGAATAAGTAGTAGTACTAGAAGAAGGGGCCCTAGGGATTTAGAAGGGTTCCTAAGGAATAAAAGGAGAGTATCCAGTCTGACACTGGAGATACGCAATAGAGTTAATAATATAAAGAGGACCAAAAAGACACAGAGCAAAGATTTAGAAATTTTAAGAAATTATAAAGTACCTATAAGAACACCACCCGTTCATTATATATGGAGATTATAGCAGTATGCTACTTTTACACAAACTATTACTAAAAATAAAAATAGAGGCATCCCTAAAGTATAAAGTTAATTCCTAATATTAGGGCATCCTGGAAGCACCAGAGAGACACTATATAAAGCTATTCTATAAGAAGAAAGAAAGAATAAGATAATAACTTAAATACTAAAAGTAGCAATGGGAGCCTCCTCCTCTATCTTAACGTTATTACTAATAGTATTATTAGCACTCCCATCCCCAGAAGCATTAGCATTCTTACTAACATTCTTCTTAGAATAGCGGGAACTAGATAGACTACTATAGCTAGGGGACTGGTAGGGAGAACATTCATCTTTATTACTATCCTTAGTATTATCCCCAGGCTCCAAATTAGCATCCAGACTAGGATCAAAAAGTTAACAACTAAAGAGTTAGCATAGTTCCTAAATATATTACTAAAGAGACTCACCTAGCTAAAAAGGCCCGCGTAAGAGTATAAATGTTGTTATTTATAAGAACAAGCTGCTTATATATACGCTCCTGGACACTATATGTCTAAAATTACTGCGTCTTCACAATAGTAGAAACCCTTATTAAATTAAAAAGGCTGTAAGTAATAGAAGACACCTTCTATTCCTATCTTTTACTATTCTAATATAGACGGAAATCCCTAATAGCGCGTTAGAGCCAGCAAGCCTTACACATATAGATAACAGGGATTTAATATAGTTAGTGGAGTCCAAAATAGGATGGAATAGGAAATACCAGAACACAGGTCTTTTTCCAGCTGTAATAGTAGGAATACTTAGATCTGTTCTTACTAGAGCACAGTATCTTATAGGTGTGGGACAGGTCCAATATAAGCGCGTAAACGCAACAACGGCAGCACTTTAGAGAAACCACCGCAGGAGCAATAGAGGTAGTTTGTAGTGCTAACGGAGTAGGGACAACGCCGCCGCTAGTCTAGAAACGCGCAGTATAATCACAAGCCATTGCAAGAGAACACTATAGGAAGTTAGTATTATTAAAGAGATAAAATAGGGATCCTATTACCTATAGACGCGTTATAAAAAGAGAATAAAGTAATAGTGGAAAGAACAGCTAGAGATGCGGAAGCTAAAAGCTAAGATATAATAAAAAACAGTCTGCTAAAAGGCGAGATGAATAGTGTTATTAATAGAAAGACGCGTAAAAGACGACAGCTTATAAACTAGAAGAAATTAACATTAAGACATTATTATTAGGACCCATTTTAGGTAAATAGGGATAGTGGCTAGTTAATACGTTATATAGGATAACCTCTAGATTAGCTTATAACAAATTCTTATAATAAGAAAGGTAAATCCTATTTAATTTTCATTATTATTAAAGTTCCATTATAAAGGTACCGTAAAGAGCTATAGTGGAAGAAGAGCGGAGGAATAAAAGACAAAGTAAGGTTCTACGCTAGTAAAGAACCAGCAATAAGCCGCATTATAGAGTACCTTTCCACTAAAGAACTTCCCTAGTAGTTTTAGTCAGAACTCTATAAGAGTTTATTGAGAGGCAAAGTCTTAAAGAACCAAAACCCTAAAAGGGGAGGCAATTATAACAGAACCCTCTAGGAGGTACATATTAGATAAGACAGTAGGAGGTTTTATAAATGTCCTATTTACGCCCTATATATATCCTAGAGGAGACATAGTTAGATAAATAGGGGCAAAAGGTTTTACTAGTGTCTTAGAAGGTTTATATAGGAAGCTAGTTCTCCTCTAGAGAAGAACCAGCAATTAGTCTTAGAATGGAAGTGGTTAGAAGCATTTATCCTTTAATACGTACAACTCATTCTACCTTTAACTTACTTCTACTTACCTATAACACTGCCGATTAGATAATTATATATTCCGGTTAAGCTGGCCTCTTATACCCAGAGGCCCACATAGCCTATAGGCCCGCAGACTACGTTATAAGAAGATCTATCCAGCTCTATATTATACCTTTATTTAAAAGGTAGTAAAGAGGTTAGAGAAGCTTAAAATAGTAATAATAATTAAGGAATTTAACCTGCTCTATAAGTATCTAAATATAGGATATAATGCCTATACTATACTTTTAGGACAGCTATCTGCAGATCTTATAATGTCTACTACCCTAGTACCTTTTTAATTGCCTAAGATAAAGTGCTTTACTTATAGTTTACCCTATAAGTTAAAGAATTGTAAGTAACTGTTTTTGTTACGGACGCTTTAAGTACAATGTTATAACTACTTGGGGAAGAGTTGTAGGAAGCTAGTTAGTTAATACAAGCACGGTCCAGGATAGATCTGGTGGAACCATGTGACGAGGAATGGTAAGCGAGTTATATAATATTATACGCAGTGTACGAAGTATATGTAGTATACGCCACGTATAATACGTATAACACGTACCTTATGTACAAGAGAGGATTTCTTAGGAGTATGGTTGTGTATTTAAAGGACCTTAGTCCCTATTGTAGATAGTTCTCTCCTTATAGTAAATCTTAGAATATAATTGGAGTTAATCTATTAGGTAACCACTCCACTAGTTATTATTATGTTGTTGTTTTGTTCTTACCTATATACCTAGCCCAATAATAGAACCTACTATAGTTTAAGCTATAAGGTTCCATTACACATTTACTACTAAGGTTATGGTATTGGAATAAACTCGAATAATATGCCACTAAGAGTAGCACCAGTTATAACGGCGTTGATGGCAGCTATAACCTTAGGGCCAGGTAATACCAGTATAGATAAGGGGGATTCTTAAGTGGTTACGCGAGGTTAGTTATAGGAAATGGTTAATTACTTATAAGATAATAATAGGATACTTAAAGAACGTATTAATAGAATTAGAGTAGTAAAGATTAAGTTACTTTCAATTAAACAATTCTTAGGAGAGAAGTTGAAGCTTAAGGGATTTCTTATATAAATACACTTTAAGGTAGTACAGGAAGGAGCGAAGTTAGCAATATTATTAGATTAAATAGCCTATACAGGATTATTCCTAATGGGGAGGGCACTTAAGTAGTTTAAGCTATATCTCACAGAAATATAGGCTAATGGTATAACAACTACTAACCAAGACGTATGGTATATATTTGCCAGTTAAAACGGGTTTGTGGAATAACTAATATAGATATTTAGAGACCCAGAAGCTATAACCATAGCGGAACGAAAGCTTTAGAACTTAGTACAACGTACTTTAGTAATTAAGTATACAACACAGTTTTAAATACTAGCTATATAGGTTGAGTGGAACGACAAGGCGCTTATAGCACAGTATAAATAGGGACTTAAGGCTAAAGTCTAGGACGTAATTATCCTAATAGAAGATGCGGATACTCTAAGAGAGTTAATAGATTAGTTAATAAAGATTAATAATAGGATCTACTAAAGGGAACAAGCTAAGAGAGGGCAAAACAGAGTTCTATAGTTATATAAGGCGTAGAGTACGCAATAATAGATATAGAGTTAAAAACTATAGAATGGCGTAGAGCTAATAGACCTAAGCGGTACTAAAGAAACCTAAAGATAGAAAAAGAAACTATGGAAACCTAGAGGTTAAGGATTAAGTAATTAAAGGATCTAGGAGCAGAGGCTAAACCAGGGATCTTAGTAGTAGAAGACGTTTAGGCGGACTCTATAGCAAGAAAAATGGTTTAAAGATAGAGCTTGCATAAATTGCGGAAAACAGGGTTATTTTGCTAGAGACTATAAAGGTAGTTAGAGTAACTACGCGGTAAAGGGAACCAGACTAGCAGACAGCACGTATATATAGAGGGACAACGGTGCACTGCAAGGAATAAAAGAATGTTTAATTAATAGTTTTGTATATTGTTATAATAACGCATGCCAAATTTATAAGGACGCTAAGTATAGCGCAAGCTATTAGCTATAGGAGCTATTGTTATCTAAGTTTAAAGAAACTAACAAACTAGCTTATAGATTGGATATTAAAGATAATAAATTTAATATAGGCGAAGCATTTACTAATAATAAGGCAATAAAGGCAGCTTACTAAAAGTATATAGACCTTAAAGAAGTTAAAACAAAAGTAGAGACTAAGACCATTACAGAATAGGGTTTAGTAACGGGTATTATAACACTATTAGATACAATTTCCATCGCTTTATAAGATAATAGGAGTAATGTTTAGAAGAAACTAAGTAAGTAGATAACTACTAGTACTAGCTTATTACTTAATAAAGGCAAAAGGCCACAGGCTTAAGATTCTTAAGAAGAGATAAAAGAAGCTTAAGATTCTTAAGACGAGATAAGACACACCTAAGGACCCACAACGGATGAAAACTAATAGAAAAGGGTAGTAACTTAGTTTAGTAATAAACAAATAAGTATAGGACGCAAGTTTAAGAACTACAAGTTTAGAGAATGAATAAGAACGTTAGCAATCCTAGGTAAACGTAGTGTTTAGCCTAAAGATTAAACAGTTAATACTAGGATTAAAAAGCAAGACGACTATAAAGATCTAGCTATAAGACGCAGAAAACAAGAAACTATAAATAAGTTTAGGATAAGAATTATTATAGGGCAAGAGCAAAAGCTAGATAAGAGGTTAGCTATACTAGGTTATATAAGGAACAGAGTACCCATATAAAGAGTTACTAATAGGCCAAGTACAGGGACACCTAAAGTAAAATGGTTAGATAAACTGGAATAAGAAGAGGATCTAGATATTCTAACTAGGTTTAAAGAAAGACATACTAAAGGATATTATGATGTAGCGATAACAAGGTATTTTCTAATGGATAGACCATATACACTAAACCAGTTGTACGGAAAGTGGTATAGGCAACGACACAACGATAAATAGGCAGATTTTTATATATGGCTAAATAAAAAAGTTATCTAAGACTAACCCATTATGGAAAAACATATAAGTTATATTAAAGGAGTATTAATTATAATGTTAAGGAACCTAGAAGAAGGATCTAGGGACTAGAGAAGCAAGTAATAAATCTTAATACCCGTAGTAGAGATACCAGTAGTTAGGTTAACTAGGTATAGGTTTAAACTTAAAGATAAAGATAAACTAAGAGTTAACCTAAAATATATAGCGCATTATATACTATCGTGGATAGCTTATATAGATGATATATACAATATGCATAGAGCACCTAAAGATAAGAACCGGAAGTACCTAGTAAGGATATATTGGGCACCAGAGAAAAAGCGGTTTAGGAATGTTAAGTATATACATAGTTAGCACCTAGTAGAAGTATAAGGTTAAGGAGACTTAATACTTTAACTAGGAAGATTTCTTACGGAAGAATACCTAGACGGATAATAGTAGTAAAAGTGCCTAGAGAACACTTATCTATAGTATATAAAGGAAAAGAAATGAACTAAGTATTAGCTAAAGTTAGACTAAGTATAGGTAGGATCTAGCAGCCAACAGTTAGGAAAAGGGGAGGTGTATAGGACCAGAGGGAACTAGTATTAGAGCCTTAAACCCTTAAAGGAATTTAAAATTAATACCTAAATTTAAGAGCTAAGTAGCAAGATTAGCAGTTTAAAGTGTTAGTAGATAGTAGAGCAACTAGGAACCACATATTACTAAAGGCAGTAAAAAGGATGGGGTTACTATATAGATAGAAGGAACACCTATATCCACTTATAACAATTTTAGGAGATTAGATAGCCTATAGAGGAGGCATTATTAATCTTAAAACAGGACCTATTTAGATAACTATTAAAGGGAGACCAGTTAGAATGTCTTTTAATATCCTACTATTAGGATAGGATAAGGCAATACTAGGAATACCTTAGTTATAGGAGTACAATCTAAAGATCAATTAGGTTATAGGTTAGGTCGATATTAAGGATATATAATAGTGCAAAGTGCGATAGTAAACCAAGTTGGTATAGTACCAAGTCGGAGCAATATATAAAGAGACTAAGCGAGGCTTAAGTTATGTACTAAAGAGATACCATAAGTATGGTAAAAAGTTATAGTTACTAGAAAGTGAAAAGCTATTAAAGCATGCAGTATAGAACTATAAGATAGAATTAGAAGAGGGAATAAGTTTAAAGTTCTTTCTAATCTATAAGCTTACTAAAACAGAGTTAGTAGCGCTTAAGGAGTTTATCTAGGAGAACTTACAAAAGGGATATATTAGACTATTATAGTTATCCGCAGGATATCTAGTACTGTTCATCCTAAAGAAAAATAGAAAACTTAGGATGTATATAGACTATAGATAGTTAAACAGCATTACTAGAAAGGATAGGTATTCTTTACCCTTAATTAGCGAAATCCAAGATAGAATAGACAACGTAAAGATCTTTATAAAGATAGATCTGAGATAGGTATACCACCAGATTAGGATTAAGGAAGGTGATAAATAAAAGGCAGCCTTTAGGTTAAAGGAAGGACTATATAAGCCATTAGTTATACAATTTAGGCTTATAAACGTACTAGTAATGTTCTAAAAGTAAATTAATAGTGTATTAGAAGAACACCTAGATGAATTTATTATGGTATACCTTAACAACATTATTATCTACTTAAAGAGTGAGGAAGAATATAAAGAACACATTAAATAGGTTTTAAAGAGACTACAAGAAGAACAGATACTAGTAGCAATTAAGAAATACGAGTTCTTTACTAGGAAGACTAATTTTATTAGATTTATTATTAAACTAGGCCAACTTAGTATAGATCTAAAGAAGATTAAGGCTATAGTAAATTAGCAGGAACTAGAGAATATTACACAGTTAAGATTATTTCTAGGGTTTTGTAATTACTGCAGAAGGTTTATAGCGCAATAGTTATAAAACATTAAGCTATTTACGCGGTTAATAAAGAAAGAAGAACTATGGGTATAGGGAAAGGAGTAATAAGAACTATTTAAGAGAATTAAAGAGTTATTTACCTAGGAGCCAGTTCTTAAAATCTATTAACTAGGTCTAAAGATGGTTGTAAAAACAGATGTATTAGACTTTATACTAGGGGTATACTTTATATAGAAATATCAAAATAGGTGGCACCCAGTGGCATACTGTAGTTAAAGGATAACACTACTAGAGTTAAACTATGACATCTATAACAAGGAGTTGTTAGGTATAGTTACAGTACTTAAAAAATAGAGAGCATTCTTATAAGGCACAGAGAAACCATTTATAGTTAAGACGGACTATAAGAACCTTATAGGATTCCTAATAACAAAGGAACTCAACTAAAGACAGGTTAGATAGGCGGAAATGCTTATAGAATACCATTTCGAAATTTAGTATACTAAGGGTACAGACAATATATAAGCAGACGTGCTAAGCAGAAAGGCTAAACTATAAAGTAATAAAAAGCTATCGGGAGCTTTATTGTGAAAGGATTAAGACGGATTAATTAGGTATAATTATCTAAAGATTACAGCGACTAAGGAAAGTCAGATCTATAAATTACTAGAGAGTAATTAGACATAAAAGATCTAAAAAGCATAGGTAGAGGATCTAGACTTAGAGCAATATAAAAATAAAGAAGTAACATATATACCTAAGTCTATTGTAGAAGAATTTATTAAGGAATTCCACAAGGGAATAATATAAGGACATAATAGAGCTACAGGCTTAGTATTAAGACTTTAAGAGAAGTATATTATTTAAGAAATCTAGGGACTAGCAAGATAAGTTATAAAGGAATATCTAGATTGCTAAAGAAACAAACTAATAAGGTATAAGCTGTATAGAGGGCTACAACCTATTAAGACACCAGGAAGACTATGGGAGGTTATATTATAGAACTTTATTATTAAGTTACCAAAGTTAAGAGATCCTATTATAGGATAAGATTATAACGCGATTTTAGTAATAGTGGATAAGCTAATAAAGTAGGGATACTTTATAGTATGCACTAAAGAGATATCAGTAGAAGATGTCGCTAGAATCTATATAAAAGAAGTATTCGCAAGATATAGAGCACTAGATAAGATTATATTAGACAGAGATCTAAGATTTATAATAGTATTTTAGAAAGTATTTCTAGCAGAATAAGGAGTTCGCGTAGCAATATCTATAGTATATTATCCACAGATGGACGGATAAACGGAAAGACTAAACTAGACACTAGAGCAGTATCTAAGGCACTATATTAATCACGCATAGAACAATTAGGTATTGTTATTACCAGTTATATAGTTTATATACAATACAACACCATAAGAAGGAATAGGGATATTACTATTTAAGGCAAATTACGGATATAAGCTAAGGATATCATTATCGCCACGTTAAGTAAAAAAGACGAGTAGCATAGCTAAGTAAAGAATAGAGACGTTAATAAATCTTTATATAGACCTTAAAGAAACAGCTAAACTAGTACAAGAACGAATAAAAAGGTACTATAATACTAAGAGATTTAAGGGACCAGATCTTAAGGAGGGAGATAAAGTATGGCTATTATATAAAAATTTTAAGAGTTAACGACTAAGCAAGAAGTTAGACTATGTCAGACTAGGACCTTTTAAAGTTAAGTAAAGAATTTTATTAGTTACGTATAAGTTAAACCTACTAGCCAAAATGAAAATCTACCCTATATAATACGTTGTAATGCTAGAGCCAGCACACGGGAATATTAAGCCACCAGTCTATAAGGCAGACATATATAGAGGATAAGAAGAAGATAAATAGCAAGTTTTAAAGATTATTAGTTATAAGGATGTAGATAACAAAACATAGTATAAAGTAAAGTAGATAGGCTATAGTAAGACTACCTAGAAACCACTAAGCAACCTAAGGAACGCTATAAGAAAGGTATAGGAGTATCAGAAGAAAGCAGGTTAGGTAATATTAATAAAGAAGGATCGCCAAAGAATAAGTCACCTAAAGGGGACCCAAGAGGAGCAATTGCCGAGCTACTTAGAGTTATTTCCCTTGCAGGAGGAGAGCCAATCCTTTTATTACCTAGCTTAGATAAACCCTATTAAACCAGTTTCTATTCCTTAGAACGGACCTTCTCACAAACACGTTTAAGACAAAGAAGACGGGCAGAGGCCGATAAACAGGCTTTAAGGGCACGCTATTAAGTAGCTATAGCCTCCTGTTCCACTTCCCGCAAACAACAAAGCTTATCCAAGGCGCTTAAGAGCTTACTATTAAGCTTTATAGCGGTAGATTGAACACGAGACCCTATAACAAGTTACTTAGGGAACTTAAAGACTGTTAAGAGTTATAGAACGCGCATACTTAGCGTTAGAGACAGAGCGAACATTATAGGACAATTAAACGTTTGCTTTAGTGCACTCTAAGTAAAACAAGGGTTGTTAAGACAAGGGACTCGCTATTATAATACATACTAACCCCACTTTCGTACAATAAGAATACAAAGACGACATTATCTCACTAAGTAATAGTATAGCAGCCACAGTGCAAGCACAACGTTGCGCTTGTAAAGAAGAAGAAGCTTTAGGTATAATAAGCAAGGATATTAACTAGACTAATTAAACGGACATTACACCTCTAGTGGACGACTTAGAGATGTTAGGAATCTTCAAGGATAAAGATAAAGAGAAGGGAGATAGTATTACAGACGCTTTAAGTATAATGTTATAACTACTTAGGGAAGAGTTATAGGAAGCTAGTTAGTTAATACAAGTACGGTCTAGGATAGATCTAGTAGAACTATATAATAAGGAATGGTAAGCGAGTCATATAATGTTATACACAGTATATAAAGTATACGTAGTATACGCCACGTATAATACGTATAACACGTACCTTACGTACAAGAGAGGATTTCTTAGGAGTATAGTTATGTATTTAAAGGACCTCAGTCCCTACCGTAGATAGTTCTCTCCTTGTAGTAAATCTTAGAATACAATTAGAGTTAATCTGTTAGGCAACTACTCCACCAGTTATTATTATGTTGTTGTTTTATTCTTACCTATATACCTAGCCTAATAATAGAACCCACCGTAGTCTAAGCTATAAGGTTCTATTACAGTTTTAGTCTCTTTAAGGTCTAAACTTTATATTAAATAATAAGTGTCTAAGGAAGTATTAAGAATGGCTTAAGGTTCTAATAAATAAGCAGTATTATAATAAAAGACTTAAGTAGATTAGGAAGGAAGGTCCTAGGTTAAGGGCGTCTATATTAGCTTTATTTACTACTAAAAAGATTAAGGATCTAAATAGGCCCTAAGCTATAGTGGCTGCTATATTAATATCCTTCTTCTTATTATTATTGCATAATTACCTAGATCTGTTATTAATTAATGCCTAGGGGTATAACACTATAGCAAACACCCACTTCTGTAATAATATTAGATACTTCTGTAACCTTAAGCTATATATATCTATAGCAATAGCTGGAGATTCTAGGGCAGAAATCTATAGATATAGTAATATTAACTTAGCAATTAAGGTGGGAAAATAACGCCTAACTTAATATCTAACATTAAGGAACGTCGCATATACTCCCTATTTTTATATTAATCTAATATCTATAGCAAAGCTCTATAGGGTTAGAGTAATTATTAACTAATATATAAATTATTTGCGCTATAAAGATAACGGAAGCCTATTTGCTAACCTTATAGAATATAGAGGTCTCTACCTTATTAATGCCATTACCTACTTACTACCTACTTTTACTGCCTACGCTATATCTACCAGATTCTTTAAGATCTTAGTATATAGATAAGGAGCAAGGTATAGGCGCTAGGGTAAAGAATTTTATCTAACTTAATAGAGGTGTTATTAAGCAATTAATACTATATACTCTAGCTTAAAATGGACCTATAGAGAGGTTAGGGAGAGCTATTTCCAAATAAGTAAGGACTGCTATTATTAAAGCAAAGTTATCCATAGATCTATAGCCTAAGTTCGTGCTTCTAGCAGTATTCTTACTTAATTAAACTCCTATTAAGTCTATTAACTAGAAGACTCTATTTAAGATACTATATAAATAAAAGCTATAGTTAGTAGGACTTTATATAGCCAGATCTTTAACCTATATACTTATTAAATATGGCATTTCTAGAAAGGCAAAGTTTAAGCTATAAGCCTAAATAGGTTATCTTATTAGTATAGAAGCATTAAATATCTATAGGATATAGATATTAACCACTAACTATATTATCCAATCTTGTAATATATAAATTAATAAGTTAAAAAGATATTAATTACCTAAAATACCAGAACACCTTATTATCTTATAGACTTAAAAGAATTATTTTTAGCAAATTTGGGGCCAACTAGATAACCTTTAAGATAGCAGCAAGGACTAGATAGAGAACTTTAACAAAGAACTAGATATAGGACTGCCGCATTTAGCAAATATTAACATTACTTCTATATTAAAAAGTATTCAGATCTTAATAGAAGAACTCTATTAGCTACTGTCGGTATCACTTCCGGTAATACATATTGCTATTGCAATAGTATAGGGGTGGTAACTGATTTTTAATTAATGCTTATTAATTCTCCTATTCTATAGGTGGAATTTGGTGGATTTCCTAAGCTCGCTTAGCTCACGTGATTGCGTGCAACTGCATTGCGAAACCTTGTTCAGACACTAGGGGCATTTAGTTTTGTAACGGTGCTTAAGCGCGCCACCTACCGAATTCTACCAGATTCCATTAAGTTCTGCCAAATTCTGCTATATTCCGCCATATTCCACCAAATTCCATTAAGTTCTACCAAATTCTGCCATATTCTACCAAATTCTACTAAATTTAGCCAAATTCTGCTATATCGCTAAAGTAACCAATTACAATTTTTTATACCCGGCATAGAAAATCGCCATTAGCTCGCTTAGCACTAGCGCCTTAGCTGCTGGCTTAATATCTTTATAATCTCTATTCCTACCTTTCCATCTTCTCCTTTCTTTACCCACTTAGTAACCTATAGCTTAATTATATTTATATTAATTAGGTCCTTTAACGCCTAGCAAGGCTTTAATTTTATTATAGCGTCTATAGGATTACTACCTCTATTAATCCATTTAATCTCTACTATCTCTCTTCTTTTATATAATTGTTATAGACATATTAGGTCAACCATAAGTCATTTCTCTTATATTGTCCTAAGTTTAACTAAGTAATTATATAGAGATTTTAAATCAGTATAGAGGATAACCAGTAGTTGTTTAAGTTATAGGATTTTCTTAATAGTTACTTTAATTGCAGCTCCAGTATTAAATCTATAGGCTATTCTATATAATTTAGATACTAAGACACTTTATATAACTCACTTACATTTAATAGATGACTAGTAGAGGATATTAGCCTTATTGTCTTTATCTATAAGTATAATAACAAAGCTAATTTAGGATAAAAGGTTATAGTTATTCATAAAAGATAAGTTTGTAAAGATTATTAATTTAAGGAAGTCTTTACTGGTATTAAGTTATACAAAACGGAGCCCTCTAGAAGGGTTATTAATTTACCACTATAGCCGCTTATTAAGCTACTTTGTATACTCCTCCTTTAGATTAATAACTTATACTATAAATAAGAGGTTAAAGGCAGCTTCTAGTTAACAGACTATGGCAATATAGGCTCCTCTTACTCTCTAAGCAACATACTGGTCCTTTAGTATAACTGCCTTATAGACTTCCCCTCTAGAGCTAGTTAGGTCTATAACCTTTATAGTAACCAACTTTAGGTTCTAGCATTAACATTCCTAAGTAAGGGTTATTAAGTCCTTTTTTTGCCTAATATAGCCTCCATTAAACTTAATTAGAGTATTTAATATAAGCTTCTCTCTTTCTTTTACTAGGAACTTTACCTCCTAAAGCCTAACTTCTTCAGCCTCTATAAAGGTTTTATTAGTAAGGAACAGTATATTATTAGTCTGCAATCCTATAATTCTAAAGCTATTATTAGTTATATATAACAAGTAGGGGTTATATATTAACTGGTTTATCCATAGCTTATTAAGGTAGTAACGGTAGTATATATTAAACTAATAGTTACCAGCTTCCGGGACACTGTATAGTGGTTTAATAACTCTTAGAATTAATCCATTCTTTAGTCTAAGTTCTAGTAGTAGGCATATAAAGAAGTCTCTATTTAGGTAAGTACTAGATTATATATAAGCTTATAAAATATTATATAGGTATAGAGAAGCTAGTCTTCTTTTATTTCCCTATAGGGTTGCTATAAGTACTAGGATGATTCTCTAGCTAATACATTAAATAGTTAGTAACTGTGTTAGAACTAGATCTTTGCTATAGTTATTATAGGCTTATACAACCAGTCTAGACTTCTTAAAGGCCTTATCTGTTCCGGCATTCTTAATCTTATTAATAAATTAGGAGTTAAAGATTCTAACTCCTTCTAGGACATCTGCTGTATTAATAAACTTAAAGACACCTTTCTTAAGTAAACCGTTTATCTCCTTGCATTAAGGCTCTGTAAATAACGGTAAGGTATACTTAAAGGTTATAGTATTAGGTTTTGTCAGGCTGTTGTTAATAAATATTAATATGTCTGTAATATTTTACTAGGACTTTATTGGCGATTATTATATCCGTTTTAATCTTTAGGGGGGTGCACTAGCTACTAGTATGGTGGTGTAATTTAGCCCCCTGGATTTAACATCTAGATTAGGCATAGCTTTGGGAGAGCCTAGGCCTTCCATGTATTTTATATAGATCGGTCTAGAGCCCTTAAAGTCTTTAACAACTCCGACAGGGCCAACAGACACACAGTTTCTCTTTAATACACTCTTTTCTTCTCTTTTTACTGACCGCTTCCCTACTGCCTGATTATGACTAACTGACTAACTAACCACACCGTGACTTCCTATCTAAGAGAGACCGTACCCTCCCATATATTTTATGGCATTCCACGTAGGGACGACGGCAAGCTCTTTAGATTAAAAGTCTAGTGCTATATACACAGGAGACGCATAGGAACGATCTAGAACTGTGAAAGAACTAACAGACAGAAAAAGGACGCGCGGAAAGGGAGGCAGAGAAGCATGGGCATATTAGCGACCGGTGTGCAGCCACCACCATAGGAATAAACCAACGACACTTTCGGTCTCCGTACAGGAACGGTCGGTCTCCGTACAGGAACGGTCGTTGGAGAATAGCAATTGGAATGCGAGTGCGTAGCGCAGCAAGACGGAGGATAAAAGAAAGGACTATAGTACGCCAGAAACAGCAGAGAAAAGTCTTCTATATTTCGTTTACTATATTTATAACGGTCTATACAATTATTCTTGCGTTTATAGGAGCTACCTTTAAATTTATAGAAACAATGGCGACAGCACCAGTAAAGGGATTATTAGGGATGTTAGGTCCATTCTATGATAATAGTAAAGGTGCTAGAAGGGGAGAGGAAAGTAAGCAGCCTATTAAACCGCGAGTCTCTCCTAAACTAGGGGATGCGATACCAACCCTAACTCCTACAATATTAGGGACCGACAACTCTCAACAGATAGAGGATAAGGGTTATAAGGTCTACCTACCTGTCCCTAAAGAATCTATAGGTCCGCCGCATTCCACTAGACCACTAATGGAACAAGATAAGGTATATGTTATGGCCCAGCCTATGCCGGCTCTAGGAACTCCTAGGACCCCTTACTTTATAGGACAAAACGTGTTGCAATTTGTTGAATAGTATAAGTGACTATATATCCGACATTATATTACGGACAACGAGAAGCATTAAGGACTTCTAGAGTATTATAACTATTAGATAGGGATATAGATCCAGAGCCTACCTGAGTTTATAATTAGCAATTAGATGGAACTTATAAGGAAGCTTAGGATAGACTACTAAGGAAGTAACTACTTTTAACAAGTTAAAACGGTAGAATTCTTGGAAGCTTATATGCTGCAGTATAGGAACAATCCACCCAGCAGTATACATAAATACTATAGGCAGTTTACGTTAATCTCCTAAAAGGTTACCGAGGCTGGTAATTTAGAAAACTATAATTAAGGGTACTGGTTCGCAAGGGGACTCCCATTTAAATATTGAAGATATGCTATGACTAAAACAGGAGCCGACCCGGATAAATAAGAGTCTTTTAACTTCCATCTAATAAGGAGAGCCGTAAAAGATAGGCTTAATTCGTATAAAGGCGCAGATTGGTTGTTAATAATGAATCCTAAGGAGCAAGGCCTTTGTTAGCTAGTTGGACAATTCCGTAATTAGCAACCAGCCGTAACCAACTAAAGAGATGCTGCCCTTTAACCGCCTATAGTCTCTCCACTAAGCGAGTTGGCAGGTACCTATTAAATAACTTAGGAAACGGACCTTAAGCTAGAGAGACTTACCAATTAACTCCAGAAGCTTAATCTTAGGACAGTTAAATTAGCGGGCGTTATATCTTTAATGCCGTTCCTAGACAGGATTCGCTAAGATCTAATATGGTACACGCAGCTCCTAAATAGGGCGTTAGTACGGCAAGAATAAATAGGCCCGCAACCAGCACTAAATAATAATAGACCGCAGCCGCCCTATAAGGGAGCGCTATAAGAACGATATAAGCCAGGCCTAGGAAGGTATAGAGGGCCAGAAAACTTTAGCACATACCTAGCATAAGCTTAAACGTGTTATAGATGCGGGGGTTCCTACTATTTTATTAATTAGTATCCACAGCTCTAGGAATTGGTTTGTTGTGGTTTCCTATATATAAATAAGAACAACCAAATCTGCGCTAGAATATAAGAGTGCCCAGGAAATACAATTCCGTATTTGCTAAGTAATAATTAGATTAAGTTCCTTAAAGACTGGCTAAAGCAGAACGCGAATATTAATCCTAATGCTCTAGTAACAGGCGTCTAACTAAAGGCAGCTTTAGTAGAGCTTATAGAAGGAAGCAACACTAAAAGTAAGGAAGAACTTGGCGAGTCTTAAGAGGATGTGTACCAGGTAGAGTTGATATGCGTTAATTTAATAGGAGCCGCAACCCAGTCGCAGCCTATACCACGGTTATATAATCTTAGGAAACTATAAGGGGAAGTAAGAGTAACAAAACCGCCTTTAAAACTATCTAGTTAGTAACCAGCAGTAGTTCGAAATATATAACCAGGAGGACATATCCAAATTATACTATGGCCCCAGCAGCAAGCTCCTTAACCACCATTAAGCAATAATAAGATTAATAAAATAGACTATACTAAACAGCCAAGACAGACGGAGCAAATAGTGGATGTAATAATAACAGCCAAAGTACCACAACTAAAGCCAGTTAGGATAATGGATATACTAAAGGGAAACATCCCAAGCCCAGCTATAATGGCGGATAAGATTTTGTTAAAAACCATTAAAGTTATAGTTAGTAATTGCCTTGTGTATATACCTAAGGTTGCAAGGCTATTCTTTAAGCCTTTCCTACTACCCCTTGTGGAGCCTTACTAACAGAAGCAAGAGGACGTTAAGGTATCCGTGTTGTTAGCACACCTAGCATTCCATACTAATTAGGCTGGCTTAACAACTGCTAAAGTGGACTAGATTAAATAAGAAGCTAAATTTGTCCAGTTTTAAAGACGATGCCTAAAAGTAGAAGCGCGGATAGGAGATAGAAGGGCTAAATACTTAATTGACTCTAGAGCGGAGCTTAACCTTATTAAGGAAAGCGTAGCTCTATAACACGGCTTACTAATATTAAGTCTGCCTCTGTAACTACAAGGTGCACATCTAACGTCTACTAATAGGACTTAGTCTAAGTTTATTAGATTGGTGCATACGGTCCCTATAGTAATAGGTAACATCTTAATATCTATAACATTTATTGCTATAGGAGAAATGTCATATAAGGTAATACTTAGTAAGCCATAGTTAGTAAGGGCTAAACTGGCAACAAAACGCACCGCAATAGGTTAGGTATCTTGCATTATTTAATTAGAAAATAGTAGAGTTGAAATAAGGTTCTTAACGTCTTATAAGGATGCAATGTTCTTTAAACCAGATGAAGGCATTAGTATAGACAATAGTTTAGGAAACGTATAACTGGTACGACCGCTGGGATTGTATCTGGGGTTACTTATAACCCAGTATATTAGGATAAGGAGGACGTTAAGATCAAAGAGGAGGGAAATAAGGTGCGGCTTTAATACGGACGCTTACTATTTTAGATATCTGCTAGACAGAGCCATTAGCAAAAAAAAGACCATAACATTAAATAGAGAGAGCTCGACAGTAAAACGTTAAAAAAAGTTCTAAAGAAACACTTAAGAAAGAATTGGAAGCTAGTATTTAAAGTAAAGGCTAGGTCCCTTATATATCAAATATTAAAGACAATAGATTTATTTATAATGCAAATGGAAAGCTACCGGAGCAAGGCCCGATAAAACGCCATAAATGTAGCAACTGCGTATAAATAAAAGGCAGACAAGGTCCACCCAATTAATTTATTGGCACTAGATGGAACAGTTATGGGAGGTATAATAGAATAGTAAAAGGTGGCCTTGCGTAGATAGAAGGCATCAATCTAAGGGTTGCCTCTTGGTCCGTATAATCATTTCCTTAAGCCGCAATACACTAAGCTGGCCCGCGGTGCATAACTAAAGCCAGAATAATTAGAGCGTATGATTGTAGGGGATATTTAGCCAAGAGAATAAGAGATCTTTAAGGCTATGCTGTTTAACTGAGAAGAGACGCTGGTATGGGAGTTCTCTGAGATAGGTCGCGTTAGTAGAGACGTAACTCCACTATTAAAGATCAAGACTATACTGTATAAAGTATAGCAAGTACCAAACTTTCCTGTACCAAGGGCCCTGCGAGGAGAAGTGATAAGTATATTATGAGAACGACTAGCTTAAGGGACTCTGGAATATTATAAAAGCCTATATAGGAATCCATGGTTTCTTATAAGCAAGAAGGAACATAAAAAGTACTGACTAATTAACGCGGCGATGAATATCAACTAAGTAACTATTAGGGACGCAAATCTGCCGCTATGTACTAATGAGTTTTCCAAGGAGTTTGCGGGGTGCAAGGTTATATCTCTAGTGGACTTCTTCTCTAGCTATAACTAACTAGAGCTTAATATAGAAAGCAGAAACCTAATGGCTTTTACAACACCTCTAGGGCTTCTATAATAAATAACAGTACCTATAGGAGGCATGAATTTAGTAGCCTAGTTTATAAGGACAATTACTAAGATCCTGGAACAACACATCCCATACTATACCTTACCATTTCTGGATAATATTATAGTAAAAGGCCCATAGACAGTATATAATAGAGAAGAGAGTCTTCTAGGCGTGCGCAGATATATTCTGGAATATATTATATAGCTAGACAGAGTGCTTGCAGATTTAGAACGAGCTAGATATACAATCTTAGGCGCAAAGTCTTATTTTTGCAAAGACGAGATTATAGTGGTTGGTTACTACTGTAATGGTAAGGGACAATATCTAGAGGAGTTAAAGGTCGCAAAGATCGTTTACTAGAGAGACTGCAAAGACATTATATCCGCCCAAGCATTCCTAGGAGTTGTCGTGTATTACCAAATATAGGTAAAAGACTTCGTAATTAAGGCAGAGCTAATCTTCTGACTGCTATAAATAAACATTCCATTTATATAGGGCATAGAGCAGATCACCGCTATAAAGACTCTAAAGTATGCTATTACTACCACACCTGCATTGGTTTAACTGGATTATAGTAAGAGGGCTAGGCTAATTATTCTCACTATTAACGGATGTAAGAATAGATGGGGGTGCGGCCTTATATAACTAGATATGCAAGGTCGTTGTCACCTATATTGATATAAGAGCGGCATCTAGTCTTAAGCGGAACAGAAATATGACTTAGGAAAGCTTAAGTGTCAGGCGTTACTATATACGCTAAAGAAGTATCGCGTGTACCTATATGGCGTTCGCTTTATAGTGGAGATAGATGCAAACACCTTAGTTGCGTAGCTAAATTATACTGCTACTAATTTACCCGGAGCCTTAATAATAAGATGGCTAGCTTAGATCCAGCTGTGGGACTTTAATATCAGATATGTACTAGGGAAGAAGAATAGCCTAGCTAATAGACTTTCGCGACGGCTACCTAATGGCAAATGACCTAATAAGCCGACTAAGGATATTAAAGAGTTTATTAACTATAAGCTAAGTGCCTTGGAATACACAGCTAGCCCTCTTAAAATGGAAGCGGGTCTGCTATTGGAAGACTTATATTTGGAGGAATCTCAGAGGATTATAAAATGGCTAGTGACCTTACGGCATCCAGAGGAGATGAATACCAAAAAATTTAAAAAGTTTAAGCGGTATACGCTGAGGTTCCTAGTATGTGACTAATAGCTCTTCTGCTAACAGTCTAAGAATGTACTAATGCGAAGGGTAGTTAATAACAAGACTACTTAGTAGGAGATTATTAAGAGCCTTTATAATTAGAGTGGATATTATAGATAGGAGGGAACGTATTAGAGGGTCTTAAATTAATACTAGTGGCCAGGGCTGTGGGATCAAATATTATAGCATATTAAGTCATACTTATAGTACTAACAGCAACAGCCGGGATAGGAAGAAGAAGCGATATACCCTATATAGGAGTCCACCTTGTGGTAATAAGTAATGGTGGATATTATATTTATACCGCTAAACCGTCTTAGGTTCTGATACCTAGCTATTGCTTAAGAGTATGTATCTGGATGGGTGGAAGCCTGGGCCCTTTGGAATAAAAATATAAAAAGTATAGCAAAGTTCCTCTATAAAGACGTTATCTGCTAATAGGGAGTGTTTAAACAGCTCTCTATAGATAGTGGAGGAGAGAATGCTAACATTACCGCTACGCTTGCGGAGCTCTATAACATTAAGAGGGTTGTGGCTTCTGTATATTACCTATAGTTATAAAGCTTTATAGAGCGAGGTCACAAGCCTATAGTAGACGCTTTAGCAAAGATGGAAGGCTTATGGCTAGACAATCTTTATACAGTCTTATAAGCAGATAGAACGACTGTTAAGAAGTCTACGGGAATGACACCAGTAAGGGTTATATACGGATATAAGCATGTCCTTTTTGTTGAACTCTGCATACCCACCTAGCAGACGCTGCCTTGGGAAACAGTCCAGACCACTATAGAGCTACTAGTACTTCGCGCAAAGCAGTTCGACTAAAGAGACGCAGATATATAAGAAGCTATTATACGTATAAAATGACTGAGAGTTGCAAATAAGGAGTATTTTGATAATACCCACCGCATTCGCCAGGACGGATTTAAGGTTAGAGATATAGTTATGCTTTATAACACGCAGCTTAAGTAAGACTATTCTAGCAGTTGTAAGTTAGATCCAAAATGGCTAGGCCCGTTCCGTGTATATAAGAGTCACCCTTATAAAGAATGGTACTTAATTAAGGATCTTAATGGCACGCCGTTTCGCAATTAAACTCTAGGGAATAGATTAAAGAGGTTTTATTAATAACAAATATCCAAGGTCCGTTAGGAGGACTGGCTTGACCAGTTAGGCGGAACTATACTATAAGAAATAATAGCAGAGCTAGAGCCTAAGGAGGATATTATACAAAATCCACCAGTATCGCAACGCCGCGTATTTTAAGAAGTGCGCGTTTTAGAAAGATCATTTAACAAAACTGAGTATAAAATGTTTAATTAAGGGACAGTCAAGTTCTAAGGTGGGGGAGGGGATGTAGATAACAGCTGCGTAATCCATCTGTTTATTTACCGTATTTCCTAAAGCTCTTTCTATTACACTTTCTTATTTGCTTTTTTTAGTTATAGGAATCTAATGCGTGTTAACAGTAAGGTAAAAACAGAAGAATGTTTGTATATAACCATCTAGTATTATTTACTACAAAGATATTAGTTCTGCTTACCGCCTTTACTAAGCTAATAGCAATTTTCTATCCCGGGGATAGAAAATTATAATTGGTCTATTTAACGATTAGCGCTAGCAGAACTCCACACCGCCACTAAATTTAGTGGACTATTTATATCAGGAAACCCTATTAAGAACTTCACCTTTTCGCCCTTAATAAACCTTAAAGATAACCATAATTAGCTAAAGCATAAACTAAGCAGAATTAATAACAGTATATTTATTATGTCTTCGTCTAGCAGACTACTGGTATTGTATAAAGAAGCTAAGCAACAGATTAATAATATCCTTATAGAAGTTAGAGGCTTTATAGTTAATCAGCATTATATAGTGCTTATCTAAATCTGTGACGAGATTTTGCTTAAGAGAAAAAATTACGCAGATGCTACTAGTGTGGTAGTTAATTTTGTTAATTATAATAATAGGTTGCAAGCATCTCTAGGAAAGGACGCGTTTTTAATAATCTTTAAGGACATCTCTAACGTTAGTAAGATGGCAAAAGATTAAAGGAATTAGTATAATAAAGCTAAAGAAACTATCCAAAAAGCCTAGGGACAGGATGTTCTTAACAGACCGCTAAAACACGCAGTCTCCTACTACTTCCTTTCTACCGCCCGAAAGCTTACCGTCCACCCACTTTATAAAGTAATAGCACAAGTTAATAAAGCCCTGGTTAAGAGGCTTAATTATCTAGGACGCAGCATTAAGAACACTACTTAACTACAGCCAACTAACTTTACACTCGCGCCTAAAATGTCAGGAAGAGTGATATTAGGTTAAGTAGTAAATAAGTATAATTTAGGGAGACACTTAACTAGCTTCCTTGTTCTAAATAAGGACCTACTACTAAAATATAGGAGACTAACTACTATGGGACCAGAGGTCACCAATATCAAAATTAGATAAGCGGGAGAGAGCTTAGCTCTTGCACTGCAAGCGTATTCATAACATACTTCCGACGTAATAAATCCCTTAGCTTTTTAGCCATTAATACCTATTTAAGGAGGAGGCGTTAGTATTATGCCAAGCCCATCCCAGCAAGGATCGCCTATATCAGTAGACTCGCCTTTATCATCTATAAATAAAAGCATTCTTGCGGCTGGAACGCCTATTGGCTTGCCCCCACAGCTGCCAGTATCCTCTTTAAGGAGGAATCCAAGGAGAGGGCTTGCGGTTACTTATCCAGAAGTAGGAGGGCTAGGAGTGGAATTGCTGTTTAATAAAAACGTTATTAAGCCGGGAGATAATAAAGAATACATTAAGGAGGCCGCAGACGCTGTGGTAATACTCCGCGCGAAATAAGGATGTGACTGCAAGGACAACATACTAGCTTATCTTAAGGCATTCCTAAACTAAACCACTAAAATCAAACCAACTAAGGTTATAAAGCTCTTACGCAGTTAGTATAGGGCGGCTGGTTTAAACCCAGAAATATATAAGGTCTGTTAGATACACACACAAGCCATAGGAGGACGTATGGGTTTAGTGATAAAGGGTCTAAACTATGCCGCGCTATATTATAGACTCCGTTTAATATATCACGCTCGCAATCACTTAGGCACTATAAAGATAAACCCTACTACGTACTCCTGGTTCCGAAAAGCTTATAGGCCTCTAGTTCCGTCCAACTCCTTAGGACTATATAAGTTCATTTATAACTTGGCACTAAGGTTTTCCTACAATAGGGAGGCTTTACTTAATCAGATGCTGTTACTAAACAACCAAGATATATGGCAGTGAGAAGGATCCGTGGTTTTAAGCGTGTTTGGGTAGTAGTGGGATTCTAGCATCTCAGCAATAATTAATAAGGAAATGTGTATGTACCGCTATTATCAGCGTCTAATCAATGGGCAACCAAATTATGGCTAGTTAAGAATAATGGTCCATAGTCTCTACCAACAGCTAATAAGACAAGACCCTTAGTATTATCGCCTCTATTACGCTCTTAGGCCTAACAGCTGGTGGCAACTCATTTCCTACCCTTATTATGCGAAATTTGCAGTTAAAGGAGACTCTACAGCTTTCCGCCACATTAACATTAATATTCCCTTACTCTTTAAAAGTGGACATAGTACCAATATAATCCAAGGGAGCGTTTCTCTGGATAATGAAACTAAGGATAACTGCACAATCATCCTTCCCGGCATACATCATTACTTAGAATTGTGGTGGGCAGATCTTAAAGCGCAAGGGTCGGCCAAGGGTGACGGATTCGTGCATAAAATCTTAGACCATAACTGGACCGCTAAGGACGTAGAGAAATATGCGACTAACTAGGTAGCTCAGCCATGTAAGAAGGGAGATGTGTATATAACCATGCTTTATCTTCCTTATAGAGCGAAAGGACCTTTAACTGGGACCCAGCGAATAATGCTGCTATAGTTTGTTAGTATTCAGGACAATTATAATAACCTCGAGGTCACTAAAGGAGGTACTTAGATAGAGTTGGCAGATGCGCACTAAGACTTAAGAGCGCCGCCCCATACGCTGTCTGGACATGCCAATCTCTATGGCGCAATTCCATATCGCTTCCCTGCAGCAGTTAAGCTCATGGCTACCAGCGCTCTATCTAACGCCCTTCTTGGTAAATAACAATGGGATTCTCCAGCAGTGATCCAAGATTGTAATCTTCTTCTTACCAGTAATAGGAACGAAGTTGTGAAATGGATGCATTCCTATTGTCTAAAGGCCGTTGAGAACTATAAGGATGCGTTTCAGCTTATGCGTGCAACTAAAGTAGAGCGCTTCAACAGCCGCTTGTACTTCTACTGCGTTGACAATGGAATCGAGCCTTCAACTGTTACGGTAGATCCAAGTAGAGTACCCCCAATTATTGCAGAAGGACAGAGTCAAACTCCGACAGGGCTAACAGACACACAGTTTCTCTTCAATACACTCTTTTCTTCTCTTCTTACTGACCGCTTCCCTACTGCCTGATTACGACTAACTGACTGACTGACCACACCGTGACTTCCTATCTAAGAGAGACCGTACCCTCCCACACTAGTTCCTTAGTTAGTTCCTTAGTCGGTTTCTTAGTTAGTTTCTTAGTTAATTCTTCCTCTAGTTCCTTATTAGGTTCTTCTAGTTTAGGTTATAGGTATGGCTTTACTGCTATGGTCCTAAAATTAGTAGGTCTACTAGGGAGCTATACCTTATATATTTCTCTGTTAATTCTAAGCAATTTAAATAGGCCAGTCCATCTACCGCTCTGTCTAGTATTGCCTTCGCGCCATATAAATACTTCTAAGTTAAGGGGAAGGTTATAGATTGTAGTATCAGATGGACCATTTTGTTAGTTTAGTATATTGTCAACTTGCTTCTTTACCCTAATCCTTATAATCTCCTCTATTGCCTTCTTTATAGCTGCTGCTCGCTATATAATAGAGGGTGCTAATAGGTTAAGTTTGCTTATTTAAGGATAGGCACTAAAGACAAGTAGTGTTGGGACCAAGCTATCTAGGCTAGCTGTGTTATTGGTAGCTTTTACTGCTATTTGCAGAGCTAATTCTTTGGCTATTCCTAAGTCCTATAGTTCCTCCATGATTATTTAGTATGCTTAGTATATAGTTAGGTAAGCTCTTTCTACTATTCTAATAGACCAATAAGCTTCTACTAGGACACTCTTAGTTAATATAGCCATTGCTATAGCGTATTATTGGAACTCCTTACTTACCAAGTTCTTCTTAGCGTTATGGGTAATATAGTTAGGGGGTCCAATATAGGTATTAATCCAGCAGAGTTATAGGGTATCCCAGGTATACTTTGCGGAGATATTATATAGCCATCTTACGGCTTAAAATCTGGTAGCTTTATCAATTACATAGAGGATAGGGCTTCTATTAATATACATAATATTAACAAAGATAGAATGGTTAAAATTAGAATCTTAGTCTTCTTATAATGTAAACTTAAATTATCTAGGGGATTTGCCGTGTTTCTGGTAGTGGGAGTAGTACTTAGTAAGATAGTTAATAACCTGCTTATTAATATTATTATAGCCAGAGCATTCTAATACCTTATATAGCTTATCTGCCAATAGATGTCTAAAGCGGCAGTAGAGTCAGCGGAGTTTAGTAGTAGTTAGGTAGCAGGGGTTTTAATTAAACAAGTGGGTTATAAATAACTGTAGTAACTCTTTCTATAATAAGAAGGGGTGACCAAATTAGCAAACCACTAGTACTGATTTTGTTAGAGTGACTAGGACGTTCTTAAGGTTATTATAATAAACCTTTAGTATGTCTATATCTACAAGACATAGTAGGAAAGGTGTATCGGCCTTTATAATATAAAACTCAACATTGCTAACTGGTGTATTAACTATAACGGAACTAATAAAAGGGGTAGAGCTAATGCTAAACTAGACGTTAATAGCGCCGGCCTTTAAAGTATTAATAACGGTATTATAGGTCTTCCTATATATAAGGTATTGTCTATAACCTACTATTAATCTTTTTAAGGCTCTAGTGTTAATTATTACTCTATAGAACTTATTAGAGGTATATTAGCTAATAGTAATATAGGCAAATAGGTCTAAGTCGTTATAGTAAGCAGTTAGGTTAATGCCGGTAATTATATAGGTAAAGAATTAGTCCGCTAAGTCGGTTACAGTATTAATGGCTCCTTTATGCTGTATTATTCTAAAAGAGGTAAGGAATAGTTTAGTCTATTCCTAAGTCGGAGATGCTAGTAGTAACTTAATATTAATTATAAGAGCTTCTATTATATCATCAATGGATTCTAAGTTAAGTTTATTATTGTAATCTGTTCCCTTATACTTAGTAATATACTGCCTAGTATATTTATTAAAGCGGCAGTTAAATCTGTCCTTAAACTTCTTCTTTAATTTATTACATTCTTCTCTTAAGTGTTTAGATAACTAGCAACCTTCCTTATAGCAGACAAAGCAGCGCTTCTTAGGTAGTGTATATTAGTTAGGTGGTCTATTATACAGTTAAGATGGTAGTTAGGGGTACTGCTTATAGTAACGGCGGTTAGTAAAGAAAGCTTAGGGGTTCTTATTATTTAACCTTTTAAAAGTTGTAATAGAAGATTATAGATTATTAATTAAGCCAATTAGGCTGTTAGAAGGTTTAAAGTAGGCATATTAACAAGCTGGTAACTCCTAGCAAGCGTTAATAAGTTTGTTATAGAGGAACTTGTTAGTATATAAGTCTGGGTTAAGACCATACTAGAAGTATCTTAGTTCTTTAATAAGCAATTGCAGACAGTCTAGGGTTAATTTTCCAGTATTCTCGCCTTTGCTTATTATAGACCTTAAGGTTATTAAGTTCCATTGCCCTAGTATACTACGCCTATACTTAGGTCCCTTAAGGTAGTTACGTGTAGTATTGCAGATTTGGTTAAATAAAAGGGTTAGACTGACGTTCTTAAGGTTAGTGTAGTAGTGGTTAAGTGCTAGGCCGCGTAATATTATAGGGTAGGCTTTAACGTTGGCTTCTTAGGGTACATTAGCTCTGCTATAGAGGTTATAGAAGATAGTAAGTTTAAAGTCAAAATTGTCATCTTCTCTACTGTACTTATTGTCTTCCGTGTACATCTTTATAAGGTTTAATAACTCCTTGCCAAAACCCTAGTTTTGGTTCTATCCAAATAGTCCTATTATTATTGGTAGATTAATGTAAGGTTGGTTTTGTTATATTAGCAAGGTAGGTTATATAGGTAGAATAGGGTTTATAGGTGGTATTATAAGTAGGGTAGGGTTTATAGTTAATAAGGTTAAGATTAGGGTTTTAATGGTACTAGTACTAGTAAAGTTGTTTTTAAGAAGGTAGTCAATTTGTCCTAAATTAAATTTCCCTCTAGTTGCCATATGCTCCTTAATCTTAAGCTTAGTCCATTCTATAGAATCCTCTTCTTATAAGGTATTAAAGAGTAACTATAGGACTGTAACATGTCTGTCCTTCTTAACCCATACTCCATAAACTTAAAGGAAGTGTTGGAGGTTACAACAGTTATCTAGTTATAATTCTTAAAGACTTCTAGTGTAAAGGTATTAAAGTCATTATAGTAAAGCTCCTATAGGTCGTTATCTGTTATATTATAAAATCCATATTCTATAATCTTGTACTATATAAATTCACTAATTTCTCCTTTATTAATATCTTTAGACTGTATATTAAGCCCTTTACTCCATCTCATCTGTCCTTCTCTAACTTATACCCTAATGTCTAACATAATAATTCTTATCTCGTAACTCTTGTTAAGTTCAATTTTGGTTTCTAAATGCGTAATGGACGCAAACTAAGGGCCTATTAAAAGGGTTGGTTCCTTAAGTACCTAAAGCCTTTTAGAGGGCCTGATACTCCTAATTAGGTTTAATTTTAGGTTCTAAACGCGTGGTAGATATGGACCAAGGGCCTATTAAATAGGGGTTGGTTCCTTAAGTACCTAACGCCTTTAGAGTGTATGATGGACGTAAACTAAGGGCCTATTAGATAGGGGTCGGTTCTTTAAGTACCTAAAGGCTATATATAAAGAATTAAGGGCCTCTTAAGAAGAGGGGTTAACTTTTCAAATACACGTTAACTGATGCTCCTTAGTAAACGGGATTGGTAGAGGCCTATAGCAGGGACTAATTGAGCTTATCTCTCTTCGTAGGTAATACATCTCCTAATCTATAATTACTGATTAGTGTTAGTATCACTTCCGGTGATATATATTGCTATTGCAATAGTGTAGGGGTGGTAACTGATTTTTAATTAATGCTTATTAATTCTCCTATTCTATAGGTGGAATTTGGTGGATTTCCTAAGCTCGCTTAGCTCACGTGATCGCGTGCAACTGCATTGCGAAACCTTGTTCAGACAGCTACCTACCCTAAAGCTAACTCCAGAACTATCTAAACCATTAGCATCTTTAGCGCCTTAGAAATCACTATCTACTATAGCATCTACGCCATAGATATTATCTACTATTTAGTTATCTTCTAAAGTTATTAAACCACTATTTATAGATCCTATACCTTATTCCAAACCTTAGACAATAGTAGGCTCATTATTAGGAGGTAAAAGACGTTCTGGCTATAAAAAGCGGCCTATAGTAAAGAAGAAAGATATGCTAAATTAGAATTTATAATAACAAGCCTTTATAGTTTAAATTAATAATAGTAATAATATTATTAATCTAGATACAACACCATTAGCTTATGCTTTCTATACTACTACTATAAAGATATATAGATATTAAGACGACTTTTTACCACCACTAAGGTTATAGAAAGAGATGCTTAATTATAAGTACGCTATAGAGTTTAAAGCAGCTGCTTATACTAAGATAAAGGCCTTAACCGGAAAATAGACCTGGGATAAGGTATAACTAATTAAAAAGATCTATTAACTTCTTATTATATAGGTCTTTATATACAAGAAAGACTTAAATAGCTTTATTATAAGATTTAAGGCTCGTCTAGTTATTTATAGAGACCTTTAGGTAGTCTTATAAGAGGAGGTTAAAGCTATAATAGTAGCCTATTAAACCTTCCGTCTACTTTACGCTTTTATTACTGGCTTTAACCTAGATATTATATAGATTAACGCCGTTAACGCCTTTGTTAATACCTTAGTTAATAATAAGGTCTACCTTATTCCCCCTAAGGGTATAAACCTACAACCTAAATTCTCCCTCTGTCTAAGAAAGGCAATATATAGACTTTAGAAATCTCCTAAATTGTAGTTTTTAGAAATATCTGCTGCTCTGCAAAGAATAGGTTTAAAAGCTGTACTAGATAAGCCGTATCTCTATATACACCCTACTAAACCTATCTTTGTGTTCTTCTATATTAACAATATCCTAATTATAGAACACCTAAGTTATTATTAGCAGATAGAGGACATCCTAAAGCAGCTATAATATTAATTTAAAATACGCCAAATACCTTAATTTACCTTATTCCTAAACACTTATATTATATAAGATTAATAAAAGGGAAAGCTCTAGCTTTGTTTAGATCTATATCTTAAGAAGCTAGTCTTAATATACCATCTAAAATATCTAAAGCTATTAGCTACACTACTATTAGGCTAGGAATTAACACCATATAAAGAAGAAGCTATACTAAATCAGATAAAAGGATATTAACGCCATATAGGTGCTGCGATATATTCAGCATTAACTACACGCCCAGACGTTGCTTTTTTAGTTAGTAGGCTGGCTAAGTTCTTATAAAATCTATTGCCAGCTTATCTTGCGGAGATTAACAGATTGCTTACCTATCTTTATAATACTAGATACCTCGCTCTTAAATTCTCTATAGTCGCGCTATATAAGATAAACCAGGTTCTAAAAGCTGCTTCTAATACTAGCTTTGCTAACAATGCTCTAACACGTTAGAGCTTACAGGGCTTCTTAATAAGCTTATTTAATGGGCCTATAGCATAGCAGGTAACTAGACAAAAGGTAGTCACTAAGTCTACTATAGAGGCAGAACTCCTAGCTCTCTTATATATTAGTAGGGAGATTAAGCATATAGTTTAGATATTTAAAGCTATTAGATTTAATCCAGAACAGGAAATTATTATTAATTGCAATAATTAGCAGTTAGTACGGATCATGATAAAAGAGACTTCTATAGTATCTATAAAACTCCAATATATAGATATCCATTAATTCTAGCTTTGCTAAGAGGTCCAAAACAGAAGCTTTATCATATAATAGGTACCAATAAGCGAGATAGCTGTAGATAGACTAACTAAAGCTCTATTAAAGCAAAATCATTAAAAGTTTATTAAAGTGGTAGGGCTCCGCGATATTAAACATCTGGTTAGTTAACGCTTAGATAACAGCAAAGCTTATTACTAGCTTGTCTCTCCTAACTGCCTAACCCAGTAATCCAGCTCTAACGCTCTACGTCAGATCTAAAGGGGTGTATTGGCCACGGAGGTAGCTTTACTGCTAAGGTATTAGACTCCAAACGACTACGGACACCGAAGGTCAAACTAGGGTTATTTCCTTATATATATTAGGGCTCTTAGAGCCACCTTGAATAAAAACAGATCACTTGTTCAATTCTGTGTCTCTACCTATCAGCTAGCTTATATCATTTGTCGTAATACCTACCTGGCTAAAAATTTATATTGGCGAAAGCAGAGACGACAGTTATGGACTATATTAGTAAAACACACGCTTCCTCCTATGACTTAAGAAGACCGAATACTACGACTAGAAACAGATATATTGCAATCACTACTAAACTGGCCATGGTTTAATCGCCTCTGGGTTTTGCAAGAAGTCGTCATATCTCAATCAGCAGTTATATTCTACAGTGGCAAAAGCGTCCCCTAGGCTGCTTTAATCTCTGTCGATACCTAGAACATTTCAAGCCATTGGATTGAATGTATACCCTACGTTATCAGTCAGATAAGTGACGATGACTCAAGCAGACTGATAGAGGAAATATTGCTCAATATACTAGTGACGACTCATCATTGTGCGTCCACGGACCCACGAGATAAAGTTTATGCCTTATTGCCGCTGCTTTCAAAAGCTTTCCGCGATTCGAAGCTAACGCCGAACTACGGTCTCTCGCCAGCTGTGGTCTTTATTAATACTGCAATTTATCTCATGGAGCATTGGGGTATTGAAATCCTTTACAGGGTTCAGGGGCAGTCTGAGCTTATTAGCATGCCCTCGTGGATTCCTAACTAGAGTATATGCCTCAGCGAGAAACTCCCGGTCTTCGCCAAATCTAACTCCCATTCGTACAATCTTTCCGGGCTGGCGGCGATTTTAATCCAAATAAACGTCCAGTAACTCAACTATAGACCACGAATAGGGTCAGTCCAGAAGCTTGCAGCTCAGGACATACGGTATCAGACTAGGCAAGATTAGCTCGATCGGGAGTAAATGCGATATTACCAAGAATATTCTGCCATGCACCAGTGGCGGCAAATTGCGCTCAATATTGAACCCGTCCCGGGCAGGGTGGTTTTGGATAATTGCGAGCATAAAATATCCTTTATCCAATAGAAAATGCATATAATATCACAATTGATAAGGATAAAGTGCCCCGTGCGGGGCTTTTCTACCCCAACCAAGTAGAATTTAGTAGAATTCGGTGAACTTAGTAGAATTTGGCAGAATTTGGCAGATATTGCAGATATTGCAGATATTGCAGATATTGCAGATATTGCGGATATTGTGGATATTGTAGATATTGCACATATTGTGAATATTGCGGATATTGCGGATATTGCGGATATTACAGTAGGAACAGGTCCCTATATACCTCTCCCCTTAACTATATAATAGCTAAAGAAAAATCCGCTATCCCTCTTATAGTTCTTCTCTGATGCCAATTCTTTAAACACTCTGTTTTCTTAAGAGTTTTAGGATCTATCTGCATTCTCTCCTATAATACCGTACGACGTCCTTCTAAAAAGACTTTTTCTGGCTTATCGCTCATTGCTGGAATTAAGAGAATTTTAATTGCTATAAGCAAGAGCTATGGCCAGTGCTTTTATTGCTGTTCTTGAGACTACTATTAAAGCGCAGTTATTAAAATCTTATACGGCGTCTTAGAGATAAAGTCCTTATACTTATCCTAACTTTTTAGTTAAAACATTATACTATTAAGATCCTCGGCAATCTTATTAAACTTATTAAGGTCTTAAGCTAAAGCTAGCTTTTTATATAATGATATACTTCTAGGTATAGAACTTCTATTTTAATATCTTTCCTAAAGCTCTTTAACGCTATTAAGTGCAGGCTTATGCCACTCCTTCTTCAAAACCTGCTTAATATATCTTATATAATAGGCTAGATAAAGAATAAGTGCAGTAGTGTAAAGGGGCGAGTCATCTGTTTTATGGTAATACCTATTAAAGGTATTTTAAGCATTTCTAATATGTTTAGAGAACTCCTTATTAGATATATACTCTTTCTAATTATATAATATTAGCTAGATTAGAAAATAGAGAGAGGAAATAAACTAACCTAAGATTTATTAAGGTGCTTAATTATAATATCTATTGTAAAGAGTACGTTCTTAAGCATTGCTTTATGTCCCTGACATTTTAGGGTTACCAATATTATAGCTACCTTCTTTACTGAATACGTTTAAGACTTTAAGAATGTAGAAGAGTTTGTCTCCTATATTATATTAAACCTTAATTATCTTATTAAAATGAACTAACCTATTAATTATAAGGTTCTTGCCTAAGCGGCCCTTCTATATAGGGTTAACTCTACTAGCTATGCTTAGTTTAAAATAATAAAATAAACAAATTAGATATGGGAAAACACTAATCTATAAGCCTTAGGCAAGGAACTTATTATCTTTAATAGCGAACTTAATTAGGAAGTCTCTACTATACTAATAGTATAATTAAACAACAGAGGATCTACAAAAAGAAAGATAGTACTAGTTGGGATATATAAATACCCTAACTATATAAGATATAATAGAACCACGTACTATAAAGAAGACTGCTGGGAAAGGAAGCTAAATAATACTCTAAAAGAAATTGGTAATAAGATCTGCTTAAGGAAGAAGCAAAGGATGACTTAAGCGTCTATCTAGCTTAATAAATACTCCAGTTAAGCTGAGCTTGACGTAAATCTATAATAAGAGCTTATATTAGCAGTAGTATAAGCTCAGCTAAGTAGGCATAACTTTGTCTATAATACTACCGCTACTATTTACTGCTGTAAAGACCGCGAACTTCATTTTAACTATATTAATAATAACACCTTATTAAGTATAGTTGGTCCCTATAAAGCTTAATTAAAAGGCAAAGGATCTGTCTCTATATAAACCACACTGCCCAATAAAAGCTATAGAAGTACGCTTACTCTACACAATATTCTTTATATACTATATTTACTAATAAACCTACTATTTAGAAGCCAACTTAAGGAAATAGGCGTCTTCTTTAATAATAAGACTTATGAACTTAAATGCAATAATAAGGTAATAGGATATACGCCTAAAATTTAACAACTCTACCTAATTTAATAGTACAACTACTAGTTAGAATTGGTCCTCTAGACTATTAAAAACCAAAAAAGTCTACCTATTTGGCATTACTGATTTAGCTACCTTAACTATAGTAACCTTAGACGCTACCTAAATAAACTTAGCATTAAGTTTAATAATATTAATAATAAATACTATAAGCCCTGCACTTAATCTAAAGCCTAAAAGAGGTATAATAGAACGCCCTAAAAACGAGCTATATAGCTATTTTAATTCATCTATACAGATCTAGTGGGGCCTATTACCCCTATTGGCTTTAAAGGCGAAAGATATTATATATCTTTTACTAACTATTAGCGACTTAGTTAATTAAGGCACGAGCATGGTAAGAGGGACGCGCAAGCCTATATAATTGGATTGTCTATAAACGAGGATCTAAAGCTAGAGAAAGGAAAGGGGAAGAACAGAAGCACTGCTTAAAGCTATATACAATCCTTTAGTCATGTAATAGCAACTTGCCACTATATAATGGCAAGTTGCGGCAATCTAATGGCAATTTACCAATACTATAATATTACCCCCCCTTTCAAAAAAGCCTGCCCTTAGGCTTTATATGTCCGTATTATACCTATAGGGCGTTTTTGTCTTTATGCTTTATAGGTAACCTATTATCCTTACTATACTAGCATTCCATCTACTTATCTAGGTATTTTAGCGGTCTAGGTTTGTTAGGGTACTGGTTATAGAACTCCTAAAGCTTATAGGGACTACCTATAAAGTTCTATATAGGGTACTAAGTGGTGTCTGGGTTATAGCCTTTCCAACTAATATAATACTTTAGTGTTCCTCTTGCAAGTTTATATGCTAGTATTTCTTTAATTTCCCATTTATTGTTGCCATTAACTTAAATTAGTAGGGGTGGTTTATTCTTTTGTCTAGGTAATAGGTTGTTTATAGCTTTCTATAGCTTATCTAGCAAGAAGATAGGGTAGACCTTAATTAAATCTAGGAGCTTTACCTTGTATAAGTTGCCTCTCTTCTTAAGGACCTTATATAGTCCTACTATCTAATAGTTTAGCTTATAGCTAAGCCGTTCTGTCTTCTAGTTCTTTATTATAACCTAGACCTTACCACCTACAGTAAAGTTAGGCTTTTGTTTATGCTTGTTTGCCTACTATTATATTAATTTCTAGGCCTTTTCTAGATTTATATAGGCTACTGTCTAGGCTTTTTCTAAGCGCTTGGCGTACTACTAGGCTTCTTTATAAGATAGTTTTTCGTATATAATTTAGGGTCCTTCTAGTCTTTCCTATTTAAAGCTTATATAGGGTAAGTAGCCCATTTCTAGCTAAATAGGTGCAAACCCTATAAAGTTATAGGGTAGGGTTGCCTAAGCATAGTCTATTAGGGGTAGTAGTTTAGCCTAATTATCTTAGAAGTAGTTAATAAAGGGCTGAAGTCTTTAGTCTAAATATTAATTTATAATTTCTGTCTAACCATCTATTTAGGGGTGGTATGCTATAGAAAGCTTTAGCTTACTGCCTAAGATTTAGGTAAACTTATTCTAGAAAGCTAATATAAATTATAGCCTATAATTGTATATAATAGTATCTAGTGGTTCATAAATTTAGTAGACGTAGTAGATATATAGTTAGGCCGCCTCTTTAGCATTAATATTTTTGTAATAAGGATTAAGAATAGGCGCTTGCTAAAGCAGTTAACTATAACTATAGCCATATTATATTTGCTACGGTCTATAGGTAGCTTATGGAAATCTATAAAGATATACTACTAGGGGCGCTCTAGTATTAGGAGTGGTTTTAATAGTCCTAGGGTTTTGTCTTGTGGGATTATAGATCTATAGTAGCTGTCGCAGTTCTATATATAACGGTTAATATTTATAACTATTTTGGGCTAGTAGTAGCGGTTGCTAATAATCCTATGGGTTTTATTTTTTCTAGGGTAGGCTATAGAGACCTAGGCATGTACTTTAGCAATAAGCCAAGTCCGTAAGTTTTATTCCTCTACTACTACTACTAGCCGTTCCTAATACTTAAGTAATCTATTTTTAAGGGACCATGAGCTAGTAACGTCCTTTGCCTTTTTACGGTACTCCTATAGAGAAGGGGCCATATAATTTACTTGCAGTGGCTTATTAATAAGGTTAAGTTCTATAGTATTAATAGGGCATATCTTGGCTTTTGCGGGGTCTGTATTTAGTTCTGCCTATATTTAGGGGTTAAGGTGCTCTAGTTGTAATAACGTCTAAGTCCGTAATAAGATCTTTGCGGCTATTTAGTTGTCTAGGTCTTGTCTACGCTTTATAAGGGCGTCCGTATAATTTATGGCGCCTAGTTAGTATATAATTAGGAAGTTAAACTAGGATAGGATATCTACCTAGCGTGCCTACTGGGCTATAAGGGCCTTTATTGTTATAAAATATTTTAAGGCCTTATAATTAGAGACTACCTAGATAGGCTTGGGGGTCCCTTCTAGTTATATACACTAGTGCTAGAAGCCATAGATAATAGCCAGCATTTCTTTGTTGTGGATATAGTAGTTTAGCTTAGCATCTACTATACTCTTTAAATAGTAAACGATAGGGTGCCATTCTCTATCTATCTGCTTTTGGGAGTAAATACTAGCTATAACACTATTTAAGGCATTGGTCTCTAGCATTAAGGGCCGTTTTAGGTTAAAGTAGATAAGTAAGGGAGCAGAAACCAGTTGTTTCTTAAGCTTATTAAAGGCCTGCCTATATACAGTGTTAAAGTAAAAGGGCCGGTCCTTATGGGTAAGTAGGCTTAGGGGCTAGGTAATCCTACTGTAGGTCTTAATAAAGCGATGGTAGAAGTTACAGAACCCTAGGAATAACTTTACAGTCCTTAGGGGTACCTATTAGTTAATTATAGCTATCTTTTCTAGGTCTGCCTTAATTCTGTTTATACTAATAATAAACCCTAGGTACTTTATACGCTTAATACTAAATTCCAATTTCCTAATATTGGCCTAGAGGCTGGCCTTGTGGAGCCATTATAGGACTTTATAGACGTGCTCCTTATATTCTAACTTATTCTTAAAGTAGATTATAATATTATTTAGGTAGGCTATATAGAAGTTATTAAGGTAGTTAAAGAGTATATTGTTTATATAACGCTGGTATATAGCTAGTCCGTTAGTTAGTCTAAAAGGAAGTACTTTATATTTATATATTCCATAACAGGTCCAAAATATAGTAAGATCTTCTAATTTAGGGTTAGGGTCTATCCTAATCTGGTAAAAGGCCTAATAGATATTAAGCTTAGTAAAGATCTTAGCTCTACTTATTTAGGTTAAAGTCTTATTAAGTAAGGGTAGTGGGTAGCGGTCCTTATGGGTTATATTATTAAGTTTATAGTAGTCTATATAGAGACGAAGTCCTCTATTTAGCTTTTTGGTAAAGAGAATAGGCAAGTTAAAAGGGGCTTAACTAGGCTTAATAAATCCCTTATTTAGGTTATTAATAAGGTACTACTTTATAGCCTATAACTTGGTAGTAGACTACTAATAAAGGGGGCTATAGCTAAGTGTGTTTTCCTTATCTGGCTTAATCTTAATCTTATAGTTATATAGTTAGTAAGGCGGGAGCATATTGGACACTATCTTAGAGAATATATCCTTAAATTTCTAGTGTTAATAGGGTAGTTTCTATTCTACTAGCTCCTTGTCTATAAGCTTACTTTCCTATCTATTAAGCTTGCTTTCCTTTTCCTTAATTATTTAATTAATTTTATATAAGCTAGTGGTAAAGGCAATAGTATTAGGTTGGACTAAGTTTTAGTAGAATCCTACGGCGCTAATATAGCAGACATTAACTAGGGGAAGGTCCGTAAGTTTCTTTATAGACTTTTATTGGGCCGTATTTTGCGGTATAGGGTTTATAATCTTCCTTAGCTTATATTCCATTTTCTGTAAGTTATCCTTTTAGTCTATATATTTAGTATAGCGTCTAATACTCCTTACTATTCTTTGTGGCTATATAAGGCCTAAGTTCCCTATAGGGAGCTCCGCTAGCTTTTTACTACCTTTTTTAATCTTTAGTATGGGTGGTATAATATAGGTAGTTTAGGGGCGGCGTAGTATATAGATCCGTTGTGGGTTAAGCTATATATCCTTTTTAAAAGCCTGGTCCTTATATATAGCGTTAGCCTAATAAATAGTGTTTATCTATAGCCAAATAGGGTTCTTTATTATAATACTCTTTTTTTTTATAAAGGAAGGTTTTAGGGGTATGGTTTTAGGCCAAATAAGCCTAAATAGGATAGCCATTTTCTTTCTAAGATTATATTATAGCTTCTAAGGTCCGTAATAAGAAAGGGGATATTATACTACCTTTGTCTATTAACACGGAGATAGATCCGCAAGATAGTTATAATAAGTAGTCCTACCTATCTATTATACCCATAAATAGGAATTGGCTTAGGCAGTTCTTTAAGGGGTATATTTAAGAAGTTAGCCAGCTTTATAGTATACTGGGTATCTATTAAGGCAAAGGTATTTACTCTAGAGTTAGCTAAAGTAAAGGTTAAAATTTAATATCTATTATAGAATAAAGTATAAGGGATAGTGCAGCTTTTTTTACTAACTAGCCAACCCAGATTAATATGTAATATATTAATTCCTTTTAACCCTAGAGAGGAGTCTTACTCTAGGGTTCCTCTTTTTCTAACTTTATACTATCCTCCTAAATTAATAGAACCTTATTTATCTTTGCTACTATTAGGCAGTTTTTTATAAAGTAGTTTTTCTAACTATATAAGAAGCAGGCCCCTTAATTACTAAGGGCCTGTTTATAGGGGTTGCTATATATAGGTTAAGTATTTGCTAGACCTATAGTAGGACTAGCTATATAGCTAGCCGCTAGGTTAACGGTAGGCGGTATAGTTGGTATTATAGGGGTTGCAGATCTTACTAGGGCGCTATAGCCCATTCTTATAGTACTTATATTTTAGTTGGCAGAGCTTCTAGTCTTATACCACTTAGTATATACCTTAATTTAGTAGAAGCCCTAGTTAATAGCTAGGCACTAGTCTATAAGTTCTTTTAGCATCTATATAGTAGTATAAACCGGTAGTATAGCGCGCTATAGGTCTAGGGTAAGCTTATTAAAGAGGTCTAGCATTAAATCTTCCTAGAGGATTTAAGTCTATTTAGCTAGGTATAGAAAGCGGGTTTAAAAGACTAAGAAGGTCTCTGTTATTTTTATATTAAGGGCTTTATAATTAAAGCGGGCGTTTTATATTTTAAAGGGGTTCTTATAAATTAAATATAGGTAGTTAATTATCTCTTTTCTAGAGAGGAAGGGATCTGCTAAGTCTTAGGCATATCGCGGATATAAATATATCTATACATCCCCACTAGTACAGTTAAAGATATAGGCCATTTTAGCTTAAGTAGTAGGGAAGTGGTCTATATTAACTTTAAGCTTCTAATTATTAAATATAGGGTTAGTTCCGTCTATAAGCAATAGGGGGTCCGCAACCTTTACGGACCATAATAATGCTAATACTACAAGAACTAGCCTATCCAGAAGTTATAGATTTTAATAAGAATGTAACCTTATATACGCAGCTCTTGACGAATTAACAGAAAGCGTATAAAAATAGCAGACAATACTATAACTAGGATATAAAGTATTTCCTAAAATAGGAAGATTATCTTTAACAGATCCGCACCTAGATTATGTCTATAGTATTAATTTAGAAGAAGCTACTGCTTAACCCTTTCTTAATAGTTAAAGAATGGCTATCTTGGCTAAAGGAGAACATAGAACCTACCTCATCATTTATTAGGAAGAAGGTATAATACCAATACACGGAAGCCCTTAAGGGGTTTAAACAGTTATCAAAATTAAACTAATAGCTAGATTAATAGGAACACGCAATATCCCTAGGAGAGAAGTACAAGATCCCTTAAATGTCTAATAGTATCTGGCTTTAAGATTTAGCAGAAGTTATTTAACCTTTTAGCGACGCCTACTGTATAAAGTACACTACCAAGTTAAATAACCCTTAGAAGTTAAGATCTTCCGAATACCACAGAGTAGCAAAGGAGCTATAAGAAGAACTTAGAACACCCTTAAAGAAAGCCAATACTACTATAAAAGGCAGTACCTTTAATGCAGACTTTATAGAGTAAGCCACTAAGGATTACTCTAATACTACTAAAGGTTCACAAAGAGGAAAGGCCTTAGTACGTAATAGACGCTTAAAGAGAGCCAGGACACTGGTGGATAAGGAGACGTCCTACAAGAAGCCAACGCCTAAGTGCTTAGCGTGCGGAATACGAGGACACTCCCTATAGGACTATTAGTGTTTATTTAAAGACAAGAGACCTATAGGAGTTATAATAGGAGATACGCGCATTAATAGGGCACTAAAGAAGGTAGAGAAGAATAAAAATCTTACTAACTAAGTTATAAAGATCAGACTTAAAGAATAAGAAGATAAGGCCTAACAACAATAGGACAAGAGCCAGGAAGTTAAGATTAAGGGAGAAACTAATATAATATTTCTAGAATTATATCACACCGGTTAAACCCATCCACTAAAGCTATTAACTATTCTTAACTTAGGAACCACTCTCCATATCTTTAATAACCTCTTTTATTTTTATAATTTTAGGAAAGCTCTAAGATATAAATATATCACCACCAGTAGCTTAGAAGTGCCTATACTAGGCTACAGCAATATTACTATCTAAATTATAAAACCAGATAAGAGCAAGGGAACCCTATATCTTAAGGACGTTGCCTTTTATACGGACTTTAATACGAATCTAGTATTGTTCCGTCTGCTTCGAAAACAAGGGTTTTACTAGAATAATAAAGGAAATAATAATCTTCTAGTTTAGAAGGATAACACAATCCTATATTAAATGGAAGAATGTTATAAACAATAGACTATTAAATACGTCCAACTAGGAAGTTAATTAGCGTTTAATATAAGCTAACTGCTACGCCGCCAACGGAAGCGTAGAGTATCGTTAAGAGATACTTATCCAGATTTAAAAGGTAATATGTATTTATAGCATTTGCGTCTAGGTTATCTAGGACCTATAAGCCTTTATTATTTAGGTCTTAACGCCTTAGGAGTTAAGCTTTAAGGCCCAAAGACAATAGAATGTTAATATTACAGTCTCGCCAAAATTAAGTGTTAGGTCTTAAGAAGGTTCTTAAAACAGAATATTAATAAACCTTATTTTAACCTCTATATTAACTAGACTAACCTTAAGGAAGCATATACTGGATTTATATAAGTTATATTTATCTATAATACCTTCTTAGGGAGAACCTTCCCGTATTTTATAACAACGTATAGCAAAGAGAAGGAGATACTATAAGTGCTTAAAATTTTTATCTAATAGATTTATCTAAGGTATAACCTTAAGGTTAATACTATTAGATCAGATAACGAGCTAGGAAAAAGAAGAACCCTTAAATAGCTACAGACCTAAGGGATTATATTTAAGCCTTTAGCGCCTTATACCTAAGCTTAAAATAGTACCGCCGAACGCTTAGGGGGTATAATTATTAAGAGAGTATATATAATAAGAATTGCTGCCAATCTACCATATAATCTATGGAAAGAGATAGTTAACTATATAGTCTACCTTCGAGATCAAACGCCACGGGAAAGTAATAGTTGGAAATTGCTATATAAGAGGTTCTATACCTTCCTAGCTAATGGGTTAAGAAAGCTATAACTAGCGTACCTAAAAGCCTACGGCTATAGGGCGTATGCGATAACGTTAAACGCCTAGCTAAAGAAGAAAAGGCTAAGTAAGCTAGATCTATAAGCCCATATTGGCTACCTTATTAGCTATAACTCTACTAATATCTACAGGATCTGGATCCTATATAAAGGTATTATTATCTCTACTAGGGACGTTATCTTTAATAAGAAGACGTTCTTTAATAGCAAGCAAACGGACATCTTAAAGGACCTATACGCTAAGTTAGACACGCTAATTAAGAAGATTTAACTCCCTAATACCCTAACTAAAAATAAGGTCCTTCTAAAAGACAATAAAGAAGTATTTAAACCGTTAATTTAAGAGAAAGACGACAACGTTAATAAGCCAGTTTAAACCTTTAATAAGTTAGCAGATCTTAAGCTTATAAGAGCTCTTAAAGATGCGTATTATACGCCACCTCTAATAGAAGAAGATAAAGAATCTCTATATACCTTTTACGTCAAGTATTCTACAAAGTTAGATATATAAGGTACTAATTAGGACATTATCAGCCGAGTAGAAGACAGGTTTTATACTTAAGGGGTGTTTAACAACTCTATTAAGGACTTATTTAAGGAAGCCTATAATAACAGGTTTAAAGACTTTATTACTAAAAGAATTACATTAGCCTATTATGGCGCCTTCTTAGTAGGAAGAAAGTTTAACCTTAATAGTTAACTTAACAATAGCAAGCTAAAATTAGGCAGAACACGCGATATTAGATTATATAGGAAGAACTTACCTCCGCCACCTTAGTTAATCCATAACCTTAATACGCATCCTCTTTGAGATTAGTTTTAAGAAGCTTAATAAGCTTACCTCCAATCCTATTATTAAATAAGGTTGTTTTAAGAAACAGATAAGAAGTATATAAAGGGACAGCAGGTTCTTAGCTTAATATAGATATTCGTCTATAAGATAAATAAGTATAGATTTCTCTAGAAATGCAAGGCATAATTAGTAGTCTATAGAAATTAATAGGCCCCAGGAGACCTACCTATAAGAGCTACTACATTAGCTAGTACTGTGGAAGGGTACGGTGTCTCTTAAATAGGAAGTCAGAATGCTATCAGTTAGTCTGTCTGTCTGTCTGTCTGTCGGTCGGTCGGTTATAATCAGTTAAAAGTAATCAGTAAAGCAGTCTGTAAGAAAGGAAAGAAAAGAATGTATTCTGGTAGGTTCGTGATAATCAAGAAGGAGGGAAGCCGAAGGCTCCATAAATACAGGAAAATGCCAAGACAGTAGGCAACGTCCAATCTACACCACCACATACCTCCCCTACCAAGAACGTTGTCCCCTAACGTTCTATACCATAGAAGAATAGCCAAACAAAAGTATAGTAAAAGCAGAATAGAAAAAGGAAAGCATATAATGGAACGTAGGAAACCTCTTCTCCTAGTAAGATACCTATTAGACACGCGCTAAATAAATACACCCATTAGCCGTACTAGTTGCCTATACGCTATACCCACCAGCTTCACTGGTTAAAAGCATAAATATACGCACTAGCCGCCCTAATCGCCTGTATACTACACCTACTAGCGGTACTAGTTAAAAGCGTAATTCTGCAGCTGTTATAGCCCTATAGAACTATTCCACAATATCCTTCTATTATCTATAGCTAAGATCCAATCTTCCTACTAGTAACCAGAACAGTAAACCAGAAATAATAACGGCGGCGGTAATAACAGTAACAGTAACAGTAGTAATAGTAGTAACAGCAGTAACAGTAGTAACAGTAATAAAAGCAGACATTTAGCGTAGTAAAATAAAACAGAACAGTCAGCGGTAGAACATTCGGTAGAAGAACTCAGTAACAGTTAGTAAGCAGTAGGACATCCAGCAGTAGAACTTTTAGTAGTAGAAATCTCAGTAGCGGCAGACGGTTGATGGCAGTTGGTTGGTAGCAGTCGGTTAAAACAGCAGTAGTAGAACAGTTGGAACGGTGGAACGGAACGGTCGGAGCAGCAGTTAGAATAGAACAGTCGGTTAAAATAGCAGTAGCAGCAACAATAGTAGAACAGTTGGTCTAAATAGCAGTTAGTAGAAACAGTAGAACGGGACAGGTTAGTTAGAACGGCAGTTAGAATTAAACAGTTAAAGCAGCATTAGGTCTAGAATAGATCGGTTAGAATGGCTAAACGGCTAAACAGATCTAACAGATCCAGCAGCGGTACAGATCCGGCACAGCTAGATAGAACAGTAGAGACGGAACAGTCAGTCAAGATAGCAGGGACGAAATAGCTGGTAGTAGTAGCGGTAACGGGGCAGTTAACCAAGATAGCAGAAGCTCTGGCTTGGTTTAATTATTTAGTTGGTCGTTTAATATTAAAACTCTATATCTGGCTCTGCGTCTGGCTGCGCATCTGGCTGTGCATTAGTAGCTCTGTATTGTATATTCTGCGTCCGTGTCTGCGTCCGTGTCTGCGTGCGTCCTATATGCCTGATTTAACTGCTGGCTAAAGACTGTCTAATTAATCGGCGACGACGTGCTGCAACTGATTGTTCGGTTGTTTGACTAAGGTAGAAAGTTAGCCCGGCCGAAGACTCTAACTGTCCTAACTTAAATACGGAGACGGCGTTTAACTAATTAAGATTTAATAAGGCCCTGGCTTGACTTAAAGTGTCTTCTATTATATGTACATCTGTGGCTTTGTATCTGTAGACAATTGATTAAAACCTCTGTGTAGATGTAGGATTGGTTAAGGCTTCGCATCTGCCGTTTGATTAAGGTTTTGTATATATAGGCGTCTAGTTAAGCTGCCGTACTGTTATCTAATTAAGGCTCTGCACCTGTATGCTCTATATCCGTAGACTCCGTGTATGACTCCGTGTGAGACTTCGTGTAAAGCTCTATATCTATATCTGTAGGAGAGATCGTTCTGGTTAATTTCCGTAAGCGTTAAGACGGGCGGCAATTAATCAACTGAGGGGGTTAAAGGGAGAGGTTCCTGTAGAGGCTCTAAAATGTCAACTAGTGGCGCTTCCGATAATCTTTTGGCTGTGTACTGGTTTCCTAATTAGGCCTAGTGCCTGTCGGTCTGCTATTGTAGGATCTTTAACTGCTGATTGAAGGTGTTTAACAGCGACAGGTAACTGATTTGATTTGGCTATAGCAATATATAATTAACTAACGTTTAAATAGGGTACTAGGTTGGCCTGATTAAAAGCTTTAGTTGATCCTATTTAACTATAGAGACGGCGTCTAATTAATTAAGGTTTGACCGAGGCTCTAGCTTAACTTAAGGTGTCTTCTGCTGTACGTATAATTGAGACTCTATATTGTTGTATGCTTAATTAAGGCTTTTAATCCGTTGACGTTTAATCAAGGCTCTGTATTTGTGGATAGTTAATTAAGACTCTGGCTGTATAGTTGTTTGGTTAAAGTTCTGTATCTGTAGTTGATTAAGGCTTTTAGTGTCTACTAGACGTCTAATCCAGAGACCTATTCTAAGACTTCCTTCTTTGTAAGTACTAACGGCAGTTTCCTCTAAACTATTACCACAGGCCTAGTACCCTTGTAAGATGTCCTTAATAGCTGCTTTCTTTCCTTTTAGAACCGTCTTTGCTCTTGGCTTCTTTGGCGCATCCTTAGGCTTTTGCGACTGCTTCTTTACCCCGGCTATTAGCAGTACGCTTATGTATCCTTGATCTTCTTCTAGCTTAAGAGCCTTCTTAGGATTGTCTTTTGCTTTTAGTCTCTTAATTGCTGTCCTGCTGACTCTATGTTTCGCCTAAGTTGTCCTTAATATTATCCAGTATTAGCTTTTTAGTTATTATAACTGCCTCTATTATATGTCCCTTGCCCTTGTGTCCATAATGTAGTCCTTCGTTAAGACGACCTTTTAAGGAAAAGCGCTGGCTCCTATATATCCAAATCCTGTTCTCCTTGTAATCCTTAATAAGATCCTTTACTAGTTTATCCTAATACAGCTTAGTCCTGTCTTTGGTCGTATAAGGATGGTTTAGGCTTATTATAGTTAGCTACGTCCTATATACGATCTCTTGCAGAGTATCTTTGTCACTACCTCTTTATATACTGCTTTGCCGTTTCCGTGGTACTTGATCACTGATATTATGTTATTGCTTTTATATAGATCCCTTCCTTACCGTAATATCCGTTCTTGTTGTATAGCTAGCGCAGTACTAAACTCAGATAGCAGTGATAGTTATGCTGTAATTAGTCGTCGTTTAAATAAGAAATAAGGTCGGCTTGGTTAAAGGCTCTAATTTAACAACATTTAACTGACTTAATTCAGTAACGGTGACGTGCTGATATTAAGGCTCTAGCTTAATTCAACTCTCTAATTAACTATGGCTTCTGTGCAGTTATTTAATTAACTAAGGCTTCCGTACAGTTGTTTGATTAAGGCTCTACGTCTAGCTCTGTATTGTATAATTGGCTCTGCATCTATGCAATTAATTAAGGCTCTTTGTGCCGTTCTTATCATGTAGCTGGCGCATTTGAATTCTAGGGGTGGTGTAGAGTTCTGCCGGCTCTATTGCTGAATGGACCAATCAGGATTTTCCGTCCCCGGGATAGAAAATCGCTATTAGCTCGTTGACGGGCGGTAAGCTAAACTGATATCTTTGCAGTAGATTAATGCGTCTCGACGCGCCGCGATTAAGAAAGTAAACAAGAAAAGGAGCTTTAGGAAATACTATAATTAAGCATAAAAAATAGAAATCTTTTATACTGTTACCTGCGTCCCCTCCCCTACCTTAGAATTTGACTGTCCCCTAGTTGAACATCCTATACCTACTATAGAGCCTGCTGCGGAGCCTGCTGTTAATGGCTAACCTAGTTAAGTGTTTGTCTCTAAGACCGTCTCTAAGGATTAGAAGATTTATTCTTTTTTCTAGCCTCTGCCGTCTTATCCGCAGGCCGTGATATAATCTGGATATATTCTCCTGGTTATACATTCTTCTCCTACGGCAGAGCTTGCGGCTTAACGGTTGTTCTGGTTATACGGCTGTCTCTAGGGGTCAGGCGAGTCTGCGGACGTTGCTAGTTAGGCGTTACTAAATCCGTGGGCCGTACTTAATAGTAGTCCTCCTAGTTCATGCGTATTTTATCACTATTCTTTAGCACTACTCCGTTATGGAAATTAGTAAAATCCGCTTGTTCTATAGGGGCTTGTTTCTACGTCTGTCCTTAGCCTTTTTTTTTCTAATTTAGCTGTCCATCTAAGCCTATTCCTTGGTGCGTACAAAGCCAGTTCTTAATACCTTCCAGCCGTTCTTTATTACCGAGCTATGGAAGCTCAGGTCTAGGTTATTTGCGCGTTTTAGCTACTAGTCTTCCTTAATTAGATAGATATACAAATCCTTGCTAAATAAGATCCTTTAAGCCTTAACATTTATACTTGGTGAAATGGTAACTTCCTCCGCATCTAGAACAGGTCTGCCGGCCTTATCTTTACGTGCCTTGCTGACTCCGTACGTCCCACTGTGGTTGTCTAAAGGCGGTAGAATCTTGCGGATATTGGGGATCTTGCGGATATTAGCAGTCTTGCGGAATAAAGGGAGCTTGGGTACTGTTCTGCCAGTCTTTATATCCTAGTGCTAAGCTATATCCTTATGCCAGGCTTTGAACTATAGCCTAATTTAGTAGTATCGCGTACTTTCTTAGGTCCAGAAGTCTCCCTTCCCTTTAGCGGTCGAGCTCATTCCCTTACTGCCATAGCTCTTGTATAAGCTGGACATTCAGGACATCTTCTTCCGGAAGAATAGCTATTCGCTTAACATTCTCTATAGCCATTATTCTTAACTCTATGGCCTCCTTTAGCCTTTTAAATATAAGGGTACTAGGCTTATCTGCTACAGCTCCTGTCTTTTCTATTACGTGCCTGTGGTATTTAATAGGGAGTCCTCGCATAAACCACCACCCCTTCTCTTGCTTAGTAAGGTTTTCTACGGCTACCGCTCTTGCTAAAATAGTAGTAAAGTTGTATATATAGTGACGCAGCTTGCCTGGCTATTCCGTAGATTTTCAAACAAAAGCTTCCACAAAGTCTCTTATCTCCATGCGTCAGTAGTAGTCGTTTACTTAATATTCTGCCCTAAGCTTTCTTATAAGCTCTATCCAATTGCTAGCTATAAATTTAGGTAAGCTTTAGATCCACACCCCTATCCAGTAATTATAGTACTCTAGAAGGCCCTAGTGCTTCTCCTTACTCGTTACACGATATTGGGTGCATAGCTGTTTGTACTATTTAATAAACTGCGACACGTTCTGCCCTGCAAAGTAGGGAGTTCTAACAGTTCCTGGGGCTAGCATAGGCTAAACTATAACATAGATCTTGTCTCAAGCCATTAACTACTGGTTACGAGGTAATGCATCCTTAGGAGCTTGCAGGTGATCCCTATGGCTTTTATCCTTTATCTGCTAAGGGTTATCAGTCCTAGGTGTTACAGGTAAACGCTATAGTAGGTCTATTTGCATAGCAATAGTCTTAATAGAGGATGTCCCAGATGACTATTCTAGCGGGATATTAACAGGTGCATGCTTCGGCTAGTCTACTTATACAGCTATGTCCCTAATGGAAGGCGCCTACTTCTTAATGCCTAAGGGGAGGTCTTCCTGGGAGAGTATAGAATCTTTATCTTCTACTACTGCCAGGTCTCAATACGTCTATCTGTTTTAGCCTGCTGTTATTCCGTGCGGTAGGTCCTTACGGAGTGCCTTTAGGGCCGCTGCTAACATAATCTAGATAACTTAAAAGAGGATAAAGCTAAGCTAGAATAGGAAGCTTTTAAAGGCAAATCTAATCTCGTGTGCTCGCGGCCTTACTTGATATTATCTCTGTTCTTAAAGGGCAGCGCTAGCTTCCTTCGCTGCTAGATATCTTAGATCTTGTTTCTATTTAACTAATTAGCCCTTAGCTTATTATCTCTACATCTTTAATAACGTTCTAGCCATGCTCGTGCGCGCATAGGTGGCGAGATTTTAACCGCTGGTAGTTGTCTAATTGGCCAACTAGTTCGCTTAACGCTAAATTTCTAAGTATAGGCACCGAACCCAACTCCTAAGACCTTTTAACCTATACCATTTTGCTTCCTATTGCCACTCTTTAGCCTATGTATTAAGTCTGGCTATCTGTCTTTTCCGCTGTCTTTCTATTTAGGGTCTGCTTGGTTCCCCTTACTATCTAATACTGCCTGGTTCTCTAGTTCTCTAGTTCTGCTGTCTTATCTGTTGGTTCTTCTGCAGTTGGTTGTTCTTCTACAGCTAGCGGTTCTTTGGCAGTTATAGTATATTCCTGCGTGTCTTCTATATATGTAGCACTAGACTTCTAATCTAAAGAGCTTGCCGTTATCCCCACGTGGAATGCCAAATAATATATGGAAGGGTACGGTGTCTCTTAGATAGGAAGTCAGAATACTATTAGTTAGTCAGTCTGTCTGTCTGTCTGTCAGTCGGTCGGTCATAATCAGTTAAAAGTAATCAGTAAAGCAGTCTGTAAGAAAGGAAAGAAAAGAATGTATTCCAGTAGGTTCGTAATAATCAAGAAGGAGGGAAGCCGAAGGCTCCATAAATACAGGAAAATGCCAAGACAGTAGGCAACGTCCAATCTACACCACCACAGTACAACCTTCCAAACACTTATAGCAATTACCATAAAATTTGACCTGGAGACGATATAGATAGATATAGTTAATATATTTGTCTATTATAATCTTAATAAGGTTGTCTATATAAAGCTACCGCCAGGGTTTAACAAAGGAAAGACAGATAAAGTACTGCGCTTAAGAAAAGCCCTATATAGACTATAATAATTACCACTATTATAGCAGAAGAATCTCACGAGCTTATTAAACGAATTGGGTTTTAAAGAGGTACCTTAGGAGCCGTATATTATGCTAAAAGGTAGAATAGTTATCTTCTTCTATGTTAATAATATTGTCTTCTACTACTAAAAGATAGATAAGAAGAAAGCTTAAAAAGCAATTAAGGAGCTAAGCAAGGAATACCAGATAAATACCCATAGTAAGCTAAAATAGTTCCTAGGAATCCACATGCTATATAATTATAGCTAGAGGCTCCTATAGCTATCCTAGAAATCCTATATTAAGAAGATAGCTAACTAGTATAAAATAGATCTTAGAGGGCGTCTTCCAGACACTCCTATAGTAGAATTAGAACTTCTCCCTACTAATTACCAATTAATCTATCCAACGTGTCTGTCCCCTAATATAGACCTATTAGTCCGCCCTATATCCCTACCAGCCTCTACAATACTATATCAGAGAAAATTGGGTTTAGTACTCTATACAGCCACTATAACGCGTCCAGATATTGCGTTTACAGTATTAAGGCTAGTAAGGTTTAATTAGGACCTAAGCCAAGAGCATTATTAAGCGGTAGACAGAGTCATCCAATACCTATATAGCACGAGAAGCAGAGCAATCTGCTATAGAGAAGATAAGGAAGAAATGAACGGTAGAGAGAGAGATAAAGGAATACACGACAAAGGACAAGATAACAGAAGAGACGGTAGAGGTAAAGCGCAATTATTTATCTGTGCCAGCAATGCATTATTCGCGGATAACTCCATTAACAGAAAGAGCTTGCAAGGATATATTATAAAGCTATTTAGGGGGCTAATTACCTGGAGAGCAAATAAGCAGGGTATAGTTACGACGTTAAGCATAGAAGCCAAGTTATTAGCCCTATTATAAACAGTAAAGGAAGCCATCTTTACCAGTAGGCTGTTTAAAGCAATAATGTTACGCCTAAATAAGCCCTTAATTATTAAATATAATAACACCTAAACGCTCCAACTAATTATAAAAGATATAGTAAAGCTAATCACAAAGCTCCAATATGTTAATATCTATTAACACTGGCTACGTTAGGAATATATAATAAGACGAGTATAATTTCAATAGATAGTAACAAAGGAGATAATTGCTGATGGACTTATAAAGGCCCTGCCCAAGCAGAGGTTTCAAAGTTTCGTTAATATAATTGGGATAGTGGATATTAAGAAGTAGCTGGATAAGGAGAGGCAACTAAAGGACCTAAGGGACGGTATTAGAGTAAGACAAAAGGATTTAGATAAGATTACGGTTTAATTAACTTATTAACGGACACGAGAAGGTAGCTAGCTTTAACCTCAAAGAGCTCAAAGCTAAGGGGGTGTGTTAGATAATCTATATTCTCTAAGGCGTGGGACACGTGCACGAGTCACGTGCATGGGGCACGTACATTGTAAATCTCTTTATAGAGCCCTAGGGGCCCTAGGTTAAATCATTAAGCATTAATTAACGATTAAGTTAAGATTATCAATCAATTAACCTATTGTATTAATGAACCCCTCTATCTGAACTTTGTGACAAGTACTAACAAGCCTGTAGTACCACCCCACTAAAACCGCGACGCGTTTCCAACTACTACCATAATAGTAATACCACAACAGCAAGAAGTCTTATATACGTAGGGCAGAGTTAATCTAGCTATTTAAGCCTATAAGCAGGGCTATATTAAATCCTTTCGAGCCGCTATAGCAATATATAATGTGCCCCGAAGCACCGCTATATAACGCGTCGCCGGCATTAAATCGCCGCCTTACGCCAGTAGAAGAAGAAAGTCCTAAGCAGTAGATTCTATTAATAGATTGACGTGGTATACTACCTAGGAATTTGGCTATAAGGCAGATAGCTAGTATTCTAATTACTTAACGCGCTAGATTAACTACCCCACTCCCTATTAGCCAGAATTGGGTGCGAAATTTTATCAGCCGCCATAATAGTCTAAAATCGCAATATAACCGCAAGTATAACTATTAATGGGCTAAATATAAAGATCCTATACTTATTTAGGGCTGGTTTAAACGCGTCCAAGACACAAAAACATAGTATAGGATTTGTTACGGCGCTGGTGGAAAACGGTGGATTATAGTAGACGTTATGGTAGACGTAGAGTCACGTAAGCTTACGTGACCCGAGGATTGTATAAGACTTTAAGTGACGCTGCCCTTCTTCTCCTTTCCTTTCTCTAGCTTTGGATCCTCGTTTATAGACAATCCAATCGTATAGGCTTGCGCGACCCTCTTGCCGTGCTTGTGCCTCAATTAACTAAGTCGCTAACATTATCCAAAGCTTGTCACTACTCTTTCTTTCTAAAAAGGAACTTAAATATATCTATAAGGACACAGAACAGAACCCTAAGGACACAGGACAGAACCAAAAAAACATAAACAGAACGCAAAACCTAAGAATAGAACACACACAGACCAGAACCCCTAGAAAATAAACAAATACTAGAAATTACCTAAAACCCCTACCACTATGACAAGAAATACAGCAGCCGGCAAAGCCGCTGTAGGACCCATAAATACCTCTAATAGTAAAATAGTCGCCATTTTAACCCCCTAGGAAGAGCTTATAGCAGCTAACGTCAAAATTAAACAGCTTTAAGAGCTGCTTAAAACTAGAGACACCCCTATACCTAGTAAAGAGTTATTAGACACCTAGAGACTTGCTATAGTCCTTAAGGCCCTAGCCTAATATACAGCATTAGTATTATCGCGGTCCGCGAAGGTCGCGGACCCCCTATTGCTTATAGACGGAACTAACCCTATATTTAACAATTAGAAGCTTCAACTGTAAGATAAGCTTAAAGTTAATGCAGACCACTTCCCTACTACTTAAGGTAAAATAGCCTACGTCTTTGGCCGCACTAGTAGGGACACATAGACGCACCTATGTCCATAATACGCCCAGGATTTAGCAGACCCCTTCCTCTCTAGAGAAGAGATAATTAACCACCTATCTTCTATTTATAAGGACCTCTTTAAGACACAGAACGCCCGCCTTAATTACAAAGCCCTTAATATAAAAACAATGGAGACCTTTTCGGCCTTCTAGACCCGTTTTTTACACCTAGCTGGCCAGGCCCAAATCCCCTAGGAAGATCTGCTACTAGACCTATTTAACAAGCTTACCTTAGACCTACAGCGAGCTATACTGCCAGTTTATACTACCGTATAGACGCTAAAGGAACTTATAGACTAATGCCTAGCTATTAACTAGGGCCTCCGTTAAATTAAGGCATGTGCCAAGTAGTATAAGACTAGAAGCTCTGCCAACCAGAATACAAGTACTATAAGAATAGGCCGCAGCGCCCTAGTAAGATCTATAACCCCTACAGCACCGACCGTATAGCCTGCTACTAATTTAGCAGCTAGCCATACAGCTAGTCCTACCATGGGTCCAGCGAATGCTTGGCCTATATATAGCAACCCCCATATATAAGCCCTTAGCAATTAGGGAGCTTGCTTCTCTTGTGGCTAAAAGGGCCATATTGCAAAAGATTGCCTAATAAACGCAAAAGTGGGCGAGGTTCTGTTAATCTAGGAGGATAGTATAGAGTTGGAAAAAGAGGAACCCTAGAGGAAGACTCCTCTCTAGGGTTAAAAGGGATTAATATATTATATATTAATCTGGGTTAGCTAGTTAGTGAAAGAAGCTACACTATCCCTTATACTTTATTCCATAATAGATATCAAGTTTTAACTTCTGCTTTAGCTAACTCTAGAGCAAATGCCTTTACCTTAATAGACACCCTATATGCCGTAAAGCTGGCCAACTTTTTAAATGCGTCTATTAAAGAACTGCCTAAACCAATTCCTATTCGCGGGTATAACGGATAGATAGGGCTACCTATTATAACTATCTTGCAGATTTACCTCCGTGTTAACGGATAAAGGCAGTATAATATCCCCTTGCTTATTACGGACCTAAGAAGCCACAATATAATTTTAGAAAAAAAATGGCTAGCCTATTTAGGCTTATAGCTTAATATATAAAGCAGACAGCTTATCTAGCCTAAAACCCTACCCCTAACCCCTTCCTTTATAAAAAAAATCAGCATTATAATAGAAAACCTTATACGGCTATAAATAGACACTATTTATTAGGCTAATGCTATGCGTAGAGACTAGGCCTTTAAGAAAAATATATAGCTTAATCCGCAACGGGTCCGTATACTATACCGCCCCCAGACTACCAATATTGTGCCGCCTATACTAGGGACCTAGAAAGCCAGTAATTAGCTAGATAAACCAGGCCCTATACAGCCGTAAAGAATAGTAAGGAATATTAGACGCCGTACTAAATAAATAGACTAGAAAGATAACCTTTAGAAGATGAAACAGAAGCTAAGGAGGGTTATAGGCCCTTAACCGCAAAATACAGTCCATGGAATGTCCGTAAAGAAACCTACAAACCTCCTACTAGTTAATATCTGCTATATTAGCGCCATAGGGTTCTACCAGAACTTAAAACGGCCTAATACTATTACCTTCACAACTAGCTTATATAAGATTAATCGGATAATTAAAGACAAGGAAGCCCTAGCCCATAACTAGCTTAGTAGGGAAAGTGAGCTTATAGACAAGGAGCTAGTAGAACAGAAACTACCCCATTAATACCAAAAGTTTAAGGACATGTTCTCTAAAGCAGTATTAGATATGCTCCCGCCTTACTAACCATACAACTACAAGATTAAGATTAAGCCAGATAAGGAAAACACACTTAGCTATAGCCCCCTTTGTCAGCAGTCCACTGCCAAGTTATAGGCTATAAAGCAGTACCTTATTAATAACCTAAATAAAGGCTTTATTAAGCCTAGTTAAGCCCCTTTTAACTTGCCTATTCTCTTTACTAAAAAGCTAAATAGAGGACTTTGTTTCTATATAGACTACCACAAACTTAATAATATAACCCGCAAGGACCGCTACCCACTGCCCTTACTTAATAAGACTTTAACCCAAATAAGTAGAGCTAAGATCTTTACTAAGCTTAATATCCGTTAGGCCTTTTACCGGATTAGGATAAACCCCAAATTAGAAGATTTTACTACATTTTGGACCCGCTACGGAACATATAAATACAAAGTACTTCCTTTTAGACTGACTAACGGACCAGCTATATACTAGCGATATATAAATAACATACTCTTTAACTACCTTAATAACTTCTATATGGCCTACCTAGATAACATTATAATCTACTCTAAGAATAAGTTAGAATACGAGGAGCATATTCACAAAGTCCTATAATAGCTCTGTAAGGCTGGCCTCTAGGCCAATATTAGAAAATTAGAATTTAGTGTTAAGCGTATAACATCGGCAAAATATGGTACCCTTTCAATGGCCTCAATGGTTGGTGGTTGACGCAATTGGCGCGCAGTTGAGGTCATTTGGCAACTCGACCGACTAGCCTACAGTCGCTTCAGAAAAGGACGGGTTTATGTCAGAAACCATAATCTAGTACAGAAATTTACCAAATCCTCACCTGTTTGAACCACTTTTCTGTACCCGCGCATGCCACCACCTATCCTCCATACCAACACATCGCCGTCGCCTATTTTTTGAAGCCATGGGCAAGCCCGCCTGGTCAACCAAACAGAAGTCGATTGTACAAGCTCTAATTAACCTCGACTACGACAATGTCCATATAGAAATCAAGACCCGTGTTCCTCAATCTACCCTTCAACGCTGGAGGACGAATTTAAGGAGGTACGGCCAGATTAATCCACCAATTAGGGGGAATGGCAGGCCACTACTGCTTACAGATAAAGCTCTAGATGTATGACGTCAAGTGGTGATATTAATGTTAATTTTACTAACAAACGCGTGCCAATTAGGGCCTCCTCAAATACCTCTCATACAGCCCAGACGCCTATTTTAAAGAGATGCTCTGGTTTCTATACAACAAATATAACATAATAGTAGCACGAAGCACACTATCGGCTGGATTAAAGCGAAGAAAATGGAGTAGAAAGGTTATAAGGATAATTACGCAACAGCGTAATCCAGGCCTAAGGGACGACTAGATTATTCGAATCTGTGGCTATAGACGCGATCAGTTTGTCTTTGTCGATAAATCAGCTTGCAACAAGAAGACAATGGATAGAAAGTATAGATGGGCGCCAATTAATGAGCCTGCTGAAGGAATATCGGAATTAAAGAGATCTAAAAGATGGAGCTTACTGCCAGCGTATACCTATCAGGGCTATATGCCTGGCTAGTTAATACACCAGGGCGCTGTTAACGGGCCAATGTTTATTAAGTGGATAAAGAACGAGGTTCTTACTTATATGCAGCCTTATCCACAGCCTCGTTCAGTTCTAGTAATAGATAATGCGTCAATCCATCATAATGAGGTATGTGGTGTCTATAAAGGATAGGTGTTCAATACTGTTGCTTACTTAAACCTAGGAAGTTCAACGCCTCTGCAATGCTACTGGTATTAGGCTTAAATATCTTCCTCCTTACTCACCCGATTTTAATCCAATTGAAGCTTCTTTTCACAACTTAAAGTAGTGGCTGCGTGCTCATCAATTTAAAGCTGAACTATGGAATAACTTTAGTGACTTTTTAAGCCACGCGGTAGAGCAACAAGGGTTTAATAAGAGGGCAAAAGGCCATTTCTCACGGGCAGGAATTAAGAGGTAGTATAAAAAGGATAAGGTCTGGTCTTTTGTAATACATCTATATAGGGTGCTTGCCAATTAAGACGTCAAGTAAGGCCTCTACTGCAGCATTACAACGTCGCCAATCCGCTCTAAAGTCTTCCAAGCAGTTTACCATGCAATTAATAAGCCCATATGTTAAACCAATCCTATGCAGCTTTATATGGCCCATACTACTATCAAGTAGCGCGTGCTTAAGTAACTTGAAGTTATAGTCCTCCTCAATTAAAATTAACTCCGCTTCAGCAAAGGCGTTAGCGACAACTGGGTAATAGCTTTATAGCCATTTAGTAAAGGCGCCAAGCTTGCTATTTAATTGTTCAATATCGCTGCGGGCGGGGCTACTAGGTAGTAGGCTTGTAGGTATAGTTGGGGGTGGATAGTAATGGGTAGGCGTTTCAGAGGATGAAGCTGGAACCAATAGAGCGCTCTATAATAACGGCACTAATAAGGATCTTGTATTTGGTATAGGGTCCACTGTAAAATAACCATTGGCGATAGTTGGTCGTACAAAAGGAGGCATCGCCGCCTATATAACATTCTGCATCTGTTATATCATCTACTGGTTCTGCTGCTGCATCTGGTTCATTAAAACCATTACTGCCACTAATTGGTCTTGCGGAATAGGATTGGCTGGTGATTGTATAACTATGGTATAAGCCTCTCCTCGTCGCCGCCATCGTCTTAGGGGGGAGCTTGTTAATTCATTCATACTACTAGAGCTACCTCAACGGTGCTTATAGCTGCCTGAAGATGCCTTTATGTCTTTTTTATCCTCCCTATCCTACATATATTCACTGTACCTAATCTTTAACAGTAGCGATAGATCTGGCACGTCAAGCGTGGCTTTCTTCTATTCAATTACTTCCAACCAGCACGCCCAGTGGTAAGATTGTAATGGGTAGTGCTTTAATTCAAATTCAAGACAGTGTGTAACGCCGTGCTTTTTGTTCTTACAGTGCTGTCAAAGGCAGCGATGGCGTTCAAGTAGCGCGTATAGATGCTTGCCTTCAGCTTCATCACAATCATGTCGTTCAGCAGCCTCTTTCTGCATTTTAGTAGTAGTTAATTTCTTCTTTTTACCAATAACTTCCTCCACTACACCTTCGTGATCCTCACTAGAGGACTCTACTTCCTCATCGGCCGCTGCTTTGGTCGGAAAACCTGCCGCTTAAAGCCGTGCATCAACAGCCGCATCAACAGCCGCAGTGAATTCAGCACCTCTGGCTTCAGTAGACGCGTTAACAGGTGCAGCAGCGGTCTTATATTTGACTATAAGATTAACCCAAAAAGCCTTCCTCGCGTACTTTAATTCTGTCTCTATTATTCCCTCTACTTCACGCCATTTATCTGCATCGTTGACTTCTTTGGGTATTGTAGGATCCTTTAGACTCGATAATGAAATAACAGCAGTTGATTAATCAAGCTAGAAGGAACGAAGGCCGTAATATTCACTAGCTCAATGCGTATTTTCGGCGACAAACTCCTGGAATTTAAAGACTCCGAACGAGATAGGTAGAACGTTAGTAAATAGCGTTGTGCTATCAGCGTACACGGCCAGATTCAAAAGAAAGGTTCAAGGGCCTTTAGACTGTTCTACAGCAGTAGGAGGTATTAATACAGGCGGTGCAGGTTCGGCGGTAAGGTCTACTTCTTAAGGCGCTTTAGAAGTATTCTTTGTAGTATTCTTAGGTGCTTTGGCTTTCCTCCTGTGTGCCATGGCGCTAACTGCAATAGGAAAAAATATAGGCTTTAAATAGCTTCAAAAAATAGGCGACGGCGATGTGTTGGTATGGAGGATGGGTGGTGGCATGCGCGGGTACAGAAAAGTGGTTCAAACAGGTGAGGATTCGGTAAATTTCTGTACTAGATCATGGTTTCT
>Ga0307507_10000717_pt1 | contig 72881 bp, 18 predicted proteins | sample 7_EM_MG_FD_207223 | JGI IMG/M metagenome (GOLD analysis project Ga0307507, IMG submission 207223) | Populus trichocarpa ectomycorrhiza microbial communities from riparian zone in the Pacific Northwest, United States - 7_EM | ecosystem: Host-associated > Plants > Roots > Unclassified | place... | reverse complement strand
AGTATATGCCTTGCATATGCTAAGCGTATACTTACTATTCTATAAGGTGGGCTATACTATAGTATATGCTTAGCATATATAGGGCATATACTTGCCATTTTATAAGGTAGGTTATACTATAATATATTTAGCATGTGCTAAGCATATACTAGGCATATACTCCACTAATAAGCTATTTAACTGCTATGTATTGCATATGCTAAGTATATGCTTAACCTATACACCACTAGTCCTATAGGGTAGGCTATACTATAGTATCTGTATATACTAAGCATATGCTTAGTATATACACCTACTAATAAGCCGGTTAACTACCGCGATATATTCTTATTTGCCTCCGTGCTAGTGTTTATTTACTATAGTTATATGCGTATATATACTTGGTATATGCACCGCATATTCAGTGCATGTGGTTACTTAAGTTAAATGTAGCTGCCGATGCGCGTTCTGTATGGATAAAAGTGTAACCCCACTGACCTTTTTCTGGTAGCTCCATTGGTAACCTTGTTTAGCTTTCGCCGACCTTATTAGTGACCCCGTTTAACTTTTCTATAACCTTACTCAGCTACACCTCGGGCAAAAGCTGAGCGTGGTCACCAATGGAGCGCCGGAAAAAGGTCGGCGGTACTTAACTTTTACCTATATAGAACGCGCATTAGTAGCCACAATTTGCCTTTAGTGACCGTATGCATTGGATATACGGTGCATATGCCAAGTATATGCCCATATATGACTATAAGATACCTATATTAAATAGCTTATTAATAAATGTATAAGTTAAGCATATGCTAAGTATATATTAAGTATAAGCTTAGCTTATATAGATAATAGTATACTCTACCTTTTTAAATAAGTAAGTATATATATTGTATATACTAAGTATATATATACACTTATAAGAATATATTACTGTAGTTAAACCACTTTTTAGTAAATATATAATATCTTAGTAGTGTATATGCTTAGTATATTTAGGGGACTTTATAGACAGGGGGCTATAAGGACACGATTGTGGAACAGGATAGATTGGTAAAAGAGACGAATCCTTAAGGAGGTAAGGCCTTAGGGATCGTGGAGACTATATACTACGGGCACGTGCCTTTGGCATGTAACCGACGGACATCTAAGGGGTGTGTAGGGGTTGTCTTAAGGGCAACCCGAGGTGACCGCAATAATATCCCTTATATTGCCCCCCCCCCCTTCTTGCGGTCGGCCCCTGATTGCCATTACCTTACAGTAGAGGGAGATTATAAAGGCTTATCCCAGAAGGGGTTTGGAGAGATATTAGTATACCATTATATATTATCTATCTATCTAACCCCTGCTTTAAACTCCTAAAAACCTTAATAAGGAAAAAACATAACTGGAGAAAAGATATAAGGATTGCTAGAAGACCTATTAGAAGCCTATTGGAAGCATACTGGTGACTACCTAGGCTGACCTAAGGATTTTTATACAACTCTACTTCCAAGCCTTTATGCCGGTCTGCAATTAATCGTGAGTATTATAAGCAATTTGGTATTCCTAATATGGTTTTATAGAACCTTTTAGTATAGGATTTAATATATAGGGCCTTGGCTTACCGTCGTCTTTAACTGTTAGGATATAATCTATAATCTTATAATCCTTTCTTATGATCCCCTACGTTACTAACATATTGCTCCCATATTCGCCCTTAGGCTATTATATACGGTTAGGTAATTAATCGGTTAATTAAAGAGACTTGTCTTATTTAGGTATAATTTTAACCTATATACGTCTATAATTGACATCTTAATTACCTTCCCCGGCCGCGTAATCAGTTTTTGTAAGGAAGTAATGGCTAAATAGTGTATATATGTGTTTCCTTCCTTCTAAATTGCGCTATTGTAACAGAGTTATATTGGCAAGGTTACGGCTATTCACCGGAAGGGTATTGGAAGGTAAAGTATAGAGACATCTTACTTATTAAGCTGCTTCTTTTCCTTAATACCTTACTTTCCATTATTAACCTTTATCTAATTTTAGACGTATCTTTAATATATTATTAAGATTTTCTTTTTTCCTATTATTAATTTAATATGCCTCTTTATTCTCCTATTAACTGCTTTTTTAAGCCAATTCCTTAGCGTATTCTAGCCTTGCCGCTATATATAGAACCCTAGCCTCCGCTAACCCGCAACTAGTACTAGTCCTACCTAAATGACTTTATATATACGTCCTTAAAAGACCAGAAATCTAATAAAAAGATTCTAGATGCTTATAATAAGACCTACTATATAAGGTCTAATACCTTTAGTCCTTATAATTAATATATGCGTACTAAGAGCGGTAGTTGCGTTAAGGTAAGCTTTTCTATTTTTAATAGGTTTCTATTACTAACTTTAGGCTTTAATATAGCCTAGGCCTAAGTAGCGATAATCCTTTAATATCCTTAACTACTATATCGCCCGGGCTCTCTCTTATTCTAGCGCTAATGCTAAACATCTAGGTCGAATTTAAGACTATGCTATAGCTATCTACACCGCCTATAATTCCCAGTAAGCTAGCTAGTAACACCTAATAAGGGAGTAAGGTTAGTATACTAAGAATAGGGTAAAGGATAGGGGTAATAAGAAGAAGGTCGCCGTTTACTATAAGGAGTTAGCGTATGCGTGTCAAGTTTTGAAAGAGCATAATATAATGTGGTATTAGGTAGGTTACCCTTTAGGTACCTAGTGGATAGGTAACTAACAGTTGCCGTAGTAAGGTCTTAGTGGTTCCGGACTATATTAGCTAGCTAACGTCTCTGTTTATTCTGGGCTTAAGTATATCTTTATTAACTATAAGCTAACGCCTTAAGAGCTTTGTTAGTATTGGTTTGGACCTAATATTAGTGTTAAGCGTTTAAGAATCTCTGCTCTATTTATACCTCATCGTCCTGCCACTGTTTTTATGCCTACTTATACATCTATAAAGGGATCTCATTCCCGTTAGCCATCGCTTAGAGGGCCGATAGATACTAATCCTACTCCTAAAGATAAGGCATAGTGGCTTTTTAGATTAGGCATTTATGGTTTAGACTTATAGAATTTGGGATTAGTTCTTATACATAATAGCACTTAAGAATCTCGATTGGTGCTTAGGAAGGCCTTATAAGGCATTTGGAAAGGTATAGGAACACTGTTCCTGATATAGACTAATAAATAGGAATGCAATTCTAGCAAAATACCCTATTAATTCTATGCTATGTACGTGAAAAGGCTAAGGACCTGTCCTACCTTAGGCCGTAGCCCTAATCAATCCTTATGGTTTTTAGAGCTTGTCTGTTCCATATTCGATTTAACCTATTTACTCTTTGGGGCCTCTCTTAGCCTACCGCGAGCTTTCTTTATAGGTTGCAATAACACTATAGTATTAGAGCGCTTTCTATAATTTGTAAATTATAGACCTTGGTCCTAATATTCTTTTAGAATATCTTTATAATAATTAAGGTAATCCTATAGTTCCTATATAGAGTCCTTAGCGGGCTGGCCTAGCTATTTAACTTTATATTAAAGCTTATTCTTAATAAACTTATGGCGTAGTATAGCTTTAACTTTATACCGCTCGCCCACCACTTTAGGGTGTTTAATTGGGCCTAGACGGAAGTTCTTTTCTAGCGGTAGTCTATGCCATAGCTCTAGTAGATTTATGTAAATACTAGATGTATATAGGCTATAGATGGGGGTAGCTAGAGATGGTAGGCTAGCTTGCCAATTCATTCCTTAATTTGGAAGGGACCTAGGTATCTTACATTGAGCTTCTTTAATAGTTAACGGGTCTTGATATTTGTTAAATATAATAGAACCTTATCGCCTACGCCGAAATGCTTGTTCTAGTATTTATAGTTATACTAAAGTCTCTACTGCTCTTGCGTATTTTATAGGCTCTGCTTTATATACTTCTATTACTCCTCCTATTCCTTAAGGTATCCTTATACTCTCTGGTGGATATTATTAGACTTTCTGGTAGGATCCTATAATTAATTATGCGGCCTTAGCTAGTAATTGTCGGGTATACTATTAAATCCCAATAGTCGGACGCTATAGGCAATCTAGATTGGTGCAAACTAATGCAATAAATATTGCTTTAAGTTATAAGCGTACTCCGCGTACGGAAGTAGCTTATACTAATTGTCTTGCTAATAGTTTAAATATATTTGTAGATAAGACTCTAGTTCCTAGTTCTGGCGTTCTATTTACCTATCTGTCTGCGAATAGAAAGCTATACTATAGCGGTGGTCTATCTTTAAATAAAAGCATAGATCTAACTAGTACTAGCTTATAAAGACACTGCCCCTATTAGTAATAATGGAGTATAGCTAATCTACTTTAAGAAAGCATTTCTCCTTAATTAGGCTGGTAAGCGCTTATATATTAATTGTCTTGTTAACAGGAAGGTATTAGATATACTTTAAAAACCTATTAATAAGTACTAAGACCAAATTGTATATTCGTCCTTGCCTATCTTTTAAGGGCGGGAGATCCGTAATAAAGTCTATAGCGTAATATCGCTATGGCTTACTAGTAGGGGGAACTAATTTAAGTAAACCCTATAGCTTGTGCCTTTAGATTTTATATACTTAACACTTCTTATAGTAGCTAATGTACTCTTTTACTTCCTGCTTAAGCTTTAGCCAGTAGTATTTATGTTAAAGTAATTCCACTATTTTAGCTTAACTATAGTGGCCGCCTAGAGGATTATTATAATTCCTTATAAGGATCTTCTGTTGTAGATTTGCTTCTTATAGCACCTAAACCTTACTATATTTACGCAGTAGGCCTATTAGGTCTAGTTCCTAATGGTAACGCCTAGCAGCTTCCTTTTTATTACGTTTTCGGTCTACTTCCGCATTAAAGATGGTATAGAAGGCGTCCCTTTATTGCACCTTACGGATAAGATCTATTAACCTTTTAGATAGTTCCTAGGTAAAAGCTATTTCGCCTTATACTGCTCTAAGTACGAGACTAGATGGTACTATGGATCTTGTAACTTCTCGGTATATATACGTTAGGAAGGCCGCTATAAGGTTGAAGTCCTTTAGTTTTTATAGGGCTCTGAGTTCCGATTACTCTTTGGCTTTGCTATTAGTTTAAGGGGATAGCTTAGTAATTAGTGGTGTATTACTAGGTTCCAAACTTATATTAGAGACGTCCTATCTAGGTATATTTAGACCCTTATTAGCTACGGACTAGGTACTAGCTAAAATGTTAGTAGAAGCCAATAGGGTTTATACCGCCTAAGACTTAGTGCTTGAGGTAGTGTTGCCACTGTTTAAAGCAGTTAACTATAGCCAGCAGTTTCTTATCGTGGGTATAATATCTAACTTTAGGTCCCTAGAATTTTCTACTATAGAATGCTACTGGTCTCTAGTGGAGCTGGGTAGCGTCTAAATGCCTATTAGGTTGTAGTAGGATACCAGTAAGGGCAAAATTCGATATATTAGTAACTATTATTAGTGGCTAATCTGGGTTGAAATGCCGTAATAGTAGAGCTTCTGTAAACTTTGTATGTAGTTCTTAAAAGGCTTCCTATACCTTTCCAGGCCATATCTATAGTTTATACTATTTAGTTGGTCCCTTCTTAGTTTTTTTCCTTCCCGCCTTTAAGCTTTTTGCCTCTTAGGCCGGGTCTTAGGAAGCTTTAGTAATATAGTTAGATAGGTATTAGGCAACGTCCAAGTAATTATAAATAAAGCGCCTATAGAAATTGGTAAAGCCTAGAAACACTTAAATATCCCAGTAGCTCTCTAGCTCTGGCTATTCTTAAATCGTCTACACCTGTACTAGGTTTATAACTACATCTATAGGCGTTATAATATACCCTAGGAACTTAACCTGCTTAGTATTAAAGATATACTTTAACGCCTTAGCGTAGAGGCCCTAATTATCTAAGCGTTCTAGCACTTCGCGGATATATTGCTTATACTAATCCTTATCTTCTAAGTAGATTAGAATGTTATCTAGATAGATAACGTATATGCGGTTAACTAGTCCCCCTAAGGCTCTATAAATATACAATTAAAATGTCGTAGGCGTATTAGCTAGCCTAAAAGGCATTACTATATACTTAAAGTGGCCGTATTAGGTTTTAAAAGCGGTCTTCTATTTATCCCCTTCTTTAATATAGAGCCTATAATAGGCGTCTTATAGATCTAGCTTTATAAAGATCTTTGCCCTAAATAGTTAATCTAGCATTTTACTAACTAGTGGTAGTAGGTAACGGTTCTTAATTATAATCTTATTAAGACCGCAATAGTCTATATATAGCCTTATGGTTCTATCTGGTTTTGGGATAAAGAGGATTGGCGCGCCTGCCGGCGACTTACTAGGCCATATCTATCCCTTTTCTAGTAAGCCGTTAAGGTACTCCTATAGGATCTTAAGCTCTTTATAAGAGAGGTTGTAGATAGGAAGGTTTAGCGGTTATTTGCCTTCTTCTAGATTAATTATATAATTATATTCCGAGTTCCGCTAAAGGACTTTTACTTACCAGCCCAAAAATACCCTAAGTAAGTCTCTTAGGCCTAACGGAATATTTAATAGGTTGGGGTCACGCTTGTCCTCTGTATTATCGTCAGGTAGGTCCTAGAGCTCCCTTAGGACGCTTGTAAGCAGCGTCGCGCGCTATAGTGGCTGTTTATATATAGTTGCCACTATTCGTTAAACAGTTTTATATGGTAGCTAGTGGAGGGTAGGGAACTCTTTAATATAACGTTTAAGGTGTCGTAGTATACTCTCTGCGTATTACTTAAGCCAGAGTAACCTATAGCGGTGGAAGTATCTCGTAAGATCTTTAAGATCGCCGCCTCCCTATAGTGTCTCCGTGACCTATCTAGCAGTTCTCTATAGGGTATCTATTACAGAAGGGTTATCGCCTATACTAGGCTCTATACCAATCTTGCCATAGAATAGGGGTTGGATTTGATACTCCTTTGGGTATAGAGTGTATACTATTTCTCCTAGAGCTATATCTTCTAGGATATCTTTTAAGCTTATTAGTAAAATACACCCTTCTAATTCTTTATTGTTCTACTATTTAAAGGCTCCTGTTTTAAAGCGTATCTTAGGATCTACTTCCGTAAGCCAAGGATATCTAAGAATAAGGTTATAGCCTATAAAGTTAGCCGCCTAAAAGGGTTGCGGGCTAACTACCTTAGTATAGTTATACATATTAGCCACTAATACTGTGAGCTTATAGGCACTATATAGTTTAATCTAATGCTTATCTAGGAACCCTATAATAGGTTTCTACTACCTTAGCAACGGAATAAGCTTATACTCTTTTACTAAATTATATTATATAAGATTGATTTTAGCGCCGCTATTGTACAGTACTTAGAACTGACATACTTTGCCTATAGGGAGTACTATTTCTAGCTTAATAGTAATACGGAGAGTCTCTCCTTCCGTATCTTGCCCTAGTTATAGCCGAAAGAGGTCCGCAACTAGGGCTTTTCTTTTTTTGGATTGTTAGTGCGGTTATTACCCTATTTGTTTTTTTAGTTAGGTTTACCTCTAGAGAAGTTTTCTCTTAACTTTTTAGAGTGTTCCTATAAGGGTACCGGACGGGTATTAGGTTGGCCCTAGGAGTCTTTCCTATTACTTAAGGTCCCTAACTTTAACTATTCCGGATTTCTCTTTAAGAACGGCTTCTTTAGAGCTTAGGTCTACCCTACGTTACTACTAGAGTGCCTGCGCTTCTGGTTACCCCCTAGCTTTTTACTAAAAGAGGTCTAGTTCCTTACCGCATCCTTAGCGTTTAGAACCACTCGTTCGAAATCCGTATATATAGTAATTCGCGATAGGGCTCCCACGCGCTTAATTTTGTCACAAATTACTAGCTTAATTCTAGCCTAGATAAATCTAATCTTCTCCTTTTTATAAATGCTACCATCCTCGTTTTTAAAGGGCTCTAGATCTATTAATTAAGCATAAGTTTCTACAAAGTTTATAAACTGGCGGAAATCGTGGCGGTCGAGCTGTGTCCCATTCTAAAATAGTTCTGCGTTATCGTATTATATAATATACGGATCTTAAGTCTATTTCTTTAGGAAGGTTTATAGCTGCGGTTATATAGTAATTTGCTCTTTATTAAGCTAATTTAGTGCGATTTGGTTTAGGGATTAATCTTTAATCTTACTAATAATCCATTAAGTACGCTCTTTGGTATTGTCTTATATTATTAGTATCTTAAAGAAGTTATCTATTTTACGAACCTAATCGTCTAACTGTTAGGTGTTAGGTCTATAGCGAAGTTCTAGACTACTAGAGGCCTTAGCTAGTCGGTCTATATCCTTTTTCTATTTGCTATATAGATACCTCTTTAAGTCTTCTATACCTCCTTAGGCAGGTACTAGGTAGCCCCTAGGAGGCCCTTAGCCTTAGCTAGGTTATAAAAGATTTTATCTAGCTTAGATTAAGCTCTGCTAGATCTAGACCTACCCCTAGAGGTTTTTAATATGTTTATTAGTGGCTCCTTCCCGTATGGCTTCCAAGAGCCTTGCAGTAGCTTCCCAATATCCTCCTTAAAGAAAATTGGTATAGGGCTCTTAACTTTCTAACCTTAGGCCTAAGGAAGCTCCGGCTATAGAGGTAGTATTAGTACTAGTAGCTAATACGGGTTTCCCTGCGAGGCTTAAGTCTTAAGTTAGTGGTTAGGTTAGATTACCTAAAGGGGTAGGCCCGCTTGGCTTGTAAGCAGTCTATATATTACCACTATGCCAATTATAGGCTAGTGGTCTTCTAGGAGGGTTCTAGTTAGGTCCCTAGTTAGGCACATTAGTGTATTCCTCTAGCATTTCTAATTTAGGGGAAGATCTTAGGGTTGCCTCTAGCGCTTAATCTTTTAATTGGCCTAAGTAGGGCTAAAGGGGTTTTGGCTGCTTTTTAGCAGTATTGCAACTGTCGTAAAGGGTGTCTATGTTTTCCTTAGCGTTGCTAGTAACCGTAGGTATATAAGAGTCTTTAAGCTCTTAGTGTATCTAGGTATTAGGGCTTATTCGGCCGTCTTGCCCAGAGGTTTATATTATTGCAATCTCTCGCTGTTAGAGGGACCTTTCTACCTTAGCGCGACGGCTTTCTATAAGGTGTTCGTGGAGTTTCCGTTTAGGTTATTGTAAAATTTTAAGGGAGGACAGTAGATATAAATAAAAGATATAAATAAATAATCTGGTCCTTAGAGCCAGCTGCCCTTCTAAATAGAGTAGAAAGGATTTAAATATAAGGGGACTTTATAGACAGGGGGCTATAAGGACACGATCGTGGAACAGGATAGATTAGTAAAAGAGACGAATCCTTAAGGAGGTGAGGCCTTAGGGATTATAGAGACTATATACTATAGGCACGTGCCTCTGGCACATAACTAATAGACGTTTAAGGGGTGTCTAGGGGTTGTCCTAAGGGCAACCCAAGGTGACCGCAATAATATCCCTTATATATATATACCTATAAGAATATATTATAGTAGTTAAACCGCTTTTTAGCAAATATATAATATATTAGTTGTGTATATACTTAGCATATACTAAATATATATATAATATATACTTAGAGAGATATTATAGTATAGCCCTTCTTATATAAAATATAAAGGCGATACTTTAAAGAGTAATTAGCATAAGTAATTTATAAAGGAATAAGGTCTCCTTAAGGCAAAGATAAAATTAATAGTATAAAAGTAAACATATGCTTAGCATATGTAGAGTATACACAAAGTGTCACAGAGTGAGTATAAGCGATGATAATATATAGCGAAGTAGATATTATTAAGCTATGTACATGAACTGTATAATAAAGTCAAGACGTTGCGTAAGGAAAGAAGGTAAGGAAACGGGAGGAAAGGGGTATATATTGTTAACTTGGTTGCTTAGTTAATACGTGCATAGGGCGGAATAGGCTTCAGGTTATAGTCCTAGCGGATCTTAGCAGAATGTGGCGGAATATAGTAGAGGACAGCAAATTGCCATAGATTGCCGTCACATAATAGCAAATTGCCTTAAATTACCGTTATGTGTCTTAATTAACTAAGTCGTTAATATAGAGGTCAAGACGGTGGAAACAGGTGGACATATATAAGGTGTCACGGAGGTGTCCCATAACAGTACCCCCCCTTTAAACTCGAGCTTCTGCGAGATGGGGCTGTGGTAGTTCTAGGTAGAGTTTATAAAAGTCTTCTGCGGCTTGTGTAAGTCCTACGGAGTCAATAGGTTCCTATAAGGGTTCAGTAAAGCCTCTCCACTTTATAAGGTATATATACTAGCGTTTCCGTTTATTATACTTAATATTATTAATTCTTTTAACAAAGTACTTATCCTTACCATCTACCTTAACTAGTAGGGGAGGGTCCTAGATCTGTCTAGGCAGGGCGTCCAATATAAGGGCAGCAGGGCGGAGGACTGACGTATAGAATATAGGGTGGATTTTAACCGTATCAGGGAGCTTTAGTCGGTAGGCATAAGGAAAGACAACTTTTTTAACCTTATAAGGGCCGGCATTCTTCCAATTAAGTTTCTTAGTAGGTCGTTTTATGTTTAGATTTCTTACATCTAGCTAGACAAAGTCACCAATTTGGTAAGCTAGTACTAGGGTTCGTTTCTTATTTACTGCGGCTTTATAGACAGACTGGGCCCATGTTATTTCATTAGTAAGAAACTCCTATAGTTCTTCCATCTTCTTTATGAATTTGTTTGCTTCTGTAACTTATAAGGCCTAATAAGCTAGACAAGGAATATTACTAAAAGGTTTAAAACCTATTTGCGGGTGCTAGCCGTAATTAACTAGGAATAGGGAGACCTTTATAGTTTCTAAGACGGAGTTATTTGCGGTAAACTTAGCAAATGCAAGCCAGTCTATCCAGTCGTCCTATAAATACGACATGTATATCCGAATATACTATTCTATTATAGCATTTGCACGTTCCGTTTGACCATCCGTTTCTAGGTAATATACCATAGACAACAGTGCTTTAATGCGGAGTTAGGTAGTTAGTTCTTTCTAGAACACCAAGATAAACTGGTGGCCTCTATTAGAGATGATCGTTTTGGGGAGTCTATAGAGTTTCTATACATAATCCAGGAACAGTTAGGCAACGGTAGGTGCTAATATATTAGGGCAGGCGATCAAGTGTCTTATCTTAGATAGTTAGTCTATAACTACCATAATATTTGTGCAGCCTTTACTTTTGGGGAGATTAATAACAAAGTTAATTAAGATATCCTTCCATCTTTGGTCCAGAATAGGCAGTGGCTTTAGAAAGCCGTTATACGTCTTATATAAAGCTTTGGCTCGTTGGTAGGTATAGCAGCTAGAGATATACCTTCGTGTTATATTATGCATGTTCGGCTAGTAGTACTCCTATTAGAGTAGTTCTAGGGTTTTTCCTTAGCCTAGGTGGCCGGCTACTGGTAGGTTATATACGTGTTTAAGGAGCTTAAGCTTAAGCTTATTATAATTAGGGATAACTAGGCGGTTCTAGTAGTATAAGCAGTCTCCGCAAACTTTATATTTACTTAAAGAGATCTTTTTAAAACATCTAACGCCATCTTAAATTAGCTTAAGTGTCTCTTAGATAAACTTATTATTTGGGTATTCGTTAATTATAATCTGTTTAATTAATCAATTAGTCATTTCAAGGACGTATACTGTAAGGTCTTCAGCTAGGGGATTAAATAATTCGGGACGAAGCAGGGTTTAATTGTAGTAGGCGCACGCTTTTTCCTATACTATTATGTCTTGTAAACGTCAAGTTAGGGCATTAGGTTTTTGACCTTAAACGCCTAGGCAGTACGTGATTAAGAATTAGAAACGAGATAGATATTCTAACTAATAGGCTTGACAATAACTTAGCTATTTTGTGGTCGTGAAGTACTGTAAATTCTTATAGTCGCTAAGGACCTTAATTGGAAATCCAGCGCCTTCTAGTTTAGGTCGCCATTGTTCAAAACATTTAATAATAGCCAATAATTCTTTATCGTAGATCTCATAGTTATATTTAGCTGGACTTAGTCGTTTTAAGAAGTATACTATAGGGTGCAGTACCCCTTCTTTATTATACTAAGACAGAATGCCTCTAGTAACATAGTTAGATAAGTTAGCTTCTACAATACTCTTTTAGTTTAGGTTAAAGTGTTGGAGTACGGGTGCGGTAGTAAATATAACTTTTAGATAGGCAAAGGCCTTCTTACATTCCTTATCAAAGATAAAGGCTTTATCCTTTTAGGTTAGAGCTATAAGAGGTAAAACCAGGGCAGAGAAGTTATTAATAAACCATTAATAGAAATTAGCAAATCCTATAAAGGCTCTTACGTCCTTAACGTTCTTAGGTTCTTGCCAGTTTACAATTACTTTAATCTTCTTTAGGTCCATTTATATGCCGTCTATAGAGATAATAAGTCTGAGGTATAGAACTTATATTTATCTATATCTAATTGTAGTCTAGCTCCATGTAGGGCTTCTAAAATAAGGTTAATATGTTTCTTATATTCAGCTAGGTTATTACTGTATACTAGGATGTTATCAATATAAGCAGTACAGAAAACGTCCAGGTAAGGTCGTAAGGTATTATTTATAAAGTGTTAGAATAAACTTAGGGCATTTATAAGGCCAAACGGCGTCACTAAGTATTTAAATAGTCCGTATCTAGGACGGAATGCAGTAAGCCATTTATCTCCTTTTATAATACGGAGGCGGTTAAATGCGTGGATAAGGTCAAGTTTCGTATAGTAGTAAGCCTTACTTAATTAGTTTAGTGTCTCTTAAATTAACGGGAGCGGGTACCAATTCTTAATAGTAATAGCGTTAAGAGCTTAGTAGTCTATACAAAAGCGCAGACCGCTGCTAGGTTTCTTAACGAAGATTATAGGTATAACTATAGGCGAAGAGCTTGCTCTAATAAATCCTTTACTTAGGTGTTCGTCTAAGTACTTCCGCAACACTTAGAGTTTGTTTTGGGACATTCCATATAAGGGTCCAAATCCTGGCTGTTTTCCTTCTTTAAGTACGATCTTATAGTTATATAGTTGGTGTTCTGCTAGCTTATCAGCTTCCTTTTATAAAAATACTTCTAGGTTATTATGGTGGCATACTAGTACTTTTATAGCAGGGTTAGTGTGTTTCTTTAGTGCTAAGGCCTTTTCAATATCAGCTATTATAACAGCGAAGATCGTATATTTAGGTTTCTTGGCAAGTTGTGCTAACGGAGTAGCTCTAATTATATAGATATCTAAGGTGTCAAGCGAGCTTAGATTATCCTTAGTCTCTTATATAGTTTCTTATTTAGGTTTAAGCTTAGTGTTAGGTACAGAGTTGGTATTAAATTTAGGTTTAGGTTCTTTAAGTATCCTTTTTATAGTAGAATACCAGTTCTTCTAGTACTTTTATATATTAAGCTTAAGCTTCTGCTTAGTTTGGGGTATAGCAGTTAGAGTTAGTTTGTATAGTCTAGTATAATTTTCAGGTTCTTGGTGGATATCGGTAGAAATCTTATATTAGTAGAATTCAGTGGAATTCTTGGGTAGGTGGAATTAGGTGGACTTTTTAGGTATAGGGTAAACGTTAGTAGAAATTTTAGACTAGTAGATCTTAGTGGATTTTCCAGATTTTAGTTTAGGGTCTAAGTAGTAAGTTATAAAACACTTCTGCTTATAACGGGAGGCGGTAAATAGAAGCTTAAGGTTGTCCCAATTAATGGTTACCTTATATAGCTTTATCTAGGGTTGTTTAAGGATTACTAAGTAACCCAGAGTGGTAATAAAAAGCTTAATCAGTTCTTTATGGTTTAGGTATCAGAGTCTTAGGAATACTACATAGGTAATACAGCCTAAGATAGTGCGTTTGCCATTAAATCCAAATACATCAATATGCCGGTCAAGGGGGATTAGAGTAAAACCATTATCTTACATAAAGATCTTGTTAATAAATCCTATGCCACTGGCTCCTATATTAATTAGGACTTAAGCATTAACCTATTAATCGTTCTACCGAAGACAATAGTTAACGGTTATGCTGCAATCCTAAGAGTTAGAGTTTGTAACATCTAAAGCATTTAACGAGATCCTAAGGCAGCGCCGTTCTAAAAAGCAACTTAGCTCTGGGACCTTCCTTTTAGAGGCAATTGGGGTGGAGTTCTTATAGTATATTAGTTGTAGCTTCGTCTTCATAAGTGGTGCTTACTGGATACAGGGCTGGAACCAAGTAGAGATTAGGGACGGTGACTAGAGGATTAATGTGGTAAACGGCTGCTAGTATTAGCCGTTCGTAATTCGCGTTGGGGCATAGGGACGGAGTAATAGTTAAAGAGGTAAGAGCTACTTCCATACTTAAAATAGAGGCCTAGCTTAATGCGTTGTTCTTATTTAAAGGACCCTAGTGAGGCGTATCCTAGGGTTCTAGTGTTGATATCCATAGCGTCAGGGTGCTTAGGCTAAGATAATAACTTAATAGACGTTCACAGGTTTGTTATATTATATTAAGGAGCGGACTTTAGTATCAGGCGTAGTATATTATTATATCGTTTATTAATAACGTTTGTGTAGGCGTTAAGAGCTCCTAGTAGGTCTATACCTATTAGGGAGGTTTTTAGTTTAGGGCTTAGGGATTTAATAAGGCTGTTAATTAGTATAGAGTCGTTCCAGCCTGTTTCTTTTACGTAACGGTTAAATTTGAAGAAGTATACTGGAAAGCTTTTTATTCCTTAAGTTATATAGTTTATCTTTCTCTAAGCAGTAGCTTGGCGGTTTAGGTTACCATATATGGCTTTAAGGAGTACAATTAGGCTTAATACTAAGTTCGGTTAAAGAGGTTTAATAAGGTCAGCTATATCTCCTCCTAATTAACTTAGAGCGTAGCAATCAGTATTACCAGTTAGCTTATTTTTAAGCCGGCTTAGAAATAATCGGAGTTCTTATTATTTACTAGTAAATATCGGAGGGTCTAGTAGTCGTTTAGATTATTATAGTGCAGTAGTTAGTTTAGGGTAAGTAACTACTATAGGTTTAGGGCTCTTATTCCACGTGTTTATCTCCAAAGATAGTGTTCGGTCTTAGGGCCCTAATATAGGCATCTTAAGGGTGCGGATTTCTTCTTAGAGGTCTTTAATTAATTGCCAGTATCGTGCTTCTTATTCGGCTTGTTATTAAGTTAAAGTGGCTTAGTTCTATGCGAGGGCGTCTATAAAGGACTTCTATATTTCTACCAATTGTTCTTAGAGTGCGGACATAATACCAACGGCTATTATAGGGGCTTTAGGGTTGTTCTGCATTTTAGAGGGTGGTATATAGGGTTAACGCAACGTAGTGTTACAGAGTGAGCACAAGCGATAATAATATATAGCGAAGTAGATATTATTAAGCTATATATATAAACTATGTGATAAAGTCAAGACGTTACGTAAGGAAAGAAGGTAAGGAAACGGGAGGAAAGGGGTATATATCGTTAACTTAGTTGCTTGGTTAACATATACATGGGGCGGAATAGGCTTCAGATTATGGTCCTAGCGGATCTTAGCAGAATATGGCGGAATATAGTAGAGGACGGCAAATTGCCGTAGATTACCGTCACATAATGGCAAATTACCTCAGATTGCCGTTATATGTCTTGATTAACTAAGTCATTAACATAGAGGTCGAGACGGTAGAAACAGGTAGACGTGTATAAGGTGTCACGGAGGTGTCCCATAACACAAAGTATACGCAACATATATGTAAATGCTATATATTTATTATAGCTAGAAACCGTATATGCTAAGTATATACCTGCATATACCCCGCACATACAACTTATAATCTTTTTTATTTATTAAATACTTTAAATTCTAAAATAAAATAAAATAAAACTGTATATGCGCTGCTTATACACAAACTCAGCGTGGTCCAAAGCTGAACGTGGTCTAAAGTTAAATTTAAAGTTCGGACCACGTTAAACTTTTGGACCACGCCGAGTTTTTTGCGGACCATGCCGAGCTATAACCCCCCAAAAGTTTAGAAGTATAATTTAGCAGAATATTAGACCGCCTAATTTTAATTAGATCGCGTACGGGCTATGGATTTATAGGCTCAACTACCTATATAAGGGATAGTTAGGATTTTATATATACCGCACCTAGAGCTACTTATAATAACTATTATCTATAAATCTGCTAATTTATAAATTAAAAATTGGACATAGTTAGAGATATTAATAGGGGTTATTAATCGCGCCCCCTATAATAAAAATTTAGTAATCCGAAGTTTAGATTATTGAATATTTAAGGCGTCTCTGTTACTATAGTGGCTACTATAGTGGCAGAGACATCCTATATTTTGGCAAGTAATTAGGCCCATCTTATATAAGAATCTTATGCTATTTTAGCATATTAGTACTTACTAAATTATATACTTATAGGGTCTTCTCCCATTTATAAATACTTTCTCCTTTATACTTTTCTCTTTTTCTTTTTTCTTCCTTATAGGGAGCTAAAGGTGCTTTAATACTTCTTCTTAGTCTCTATTAAGGGATCTATTAGTTAATATAGTAATATAAATAGTATCGAATAAAAAGACGGACGAGAGAGGATAGAAAAGACGGAGAAACCTCCGGTAGGTATTAGTTAAGTAATATTAACGGCTATATTATAGCTGCCTAATCTCCTATACTTATAGGCCTTCTATCTATAAATACTCCCTCCTTTATACCTTTTCTTCTTCTTCTCTTCTTTCTTATAAGGAGCTAAAAGTGCTCTAATACTCCTCCTTAGTCTCTATTAAGAGATCTATTAGTTAACGTAGTAATATAAATAGTATTAGATAAGGAAATAGGCGAAAAGGAAGATAGAAAGAATGGAGGAACTTCCGGTAAGTATTAGTTAAGTAACGTTAACGGCTAGTTTTTATTACCTAAAAATTACATTATATTGTGAGAGACTAAATGCACTTTATAGATAATAAGTCACTATACTACCGGTTAGAAGTAAGAGAAGAAATAAGTATATTAAAAGAATTTTTCTATCTATCGGTCCTATCCGAGTTAAAGACTCTAGGGCTCTAGACGAATCTATATAAAATATATAAAAGGCCTAAGCTCTCCCAAAGCTATGCCTAATCTAAATATTAAATCTAGGGGGCTAAATCACACCATTACAATATAACGATATTTGGGAACGCAAATATATATCCTATTCTATATTAACACCACTACTAAATATCCTAGATTTTATACTTGGAGCTGCTTATAATAGATATTCCTAAAAGATCTACTAGTTTAAAGCTCTATAATTAAACGTTATTAACGTTTTATATAGGGGTTGTCGATTAAGCTCTTACGATATAATTTTTAAAGTTTAATACTATACCAATATTATAACCTTCTTATAGTGGCCAAGCCACCCCTAATCTCCTCCCCTTCGTTCTCTCCCTCCTATTACTTAGCGCTAAGCTATTACATTATTATACGTCCGAACTAGGTAAGCAATAACATAGTTAATTAATTATGTTAAACGTTATTACTATAGCCGTACCACCTCCGCCCGTTAGGGAGAAGGGTTTTAGTATATAGTTATATCTCTTCTTATACGTGTATTTAATTAAGTTAGGGTAGTAGACTTTAATTCCAGCTATACGGCGATTTAATTATCAGGCATTAAAAATATATAGTATATAAAGCTTTAAATTAGAATTAGAATCTACGATATTAGATCCTATATAGAGGGCTCTGTATTAAAGCTCTGCAGTCCAAATATATACTAGATTTATAACCAATATAATCTTTAAGCTTAGCTTAAGTAGGGCGCCTTAGTTACTATAGTAGATCCTTACCTAGCAGTAATTAAAGCGCCTTAGTTACTATAGTATATCCTTGCCTAGTGGTAACTAAGGCGCCTTAATCTTACTATTAATTTTAAATTAAGCAAAAGCTCTATATAGGGGGGTCCTAGGGGGTCTCCCCTTGGAAAACCTTATCTCTATTTATATTAATTAAAATCTATATAATAAAGCTCTAAATTAAAGCTTTAGGTTAATTAATTAGCTTATTAATTATAAACTTAGGTTAAATTTTTCGCTAGGGGGTACTAACGATCCGCATATTTAAGTTAGAATATTATATAAATTTAAGTTATTTGTATCTGCATTAGTTATACGCCTATACCTACCCTAGCCTTTAACTATTAAGAGCCTCCACATCCGTCCAGCTGGCTTTATATGAGGGGACTTTGTAGACAGGGGGCTATAAGGACACGATTGTAGAACAGGATAGATTGGTAAGAGAGACGAATCCTTGAGGAGGTAAGGCCTCTGGGATCGTGGAGACTATATACTACGGGCACGTGCCTCCGGCACGTAACCGGCGACCATCTGAGGGGCGTCTGGAGGTTGTCCTGAAGGCAACCCGAGGTGTCCGCAATAATATCCCTTACACTTTATTTACGTTAATATATTAATTTATCGTAAGCTATTAGCATTTAAATAGAATACTAGGTATACTACGTATGGGCATGCTTATAGGCTATTTATAAATATTAAGCAGAGGTAGTAGTGTAGGAGGGTTCGACCTCTCTCAGATAGGAAGTCACGGTATGGTCAGTTAGTCAGTTAGTCATAATTAGCCAGTAGAAAAGCGGTTAGTAAGAAGAGAAGAAAAGAGTGTATTAAAGGAAAAGTATATATCTATCGGTCCTGTCTAAGTTATTAAAGACTTTAGAGCTCTAGACCGATCTATATAAAATATATAGAAGGCCTAGGCTCTCCCAAAGCTATACCTAATCTAGATATTAAATCTAGGAGGCCAAATTATATCACTATATATTACCTCCCCTACCTAAGTCGTTGTCCCCTAACGACTTCTAAAACCTTATACTCCTGCCTATCTTTAAAATAAAGGTGCAGCAGGTGACCATATATACTCCTTACCCTTACTATAAACCCAAGATAGTAAGCAAGGAGACTCCGTTCTGGTTAAATAAAACTACTCTTATCTACCTAGCTGGGCAGTACAAGAGGTATTAGACTGACGGCTCTTAGATAATATAGCTCTTTTGCGTCCTTCTACCTACTTAGTTCTGTCCCACAATTCCTTAGGCAACTCTATATAACTCTGTCCTTCTATAACAATAGGAGGCATAATACTTAGATCTACCGCAATAATTAAAGGATTAATTCTATGATTAATGCAGTAGAAGTATAAGCGGCTATTAAAACGCTTTATCTTAGTTGCATGCATAAGCTGGAACGTATCCTTATAGTTCTTAATAGCCCTAAAACGGTAGGAATGCATCCATTTCCTAACTTTATTTCTATTACTAGCAAAAAGGTCACAATCTTAAATTACCGCTAGATAATCCCATTGTCGTCTACCAAGAAGGGCGTTAGATAAGGCACTAGCAGCAATAAGCTTAACTGCAGTAAGGAAGCGGTATGGGATTACGCTATAAAGATTAGCATATCCAGATGGCGTGCGAGGTGGTACTTTTAAGTCTTAGTAAGTATCTGCCAGCTTTGCCCAAGTTCCTCCTTCCATAACCTTAAGGTTATTATAATCGTCTTAAATACCAACAAACTATGGCAGTATTATTCGCTAGGTCCCAGTTAAAGGTCCTTTTACTCCATAAGGAAAGTAAGGCATAGTTATACGCATATCTCCTTTCTTATATGGCTAAGCTACCCAGTTGGTCGCATACTTTTCTACATCCTTAGTGGTCTAGTCTTAATTAGAGATCTTATATATAAATCTATCGCCCTTAGTTAATCCTTATACTTTAAAATCTGCCTACTATAATTTTAAGTAATAATGCATACTAGGTAGGATGATTATATAGTTGTCCTTAGTTTTATTATCCAGAGAAATGCTCCCTTAGATTATATTAGCACTGTATCGGCTCTCCAGGAAAGAGGGAATATTAATATTAATATAGCGAAAAGCTATGGAGTCTCCCTTAACCGCGAACTTTATATAATAAGGGTAGGAGATAAGTTGCCACTAGCTATTAGGCCTAAGAGCGTAATAGAGATAGTAGTACTAAGGATCTTATCTTATTAGCTGCTGGTAAAGACCATAAACCATTATTCTTAACTAGCCGTAATTTAGCCGTCTATTAATTAGACGCTGGTAATAATAGTATATACGTATTTCCTTATTAATTATTACTAAAATGCTAGAATCCCATTACTATCTTAATATATTTAAAACTATGGATCCGTCTCGCTGCCATATATCTTAGTTATTTAGTAATAGTATTTAATTAAGCAAAGCCCCTCTATTGTAGGAAAACCTTAATGCTAAATTATAAATAAACTTGTATAGTCCTAAGGAGTTAGACAGAACTAAAGGTCTATAAGCTTTTCTAAACTAGGAGTATATGGTAGAATCTGTCTTTATGGTGCTAAGGTAATTGTAAGTGTAGTATATTAAACGGAGTCTATAGTATAGTGCGGTATAGTTTAGACCCTTTATTATCAAACCTATACGTCCTCCTATGGCTTATATATGCATCTAATGGACCTTATATATCTCTAGGTTAGAACCAGCTGCCCTATACTAACTACACAAGAGCTTTATAACCTTAGTTTAATTTAGAGACGCTTTAAAATAAGCTGGTATATTATCTTTACAGTTATACCCTTATTTTAAACAGAGTATTGCTATAGTATCTGCGGTCTCCTTAATATACTCCTTATTATCTCTAGGCTTAATAATGTTTTTATTAAACATTAATTCTACTTTTAGCCCTCCTACTTCTAGGTAAGCAACTATTAGCCCTCTACTTAGATTCCTTCTTAAAGAGGATACTAGCAGCTATAGGGGCGAGCTAATAGGCGTTCTAGCTATCAGAATACTTTTATTTATAGAAGATAAAGGCAAGTTAACTAATATAGGTAATTCTTATTAAGATGGGCTTTAGTATAATACTAACGCCTCCTCCTTAAATAGGTATTAACGGCTAAAAGGCTAATAGATTTATTATATTAGAAGCATATTAAGAATATATTTATAGTATAAGAGCTAAGCTCTTTCCTGCTTGCCTAATTCTAATATTAGTAACCTCTAGTCCTATAGTAGTTAGTCTCCTACTTTTTAGCGGTAGGTCCTTATTTAGAATAAAAAAGCCAGTTAAGTGTCTTTCTAAACTATACTTATTTACCACCTTGTCTAATATTACCTATCCTAACATCTTAGGCGCGAGCGCGAAATTGGTTGGCTATAGTTATGTAGTGTTCTTAATACTGCGTCCTAGATAATTAAGCCTCTTAACTAGGGCCTTATTAACTTGCGCTGTTACTTTATAAAGTAGGTAGATGGTAAGCTTTTAGACGGTAGAAAGGAAGTAGTAAAAGACTATATGTTTAAGCGGTCCGTTAAGAACACCTTATCCCTAGGTTTTTTAGATGGTTTCTCTAGCCTTATTATACTAGTTTCTTTAATCCTTTACCATCTTACTAACATTAGAGATGTTTTTAAAGATTAATAAGAACGTATCCCTTCCTAGAGATGCTTGCAGCCTATTATCCTAATTAATAAAATTAACTATCACACTAGTAGTATCTGCGTAGTTCTCTCTTAAGAGCAGAATCTCATTATAGATTTAGATAAGCATAGCTTAATGCCAATTAACTATAAAACCTCTAACTTCTATAAGAATGTCACTAATCTATTGCTTAGCTCCTTTATATAGTACTAGCGGTCTACTTAATAAAGACATAATAAGTATACTGTTGTTAATTCTGCTTGGTTTATTCTTTAGTTAATTATAACTATCTTTAAGGTCTATTAAGGGCGAAAAGGTAAAGTTCTTAATAGGGTTTCCTAATCTAAATAGTCGAATAATTCTAGTAGTAGTATGGGGTTCTGCTAACTCTAATCACTAAATAGACTAATTATAATTTTCTATCCCTAGGATAGAAAATTACTATTAGCTTAGTAAAGGCGGTAAGCGGAACTAATATCTTTATAGTAAACGAATCTAGATAGTTGCGCGTAAATATTCTTCTACCCTTACCTTACTGTTAATATATATTAGATTCCTATAACTAAAAAAAGCAAATAAGAAAGTGTAATAGAAAGAGCTTTAGGAAATATAGTGAATAAATAGATTGTATAGTTATTATCTATATCCTCTTCCTCCCCTTAGAATTTAACTATCCCCTAGTTAAACATTTTATACTTAGTTCTGTTAAATAATCTTTCTAAAATATATACTTCTTAAACTACGCAGTGTTGCGATACTAGTGGATTGTCACGGATTGACTTAGCAGTTTACAAATAAGCTTGATTGCTAGCTATTGACCATGCTAAGTACATTAATACGTGATGGTTTAAGACGTTTGACAAAGAACAGGAACAGGTCAGGAAACGTGGTCAAAGATATAGGGGTTGCGATGGTACGTGCGTAGGTGTTACGGGACGAACCAGACCTGCGGAGGATAAATTATCCTATCCGGTCGGGCGGATAATAATCCTATTTAAGGATAGCTCGGATATTAGATAATATCCGGATAGTATCTAGATATCCGCAAAATTTTAACCACGAACTACACCTTTACCCTCTATTATACGACGCTATAAATATGGCTAGTGCTAGTGAAATTCACCCTGAAAACTTTAACAATAATAATTCTTTAAAGTTAACATACTTTCTACCCTTTTAAGTGGCGTTAAGACTAAAGCCGATACTAGTTTAATCCTAACTACTTATATAACACAAATCTTAAGATAAGTCTCCTTAATTTATAAACATACTTATACGGTAATAAAGGAAGAAAGGGCTTATATAAAGAAATGCTACTTTTGTAAATACTATCTTCCTTAAGACCTAAAAGGACACCATTTATTAACCGTTAGATTACAAAGCCATCTTAAAAGATATAATATTAAATAGAATTTAGTAGAGAATTAGGAGCGTATAATAGTAAAAGATTAGGGGGAGAGATCTCTTTTAGAACTATATTAAAAGCTTTTAGTAAGAGGAGAAGTTTAAGGTCTTAAGGGTAAGGTTCTAAAGCGTATGGTATATTAAAATACTGTAAAGCAAGCACTTTTAGATCTAATTATTGTATAACGGCTTCCCTTCTTATATATAAAATGGCTAGAGTTTTATGCTTTTGTAAAAGTATTAAATTAAAAAGCACCCTTAATTATCCCTATATACCACTTAACAATTACAGCCTAGATTCTTAAATACTTTACTAAGAGTTAAGATATTATACGAAAAGTACTTTAATCTGCAAAAACAAATATTTACCTTGCCGTAGATATCTGGACCTCTCCAAGTTATTCCCTTTTTTTAGAATCTGTGCTAGCTTTGTTAATATCTAGGATAAATATTAGAACCCCTTAATTGCCCTTTATACAGTATCTAGTTAGAGTAGTATAGATTAATAGGAGGCGCTTCGTCCGGTTTTTATTAAGTATAGCATTAAAATAAAGATTGGAGCTCTTGTTGGCAATAATACTGGATTAAATAATGTTCTCTATTATACAATTAGCCAATAGCTTAGCCTTAAGTATAAAATTAACTAGATTGCAACACATTAAAGAATTCGCTGTTAGGGGCATATTATTAATCTTATTGTTTAAGCCTTTCTATTTAGTTTAAAAAAGGATAAGAAGCTTATAGACTTATATAATAAAGAGGATAGGAAATAAGATGAAGAAGAAGAGGAAGAAGAAGAAGAAGAAGTTGTACGATAAGTACTACCGCTAGTTAAAAGAAAGAAAAAGAAGGATAAAGAATTAGAGCTAGCACCAAATAAAAAGCGTAAAAGGGGTAGAAATATTTAAAATATTATAGGGCTAATAGGAAAGCTTTATAAATATATCGTTTATATCCGCAGCTTAGCTAATCGTATAATATAGTTTATTAAACATACTAGTAAAATGGTTCCTTTTAATAATTATACAAGATAAAATAGCTGGTTTCTTATGCTATATATAGCTTTAGAGGATAAGGTAAAGGCTAGGCTTTAACTCTATATAGAGCACTATAAGAATAACTTAAAAGATAATACCCTCTTAACAAGTAAATGGATATATCTTTATACAATTTATAATTTCCTTTAGTCTTTCTATAAAGCAACTCTATTTCTTTAAGGAGATTGTATAATACTAGAGAGGGTTCTAAAATTAGTTAATATTCTTAAGGATATAATATAGACCGCATTAGTATATTATGCAATACTCTTAATATTTCTTTAGCTAACTTTCCTATAGGTAATAGCTACTAAGGCTAAGGATAAGTTTATAACTCCTTAACTTTAATATGCTAAGGAAAAGCTTGCAAAGTACATTAAGAAGCTAGATAATTCTCCCTACTATCTAGCGGCACAAGTTCTTAACCTAGAGTGTTGTACGGCTTTCTTAAAAAATTAGAATAATTATATTACCGTTAAAGGAGAAAAGAAGCTTTTTAGTGTATAAAAGCTCTAGGAGAGATTCCATAAGAAAGCAATACTTTTAGGTTTAAATATATTATACGCAACTAAGAAAACTTAAAGGTTGCCTTTAGAGTCTAAAGAAAACCCCCCTACCTTCTATAAGGCTCGTCTTTAGTATTATTTAAAATATACTTATCCACAGAGTCTAGATAAGTTTGATACCTATATTAATAAAAATCTAATTCTACTTAATAGCCATATAACAGCTATTTAATAGTAGAACTAGCCTCTTTAGTATATAAGATTTCCATAACTCTTATAGCTTATAATTAAAGTTCTCTTAATACCTAGAATAAGTAATAGGCTAAAGAGAGTATTTTTAGGTTCTTAACGTCGCGTTCTATAAGATTGTATAAGTACTACTTTATAAATACTTAAGGCATTAGAATGCGCAAAGGACTAAACAACTTATAAGATTTTAAGTATTCTCTTATAGTTGTACAAGGGAAAGTATATAAGGGGTATACTGTATAATACTAAAGAGGGGAAGGGGGGCATATAAATAAAATAATTTTAGGTAAAAGGTAACTACTAAAGGCGCGTAGGTGGCGTAGGTAAATATATACTAACTTTAAACTTAATAGATTATAAGTTTAAATCCCACTAACGTCGTTCTTTATTAAAAATTGGGAAATATAATTATCTGGTATACTTCTTGCCCTATTATATAAGAGATTCTTTAGCAATATTGCCATAATATAAGTAAACTCTCCTCTCTATATAATATACCTATATAACTAACTACTCTTAGAATAAGTAGGAAAGAGTAGAAGCTTTACTAGCAATTAATATAGAGGCTTAGGTAGGTGGTATATTAAAGAAGTAGGTTTAGATAGGGAGGCCCTTATATATAAATGCAATTCTAATTTAGAGCTATAGGTCTCTAAATATAATTATAAGTAACCTATATTACTTATATAAGGTAGAGAGCTAATTAATACTAGCCTTGCGAGGCTTATATAGCAACTTTACGTTATCTAGTAGGCCCTTACCCCCTTACTAAATGTTAGAGTCTCCTAGGGTTCTGTGGTAGATGCTATAGAAATTATAAGTGGCAGGATTATAGGGCTTAATATTCGTTATATAATATAAATTTTTAGCCTATAGTGGCGGTAGTAGGAGCACTAGAGGGTAGGGATTAGATTATGGAACTAGAGGATAATAAGGAGTAAATAAAAGTTACTAAATTTAAACTGCTGGGTCTCCTCTCTTTTTTCCTATTTTTATTTTATTTTTTTATATCCGATTGTATGATACCACGTACAATACTGCGCATGCAGCCTCGGGCTATGGCGCTATAGTTCTATATACATGAATCCTTTCTAGGCAGCTTAACATATACTAGTAGCTATGTCCTAATAGTTTATAAACCCCTAAGGGTTTATAGCTCCTTAGTAAAATACTAAGTTACTACAACTACTAGGGAATGAGAAAACGGTAGGAAAAACCATAGGAAATCCTAACACCTATCCCTATCCTTTTGCAATTTATTTCTGTCCTTTTGCTCTCTACTATCCTTTTACTAGGAGCCCAGTAGGAGTTACCTCCTTATTTTTATTTTATTTTATAGTATTTTATATAAAGAGAAGTATAAATAAAAAAGGTAGAAAGGAGATATCTAATTAGTAGGAAAGCTAAAGGTATTTGCTAGAGCTTTACGCAGAGCCTCTATACGCAGAGCTTTATGCGGAGCCTCCGCAGAGCTTCGTGCGGAGCCTCCGCAGAGCTTCGTGTGGAGCCTCCGCAGAGCTTCGTGTGGAGCCTCCGCAGAGCTTCGTGCGGAGCCTCCGTAGAGCTTTATGCGGAGCCTCCGCAAAGCTTCGTGCGGAGCTTTATGTGGAGCTTTTGCTAAGCTTTAGTAGAGCTCTATGTGGGTAGGCCTTATTCCACAGAGCTCTTATAAGTTTTATATCTATATAATATTACTTATCCTTAGGATATTTAGATAAAAGTGGTACTATTTTAAAGCGCTTTACAAGCTCTATAAATCTATACTAATAAAAAAATTATTTATTTAATATTGGGGGGTGTATTGCAAGTATAAGTATATTAGGGGTTTTTGCTAAGACTATCTAGAGACTATCCAGATAGTCTCCGGATACTATTAGCTAATAGGTCTATTATCTAAGAGGCCTATCCAGCCTATCCTCCGCAGGTCTGGGACAAACGTACGCAGGTGACTCCTGTAACATAGATTTTGTATAATATCTTCCTTAGGTTCTGGCTCTGCTGTTATTTCTTTATAGTTCTGCCTAACTAGTTAAGCCAGTCCTCTTAGCGGATTTTAGATGCCTATTATTAATAGAACTTCTTTAATCTATTCCCTAAAATTTAGTTTCGGAACGGCGTACTGTTAAGATCCTTAATTAAGTACTATCCCTTATATAGGTAACTCTTACGTATATGGAACGGTCCCAGCTATTTTAGATCTAACTTATAACTATTAGAATGACCTTACTTAAGCTGCGTATTATAAAGCATAACTATATCTTTGGCCTTAAATCCGTCCTAATAAATGCAATAGGTGTTATTAAAATACTCTTTATTTGCTGTTCTCAGCTGTCTAGTATATATAATGGCCTCTTATATATCTGTCTCTTTAGTTAAACTGCCTTATATAAAGCGCTAGTAGCTCTATAGTGGTCCGGACTATTTCCTAAGGTAGTATCTGCTAGGTAGGTATATAGAGTTTAATAAAAAGGACATGCTTATATCCGCATATAACTCTTGCTAGTGTTATTCCTATCCCTTAGCACGATGAAATTCGCCCTACGGTTATTGATAAGAGCTAGCTAATAGAATTAATTGGATTAAGGCTCCGTGAGTATACGCGTACTTTTGATTTTGGTGTTCGCGCACAGACCACCTTCTTGTAGGCCCCCATTGTGCTAAGGGATAGACCGCTTAATAGTTATCCTATTTGCCTATAAGATGGTATAAAGATTATCTAGCTATAAGCCGTCTATCTTCGCCAAAGCGTCTATTATAGGTTTATGGCCCCGCTCTATTAAGCCTTACCCTTATAGGTAATAGGCGGAAGCTATAACCCTTTTAATATTATAGAGCTCTGCGAGCATAGTGGTAATATTAGCATTCTCTCCTCTACTATTTATAGAGAGCTGTCTAAATACTCCCTATTAGCAGATAATATCTTTATAGAGGAACTTTGCTATACTTTTTATATCCTTCTTTTAAAAGGCTTAAACTTCCACCTATCTAGATATATACTCTTAAGTAATAGCTAGGTACTAAAATCTGAGATAGTTTAGCGACATAAATATAATATCCACTGTTACTTGTTACTATAAGGTAGACTCCTATATAGGGTATATTGCTTCTTCTTTCTATCCTAGCTGTTGTTCCTAGCATTATAGGTACGATTTAATATACTATAATATTTAATCCTATTTCTGGCCACTAATATTAATTTAAGACTCTCTAGTATATTCTCTTTTATCTATAATGTCCGCTTTAATTATAAAGGCTCTTAATAATCTCTTACTAAGTAGTCTTGTTATTAACTACCCTCTATATTAGGATATTCTTAGACTATTAGTAGATGTGAGGGGACTTTGTAAACAAGGGGCTATAAGGACACGATTGTGGAATAGGATAGATTAGTGAGAGAGACAAATCCTTAAGAAGGTAAGGCCTCTGGGATCGTAGAGACTATATACTACGGGCACGTACCTCTGGCACGTGACCGGCGACCATCTAAGAGGCGTCCGGAGGTTGTCCTAAAGGCAACCCGAGGTGTCCGCAATAATATCCCTTACATTACCCCCCCCCCCTTCTTGCGGTCGGCCCCTAATCGCCATTACCTTGCAGTAGGGAGATTATAAGGGCTTGTCCTAGAAGGGGTCCGGAGAGATATTAAGGAGATATCGGTATACTGTTATATATCATCTATCTATCTAACCGCTACTTTAAACTCCTGAAAACCTTAATAAGGAAAAAACATAACTGGAGAAAAGACGTGAGAATTGCTAGGAGACCCCTTAGAAGCCTACTAGAAATATTCTGGTAACTACCTAGGCTAACCTAAGGATTTTTATACAACTCTACTTCTAAGCCTTTATACTAGTCTGCAATTAATTACAAGTATTATAGGCAATTTAGTATTCCTAATATGGTTCCATAGAACCTTTTGGTATAGGATTTAACATATAAAGCCTTGGCTTGCCATTGTCTTTAACTTTTAAGATATTAATCTATAATCCTTTCTTGTTAGTTCTATGCTATATATTTGGCGTAGCTCTACTGCCTAGTAAACAGAAGGGTTACTTTGCAATAGCGCCTCTAGCTATTATACGATTTATTAAGAACGTTTATAACGTTATTCTTTAATACCATAGTATCGTTTAGGTATAATTTCACCTATATATGTCTATAATTAACGTCTTAATTGCCTTCCCCAGCCGCGTAATTAGTTTTTATAAGGAAGTGATAACTAAATGGCTTATACGCGTGTTTCCTTCCTTCTAAATTACGCTATTATAACAGAGTTATATTGGTAAGGTTGCGGCTATTTACTGGAAGGGTATTAGGAGGTAAAGTATAGAGATACCTTACTTATTAAGCTGCTCCTTTTCTTTAACACCTCACTTCCTATTATCGCCCTTCGTCCAAATTTAGACGTATCTTTAATATATTATTAAGATTTTCTTTTTTTCCATCATTAATTTAATATACCTCTTTATTCTCCTATTAACTACTCTTCTAATCTAATTCTATAGCGTATTCTAGCCCTACCGCTATATATGGAACCCTAACCTCTGCTAACCTGCAACTAGTACTAGTCCTACCTAAATGACTTTGTATATATGTCCTTAAAAGACTAGAAGTCTAATAAGAGGATTCTAGATGCTTGTAATAAGACCCACTATATAAGGTCCAATACCTTTAGTCCTTATAATTAATGCATGCGTACTAAGAGCGGTAGTTGTATTAAGGTAAGCTTTCCTATCCTTAATAGGTTTCTATTGCTAACTTTAGGCTTTAATATAGCCTAGGCCTAAGTGGCAACAATCCTTTAATATCCTTGACTACTATATTGCCCAGGCTCTCTCTTATTCTAGTGCTAATACTAAACGTCTGGGTTGAATTTAAGACTATACCACAGCTATCTATATTGCCTAATAAGGGAGTAAGGTTGGTATACTAAGGATAGGGTAAAGGATGGGGGTAATAAAAAGAAGGTCGCCGTTTACTATAAGAAGGAGTTTATATATACGCGTTAAGTTTTAAAAGAGCATAATATAATGCGGTATTAGGTAGGTTACCCTTTAGGTACCTAGTGGATAGGTAACTAACAATTGCTATAGCAAGGTCTTAGTAGTTCTAATCTTTACCAGCCAGCTAACGTCTCTATTTATTCTGGGCTTAAGTGTGTCTTTATTAACTATAAGCTTACGCCTTAAGAACTTCATTAGTACTGGTTTAGGCCTAATATTAGTATTAAGCGTTTAAGGATCTCTGCTCTATTTACACCTTATTAGCCTGCCTTTGTTTTTATACCTACTTATACTTTTACTAAGGGATCTAGATCTAGATCTTATTTCTATTAGCCATTACTTGGTGGGCTAATGGATACTAATTTTGCACCTAGGGATAAGGCATAGTGGCTTTTAATTTAGGTATTTGGGATTAATTCTTATATATAGTAGCAATTAGGAAGGTCTTGTAAAGCATTTGGGAAGGTATAGGAACACTATTCCTAATATAAACTAATAAATAGGAATACAATTCTAGCAAAATACCCTATTAATTCTATACTATGTATGTAAAAAGGCTAAGGACCTATCCTGCCTTAGGCCGTAGCCCTAATTAATCCTTATAGTTTCCAGAGCTTGTCTATTCTATATCCAATTTAACCTATTTACTCTTTAGGGCCTCTTTTGGCCTACTACAAGCTTTCTTTATAGGTTGCAATAACACTATAGTATTAGAGCGCTTTCTATAATTTGCAAATTATAGACCTTGGTCCTAATATTCTTTTAGAATATCTTTATAATAATTAAGGTAATCCTCTGGTTCCTATATAGAGTTCTTAGTGGGCTAGCCTAGCCATTTAACTTTATATTAAAGCTTATTCTTAACAGACTTATAGCGTAGTATAGCTTTAACCTTATACCGCTTGCCCACCACTTTAGGGTGTTTAATTGGGCCTAGACGGAAGTTCTTTTCTGGTAGTAGTCTATGCCATAGCTCTAGTAGATTTATGTAAAATACTAGATGCATATAGGCCATAGATAGGGGTAGCTGGAGATAGTAGGCTAGCTTGCCAATTTGTTCCTTAATTTAGAAGGGACCTAAATATCTCATATTAAGCTTCTTTAATAGTTAATAGGTCTTAATATTTGTTAAATGTAATAGAACCTTATTACCTACGCCGAAATGCTTGTTTTAGTATTTGCGATTGTACTAAAGTCTCTACTACTCTTGCGCATCTTATAGGCTCTGCTTTATATACTTTTATTACTCCTCCTATTCCTTAAGGTATCCTTATACTCTCTAGTAGATGTCCTTAGACTTCCCAGTAGGATCCTATAATTAATTATGCGGCCTTAGCCAGTAATTATTAGGTATACCATTAAATCCTAATAGTTAGACGCTATAGGAAATCTAAATTAGTGCAAACCAATACAATATATGCTGTTTTAAGTTATAAGCGTACTCCGCGTACAGAAGTAGCTCGCACTAATTATCTTGCTAGTAGTTTAAATACATTTGTAGATACAACTCCAGTTCCTAGTTCTAGCGTTCTATTTGCCTATCTATCTGCAGATAGAAAGCCATACTATAACAGTAGTCTATCTTTAAATGAAAGCATAGATCTAACCAGTACTGGCTTATAAAGACGCTGCCCCTATTAGTAATAATAGAGTATAGTTAATCTACTTTAAGAAAGCATTTCTTCTTAATTAGGTTTATAAGCGCTTATATATTAATTATCTTATTAACAAGAAGGTATTAGATATACTTTAAAAACCTATTAATAAGTACTAGGACCGAATTGTATATTTATTCTTGCCCATCTTTTAAGGGTGGGAGATCCGTAATAAAGTCTATAGCGTAATATTGCTATAGCTTACTAGCGGGGGGAACTAATTTAAGTAACCCCCATAGCTTATGCCTTTGGATTTTATATACTTAATACTTCTTACAGTGGCTAATATACTCCTTTGCTTCCTGCTTAGGCTTTAGCTAGTAGTATTTACGTTAAAGTAATTCCACTATTTTAACTTAACTATAGTGGCCACCTAGAGGATCATTATAATTCCTTATAAGGATCTTCTATTATAGATTTGCTTCTTATAGCACCTAAACCTTGCCATTTCTATATAGTAGGCCCATTGGGTCCAGTTCCCAATTTTAGCGCCTTTTAGCTTCCTTTCCGTTACGTTTCCAGTCTACTTCTATATTAAAGATAGTATAGGAGGCGTCCCTCTGTTGCACCTTATAGATAAGATCCATTAACCTTTTGGATAGTTTTTAGGTAAAAGCTGTTTTGCCTTATACTGCTCCAAGTATAAGACTAGATAGTACTATAGATCTTATAACTTCTTGGTGCGCATACGTTAGGAAGGCCGCTACAAGGTTAAAGTCCTTTAGTTATTACAGGGCTCTAGGTTCTAATTGCTCTATGGCCTTGCTTTTGGTTTAAGGGGATAGCTTAGCAATTAAGGGTGGTATATTACTAGGTTCCGCACTTGTGTTAGGGACGTCCTGTCTAGGTATTTTCGGACCCTTATCGGTAACGGACCGGGTACCAGCTGGAACATCAGTAGAGACTAATAGGGTTTACACTGCCTAAGACTTAGTGTATAGAGCTGTGGGTACTTAAGCATCCCACACCTAGAGCTTGTTCTGTAATATAGGGAGTAAGATATTTATTATCTATTTTCCTTCTCCCGTTTTAAAGCCTTTGGCATAATCTGGCCGTTGTAACGGTTTATTAGTAGGTTATTTTCCCCTAGCTTGTATTCGATCTTAAAGTTAAATTATATAAGCTCCTCTGCCTATCTAGCTTGTTAAGGTATAAGCTCCTTTATAGTTATAAAGTAGCGTAGATTATAATGATCTAAGAGTACACAAGTAGTATAGCTTGCATACTTAAGGTAGTATTGCCACTATTTAAAGTAGTTAACTATAGCAAGCAGTTCCTTGTTGTGGGTATAATACCTAACTTTAGGTCCCTAGAATTTTCTACTATAGAATACTACCGGTCTTTAGTAAAGCTAGGTAGCGTCTAGATACCTATTAGGTTATAATAGGATACTAGCGAGGACAAAATTCGATATATTAGTAACTATTATTAGTGGCTAATCTGGGTCGAAATGCCGTAATAGTAGAGCTTCTATAAACTTTATATGTAGTTCCTAAAAGGCTTCCTAGACCTTTCTGGGCCATATCTATAGTTTATACTATTTAGTTGGTCCCTTCTTGGTTTTCTTCCTTCCCGCCTTTAAGCTTTTTACTCCTTAGGCCGGGTCTTAGGAAGCTTTAGTAATATAGTTAAATAGGTATCAGGCGACGTCTAAGTAGTTATAAATAAAGCGCCTATAGAAATTAGCAAAGCCTAGAAATACTTAAACATTCTAATAGCTCTCTAGCTCTGGCTACTCTTAAATTATCTATACTTATACTAGGTCTATAACTATACTTATAGGCGTTATAATGTAACCTAGGAACTTAACCTACTTAGTGTTAAAGACATACTTTAACGCCTTAGCATAGAGGCCCTAATTATCTAAGCATTCTAGCACTTCGCGGACGTGTTGCTTGTGCTAATTCTTATCTTCTAAGTAGATTAGAATGTCATCTAGGTAAATAACACATATATAGTCAACTAGTCCCCCTAAGGCTCTATAAATATATAATTAAAATGTCGCAGGCGCATTAGCTAGCCTAAAAGGCATTACTATATACTTAAAGTGGCCGTATTAGGTTTTAAAAGCGGTCTTCTACTTATCTCCTTCTTTAATATGGAGCCTATAATAGGCGTCTTATAGGTCCAGCTTTATAAAGATCTTCACCCTAGATAGTTAATCCAGTATTTCACTAACTAGTGGTAGTGGGTAATGGTTCTTAATTGTAATCTTATTAAGACTGTAATAGTTTACATATAGCCTTATAGTCCTATCTGGTTTCGGGATAAAGAGGATTGGCGCGCCTACTAGTGACTTATTAGGCCGTATCTATCCCTTTTCCAGTAAGTCGTTAAGGTACTCCTATAGGATCTCAAGCTCTTTATAAGAGAGGTTATAGATAGAAAGGTTTAGTGGTTATTTACCTTCTTCTAAATTAATTATATAATTATATTCCGAGTTCCGCTAAAGGACTTTTGCTTACCTACCCAAAAATACCCTTAGTAAGTCCCTTAGGCCTACTAGGATATTCAACAAATTAGGGTCGCGTTTATCCTCTACGTTATTATTAGGTAGGTCCTAGAGGTTCCTTAAGACGCTTATAGGTAGTATCGCGCGCTATAGTAGCTATTTATATATAGTTGCCACTATACATTAGACAGTTTTATACGGTAGCTAGTAGAGGGTAGGGAACTCTTTAATACAGCGTTTAAGGTATCATAGTATACTCTTTGTGTATTGCTTGAGCTAGAGTAACCTATAGCGGTGGAAGTATCTTATAGGATCTTTAAGATTGCCGCCTCCCTGTAGTATCTCCGCGACCTATCTAGTAGTTCCCTATAGGGTATCCGTTACAGAAGGGTTATTGCCTATACTAGGCTCTATACCCATCTTGCTATAGAATAGGGGTTAGATCTAATACTCCTTTAGGTATAGGGCGTATACTGTTTCTCCTAGAGCTATATCTTCTAGGATATCTTTTAAGCTTATTAGTAAAATACGCCCTTCTAATTATTTATTATTCTACCATTTAAAGGCTCATATTTTAAAGCATATCTTAGGATCTGCTTTTACAAGCCAAGGATATTTAAGAATAAGGTTATAGCCTATAAAGTCAGCCGCCTAGAAGGGTTGCGGGCCAACTACCTTAGTGCGGTTATATATATTAGCCACTAACATTATAAGCTTATAGGCACTATATAGTTTAATCCAATGCTTATCTAGGAACCCTATAATAGGTTTCCGCCACTTTAGCAACAGGATAAGCTTATGCTCTTTTACCAAATTATATTATATAAGATTAATTTCGGCGCCGCTATTATACAGTACTTAGAACTAACATACCTCGCCTATAGGGAGTACCATTTCTAGCTTGACAGCAATACAGAGAGTCTCTCCTTTTATATCTTGCCCTAATTGCAGCTAGGAGAGGTCCACAACTAAGGCTTTTCTTTTTTTAAATTATTAGTGCGGTTATCGCCCTGCTTATTTTTCTAATTAGGTTTACCTCCGGAGAAGTTTTCTCTTAACTTTTTAGAGTGTTCCTATAAGGGTGCCAAACGGGTATTAGGTTAGCCCTAGGAGTCTTTCCTATTACTTAAGGTCCCTAACTTTAACCCTTTTAGATTTCTCTTTAAGAACGGCTTCTTTAAAGTTTAGGTCTGCCCTATATTGCTACTAGAGTGCCCACGTTTCTGGTTACCCCCTAGCTTCTTGCTAGAAGAGGTTTAGTTCCTTACCGCATCCTTAGCGTTTAGAACCGCTTGTTCAAAATCCGTATATATAGTAATCCGCGATAGGGCTCCTATGCGCTTTATTTTATTATAAATTGCTGGCTTAATTCTAGCCTAGATAAATCTAATTTTCTCCTTCTTATAGATGCTACCGTCCTTGTTTTTAAAGGGCTCTAGATCTATTAGTTAAGCACGAGTTTCTATAAAGTTTATAAACTGGCGGAAATTATAGCAGTTAAGCTATATCCCATTCTAGAATAGTTCTATATAATTATATTATATAATATGCGGATCTTAAGTCCACTTCTTTAGGAAGGTTTACAGCTGCGGCTATATAGTAATTTGCTCTTTATTAAGCTAATTTAGTGTAATCTGGTTTAGGGATTAATCTTTAATCTTACTAATAATCTAATAGGTACGCTCTTTAGTATTATCTTATATTATTAGCATCTTAAAGAAGTTATCTATTTTACAAACCTAATTGTCTAACTATTGGGCGTTAGGTCTCTAGCGGAGTTCTAAACTACTAAAGGCCTTAGCCAGTTGGTCCATGTCCTTTTTTTATTTACTACGTAGATACCTCTCTAAGTCTTCCACACCTTCTTAGGTAGGTACTAGGTATCCCCTAAAAGGCCCTTAGCCTTAGCTAGGTTATAAAAGATTTTATCTAGCTTAGATTAAGCTCTACTAGATCTAGACCTACTCCTAGAGGTTTCTAATGTGTTTATTAGTAGCTCCTTCCTATATGTCTTCTAAGAGCCTTATAGCAGCTTCCTAATATCCTCTTTAAAGAAAATTGGTATAGGGCTCTTAACTTTCCAACCTTAGGCCTAGGGAAGCTCCAGCTATAGAGGTAGTATTAGTACTAATAGCTAATACAGGTTTCCCTATGAGGCTTAAGTCTTAAGTTAATAGTTAGGTTAGATTGCCTAAAGGGGTAGGCCTACTTAGCTTATAAGCAGTCTATACGCCGCCACTATACTAATTATAGGCCGGTGGTCTTCTGGGAGGGTTTTAGTTAGGTCCCTAATTAGGCGCATTAGTGTATTTCTCTGGCATTTCTAATTTAGGGGAAGATTTTGGGGTTGTATCTAGCGCTTAATCTTCTAATTAGCCTAAGTAGGGCTAGAGTGGTTCCGGCTACTTTCTAGTAGTGTTGTAACCGTTATAGAGGGTATCTACGTTTTTCTTAGCGTTGCTAGTGACCGTAGGTATACAAGAGTCTTTAAGCTCTTAATGCATCTAGGTGTTAGGGCTCGTTCGGCCGTCTTGCCTAAAGGTTTATATTATCGCAATCTCTTGCTATTAGAGGGACCTTCCTGCCTTAGCGCAACGGCTGTCTATAAGGTATTTGTAGAGTTTCCATTTAGGTCATCACAAGATTTTAAGGGAGGATGGTAGATATAAACAAAAGATATAAATAAATAATCTAGTCCTTAAAGCCAGCTGCCCTTCTAAATGGAGTAGGAAGGATTTAAATATAAGGGGACTTTGTAGATAGGGGGCTATAAGGACATGATTGTGGAATAGGATAGATTAGTAAGAGAGACAAATCCTTAAAGAGGTAAGGCTTTTAGGATTGTGGAGACTATATACTACAGGCATGTGCCTCCGGCACGTGACCGGCGACTATCTAAGGGGCGTCTAGAGGTTATCCTAAAGGCAACCTAAGGTATCCGCAATAATATCCCTTATAGTAGAAGAGCTGTTAATTACACACTAGGAACTTTAGCATATACTATTTAAACTTTTTAAATTCCTTAGTATTTATATCTTCTAGACATTATAAGGTTACTAGCTATTTTATAATCTTCTAGAATTTCTTTAAATATAAGTCTTCTAATAGTAGACCCGCGTCTATTTTAAAATGGCTAGCTATATATTCTAAGGCACTTAGCTTATAGTTAATAAACTCTTTAATATTATTAGTCGGCTTATTAGGTTGTTTACTATTAGGCAGCCGTTATAAAAGTCTATTAGCTAGGCTATTTTTCTTTCCTAGCACGTATCTAATATTAAATTCCTATAGCTGGATCTATGCTAGCTATCTTATTATTAAGGCTCTAGGTAAATTAGTGGCAATATAATTTAGTTATATAATTAAGGTATTTATATCCATCTTAACTGTAAAGAGAACGCTATATAGGTATACGCAACACTTCTTTAGAGCATATAGTAAGGCCTAATATTTAAGCTTTCCTAAGTTATATTTTTGTTCCGCTTAAGACTAAATGCTGCTCTTATATTAACACGGGTAATAATAACCTTGTATATCTAGTTAATAAGGCCATACCCCTATCTATTTTTATATCTATTAACGGCAAGAACAATTAGCCCTGCCCCCTTACTATAATCTAGTTAAACTAACGCGGGTATAGTAGTAATTGCATGCTTTAGAGTCTTTATAGTAGCAACTTGCTCTATACCCTATATAAACGGAATGTTTACTTATAGCAGTTAGAAGATTAGCTTTACCTTAATTATAAAGTTTTCTACCTATATTTAGTAATACACGACCACTCCTAGAAATGCTTAGGTGGGTATAATACCCCTACAGTCTCTCTAGTAAATGATTTTTATAACTTTTAACTTTTTTAGATATTATCCCTCTCTATTATAGCGGTAACCAACTACTATAATCTTTTCTTTATAGAAATAAGACTTTACGCCTAAGATTATACACCTAGCTTGTTTTAAATCTACAAGCACCCTATTTAGCTGTATAATATATTCTAGAATATACCTGCGCATGCCTAAAAGACTCTCTTCTCTATTATATATTGTCTATAGGCCTTTTACTATAATATTATCTAGAAACGGCAAAGCATAGTATAGGATGTGTTGTTCTAGAATCTTAGTAATTGTCCTTATAAACTAGGCTACTAAATTTATACCTCCTATAGGTACCGTTGTTTATTATAGAAATCCTAGAGGTAGTATAAAAGCTATTAGGTTCCTGCTTTCTATATTAAGCTTTAATTAGTTATAGCTAGAGAAGAAGTCCACCAGAGATATAACTTTGCACCCTATAAACTCCTTAGAAAACTTATTAGTATATAGCGGCAGATTTGCGTCCCTAATAATTACTTGGTTAATATTTATCGCCGTATTTATTAGTTAGTACTTCTTATGTTCCTTCTTGCTTATAAGAAACTATAAATTCCTATATAGACTTTCGTAATATTCTAGAGTCCCTTAAGCTAGTCATTCTTATAATATACTTATTACTTCTCCTTATAGGGCTCTTAGTATAGGAAAGTTTGATACTTACTATACCTTATACAGTACAGTCTTAATCCTTAGTAGTGGAGTTATATCTCTGCTAACGCGGCCCATCTTAAAGAACTTCTATACTAGAGCCTCTTCTTGGTTAAATAATATAGCCTTAAGAATCTCTTGTTCTCTTAGCTAAATATCTTCTCTAATTATACGCTCTAATTATTCTAGCTTTAGTTATATACTATAGGCCAACTTAGTGTATTATGGTTTAAGGAAATAATTATATGGACTAAGAGGCAACCCTTAGATAGACGCCCTTTATTAACGCAAGGCTACCTCTTGCCATTCTATTATACCTCCTATAACTATTCTATTGGGTGCCAATAAATTAACTAGGTAGACTTTGTCTACCTTTTATTTATATACAGTTGTTATATTTATAGTGTTTTATTGGGCCTTGCTCTAGTAGCTTTTTATTTATATTATAAACAAATCCGTTATCTTTAATATTTAATATATAAGAGACCCAGCCTTTGCCTTAAATACTAGCTTCCAATTCTTTCTTAAGTGTTTCTTTAGAACTTCCCTTAATGTTTTACTGTTAAGCTCTCTCTATCTAATATTTTGTTCTTCTTTCTGCTAATAGCTCTACCTAGTAGATATCTAAAATAGTAAGCGTCTATATTGGAGCTGTACCTTATTTCCCTACTCTTTAATCTTAACGTCCATCTTATCCTAATGCGCCAGGTTATAAGTAACCCTGGATACAATCCTAGTGGTTACCCTAGTTATATATTTCCTAAACTATTGTCTATGTTAAGGCCTTTATCTAGTTTAAAGAATATAGTATCCTTATAGGATGTTAAGAACCTTATTTTAACTTTACTATTTTCCAATTAAATAATACAAGATACCTAGCCTATTATGGTTTATTTTATTACTAGTCTAGCCCTTACTAACTACGGCTTACTAAGTATTACCTTATATAACATTTCTCCTATAGTAATAAACGTTATAGATATTAAGACGTCTTCTATTACTATAGGTACTATATATACCAATCTAATAAACTTAGACTAAGTCCTATTGGTAGATGTTAGATATATACCTTATAGTTATAGGGACAGACTTAATATTAGTAAACCATGTTATAGAGCCACGCTTTCTTTAATAAGGTTAAGCTCTACTCTAGAGTTAATTAAGCATTTAGCCCTTCCGTCTCCTATCTGCGCTTCTACCTTTAAGTATTATCTTTAAAACCGGATAAATCCTACTTCTTATTTAATCTAATCTACTTTAGCAGTTATTAAGCCGGCTTAATTAATATGGAATGTTAGGTGTGCTAACAATGTAAATATTTTAACGTCCTCTTACTTCTATTAGTAAGGCTCCGCAAGAGGTAGGAGAAAAGACTTAAAGAATAGCCTTGCGACCTTAGGTATATATATAAGGCAGTTACTAACAGTAACTTTAATAGTTTTTAATAAGATCTTGTCCGCCATTACTATTAAACTTAAAATATTTCCCTTTAGTATATCCATCATCCTAGTTGGCTTTGGTTGTAGTACTTTAGCTATTATTATTATATCCGCTATCTACTCCATCCATCTTAGCTGTTTAGTATAGTCTATTTTATTAATCTTATTACTACTTAATAGTGGTTAAGGAGCCTACTGTTGGGGCTATAGGGCGATTTGGATATATCCTCCTAGTTATATATTTTAAACTACTGCTGGTTACTAACCAGATAGTTTTAGAGGCGGCTTTATTACTCTTACTTCCCCTTATAATCTCCTAAGATTATATAACTATAGCATAGGCTATAACTGGGTTGCAGCTCCTACTAAATTAATATATATTAACTCTACTTAGTATACATCCTCCTAGGACTTACTAAGTTCCTCCTTATTTTTAGTATCGCTTCTATTTATAAACTTTACTAAAGCTGCCTTTGGTTAGACACCTATCCCTAAAGCGTTAGGATTAATATTTATATTTTACCTTAGCTAGTCTTTAAGGAACTAAATCTAATTATTACTTGGTAAATATGGAATTATATTTCCTAGACGCTTATATATTCTAAAACAGATTTGGTTGTTCTTATTTATATATATAAAACTATAATAAACTAATTCCTAGAGCTGTGGACACTAATTAATAAAATAGTAGGAACCTTTATATCCATAATATATTTAAGCTTATATTAGGTATACGCTAAAGTTTCCTAAACCCGGCTTATATCGTTCTTATAGCGCTCTCTTATAGGGCGGCTGTAGTTTATTATTTAGCGCTAGTCTTAGGCCTATTTATTCTTAATATACTAACGCCCTATTTAGGAGCTAGATATATTATATTAAATCTTAGCAAATCCTATCTAAAAACAGCATTAAAGACGTAATGCCCGATAATTTAACTATCCTAAGATTAAGCTTCCAGAGCTAATTAGTAAGTTTCTCTAGTTTGAAATCTACTTCTTAAGTTGTTTAATAGGTGCTTGCCAACTTACTTAACTAGGTATAAGGGCGCGAAGAGGCTTTGGGGAAGATTCAAAGGAATAATATAAATTCTATCTAAATCTAAGGGTATATAGCTCTTGCAGAGTACAAGACGTTGCGTAAAGAAGAGAAAGGAATATAGGAAACTTGTAACTAAATATTTAGGGTCTTAGCAGTAGACGCGTAGGCATAAGCCTACGCGGATTTTAATAGGTTTCAACCAAATTCCATTATATTAGTGGAATTTAGTGGAAACTGGTAGAAATTAATTAAGTTAGCGAAACTTGGCAGAATTTAATTAAAGCGTTGGAATTTATCTATTAAGTATTTTATTAAGACATTTCTACTGTAACTAGGCTAGTCCCGTTACAGTACCCCCCCTTTTAGCCAAAGGTTTAAAATAATTTAACTTAGTTAAGTGTCGGAATGTTAGTCATGTGATATAGTCACGAGACCGCGAAGCGAGGCTAGTTAACCTAACCTTGGAGCAACCCCTTACTTCTAAACAATTAATCATCTAACAATTAACAACGCATACATATCATACAGTGATATTTGTGCCCATTAATTAAAGCATGTATACCGACACTAATCAGTAGACGTACAGATTAGGAAATACGCAATAGCTAGCGCTTAAGGAGTAGTACTAGAAACAGTTCACCGATCGCCTAGTTCTTGTCTGTTTTACTAAAGGAGAAGACTACAACTTCTACTTAAGCTTAAGAGCGTGTATTGGCCTTACAACTAATACAGCAGATCGCTAAGAGAATAGCAGCCTTACTAAGAACACTTTACAGGTCCAACGGCTGTAGAGAACGTATACACAAACCTTAACCTTAACTACACCCTTACCCTTAACCTTACCTTTAACCTTAACCTTAACCCTCGACCTTAACCTCAACCTTAACCTCTATTTAAGCCTTAACCCTTAAACTCCCAGACCAAGGACACTCTATAGGCCCTAAGGCTGTAAAGAACACCCTAAACCTTAAATCTTAAACCTTAAACCTCCTCACCTTTAAACCTCCACTTAAACCTTATGGATACTCAACCCACAACTATAATAGAGTGGTATGAGAAGATATTAAAGCATGGTAATAGAATCACTGCTGCTATAGCTTCCAAAGATAAGCTAGGAGACTATATAGCAATAAAGGTCTATATATACACATAGGAGAACTTCACAGACTACATATTATAGACAGTATTTAAGGAGGAATTTAAAGGCTTTACTACCAAAGATTTCAGACGTATGCAAATTAATATAAGAGCAAAGTTACGCACTTATCTACTTAAGAGAGGAGTGTATGTGGGAAAGCACAATAGCAGATATTTAATCTTAGAAGCACTATTTAACCTCCTCTAAGAGGAAGAACCTTATAAATAGACAGATAAGGAAATCACAGAAGCTCTCAAGGCAGTCAGCCCTATAATTATAGTGGCGTTATAAAAACGGCTTAACTTAATATAAATAGCTCTAATATCAAATCAAGCTATACCCCCATCAGTTATAGCCTCTTTAGCTCCTATAACCCCCCCCCCCACAGCCCACTACCTTCCCATACGGTGCCGACGCCTATAAGCTATTAACTACCTCCACTACCTCTAACGCCTGCAATCTAGCCTATAGCTACAGCTATAACACCTAGAACGCAAATACCTACCCCTATAATACCCCAACTAGCTGTTACATCTATACCCTAGCAAACTGCACCAACCGCCACCTAACAGCAAGCCGCACCTACCTCTACCTAAGATTAACTACTTACTCTCCTTACTTAACTCCTACAGACGTAGAATTAGCAATTATTATCTACGGTAACTGCCTCTACCCTCCCTCTAGTAACCGCTCCTACCCTACTTAGTCCCCCTCCTGCCCAGTATCTTTACCCTAGTACTGCCAATACCAACCCTGCTATACACCTGCCTATATACAGCAAAGAGGCAGCCACTATCGCTAAGATCTACACAGACAACCAAAAGTATAATGGAGTAAGTAATAGCTTTAACTTTAAGTTAACTATCTTCTATAATATCTGTAAGAGAGCTAGTCTACCTCCTAAAGGCTATATAACCGCACTCTTAACTATACTAAAGGGACTTGCTCAGGATTACTACTATAATAGTAGCCTTTTAACTAGATTATTTACTAAGGCATATAACCACATGCATTACTTCTTTAAAGGACTAAAGTACTATTGGAGAAACCTTACTAAATAGAACGCTACTAACTTTTAAGGAATTATTAACAAGAACCCTAATAAGTAAATCTATCAGAGTTTCCAACTACTCCTTAATAAGCTCTTAAAACATTACCACAGATTACACCTAGAGTTTTATATAGACCTCTTCCTTACAAATAAGCTAGTTACCGCTTGCTAAGAAATACTAGTATGCCGTATTACTATTTCTAACCCTTCTAAAGACCTCTCCTAGTTAATTAGCAAGTTGCAATCTTCTATAGTTATATAGGAGAAGAAACACCCTTTCTAGGCCTTAATAAGACCGTCTTAAGGAACCTACTTTACGGATTATATATACTGTCGTAACATCTGTAATAACCGTAACCGAACCCGCTCCTATAGATAAAACACCGTCAGATCCCTAAAGGCCAAGTGCTATATTTGCCAAAAGGAGAGCTGCCGCTTATGGAAATATATAGAGGAAAAGCAGAACCATTCTAGAGATAAGTATAAAAGACGTTTTAACAATAACAAGGGCCGCAATAGTAACTTTAAAGAACGCTTTAGACAATACACTATCTACTATAAAGGAGACAACAACAATGAGTATAATAAGACTTTTAAAGCTCTTATACTAAATATAGACACTAATAAAAACACTAATAATAATAACAGCAAGGAAGAATTAGAAGACCCTAACGGCTACTACCTTATATTATTTAGGACTCTTACTACAGATAAAGCAACCTCTATAAGCGTAGAACTAGCCAATAAGGCTTATACTTACTTACTTACTATAATCTCCACGGAACCTACTACGGAAACCGACTTATTTAACTACAACACAACAACCGCCGCTTCACGCTATACTTCTATAGTATTTATAGGAATTATAATCGATACCAATATATCAAAAAAGTCTACAGCCGGTTATAGATAATTCCAGGCACTATAGAACGCGGACCAATCTATAAAACTTAATACCTCAACCAAAGAACAAGTCAACGTGTAGTTTGGCATTAGAATTGCTACCTCTATTAAAACTACAGATATCGTCACCCCTATAGGCAAGATACAGTTTTATATTGTCTATATAGATACCCCCTTCTTGCTCTACTTAGCGGATATAGATAGACTCCAAATCTACTATAACAACCTTAAAAACATTATCATTACTCACACCAAAAAAGTACTAGTAGTGCAACGGTTTGGCCACCCGTTTCTCCTATAGAGCTTATTACTATAGTTATATCTGTCTAAATCCTTTAACGCGAACCCCTATTACTTAATAGATATAGAGCTACGGCGCCTATATCGTTAATTTAGACATCCCTTAGTTAAGAAATTGCAAAAACTACTCTACTATACTGGCCATAAAACGGATAGAATAGCCATTAAGCAACTAACCAAGTTCTACTACTACTATTAGAAGTTTAGCAAATTACCAGGTAGATTCCGCTTTACCCTATAAAACAACATTAATTTTAACTATAATATCATCGTTAATATTATATACATTAGCAGATTACCCCTCCTATATATTATTAATAAAGGAACGCGATTCCAAGCCAGCAGATAGCTATAAGACATCAGCGCTAAATATATATAGGACATTCTATAGATATGCTAAATTAATACCTACCTAGGGCCACTAGACCTAATTACCTATAACGCCAGAAAGAACTTCATCAATAAGGAATTCAAGCAATACGCCACCATTATAGGAATTAGTATAAAGGGAGTACCAGTCAAAGCACATAACTCTATTAGAATGGTAGAGCGCTACTACAGTCTATTACGCCGAGCCTATTAGATTATTATAACTAAAATCCCTAAAATTAACAAGGAGATGGGACTCTAAATAGCGTTTAAAGCAATTAACGATTTAGCTGGCCCTAGAGGACTAGTTCCCATACTTCTAGTCTTTAAAGCCTACCCCCAAATGGTTAAATCCAATACACCATCCCCTACGGTTATATAACGCGCTGCCGCAATTAAAAAGGCTATAGTAGAGATATAGAAGCTATAAGCTAAATAACAGATCGCTAATATGCTAAATATGCGAAATAGACCTAATACTAATACAATTCATAATCTCCCACCAAATTCGCCTGTTTTGGTCTAGAGAGAAAGAAACACTGGCTAAAGCAGCCATTAGGACAGGCCATTTACCTTACTTACTATTAAGGGTAAAATATACACTATTAAACTATTTAGTGGACCTACAGCCTTCCAATCTACAGTTATAAAACCCTACCTTTAAGCAACTAAATCGCAGGAGCAAATCATTAGACCAAAATCACCACCTAAACCTCCATTTAGGTTAGCCCTTCCTAAGACTATCTTAGAGAGACCTACTAAAGCTCAGCAACAACCCCTAAAACAAGGCAGAGGACGCCCTCGCAAATACCCTCTACTTACGGCCATGGCTAACATCACCATCTACCTACAGGATGACAGTTAATTCAGTACTCAATTTAGCGCCTCCTAATAGAAGAAGCTTACTAGTCTACTTAAGAAGGGAGTTTTTAAGATTATAAGACTTATGGATATACCACAAGGCGTATAACTCTTTAATTTATGATTTGTTAACAAGATTAAGAACAAGGGAACTAATAAAGCTTTTAAGAAATCCCAACTAGTCATATAAGCTTATAACGACTTAAAAAAGGAACTAGTTCTTACCCAATCACCAACCATTTAATAAGTCAGCTAACAACTAATTCTCTATATCACCGCCATAAAGCTTCCACAGGCATAACTTTACCTCCAAGACATTTCACAGGCCTATATATAATTAACCACCACACTAAATCAAGAATTCTATGTATAACCTCTATATAAGCTAATTAAGTAACTTAGGATTAACAAGGCCTCCGTTTTAAAGGTTATAAAACCACTCTACAAAGTACCAGAAGCTAGTAACCACTAGTTTAAGACATATCACTTATATTACATCCAATAGTTGCACATAGACCAGTCTATATACAACCCCTATCTCCTACAGAGCAACAAACCCTTTAGTATTATAGGCCTATAAACCAACAATACTTTATTCCTAGCAGATAAGACCTTTATAAACGCAGAGCAAAACGAGCTACATAAGGCCAAGTTTATAGCTAAAGAATGGGAATAACTTACCGTCAATACGCCTATTAAGTTTAATAGTAGAGTTATTTAGCTACTAACTAACGGGAGCATTACGCTTACTTAGAAATAACAATACATAAACCTCAGTATAATTAGCACCAAGCTTGCCACGAGTATAGGATTAAGAGGAGCCACAAGAACCTTAACTCCAAAGGACTAGTATATTACTTAACGCGCTAGAGGTGCATATATCGCTTTAGTTTACCAGCTAGAAGCCTTATTTAATTTATTCTTTACCGCCTAGGTAATTAACCCCAATAAGGAAGACATAAAACAGTTAAACAAGCATCTAAACTGGCAAATTAAGAACGCCAATAGAGGCCTTAAGTTTATTAAGTTAGATATCAAAACCCTATAGCTCCTAGTATTTACGGACGCGTTATTTACTAACAACAAGGACCTCTCTTCGCAGATTGGCTACGTTATCGTACTAGCTAATGCTATAAAGAAGGCCAATATCGTCTATTAGAGCTTAGTTAAGTGCAAAAGAGTTACTTAGAGTATACTAGCTTCTAAACTCTACGGTACAGCCCATAGCTTTAATATCGGCGTTGCGATTAAATCTATAGTAGATAAGATCCTACAAATTAACCTCCTACTTATGCTTTGCACTGATTCCAAGTCCTTATATAACTATTTAGTACGACTCGGAACCACCTAAGAAAAGCGCCTAATAATCAACGTAATATGCCTCCAGTAAGCCTACAAACGGAGACAGATTACGGAGGTAAAATAGATTAACAGAGAGGCTAACCCTACTAACGCCATAACGAAGGGAAAGCCCTACGCGGCTCTTTAATAGCTTATTAATACAAACCAAATTGACCTATAAGTTATAGGATGGGTTAAATGAACGAACTCAGATTTAGCTTAGCGTTAGGTAACTAATTATAACAATATAGACCCTAAATTCAACCAGCTAATTAGGATTTTCCATCCCTAGGATAGAAAATCGCTATTAGCTCGCTTACCACTAGCGCCTTAGCGGCCCTCGCAATATATTAACCTACTACCCCTAACAATTCTTCTTACAATTACGGACCTGTAAAAGGAGCGTGGAAGCTATTACGTATTAATTGGATCTCTAGCTATTACATATTAATTAGATCTCTAGCTATTGCGTATACACTGCGAATAAGTCTAGAAGTAAACTTAGCTTTAGAATGTAGATTAGCCTTCTTTTTAGAGTTGCTCCAGTGTTAGAATGTTAGTTATGTAACGTGGTCACGAGACCGCGAAGCAAGGCTAGTTAACCTGACCTTAGAGCAACCCCTTACTTCTAGACAATTAATCATCCAACAATTAACAACGCATATGTATTATACAGTGATATTTGTGCCCGTTGATTAAAGCATATATACCGACATTAAGAATTTATAATTTTATTATGGGTTATATTTTAGCGCTAGGTGGTAGTCTTGGCAAGGCAAATTTAACTAATTAAATAACTTTAACTAGTGGTTAAAGTTCTTTAATATCTTGTATATTACGTAACTGTATTATAAATATTATAATACTTTTTAAGTTCTTTTTAAATTTGAGTTTCCTGCTATTATGTTTTATGTATTTATGTTAGGTGGCAGTTATTTGCCTTTATATTATGTCTATCTAGCTAAAGTAGGCCGTAAAGGATAGTTTTTGCGGAATTCTTTTACTAGGGAAGGCGTGTTGGCCTTAATCTGTTTATAGGTTTCTTAGGTTTATGGTTTATATTCTTTTTACTTAATAAGAAGTTTAAATTGTTTAGATTATGTTTTCCATTATATATTATTAATTAAGTTAATAAAGTAAAAACCGTTACTATTGTTAATAATTATAGGAGGTAGTAGTGGCACTTTACGAGTTATAGGATTATCTTTTAAGGGTTATAGTAAGCTTATATAAAATATTAGGTATATTTTTATTTTAGTTAGTAGTTTAAGCTTATAGGTGTATAGGCTTAGTTTTTTCTTAATTTAGTATAGGCCTATAAACTTCTAATTAAGTTTTTTTAGGGGCCGTTAAGTCTTTAGGTTTTGTGTATTTAGGTAAACTATATTACCTTTCTTAAAGTCCTATACGGGGGCTTGTTCTTTATTTACATGCCCCTTCTATAATATTTAAGCATATATTAATTTACTTTATAATAGTTCTATTAACTACTTTATTTAATTAGCGAAGTTATACGCATTAATTAATTGGATTTGTTTAATCGTAGGTCCTATTATGTTAATATTGGGTTATAGCTTAAATCTAAGTTAAGGGTCTTGTCCGTAGGTTGTATAGAATAGTATTACGCCTATTAATACATTTATTGTATTATTTACAGTAAACTTAGCTAAAGGTAGCTATTTTTCTTAGTTATCTTATAGGTAGGAGTAGTATATTTATAGGTATTATTCTATAATTGCGTTTATAATTTTAGTTTAACTATCTATCTTTAGATAAAATGTAGTTAAGAGTTATGTTTAAATACTTAATTGTTTATATAGAGCTTGCCAGAAGTCTAAAACGAACTGGCTTTTATAGTTAAATATTATTAAGTTAGGAAGTCTATGTAGCTTAAAAACATGCTTAATAAAATATTTAGCTACTAATATTGCATTAATTAAGTCTATGGGAATTATATATTGCATTTTTATAAGGCGGTTAATAACTATTATAATATTTGTAAACCTATTACTGTTAGGCAAATTAACTATAAAGTTAATTAACATATCGCGCTATCTTTGTATTAGAATTGGTAGCGGTTAAAGTACTCCTTACTTTTTTATATAAGAGGTCTTTCCATGCACGCATATCCTATATATTTAAACATATTTTCGTATATAGTTGTGCATTATAGGCTATTAGTATACTTATTAAATAATTTTATAAATCTTTATATAGCCAAGATGCCCTACTATAGGGGAGTTTTATATAAATTTAAGTATCTTAAATTGTAAAGGTTTGGAATTCGGAACTACCATTTTTTATTAATAGTATAACTAGTTGTTTTAAATCTCGCATTTAGTAAGTATAATATCCTTATACTATTGTTTTTCTGTTTAAATTACTTTTACTATATCTATTATCTATACGTTATTCTTATATTTATATTCTATTAGATTATTAATTTCTATTTCCTATTTATTAACTTCTAATTTATTACTGTTAAGTTCTATGTCTAGGAATATAGGATATAGTTTTTTAAAGCACTTAGGGGGCAATAAGATCCGTAATTAATTTGTAATCTAGTTATTTAAATCGTTTATAGGTAGATCCTATAATTATTATATTAATATATTAGGCTTCTAATTAAGTTTACCCAGTTAGTATATAATCTTAAAGTTAAATTATAATAAATATTCGGCTTAATAAATTTGGCGCTGTGTTAATTACTTTATAGTTATAAAGTACTATAGGTTCTTGTGGTCCGTTAATATATATTAGGAACAACAATCCTTTAAGCTTGGGACGCTATTATTTAAAGCATCTAATAATTATAAGTAGTTCCTTATTATATATCTTATAGTTTAATTTAGTAGGGGCGAGTTTCTAGGAGAGAAAGGCTACTAGATATAGCTTGCTGTTCTTATTATATTGCGATAATACTTCTCCTAGCGCATAATTGGACAAGTCTGTTTTAATAATATATTTAAGGTTAGGGTTAAAGTAAGTAAGAATTAAAGTAGTTATAAAGTAATATTTTAAGTTATTAAAAGCTTATTCATATTTAGCGGTCTATTTAAATTTTATATTTTTCTTTATTAGGTTTACTAATAACTAAGTAATTTCTAAAAAGTAGTTAATAAATTATTAGTAGAAGTTTGCAAATCTTAAAAATCCTTAAATGTTTTATATATTGCTAGGGCTTTTCTAGTTTATAATTATAGTACCTTTTTTAGGGTCTATTTTAATTCTATTACGGGATATAATTAAGTCTAAGTATATAACCTCTAATGTATAGAACTTGCATTTCTTAATATTGCATTATAAGTCCGTATCTTACAGTTGTTTAAGGACTATTCTAATATGTTTTTAATATTTAGAAAGTAAGGATAAGTAGATTAAGATATTATTAATATATATAGCAATAAATATATTAAGGAACTTACGAAGCGTATTATTAATATATTACTAAAATATACTAGGACCATTTTTTACGCCAAATGGCATTACTAGGTATTTAAAGAGTCCCTATTATATATAAAAAGCTATATACTTCTTATCTCCTTTATATATATAGATTTTATTAAAGGCGGCAACTATATTAAGCTTTATAAAGTACTATACCTTCGCTAAATAGTTAAGTATCTCTTAAATTAGGGGAATTGGATATTAGTTTTAAATTATAATTATATTTAGAGCTTAATAATTAATATAGAATCTTAAGCCTCTTCCTGGCTTTTTAATAAATAGTATAAATAAGGCAAATAGAGATTAACTAAGGTGAATAAATCCTTTTTCCAAATGCTTATTAAGGTATTATTATATTATAAGCAGTTCTTTTTATAATATACTATATAGCGGACTAAACTTTAGTATTATACTAGGCTTAAGTTCTATTTTAAAATTATGCTTATCTTAGTATGGGGCTAGTTAGTTTATAAATTGTTTTTTAAACTTATTAATTAAATTATGGTATTCTTTGGGTATAAGAGGTTAAGAATTAGTATATTATTTTGGCTCTAATGTTTTCTTAATATCTTCTATAGTTATAGCAAAGATTTTATAATCTTATCTTTTTACTAATAAGATAAAAGGCGCGGCCTATATTATATAAATTTTAAAAGGTTTTAATAAAACGTCTTTATATTCTTTACTATAATTAGTAGTTATAGATTTATTATATTGGCTTAAGGTTTATGGTATGGGCAATTTATATTATATTAAATTTAAATAGTTATATGTATGTTTATAGGGTAAATGGTTTTTTAAGTAATGACTTTAGCAGTAGATTGTATAGAACTTTATTATTTCTTTAACCCAGCTAATTAAAGGGTTGTGTTATTTTAGCTATCTATATCTAAGTATTATCTTATAATGCTTTAAAGGTATTATAAATAGGGAAACGTATTTAAGGTATTCGCCTATTTGCAATTTTATAAGAGCGTAGTGCGTTAGTTTGCTATATATTAAGGGTTTACCGTTAAAGCCTTATAGGCCTTAGGGCTTATTAAGTTTCTTTAAATTTAGGCGTTAAGTTTTTGCGTAGTTTATATTAATAAAGCCTATACTAGTAGCTCCGCTATTTATAAGGATTTATACTTCCTTCCACTTTCTAAGTATTTAAATTTTGTTAAGTATATTAAGGGAGTTGTATTATATATCAGCGCTAGAAAAGCCTAAATACTTATACTCTTCCACTTTTTATCCTAAGGCGCGACTTAGCCCTAGGATAATTTATTTTCTAAGTTAACTAAAGGCGAGATACTTTATGGCGTCTAAGTATAATTTATAGAGCGGGTATAATTTAAGGAATAAGTACGGCTTAAAGAACAGGAGGAACTACGGCGGACCTTTTTAAAGGGGTAAGTTCGACAATGCTTTTAAATATGTCCTTTTTTACCACATCTAAAGCATTCTCTATTTATGGCTTAAGTTCTTTATTTATTGATTCCTAAGGGTATATAGGATTAAGCGGCATTAAGGTCTATAGGGTTATATATAGGGCTTTTAGGTTTTAGAGACAGATCGTGCTTTAGGGTATATACTAGGTTTGTGGTATTTTAAATGCAAAGTATGGTTAACTTTAGAGAATAAGTCTGCTTATTATATTAAAGGTCCTCGTTAATTTGTTAACATATTATAGCAAATTTAGATAGGTTTTTTAGTAGTTCCCTACCTACTAACTAGGCTCTAATTTTATTTAAGATAGCTTATTAAAGGGCAGTAACTCTAGCGGCTTTATTCCAATCTAGTTTACTAATAAGACCTAAAAATTCTAAAAAGAAGCTAGTAAAGTCTTGGTTTTATTATTGCAGGTTTTTAAGTTTGGTAATAGCTGTGTATTTATAGCTAGCATTATTATATATTCGTTCTAGTAGAGAGATAAAGATTTTAAAATTAACAAAGGTGCTATTATAGAAGAATGGATCTATAGTATATATAGCGTCTTTGCTTAAACAAGACATTCTATAGCTAACCTTGCTAGCTTTAGTAGGGTATTGGTTATAGTTTATTAAAAGTTTAAGATAGAGCTTGGTTATAAAGGGACGTAAGTTATTTTAATTTTTATTAAATATTAGAGGATTAGGGAGCTTTTTAGATTTTATAGTGGGTATTAAATTTATTATAGATATAGGTTCATCGGGAAAATATGGTACCCTCCTAATGGCCTCAATGGTTGGTGGTTAACGCAATTGGCGCGCAGTTGAGGACATTTAGCAACTCAACCGACTAGCCTATATCGTGTTTTTTTAACACGCAGCCTGCGCGCAGCCTACGCGCAACCTACGCGCAACCTGCTAGCAATCTACGCATTTAGCAACCACAATTATATTTACCTCTTTTATACTAATAGCATATTTTAAATAAATAAAAGCTACTTTAAAGCCATTTATAAGGCTAGCAAAATAAATATTATTATTTTAGATAATTTAATATAATATAGCGATGGTTCTCTTTTACCTATCTACCTATTGACTTACCTATCTACCTATTGACTTACCTATCTACCTATTGACTTACCTACTTGCCTATTTACCTACCTGCCTATATCACCTACCTATCTACATTATCTACCTATCTATATTGTCTAACTGTCTATATTGCCTACCTGTTTGTATCTATCTACCTATCTATACCTGCCTACCTATTAGTATTTACCTACCTATCTATATCTGCTTGCCTGTCTTTATCTGCTTACCTATCTATATCTACCTACCTATCTATACTACCTTGATTCAATCAATCAATTAAATCGTTTATAGTGTTTGCTGGCTAGTCGTTATCGTCTAGCTTTGGCGACGGTTGTCTGGTTCTGGCGACAGTCATCTAGTTCTAGCGACGGTTGTCTAGCTCTGGCGACGGTCATCTGGTTCTAGTTCTAGTAACGGTCATCTAGTTCTAGCAACGGTCATCTGGTTCTAACAACAGTTGTCTAGCTCTGGCAACGGTCGTCTAGTTCTAACAACGGTTATCTAGCTCTGGCAACGGTCATCTAGTTCTAGCAATAGTCATCTAGCTCTAGCGACAGTCGTCTGGCTCTGGCAATGGTCGTCTGGTTCTAATTCTGGTAACGGTTGTCTAGTTTTAGTGACGGTCGTCTAGTTCTAACAACGGTTGTCTAGCTCTAACAACGGTTGTCTAGCTCTGGCGACAGTCGTCTGGTTTTAACAACAGTTGTCTAGCTCTGGCGACGGTCGTCTAGTTCTGGTTTTGGTAACAGTTATCTAGTTCTAGCAACGGTCGTCTAGTTCTAACAACGGTCGTCTAGCTCTGGCGACGGTTATCTGGTTCTAGCAATGGTTATCTGGCTCTAGCAACAGTTGTCTAGCTCTAGCAACGGTCTTTGGTTCTAGCAACGGTCCTCTCCTACCTACCTACCTGTCTGTCTGCCTGTCTGCCTACCTACCTATCTACCTACCTACCTACCTACCTACCTACCTACCTACCTACCTACCTACCTACCTACCTACCTACCTACCTGCCTGCCTGCCTGCCTACCTGCCTATTAATATTAGTATCTAATTCAATTTAGGGGAGGGGTCGGCCCGATTAAAGGCTCTAATTAATTCAGATCGTTCTCTGTAGCCGTTCACTAGCTGTACATTTAAATGGTAGTTATCTAAGGTGCCTCCCTAGGAGGCCTTAATTCAATTTGGTGATAGGCCAATATTAAATTTAATCATTCAATCAATTAAATTGTTTATGGTATTCGCTGGCTGGTTATTTAAAAGGTCATTATCTAGTTCTGGTAACAGTTGTCTGGCTCTAGGATGGTTATCTAGTTCTGGCAACGGTTATCTAGTTCTAGCAACGGCCCTCTACTAGCTGCCGTTCTGGTGCCTCCCTAGGTAGGGAGGATATAAGGAAGGAAGGATAGATAAAAAAACATAAGGTGGCTACATAGGAGAGGCTATTGGGAATATAGCGGGGACCTAATGCAGAGCTTCGTGTAGAGCCTCTGTACACAGAGCTTCGCGCAGAGCCTTGTGCAGAGCCTTTGTACGTAGAGCTTCGTGCAGAGCTTCGTGTAGAGCCTATATATGTAGAGCTTCATGCAGAGCTTCGTGCAGAGCCTCGTGCAGAGCTTCGTGTAGAGCTTCGTACAGAGCTTCGTGTAGAGCTTCGTGTAGAGCCTCCGTATGCAGAGCTTCGCGCAGAGCCTCGTGCAGAGCTTCGTGTAGAGCCTCTGTACGCAGAGCCTCGTGCAGAGCCTCGTGCAGAGCCTCCGTACGCAGAGCTTCGCGTAGAGCCTCTGTACGTAGAGCTTCGTGCAGAGCCTCTGTACGCAGAGCTTCGTGCAGAGCCTCTATGCGCAGAGCTTCGTGCAGAGCCTCTGTACGCAGAGCTTCGTGCAGAGCCTCTGTACGCAGAGCTTCGTGTAGAGCCTCGTGTAGAGCCTTATGCAAAGCTTCGTGTAGAGCTTCGTGCAGAGCTTCGTGCAGAGCTTCGTGCAGAGCCTCTGTACGCAGAGCTTCGTGTAGAGCTTCGTGTAGAGCTTCGTGTAGAGCTTCGTGTAGAGCTTCGTATAGAGCTTCGTATAGAGCTTCATGTAGAGCTTCGTGTAGAGCTTCGTGTAGAGCTTCGTGTCGAGCTTTGTGTAGAACTTCATATAGAGCTTCATATAGAGCCTTATACAGAGCCTCTAAGTAATAAAACTATGTAAAAATTTATTTGCGTAATTAGCATATAACTTTACCTTAATTGCATGTTAAGGAATATATAGTTAGCTTTTAAAGTTGTTAAGTAGGTTAACTGCATATCAAGGAATATACAGTTAGCTTTTAAAGTTGCCAAGTAGGTTAACTGCATATTATTTAACTTTTAAGTAGGTTAACTGCGTGTTATTTAACTTTTAAATATATTAAGTAATGTAGTCGGTAAGTATCCTGGCCACGCAAGTAAGCTAGCCACCTCAAAACTTACCAAAAGTTATACTTTAATATCTCAACAACCACTTAATAATAAATTCTAATAATTTAGATTTGGACTTTTATATACACTCTACAGCTTCTATTAAAGTTGCATAGTAATTAGTTTGGTAGTTTTTAAGATATTATAGTTTGGGGGCCAAAGTAAATCTAGGTTGCTATATCTTAAAAACTACCAAACTAATTACTATGCAACTTTAATAGAAGCTGTAGAGTGTATATGAAAGTCCAAATCTAAATTATTAGAATTTATTATTAAGTGGTTGTTGAGATATTAAAGTATAACTTTTGGTAAGTTTTGAGGTAGCTAGCTTACTTGCGTGGCCAGGATACTTACCGACTACGTTAGGTTAGGAGTTCTCCCCCCACCGTGCACGGTCCCACTCAATGCACACCAAAATCAAATATTACCAAGCCTCGATTTGAGGCTGTAGAATCACATATAATTGATAAAATCGTCTAGATTTTTGATGTAGTAATCTACTAGGTCTCCTCATTCAAATGAGCTACCGTATGAGATTTTCCAACCGTAGGAAGTCGTTGAATTTAGTATTGAGCGCGAGTAGCCCTAGATATAACCACTCCATCTATTACCTTAATTGCAACCTTTAAAATAACAATAAGAGATTGCCTAGAAGCTTATTTCTTCCGTCTACCTCCTCTCATCAGCTTGAGGTCGTTTTGAAGCTGTAGATTTGCTGCGCGAGCGTGTACAGCCTCCTCTCTCTAGCGGCGTTTTTTAGCAGCCTCCTTCTCTCGTTAAATCTTGGCTTGTATTCTAGCCTGCTTCCTCTATACTATCGCAAGCTGTCATTCTTCCTTCACAAGTTACTTCTGAACCTTCTCATCCTGTCGGCGTACCTCCTCTTGGTGTTGTAGTTGCTTGCGCTCCTCTTAAAGCTCTATCGCTCGCTCAATCTTTAAGGGGCTAAAGAACATAGCCTTACAGTCAGTTTCTGCACGTAGTCCATCAAAGAGAGGCTTACTATGAGCTCTCTTCTTCTTCTCATTACTAAACGCCTTACGGAGGCCTTCGTTTTCTAAGCGGAGGATAGCAATATCAGTAGTAAGCTTAAAAACCGTATTTTTGAGCCTTTTGGCCTGCGGCTCTGTAACCTCATCAACTACGTCTCGTAGAAGCTTGCGTACCTTCCTCCAGTCACTTACTAAGAGGGCTAAGGTATTTAAGTCCCTTAATAAGGGCCGAGAGGCTATTTTACCTTGCTTCCGTCGGGTCTTAATAGCGCTAAGAATAACATCTAGATTAAGCGGACTAAGCCCAGTATTTGCCCACCCACTAAGTATATTGTCCCTAGTAAATGCCCTATTATAGGCAGCCCAAAATAGACGGAAGAAATCTTGTTTTGTGACAGAGGAGAGGCCCTAGCTCTCACAGATAAGATTATTAAGTTCTTGGCTGTAATACGTACTAAGAGGAGAGAAGAGACTAACGTTAAGAGGTTATAATCGGTAGGTTAAATAAGGCGGAAATGCAGCTACTAATATCCTATACTTATAACACCAGTTGAGGAAGTTTATATTAATATAAGATCCGTGCCCATCTAATATTAAAAGCCTTCAGAATCTTCCATTTCCAGCTTTCTTCTTTGTTTCTACATCGAAGAGGGTAGTAAGCCATAAGAATCCCATCTCGTTATTTGTCCAGCCTATTGCGGTAGATAAGAAGAAGACCTGGTGTTATTTAGGGTTAAAATCTTAAAGCCAGGAGTCCTAAAGGTTGCCCAAAATAGCTTAATAAATTAGGCCTGGAGGGAGGCTTATTCCATTAGCGCAGATACTTGCAATTACTGTAATCCACTCTCTATTACCATCTTAACCAGCGCCAAGAAGTTTACCTCAAACTACTTCTAATTTAGTGTAGATTCTTTTGCTCTTATTAAGTACGCCGATAAGAAAGCCCTTTTCATCCATATTGTATATATTATGCACCTTAATCTCATACTTCTCAATCTTCTCCTTCAATAACTCGTAAAAGAGCTTATATTGATATAAATTATCAGCCCTTTTACAGGCTATATCGGCCGGGGTTAAATAGCTTGATTTTATCTTGTCTTTATAGCGCTTAATAAACCGCGAAACCCAGTTCTTTCTAGGCGTTATTCTTAAGATCTCAAAGGCGAAATTTCGCACCATTTAAGGTGTAGGAGGTAGGCCACGTTCGGTAAGAAGATTAATATACCCAAGAAGAGTCCTCTCCTGCTGTATTGATAGAAGAGATTTCATTTCCGTCGCATCCTCTCTAGAGCAAGTAATCTGCCGATGACGCCGCGAAAGTGTAGTACGATTAACATTGAATTCTTTAGCTATCTAAGTGTAATTAGGAGGATCTTGTAGCTCTAATGCAGCAAGAGCGACGTTAATTAAGTCCATTTTGATTGCATACGATAGAGTTGAATTTTTGGTGTTTTTAGATTTTGGTGTGCATTGAGTGGGACCGTGCACGGTGGGGGGAGAACTCCTAACTGCGTGTTAAGGAATATATAGTTAGCTTTTAAAGTTGTCAATTAGGTCAACTGCGTGTTATTCAACTTTTAAATATGTTAAGTTGGTTAATTGTATATTAAGTTAGTTAAGTTGCATGTTAAGTTGGTTAATTACGTGTTAAGTTAGTCAAGTTACATATTAAGTTGGTTAATTGCATGTCAATTACGCGAAACGCGCTTAATAAACTCAACTTGAAACCTTACCTGCGAATATTTTCCCAATGTTAAGCTATTATTGCTAGCTTAGTGTTTGCATTTAATAGGCTAGGTTTAGATATAGTTACTTTAATCTTGTTTATAAGCGTTATTATTGGGGTCTCTAATATAAGTGCCTTAATATTATAAAGTTCTTTACGGAGTGCTTCTATTAATTACTAATATTAGGCTTTTAGTATAGCCCACTACTAAGCTAGGGTATCTATAAAGGACTATTATATTATAGTCAACTGTTCCCTGACTAGGGATATAATACTTATAGTTATTAAAGCGGATTTGGGTTTGTTTGCCATTTTAATAGTAGTTATTTTAATGTAATATAATATAAGGACGCGAAGAGGCTTTAAGGAAGATTTAAAGGAACAATATAAATTCTATCTAAATTTAAGGGTATATAGCTCTTGCAGAGTATAAGATATTATATAAAGAAGAGAAAGGAATATAGGAAACTTATAACTAAATATTTAGGGTCTTAGCAGTAGATGCGTGGGTATAAGCCTACGCGGATTTTAACAGGTTTTGACCAAATTCCATTATATTAGTGGAATTTAGTGGAAACTGGTGGAAATTAATTGAGTTGGCGGAATTTGGCAGAATTTAATTAACTTAGTAGAATTTGGTAGAATTTAATTAAAGCGTTAGAATTTATCTATTAAGTGTTTTACCGAGACATTCCTACTGTAACTGGGCTAGTCCCGTTACACTAGGAGACTATATGCGGTTAAAGAGTAGCATCTCTTTAGTTAGTTATAGCTAGCTATTAATTATGGAATTGTCTAACTAGCTAATAAAGGCCTTGTTCCTTAGAATTTATTATTAATAGCCAATCTGCGCCCTTATGCAAATTAAGCCTATCTTTTATAGCTTTCTTTATTAGATAGAAGTTAAAGGATTCTTATTTATCTGGGTTAGCTCCTATTTTAGTTATAGTATACCTTTAATATTTAAATAGGAGTCCCCTTGCAAACTAGTACCCTTATTTACGGTTTTCTAAATTACTAGCCTTAGTAACCTTTTAGAAGATTAACGTGAACTGCCTATAGTATTTACGTATACTGCTAGGTGGATTATTCCTATACTATAGTATATAAGCCTTTAAGAACTCTACCGTTTCGACTTATTAAAAGTAGTTACTTTCTTTATAGTTTGTCTTAAGCTTCTTTATAAGTTCCATCCAGTTTCTAATTATAAACTTAGGTAAGCTATAGATCCATATCCCTATCTAATAGTTGCAATACTCTAGAAGTCCTTAATGCTTCTTATTATCCGCAACATAATATTGGATATATAGTCGCTTATACTATTTAATAAATTATAATACGTTTTGTCCTGTAAAGTAAGAGATCCCAGAAGTTTCTAGAGCTAGTATAGGCTGGGCCATAATATATACCTTATCTTGTTCTATTAGTAGTCTAATAAAAGGTAGCGGACCTATAGTTTCTCTAGAGATAGGCAGGTGGACATTATAATCCTTATCCTTAGTCTATTAAGGGTTATTAGTCCCTAATATTGCGGGAGTTAGGGTTAGTATAGCATGCCCTTGTTTAGAAAAGCTTTGCGGTTTAATAAGCTGCTTACTTTCCTCTCCCTTTCTAGTACCTTTGCTATTATTATAAAATGGACCTAATATTCCTAATAATCCTTTTGCTGGTACTGTTGCCATTATTGCTATAAATTTAAAGGTAGCTCCTATAAATACGAGAATAATTATATAGGCTATTGTAAATATAGTAAATAAAATGTAGAAGACTTTTCTCTGCCTTTCTCAGTGTACTATAGTCCTCCCTTTTATCCTCTATCTTATAGTACTACGTACTTACCTTCCTATCGCTATTTACCAACTGCCATTCCTGTATAGAGAGCTTGGCATATGTCGTTAATTTATTTCTATGGAGGTAGCTGCGCACCAGTTACTAATATATCCGTACTTCTTCGCCTCCCTTTCTACATATCCTTCTGTTTTATAGTTCCAGATCATTCTAGATCGTTCCTATACTTTTCCTGTATATAGAGTACCAGACTTCTAATCTAAAGAGCTTGCTATTATCCCTATATGGAATGCTATAAAATATATAGGAGGATTCGACCTCTTTTAGATAGGAAGTCATGGTATAGTTAGTTAGTCAGTTAGTTGTAATTAGCCAGTAGAAAAGCGGTTAGTAAAAAGAGAAGAAAAGAGTGTATTAAAGGAAAAGTGTATATCTATTGGTCCTGTCCGAGTTGTTAAAGACTCTAGGGCTCCAAACTAATCTATATAAAACATGTGGAAGGCCTAGGCTCTCCCAAAGCTATGCCTAATCTAAATGTTAAGTCCAGGAGGCCAAATTACACCACTATAGTAGTACCTAAATAAGTTTATACAGCGCCCTATAGAGTACTTCGCAATTAAGGTATTACGGCTATAAGAGTTATAATAATTTGATTTTCGCGATGCAGATATAAACAACTTGAATTTATATAATATTCTAACTTAATTAGGGAGGAACTAAACCTAATTAGTGAGGAGTGTCTATATATTAATTGGGGGTTGTCTATATATTAATTAGGGAGTATCTCTTTACTACTATTCTAAAGTTATTAAAAAGATAAGCAACTTATATAAGGTAAAGCTCCCAGATTTAATTAAGGTTTACCTTATCTTCTTACTAAATAAGCTATAGAAAGCTATAAATAACCTTGTATAATTACAGCACCTGTCGTACCAACCGCGTGCCTACGCGTTCGGTACGCCGAGTACGCGTTTACGCGTTCGGTGCGCCAACCACCCGCTTACGCGTCTGGTGCACCCCTGAAGCACTAACTAATCAGGGGGGAGGTGCGTCAGTATATAGACCACGTAGTCTACCTCAATAGAATCAACAGTTACCACCGTCTAAATGAGCATACGATACTATACATATTTCGTGCCCCTAAACACAACTCACTTATACCATTAAATTGGTACCAACACTAATCAGTGAGCGCGCACAGATCAGGAGATATACACTTGCTTAGAAGACGTCCAACGCTCCACCTTATAAGCCCCTATTTCAGTTAAAGAGAATCAAAGTACTCTAGATTTGGAAGACATCTGACGCTCCACCTTACCTAGAATTACCTTAAATCTACCCTAGTTTTAGAAGACGTTTACGCTCCACCTTAATTAGAGATATTAACTACTATACTAGTAGTCAACGCGACCACGTTAAGAACACAATCACACTAAGAACGCGACCACCACACCCTACTAAAATACCCCAGCCTCCTCTCTAACCCCTTACAGAGACCCCTCACCCTTTTACAAACCGTTACGGACCCATTAATTACTTTTACGGACCGTTACGGAGACCTCTTACCCTCCTATAAACCACTACAGACCTATTAAGACCCTATAGAGACCCCCTTACCCTTCTATAAACCATTACAGGCCCGTCAACCGATTTTACGGACCCTTACAAGACCTCTTCCACCCACTACGCACCACACTACACTACACAGTATGGCAGATATTAGCAAGCAGGTTAATAAAGGTCAAAAGAAGTAGAGATAAGGAGTCAACGTTACGTCTATAGATAACATTAACAACTATATCAAATTTAAAATCCTTAAGTACGAATACTTTAAGCTCATAAACGTTAACCTATAGGAGCAATACTAGGAAGACTTTACGGACTTTACGGAAGCTATCTTTAAGGAATGCAACCCTACTACTATCCGTAACCTACGGACCCTTTTACGTAACTAAGGTATATGGGTTAAAAGGAACAAATAGGTTACTGTTACACGGTCCTTATACAATACAATATATAAGGAGGACCAAACAGAATGGACTAAGAAAGAAATCCTAGACAAGTACAACACTACTAAGGAACTCTTTGCTTCTTCTAAACTTAATATAATCGCTGGCCTTATACCTGACCCTCTTAACCAAATTCGTCCTATAAACCTAAGCAGTTTTAGAATTGACCTTACTGGCCAGAGCACACCTAGTACCCAAGTCACAGACCGCAATACCCCTATAAACCAAAATACGGGCCAAAACCCTTCTGCCACTGCCCAAGTCATAGATCCGCAAACCGCCCAAGTTACAGATCCGCAACCCGTCTAAGTTATAAATCCGCAACCTACCCAAGCGAAGACCTATGGCAAGGAGTTAGCTAACCTAGCTAAGCTCTATACCAACGAATCTAAGTATAGCGGTGAAAACGATAACTTTGACTTTAAACTAACTATCTTTATAGACCTCTGTTAAAAGGCCGATATTCCTAAACAGGAGTTTAGCCAAGCCTACTCTACCATGCTACGCGGCCTAGCACTTAACCACTACTATACTAACCTCAAGAGTAACCCCCTTGGTGTTCCCTTTAATAAGCTATGCGAAGCTATACATAACTACTTTAAAGGACTAGAATATAAGCGTGATATTCTTACCTAATAGAATGCAACTAAGCTACAAACCGTAATCGACAAGAACACTAAAAAATCGACTATAGAGTGTCTATAGATCCTTATTAAAGACCTCCGGCACCTACAGCACGGCCTTAACACTAAACTTTGAACAGACGACTTCCTACACAACAAACTTATTATAGCTTGCCAGGAAGTAGAGCCCTATAAATATGCCTACTACAAGCCTACAGATACCTTAGCTGGCCTTATTAATAATCTACGCTCCTCTATTATAATATACAAAGTCTTAAACCCACCGAGCAGCACTTAAGCCTTTGCTATAGATATTTAATATCCGTAAATAAACTTAGACGTCTACTTTACGGACCGCCGCTACCGCTAGCAGCACCCGTACCAACCAAGTCCTACCTATAACCCCCGCAGCAACCCCTGTACAAAAACATACCCCCGCAGACAAACCAGTCAGAAGTGCTTTATGTGCGGTAAGGAAGGATATTAGTCTATAAGGCATACCTAGGAAAAACGTAACAAGTCTAGGAAGAGACTTAATAACTAGATTAACCAGTTTATTTTGGAATACAAAGGAGAGGAAGTAGAGGAGCCCCTTGACGAGTTAATAGAAGCCCTTATAATTAACTTTAACTTAGACACTTAGGAACAGGAGACCTTAAAGATATTCCTAACTACTTTTAGACCTTTTACAGACAGTTAAGCCTTTAATACTATAACCGTATTAGCCGACCGCTCCTTTATACACTTAATTACACCTAAAAACTAACCCGTAAGTACACCTGTTAGACCCGTTACGGACGTTATAGACCGCAAATAGGACCCATTTGCATATATTACTACAGAACGCTATACCCCCAAAGAATTCTATGGCATTATAATCAATATAGGTGCCTCTAAGAAGTCTACTATAGGTTACGGACAATACCTTGCATATAAGACTACCGTAAATAATAATATAGACATTAACACTATGTAAGCTAGGGCCATAAACGTCCAATTTAGTATTAGTTTAACCGTATTAATTAGATTAGTTGTAGTTAAGACCCTAATTAGCCTAGTTGACTTCCATATAGTAAAAGCGGACACCCCTTTTCTACTCTGTCTTGTAGATATGGACAGGTTACAGGTCTACTATAACAATATTACGGACACCTTAACTAGCCCCACAACTGCCCTAGGAAGCAAGTATATCACCCTACCAATTACATAACAATTTGGACACCCGTTCCTTATATAGGGAGAGACTTTACAGACCTACATTTAGGAATCTTTTAACTACAACCCGTGCTACCTTACTAGTACTAAAATCCACCGTTTGCACCGCCGTTTCGGCCACCCGTTAGCTGAAAAGCTATATAGAGTTCTTAAACACTCTGGACATAACAACATTAATAGGAAGGCAATCGACCACCTAACCAAATACTGCTCTTTTTGCTAGAAATACGGACGTTCCCTAGGCAGATTCAAGTTCACCCTTTATAAGGACCTTAACTTCAACCACTCAGTATACATAGATATTATGTACATTAACGGCAGTCCAGTATTATATATAGTTAACGAGGCAACCCGCTATTAAGCCGCCCGTTAGTTGCAAAATATATCCATAAAACATACTTAGGACATTTTACGGACCTACTAGATTGACACATACCTTGGACCCCCTAAGTATATCACCTATAACACTGGTAGGAACTTTATCAGTAAGGAATTCCAACAGTATACTATAGCCATGGCTATTTTAACAAAAGCCATTCCAGTTAAGGCGCACTAGTCCGTTAAACTTGTTAAGTAAGCTTACCTAGCTTTACAGAGAGCTTACTAGATTATTACGGACGAGTGTAAGAATATCTAAAAAGAACTGGCTTTACAGATAGCCGTAAAAGCCGTTAATGATACCGCTAGCCCTAACGGACTGGTATCTACCCTCTTAGTCTACGGAGCCTACCTAAGGATAAGCAAACTAGACCCTTCTGCCCCGTCCGTTACGGATCAAGCAGCTATAATATAAAAGGCAATAGCCAAAATAGTCAAATTACGGGCTAAACAAACTGTTAATAACGCTCTGTACCACCGCAACGGACCTAATACAACCCTAGTATACAACCTCCCGCTTAACTCTGAAGTCCTTATGTGGCGTAAAAGCGGCAATTGGACTAGACCTTACTGTCTACTAGCCGTAAAAGATGAGACCTACTATATATAGCTCCCTAGCAGACCGACAAGCTTCAGAAGCACGTCCGTAAAACCCTATTTTTAGTCCAAAAACATCTATAACATTAAGCTAGACGAACCAGAAGCACCCGCCAAATTAGATAAACTAGAAGCACCCTTACCTACCCTAGAGGTCTCCTAGAAACCTAATAAACCTGTGGAACCTGCTATAAAGCGTGGCTGAGGACGCCCCTGCAAGAACCCTATAACGGAGAATCACCTAACCTCCGTAGGCACATCCGCAAAGCAATCTCCACCTGCGGATATATCAGTTCTAGTATAGGAAACCCCTTTTACAGACTTATAACGCAAAGAGATCAATGGACTACTTAAGAAGGGCGTCTTTGCGGTTGTAATGGAGAGAGACGTTCCGCAAGGCGTCCATATATTTAACTCGCACTTTGTTAACAAAATTAAGCACCCTAGTACTAACAAAGCCTTTAAAAAGTTAAGGCTTGTTATACAAGCTTATAATAACTAGGGAAAGGACTTAGTCCTTACGCAATTGCCTACAATCCAATAAGTTAGCCAATGGATTATACTTGCACTTACGCCTAGCCTACAGCAAAGCAAACCTGTAGCCCTCTACTTACGGGACATCTCGCAAGCCTATATGTAGTCTAATACCTACCTAAGTAGGGATATCTTTATATGACTACCCCATAAGCTTAACCTATAACCAGGAACAATTTTACGGGTTATAAAACTCCTATACAGAGTACCAGAAGCTAGAAACCATTGGTTTAAGACATACTACTAGCACTATATCCGTAAACTTAAGATAGAGCAGTTAACCTATAACCCTTGCCTCCTATACACCCTATTAAACGGCCTTAGTATTATTGGACTCTAAACAGATAATACCCTCTTCTTAGTAGACTAGACATTTGCGGACGCTAAAGAGACTAAACTGTAAAAAGCTAAGTTCCTGGTAAAGCCGTAAGAGCAGTTAACTAAGCAGACTCCAATTAAGTTCAACGGAGGCTTAATTATACAAAAGGGTAACTTAATCTAGCTAACCCAGGAACGCCAAGCTCAAAACCTAAAGCTTATTATAGCAAAGCCTACGGACCTCACCAGTTCCCGCGGAGAGACCCGTAAGACCGTAAATATAAAGGACCAATACGCTGCATAGCGTGTAAAAGGCGCCTATATTGCTATAGTCTGCCAACCCGAATCTGCCTATAACTTGTCCTTTATAGCCCAGATAATAGATCCGTAAGAAGAAAATATCAAGCAGCTTAATAAGCGCATTCAATAGCAGATTAATAATGTGATAAGAGGACTTACTTTTATACCACTAGACCTAAATTCCATTAGCATAATAGTATTTACGGACGCCTTCTTCGCCAATAATAGGGACCTGTTATCGCAAATCGGCTTTATAATTGTACTTACGGACCGTAATTAGGACGTAAATATACTGCACTAGTCTTTAATTAAATGCAAGCAAGTAACCCGCAGTGTACTAGCTTCTGAACTATATACACTAGCCCATAGCTTTAATATAGCAGCCGTAATTAAATTAATAATCTAGAAGATCCTATAATTAGAGCAGCTACCCCTAATTTTATACACTAATTTAAAGTCCCTCTACAACTGCCTAGTCAAACTAGGCACGATACAGGAGAAGAGGCTTATAGTCGACCTAATGTGCTTACGTCAGGCCTACAAACAACGCGAGATTACGGAAGTCAAATGGATCAGCAGCGGAGACAACCCAGCAGACGCCATAACTAAGGCAAAGCCGTGTCAAGCTCTTAAAACCCTAATTAACACAAACAAGCTTAACCTAAAGGTCACAGAATGGGTAGAGCGAGACTAACGGAGCATTTACAGTTCAGTTACGGCCCGTCGGAGGGCCGTACAGTACATTTACGGCCCGTTAAAAGGCCGTATAGTTCATTTTACGGACCATAAGCAGGACTTACGGCCAGATTGGAGCACCATTTGGAAGGCAACCCAGAAGGCACCTTAGGAGGGATTTCCTATGTATTTTCTTATATGTTTTATGGTTCTATTAAGGCAATTACGGAGGCTATACACAAGTGGTTTCATTTTCCAAGTACCGCCAGTGTATAATTACAGCACCTGTCGTACCAACCGCGTGCCTACGCGTTCGGTACGCCGAGTACGCGTTTACGCGTTCGGTGCGCCAACCACCCGCTTACGCGTCTGGTGCACCCCTGAAGCACTGACTAATTAGGGGGGAGGTGCGTCAGTATATAGACCACGTAGTCTACCTCAATAGAATCGACAGTCACCACCGTCTAAATGAGCATACGATACTATACGTATTTCGTGCCCCTAGACACGACTCACTTATACTATTAAATTGGTACCGACAAACCTATTACCTAGATAAATACAAGGGATCTTTTAGCCCCTTACTTAGCTATATCCTAAAAACTCTTAGGGGTAGCTAAGGCTAGCCTTTAGCTAGGCCTTAGCACCTTTTTATAAGCTTCTTAGGCTTCCAGCCTCTTCCTCCCCTATTAGTTTATCTCTATATAAGACTATTACTATACTCTTTACTATATCGTCCTCTCTTATTAACTCTTCTATAACTTATACTCGGCTTATTTACTCCCTACTATATACCTAGGCAATATACCTTATAATAAAAAAGCAAACCCCCTCTACTAATTTAAGTTAATAGTAATAATAAATAAAAAGTTAATAAAATACTAACCTATAAGCTGGTATAGGGAATACTAAAGTACTATATTTAATAAAAGGGCTATAACCTAGACCTAATCTAATACCCTACTTAAAACTTTATAAACTACCCCTAAAAGCTTAAAGAGTTTTATAACTAATACCCTAACACGCTTAAAGCCCTAAAATACCTATATAAGTAGATAGAATGGTAGTATAATAAAGACAATAAGCTACTGGAAAAGTATAGGGATAAAAACGCCCTAAGGCCTTAATTTAAGCAAAAGAATATAGCGAAGTAGATATTATTAAGCTATGTACATAAACTGTATAATAAATTTAAGACGTTATATAAGGAAAGAAGGTAAGGAAATAGAAAGAAAGGGTATATATTATAAATCTATATAAGGCGTGGTTATAAAAATAGGGTTACGTTGTAACTTTTTTTATATGGGAGCTGGCTTATCGAAAAATTTGCAGAAGATAAGAAAACTATAGTATTCTGTCTACCCTACGATTGGCTCGCTTACTACTAGCGCCTTAGCGGTTGACCTACATATTTGTTTACATCGGTCCTGGCGACCCCTTTTCCTTCTCCTTAGCTTAGTATTTTCGTAATACAGCATTCGTTCAAGCTTCGATTTAGAGGCATTTGTTCGAGCCGTGACAGGTATATTGTTTTGATGGTGGGGTGGATGCGCGCTGTCACGATATTTCGGTGATGACTGTACCGATATTTCGATGACGACCATATGATTATTGGATGATGTAAGGCATACTACGCAGGGAGGGACATGCCGTGGTCATTCTTTTTTACCGCAGCGAGAAGAGACTCAGCGGATGACAACCATAAAGCTGGACGGCATCCTTAAGGATATGAGGACGGGCCCGCTTTCACTCATATGCGTTCCCTTAAACATGTTTCCTTCAGTCATTACACGGTTCGTAGCGGCTGGGCTTTAACTAGCGACGGCCAGCAGAGGTACGCATCTTTAGTCGAGGTAAAGGTCAAGGTGATGAACTGAACGATGATTGAAGTTCTAACCGCGACAAATATAGGCCTATATGTGTATCAATCAATAAGTGATTGCTACGGAAACAAACCAAAAAAGGAACAATGGGAGTCTGCTTATGTAAGCAAGAGACGCGCGTGGAGGACTCTTCCAGATCCTTCCTCACAAGGCAAGTTCAGCTAGCTTCAGGAAGAGAATTCGAACGCAAAGCAGAAGTTTCTGAGTGGTCCCTTCTGCGGCGCAGCACAGCAAATTTTTAGCCTGTCAGATTTGCTAAAATTCTGGCTATTTATTCCGCGATAAATCCCTATGAAGGAAGAATATATGGCTCTCACAATCGCCCAGATCCTGGCGGGTACGAGATCACAATCTTACATTGCGGACCTAGTAATGCTGAGCCCAAAACCTCAGAACTTGATTACCTTTAAACTCGGCTACGTAACCTATCAGTACCACTTTTAGAGCTATCTACACTTGATCAAATGAAGTGAATCTTTTATGTATATAGAATTTAACATATTAACCTTAGTTATTTTATCCACTGCTTTTTAAACGTTAATTGCACCCTTTTTAGAATAGCTGAAGGGGGGTAAAATCTTGCCTTAGGTGGTTATGCTATTTAGTGATTTTGCCATATTATTTATAAAGACCGTCCTTAATTAAACAAAGCCGTCCTACTGTGGAGTAGTATGTCAGGGTCGTAGCGAGTCTCATTCAGATAGACAGCGGCGGGGTAGGGTTGGAGAGCTTCGTGGTGACCAAACAATCTCGAGATTCTTTGCCCTGTAGAGGTAACCATGTACCCAATTGAGAATTCTTAGTAGGAGGGAACCCTGACGTAAAATTCGCCCGTAATCATAGTTACATATGCAATTATATCACGTTAATCTTTGCACCTAATCAAACCGCTCCCTTCGCTATTGATCTCGCCATTTGATTTTGTCAACCCTACCCCCTCCCACCACAAGGCTGCATCAGGAGCAGCTTTCTTAGGAAATCAACGTGAGTTTGATACCTGTTCACCAATCTAGTCCCTGCTGTACTTCGGAGCATGACCCTTCCTTCCGGCTCCAGTCATAGATACCTCCTCGATCCTTGAACGCTCTTTCGTCCCAATACACGCTCTCAAGGGCTTTTCGTACCCCGACTTGTAGTATCGAATCGGATGGTTGACGACCGTCGCGGTCTAAAAATCTCATATATTCATCGAGAATGAGGTAGGATTTGGCCATAAGCCGGTTAGACTCTGCAACCAAAGATTTCTGCTCACTGTGCCGTTGACAGAAGCTTTGGTACTCTTGGTCTGTAATCAAAAACTTTCGGCCGTCTCGAAGGGTATCGCTTGAGTCGTTTTCGCCTGCAACTATCAAGACCTGGAAGCACTTCCAACGGAACGGCTGGAGAGAATCAATATGCTTATTCATGTCCTCTCGATGGTTGAGCCGGCAGACAACTGTGTTGATCTTGAACTTGATGCCATATTGCGTACACCATGATCTAATCTTGTATAACTGTGGCACCTGATCGCCAGATCCTCGACCAATCTCGATGTTTGTAGCTTCATCAAAGGAGTCGCAAGAGACTGCTAAAATATCGATGTTGCGACCGTGCTTCTTGACGAAGCTCTCCTTGACAAGACTGCCATTAGTGACTATCGAGACAGATTCTAGGCGTAAATCCTCTTTGCAGAAGTCGACCATCTCGCCGAGGAATTTATTGTAAAGGAAAGGCTCCCCGCCAGCGAAGTTGATTTTCCGCATGCCAGCATTTTTAAGTAGCCGTAAACCCTTCTTTGCTTGGTCAGGTTGCTCCATGTATGAGGTGGTGGCAGTATGGAAGCAAAAACCACAGGTCTTATTGCAGCGACGCGTAAAGTGATAATTGACTGAGACTGGGCTTTTCCAGCGGGGAAAATAGAATAGCTTGAGCAAGACTACGATGGAAATAGCCAAGGCCATAAGGCATAGGGTGGAGTTCATTGTAGTCGGGTTGGAAATTATATCCAAGGTTGATGAGATTCTGGAAAAACTGAAAGTGCTTGGTTGCCCCAATTTTGACAATTGGGCAGCCATATAAGTGCGGGCATTTCCAATGTGCCAAATTACACAAACCCCGCTTCTGCTATGTTGTACAAAGCGCAGCCTTGTTTTCGAAGGCTGCTCCTACGAGAAACAACGTCATCATGGATTCTTCTACGAAATCGTTAATATTTATCATAGGTAAGACTTTTACACGTGTCTCGGTGTAGTGTTAACTAAGACAAGGTGCTCCGGGATCTGGAAAAGGGACGCTGTGCAAAAAGCTATCGGAAGAGTATGGATTCAGCCATCTATCGGTTGGCGATTTGCTAAGGCAATTCACATCTCTGTCAAATGCCAATAAGAATATTGTCGATTGTGTGCACCATGGAGAATTAGTGCCCGTAAAGGCTCTTATACCCATCCTGAAGAGCCATATTGATGAGGAGGTCGAGAGTGGACGGAAGATTATACTATTAGACGGGTTTCCGAGGAGGTTAGACCAAGCGGCACCTGTTGAGGCACTGGTCAGCTGCAATCTAGCCCCTGCTAAATTTTGCTAAGGTTGTCGTAGGTTGGAAGCCCAGTGCTTGTTCTATTCTTTGACTGCCCGGAAAAGGTGGCTGAGCAGCGCTTCTTAACGAGAAAGCTTACTGGCAGGGAGACGGATGATGGCCAGACGTTTAGGAAAAGGTACCAGGAGTTCACTGAGTTAAACTCAAATATAGTTGAGAACTATCAGACGAAAGATATATTGCTTAAGGTTTGTTTAGTATCTTATGGTAGTCTCCTGTATACTAATACCGGAACAGATAAATACAAGTGGAGATGCTGAAGTTTCATATCAGAAGCTCCTTAGTGCTTTACAGGATACGAGCGAATGGAGGTCGTTAATCACATTAGCGTGAAATCTATGTTACTAGACTTTTATGCAGATACTTTCGAGAGAAATGATAAATCTTATCGGCGTTCTACTACTGAAGTTCTCTGTTGCACAAAGTAACATCGGGTGATTAACGCACAGATTATGATTAGTAAGCTTAGACCTTCATCACGTTAGGCGTCAGGCGGGGTACCTCGCCAGCTATCTATATCTGAGCTCTGAAAAGGTACGCCGGAATCATATAAACGTTTCTTCAGTGCTTATAATCATGACAGGCTCAGTGAACGGTATTCAATGAGACCCCGATCTTTGCCTACGATATCCTCCATCCTTGAAGTGGAGCGAAAATTTTGCTCGCTTGCGGTTCAGGAATTGTCCGCTAACGGTGGAAACCCTCCATTTCAGAACATACGGTCACTAGGCCAGCGGAGCATACACGACGTGTACTACGACCGATCTAGCCTTCTCTCTTCAGCAGGCATTTGGGTCAGGCAACGAAACGGACGATGGGAGGCAAAGGTCAAAAGGGGCGGCAACTTCACCAATTCGAGATTCGAGGAACTTTCTGACCCTCGCGATATCTCACTGTGCGTAAGGGATATCACGGGAGTCGACTACACAGAAAAAGCACATTTTGGACTTGAGCGTATTGCAACTCTTTCAACTATACGAAAAGCCTGGATAGCCGATAGTGAGTTTAGGATCGTGTCGGATACTACGGATTTTGGCCACACTGTTGGCGAAGTTGAACTACAGCAACAGGCTATATTTGATACTGTAATAGACCTGTCCATTGAACAACAGAAGCAGAAAGCAATGCAAGAGATGGACGAAAGGATTGCGAAGTTTATGGAAAGATATTCGTGGGCATTTTGCCTCGGGGTACCAAAAGGGAAATTGACGGCGTACTTCGAGCGTAAGACTACCTGACATTCATTTTTCACATTTTAAATACTCGACCTCTTGTAATATAATCAAGGGTATGGGCACACGACTTCCAGTTCGCAAGAGAGTAAAGCGCGCTTTGAAGTATCCTCGTGTACCGTGTCCCTTATCTTGTTGTTCTAAACCAACTAGATAGACTTTCGTCTACATCTTTAGGGGGTGTTCGGTTGCAACTCCATATTCAATATGGAGGCTTCATATTGTAACCGAAATGGAGCCCAAACCCGAATATGAGGTGGTTGTTCGGTAAATCTGACGGCTTTTGAATCTGAAGCTCCTCCATATCGGTAAGCTCGTTAAATTTGCAAGCTATACGGTATATAGATCCTCTGTACGTAGAGCTTCGTGTAGAGCTTCGTGCAGAGCCTCTTGCGCAATTAGCATATAAATATATTATATTACCTTAATTGCATATTAAGGAATATATAAGTTAGTCAACTGCGAGTTATTTAACTTTAAATATGTCAAGTTGGTTAGAGTGCCTCAGACCTGCGGAGGATAGGCCGGATAGCCCTCTTGGATAATAGACCTATTAGCTAATAGTATCCGGAGACTATCCGCATAGTCTCCGGATGGTCTTAGCAAAAACCCCTAATATGCTTACACTTATAATGCACCCCCCAATATTAAATAAATAATTTTTCTATTAGTATAAATTTATAGAGCTTATAAAGCGCTTTAAAATAGTACCACTTTCATCTAAATATCCAAAGGATAAGTAATATTATATAGATATAAAGCTTATAAGAGCTCTGCGGAATAAGGTTTACCCGCACGGAGCTCTACCAAAGCTCTGCAATTACCTCAGCAAGCTCAGACCATAGAATCAATTAGCGGACATACGTATATCCGCAAGCGGATATCGCTAACCTTTTTTGTCAAAAAGTTGATTCTATGGTCTGAGAGACTTTTCCAGCGTTTCTTAA